>Ga0068869_100001023_pt1 | contig 16267 bp, 13 predicted proteins | sample KBSMisM52_FD_64676 | JGI IMG/M metagenome (GOLD analysis project Ga0068869, IMG submission 64676) | Miscanthus rhizosphere microbial communities from Kellogg Biological Station, Michigan, USA - KBS Miscanthus M5-2 | ecosystem: Host-associated > Plants > Roots > Rhizosphere > Soil ... | reverse complement strand
GCGAAGGCAGCATGAAGTTTGTACAGGTTCCTGAGGATATGACGCTGGGGAAAACATCCCTCGTGGATAAACGGCAAGCTCTGGTGCGCAACCAAATCGAAATGCATCAGCCGCAAAAGTTACCGGAGCTCGCTACGATCGAAAAGATTGCGGATCCGGAGAGCCGAAACGTTCAGGCGCAAATGTTGCTGCACAGCGACAGCGCGGATGGAATGAAATCCGTTCTTACCAGCAATGTTCCTGCGCTGCAGAATGTGGATGCGCATGCGCTTGGGAGTCTGATCAATATTTATCAGGCCAACCCAACGGTGGAAGCAAGAAGTGCGCTGATCCGGCTCATGCCGGTTCTGGGAAGATTGCCGGAAGGGGCGCGGAATCATGCCTTGGAGCAGTTAAACGGTATGATGCCTCAGGATCTGCAAAGGACAGCACAACGCCTGGCAGATTCACCGCTAGCATGGATGAGCGCAAGCGATGATGCGGGCATGCAAGTCGCACGGCAGATTTCCGGTCGCGACGTCCCACCGACAAGCGCCCGCACGGGTGCAACTGGCGACATCGCGGCTTCCGACGCTGCCAAACCCAACGCTCCCTCCGGCGGCGATCCGGCGGACACGATCCGAATGCAAAAGGCGCGGGGCGGAGAAGGCTCCGGGCCATCAGACCCGACGCCGCCCAAGCCGGATCTTGGCGTGCCCACTTATGGCAATCTGCCGGGCCGCGTTCCAACCGCCGGGCATCGCGTCCGGATGATTGAGAGGGATGGGAGGTATTTCGAGCGTGATTACGAAACGGGCGCGCTAACAGCGGCATCCGGCGAATATGCGTTCGCGCGGATGCCGGACGGCTCGTTGTGGGCGTCGCGGTATGGTCACGCGGAAGCCTCGATGGGCGGACGGGTTGCATATGCGGGGCAGGTTAAGTTCGAGAATGGAGTGCGTCAGGAGTGGAGCGGCGCATCAGGCACCTATAGGCCTGTCGGCGGCGACTTCGCCAATCAGGCAGGCTTCAATGCTCCATCTCAGCCTATCCCTGCGCATGCCGGCAAGAAGGTGCAATTGCCAGTGTTCCAGGAACCTCCTGGCAGTGTCATCATTCCCCCAAAGGCCGACAAGTCATCGCACACGCTCGGCGCCAGCAAGCATGACGCGGTGCAGAAGCAGTCGCCATCAGGCCCGACGCCGACGGGGACATCGCGGGACCGCTATGCCGAGGCAATGAAACGTCTCCCGGAAGCACAGGAACGTTTAGCCGCATCGAAGGCTCAGCGTGGAATCCCCGACCACATGTTGGGCATGGCCCCTCCCGGTGGACCATCCTCAAACACCCAACGACAAATGATTGATCTCTGGTTAGCCCAGCCAAAGCTTGAACTTGAGGAAACGCAAATGTTGATGCGTATGCTATTCGATGAACATCCGGTCCTGAACGAGTTGGCTGCGGCGCAAGCCGCACCTGCCGGACCGGGGTTGCGCGCCCAACTGGACGGAATTATGCAGCGCTTTGAACAGCAGACCAGCGTCCCGATCACGGTGGTCCAGGACGGCGCCGTGCAGGCCGCGCGCAAGAAGGGCGATTTCGGCAGCATGCGTTCGAGGCCTGGCCATTATGAGATCGAGGAGTCGGTCTACAACGATGACGTCAGACTGCGAGAGGAACTCACACATCAGATAACCGCGTATTTGGGTTCGCGGGGGGATGATTATGAGTCGCCAGTCGTGGGACCCCGAAACGTTGCGGAATTGCTTGAATCTCTTGTAGAGCAGGGGGGCCGCCCATCCGACGGGTGACGTCGGCTGAGCTAAATCAAAGGTGCGGCCAAAGCTTTCTCCGGCGGAGACGCCGGGGATACGATGCGGATGCCGGGCCGCGCGCCGGATCCATGGACAGCGCCATGAGCGAATTCGCAACCTGCGCGACGGTGGAAGTGTGCCGCTGATTTGCCCGACATGTCAAAGCGTTCGCGCGGGGAAAATGGTTGATGCGAGCGACCCTTAGCTACTGTGCATGGGGTTGTTTTCGATATTTTTTGTTTGGGGCGGGGTTGGTCCGTGTTGCGGCCAGTCCGTCTTCGCTTTCACTGCGTTCAAGCTACGCCGGACACGCTTCGCCTTTGGTCGGCTGCGCCACGCGTAGCCCGAAGGGCGAAGCGTGGTGGGCCCGGCAGGACTCGAACCTGCAACCAGACCGTTATGAGCGGGAGGAAATCGACCGGATTCGTTGATTTTGCTGTGTTTTTGTTTGCCTTTGATCGCGTTCGTTGTGTTTCGACCAGGTTGTTTCTGGTGCGAAACTGGTGCGGTCCGCGACCGCAGCCAGGCACCACAGTTGCTGATTTGCGAACGATGACCGTTGGCGTTCTTGTTCCCCAGAAGCCTCCGCGGCTGAAAGCTCTGCCGGCCGGGCTTGGAGATCCCCAGCGGTTGGAAACTTTCCGGCGATTCCCTCGTACCTGCGGATATCTGCCTACCGGAAAGTATTCGATCTTGAACCGAGCTTCCCCCGCGGATCGCCTGTGCGATCAAATCAGACGACTTCGTGATAGGGCAAGTCGACTCGCCCCCGGTCACGAACGGGACGAACTGCTGCATAGCGCGCATCAGGATGAAATTGCGCTGCGCCTGATCGAGTGGGTCACCTCTTCGGGGCAGCTTCCTCCGCCTGAGGATATGATTCCGATCCGGAGACATCGGTTACGCCGGAAGTGAGACGGCACGGCGCATCTCCAGCGGCTCAAGGTGAGACAGCCGGCTCACTCGCTCATGGCAGATTGAATACAGCTTCTTAGCTCGTCAACGGCTTTTGCAACGCGATGTGCCCCAGCCGCCATCAATTGCTCCGGCTGATGATATCCCCAGCCGACACCGATCGACCGCAACTGTGCCGCCCGGGCCATCTCAATGTCAAAGGTAGTGTCGCCAATAAAGATCGCGTTCTCGGGCGTTGCGCCTGTTGCGGCAAGTGCCTGAAGTAGCATCCCGGGGTGCGGTTTGGAGGGCGCCATGTCGGCGGCTTGAATGGTCCGAAAAAAGCCGTTCCATTGCAGGGCTTCCAGCGCGGGAGCGATCGTGTCGGACCTGTGCCCGGTCGCGATGCCCAAAACAGTATTCGTAGTAGAACTCAGCTCACGCAAGAGCTCGGCTACTCCGTCGAATGGCTTTTCAGCAAAGGCGGGATCCGCTCTCAGTTGCGGCAGCAAGAGATCGTAGGCCCTGACCATCTCAAGTACAGGAGCCGTCGGACCGGCGAGCTGGGTCAAAATGACATCGAGGGACTTTCCGACCAATGCAAGACTGTCGGCTGGCGACGGGGCAGGCAATCGAAATTCGGCAAATACGATTCGATGGCTCTCCAGAATCAGCGAGCGGCTGTCGACCAATGTGCCGTCGAAATCAAAGATGATTAGTTTCAAGGTTGTCTCTCAAAGTAGCCTTCGCGCAATTCGTATAAACGAACCGTAACGCATCATTTTCGTCTCGGCGGCGGTCTCGATGGTATGCCTGATTGTTGGGATCTTGGCGATCTCATGGGACAGCGTCCCGGGTTTATCGATGCAGGCACGAATAAACCTGGACCAATTCGCGGGTCTGCACCGGGACGGCAAGCTCCGCATCTTTGTTCCTCATTGCCGTTCCGCAGGATAGCCAAAAGTAATTTCCAGCGGGATCGATGACCAGCCGATTTGGCGAGAAGTTAGAGAGAATGATCGACAGATAAGGGATAGTCGAGAGCCACGATAGGGGAGCTGGAGTTGGCGAAATCCGCTCGGCGGAGACGAAACGTGGGTCACCGAGCACAGGGTCGGACTTGCTGCTCATCGCCAGCGCCGCAATTGCGTCACGATAATTGATCCATGACGCCACGAATTTACCGGTTTCGATCGCGTGAATTAAGTTTACCAGGAGAAAGATCGAGGCAACGGCGCACAGCGTCCCGTCACGTGGCGAGATCAGGGCCTGCCGCAGCCTCGTTGGTCGATTGAGGACGATCCCTCCTCTGGCCATGGCGGTTATGGCCGCCAACGCGCCGAGCAGGGGTGTGGCGATGACCAGCGCGGTCCGCAAATAGTAGCGGCTACTCGCATGGATGGAATGATCGAAACGCAGCCAGTAGATGGATAACAATCCGAGCAAGATTCCGGCGGTGAAAATGCAAGCCCCTCTCGGGAGCCATATTGACAACGGCATGAGGATCGCGCCGTAGGCGATGACCGCCGTCAGCAATACCAGGACAAGCCCTACTTTGAAGATTTTGAGATCGAAGAAGTGCAGTGCAGCCCGCAAGAATGCGTCTGCGTAATAATCATCGGGCGGAAGAGCGATCTTCGCTGCTGCGGCCAGTATCACAATGATTGTCAAGCTGATTGCAGCGCGCACGAAAGTTGCGCTCGATAATCCACGTGGCGTCAGCGTTGCTGCGATGACCAAGAGCAACACCAGGGCGCCTTCGTGGGTGAAAGCCAGCAGGAGCCATGCGGTAAACACCAGTATGGCCCCGGCACTGGTCGGTTTGGCATAGTGGCTCAGCGCCAACGCGGGCCAGAATATCGCGTGGGCGAGCCACATCTCCGTGGGAAAGCCGAAGATCAGTGGGCAGAGCAGGGCTGTCGACCCGCACGCATAGACAAAGATGATGCGGCCGGGTGAGCGGTCCGTCGCGTAGGTCACGGCCAGTCCGATCAGTGGAGAAATATAGAAAAGCAGCCCATAGGCGATGATTCCAGCCCATGGATTGCCCGTGATTCCGACGAGCGCCTCGGCCGGCAGCAGGGTCAACAGGAAGACGGACGTCCGGCCAGAGATGTTATGCCAGTGGAACGCCCAAACATCCCGGACCGCGACGGCATATGAAAACATCGCGCCGTCGCCATAGAGCTCGAGCTGATAGAAAAGTGCGATGACAAGGAATGCCAAGGCCCAACATAGGCCCGTGCCAACGATCAGAAACCGGAACGAATGGTCATCGAGGCGCAGTGTCCGGCCGGACATGTCAACGACTGTTCATATGGCACGGCTCACGTGAATATAGCCATTGCAGGTTCAGGGCTTTTCGCTGGCAGAAGCTTTCAGAGTAACGAACTTGTGCCCGGAGCGTACTGCCTTTGTCGTCAGGTAACGCTTGTTGTGGGAATTGATCGGTGCCTCGAGCGGAACGCGGGCGGCGATCTCGATGCCGGCTTTTGCGAGACCGTCGAGCTTGGCGGGATTGTTGGTAAGCAGCACAATCCGCGTGCAGTTCAGGGTTCGCAGCATCATCGCCGCGATTCCATAGTCGCGCTCATCGTCCTCGAAACCCAGCATCGTGTTGGCGTCGCGTGTATCCAGCCCAGCGTCCTGCAATCGATAGGCTCGCATCTTGTTCGCAAGACCAATGCCGCGGCCTTCTTGGGCCAGATACAGAACGACGCCACCACCGAGGCTTTCCAGGTGCGCGAGCGCAAGCTGAAGCTGATCGCCGCAGTCGCATCGCCGAGAGCCAAACACGTCGCCTGTCAGGCATGCCGAATGAAGTCGAACCGGGATCGGCTCGGAAAAATTTGGCTTACCGATAATGATGGCGACCTGATCGACGCCGAGTGCGTCGCGAAACACAACAAAGCGGGCCGCCGCGCCCGACGCGAGCGGAATTGAGGCTTCGCTTGCGACGGGTAATGCGTTCGCTGCGCTTGCAGCAAAACGCTCGACCGCGTCCGCCTCAACGGCGACGATCGAACGCATCAGGTCGCTGTGGACGTTCGCCATGTTTGCCGCAAGAACCGCCGGCAGGCTGCGGCTGAGCTTGACGAGCCGGATCCCCGCCCTGGCGGCACGACCCGCAGCCTCCGCCTTTGGTGAAAAATGACGCTTACTTTCAGCATCAGCAGCGAGGGCCAAGATATCACTTGTACGGACCTCTCGGGAAAGCGGCAATGCCATCGGCGTTGATGCCTCAATTCCGATGGCGCGCGCTCGCTGTCGTGTTACGATCAGCTCTGGCGCATTTGGACCGCACAGCGCCACGAATTCGCGCAGCCGTTGGTCGTCAAGGCCCTCCACGGGCAAAGTGAACAATACCTCGCCAGGGGCGTTAATACGAATCGGCCTTCGCCCTTGCAGTTCGCTCAGGGTGCGGCTGACGCTGAGGTGTTCCTCGTTGCCAAACAGGGCAGAGTTTGCAGGAGAGTGCGCGGCGTTCATTTGCGGGGCCTTCTTTTACTGGGCGCGTTCGTAGAACACCGAAAGTCCTGAATCATTCCGCCAGAAATCAGATGGATTTTTCGGATCGGGTGGCCGATAGTAGCATTGATAACTCGCGAGAACCGAATTTTGAATTCTGCTGTACAGCTTGGCAATTTCCCCGCCCGTAAATTCGCTTCTTCCGATGAATGGGAGAGCTTTGTCGAGCGTTTTCGTAGAGGACAGCAACCCCTGCCGCAAGCCTGGGCGGATTTGTTCGGCCCGCTGCGCACCGGGACGGTGGACGATCTCGTGATTGTTGGGCAGGTCGGCCAATCGCTCGACGGTCGGGTCGCGACGGCGACGGGCCACTCGAAATACATCAACTGTCCGGCCGGCATTGAACATCTGCACCGGCTGCGCGCGCTGGTCGATATTGTCGTGGTCGGCGTTGGAACGGCGCTGGCCGACAACCCGCAATTGACGGTCAGACAAGTCGCTGGTCCTCAACCCGCGCGGGCCGTTATTGATCCGAAAGGGCGCCTCGGAGCGGATGCAAGGTTGTTCGCCGACGATGGTGTTCGCCGGCTGTTGATTACGACAGATGGCTCGCGGGCCACACCGCCCCCCGGCGTTGAGGTCATCACCTTGCCTGCGGAGGACGGCAACATTGCTCCATCCGACATCGTCGCGTCACTGGCCGGCGCAGGAATGCGCCGAATTTTGATTGAGGGCGGCGCTGATACCGTGTCGCGTTTTATCGCGGCACGATGTCTCGATCGGTTGCATGTAAACGTGGCGCCCGTCATGTTGGGCGCAGGGGGGCCTGGGATCGAGTTGCCGCCGCTCGAACGGGCCGATCAGGCCCACCGGATGCAGGTCTGCGTGCACAGGATCGAGGACGATGTTCTGTTCGATTGCGACCTGTCCGATCAGCGGGTCGCAATCGGCGTTGCAAAAAAGTCGACATGACCCACGCGCATCGTTGAAGCGCGTGCGCCGACCTCGTCCTTCCGTCTTGACAGCCAATTGTCGATATCGCGGCGCGGTCGCGCTTCGATTTCACTCGCGGCAGTAGCCCATCCGGCCAGCAATTCGAGCTGGATCTCCTGGTCGGCAACTCCGATCACCCAATCGGAGTTGCCGTGAACTACAGAATATCCGAGCGCTTCAAGCCGCGACATGGCCGCAGCGGCGGCTGATGAGCCAAGCGCCGGCCCAAAGCCCTTGTCGGTGCGCTGATGGGCATTGACCGCCGACGTGATGGCCTCATCGAGCGGATCGGATGGGGAAATGTCGATGCGGCCATCGTAGGTCAGTGCCGCATAGACCGGCAGCATGTGCGAGGCGACATGGCGGGCAAAGCGATCCAGCCAGATTTCGGAGACGAGATCGAGCAGGGCCGATATCGTGATGACGTCTTTTGTGCCGTCGAGTACCGCTTCGAAATCGCCGCTGAGATCGAGTGGAACGGCATTCAACTTGACATCGCCGGAAAATTTTCCGCTGCAGGCCAAGGCCAGCAGGCGTTGATCGCTGTCCACGAGATCCCAGTGCTGTCGTGCCGGCAAATGTGGACTGAGCGCCCGGATCGTGGAGCCTGCGCCGCATGCGAGATCGACGACGTTTATCGCGTGGAGCGATTTGAACCAGCTGGCCACCGCGTCGAGCACAATCGGATTGCGGGCGCGCAAGTCATAGTTTTCCCGCAACGCCAGCCATTCGGCAGAGAAGCCGCTCATGCCAGCTTCTCAAGTGCGGTGGCAAAGATCGCTCCAGATTGCTGCCAGGTGGGGAGTGTCTTCGCCGCCGCCAATGCCGCATCCGACAGGCGGCGGCGCAGGTCAACGTCAGCGATCACGGTACCCAGGGCTCTCGCCAGTGCATCCACGTCGCCGGAGGTCACCAGCAAGCCGGCTTCTTGCGGAACGGTGTCCGGGATGGCTCCCGCCGTTGTCCCGATTACCGGCAGACCGTGCGACAATGCCTCGGCGTAGGCCATTCCATACCCCTCGAAGCGGGAGGCGAGAACGAACAGATCAGCGTCGCGATAGAGTGCAGCAAGCCGTTCGGAAGATACGGCGCCAAGCACTGCAATTCGGTCGGTAAGCTTGTGTTGGGATATACTGGCCTGAAGCCTTGCAGCCTCATTCGGATCGCGCGTAAGGTCCCCGGCAATCGTCAGCCGCCACGGAAGCTCAGCCAACGTTGCCAGTGCGGCAACGAGTACGTCGAATCCTTTCCGGGGCACAACGGCGCCGACGGACAGCAAACGCGGCACGTCGTTTCGGCTTCCTGAAGACCTCGGCGTAGGATCGCTGCCGGGCCTTGCCACCGTGATGCGTTCGGCCGGCACGCCGTAATCGGAAGCGACAAGCTTCGCGGTTGCGGGGCTCGTCACCACGACTTCGCGCACCATAGCCAGGGCGGCCTGCTCACTGCGATGCAGGGCATCGGCTCGTTCGGCAGATAGCCCCCATTCCAGGGCGAGAGGATGATGAACCAGCGCGAGTAAGGGATGCCGGCTAGCAACTTCTGCTGCAACGTCTGGCAGGACTCCCAATGCCAAGCCGTCGACCACGATCGGTTGGTCGTTCGGTATCTTCAACAGCAGGGATCGTGCGGCAGACCGGGTCACCTCATTCGGCGAAGGAAATCCTTCGCCGATATCGAGACATTCGACGTCCCAGCCAAATTGCCGGAGCTCGGCCATGATCCGCCGGTCGTAGGCGTAGCCGCCGGTTGGCGTATCGAGACTGCCTGGCACCGCGAAGACGACGCGCTTCACCACAAGGGCGCCTCATATTGCGCGCGCGCGAGGTGCGACTCGGAGAGCGTGATGCGCAGGGCCTTGAGCTCCCGGCCGGGACGGCCGAGTTCACCGGCGCGGGCCGGTTTCGCCAGGCCGTCGAAGATATGTTTGCACAGAAATTCCGTCGTGGTGTTGCTACCCTTGAATTCGGGCACGTCGTCGAGATTGCTGTAGTTGAGCGGCGTCAGCACCGCCTTGAGTGCATCGTGTGCGCGGCCGATATCGATCACAATTCCATTGTTGTCGAGGCTCTCGGCGATGAAGGCGGCATCTACCACGAATGTAGCGCCATGCATCCTCTGCGCTGGTCCAAAAACCGCGCCATTGAAGGAATGTGCAATCATGATGTGGTCGCGAACTTCGACGGTGAACAAGGCAGCTCCTTACGAGTAGATGATGGGTTGGCAGAGTATCCCGCTTCCAGTGTCGAGAATTTCCGGCAGTCGTTCCGGCAAATCGCCGAACGCAACGGCTGGCGCCAGTAATGCATCGAGCCTCGGATCACCGAGCAGCGCAACCGCGGCCGCGAGACGACGGCCGTGCGTCCAGCGCGGACGGTGCGATGGCGCGATACGTCCGACCTGGCTCGATACAATCCGAAGCCGGCGGCTATGGAACGGGCCTCCAAGCATGGCGGTCACTGCCGCGTCACCATACCAGCTCATTTCGAGCACAGTCGCTTCGTCTCCGGCCAGTTCGAGTGCCGTCCGTAGTCCATCGGGCGAGCCGCTGGCGTGAACGACGAGGTCGCAGTCGGCTTTTGCGTTTCCGGGCTCTGCGAAACTAACCCCGAGCTTTGCTGCTAATTCCGCGCGGGTCGAGTTGATGTCGACAAGCGTGACGTCCGTACCGGCGATCCGCCCGCACAGATAGGCGACGAGGGAGCCGACCACGCCGGCCCCAATGACGGCGATGCGGTCAGCGGGTCCTGGTGCGGCGTCCCACACGCCGTTAAGCGCGGTTTCCATATTGGCCGCCAGCACCGCGCGAAGTGGCGGCACATCCTCCGGAAGCGCCACCGCCGCGCCTGCTGGGATGTTGAATGCGGTCTGGTGCGGGTAGAGCGCAAAGACGGTCTTGCCTCGCAACGCATCGCTACCGTTCTCGATCTGTCCTACGGCGGCGTAGCCGTATTTGACGGGAAAGGGAAAATCGCCAGCCATGAACGGCGCGCGCATCCTCTCGAATTCGCCTACAGGTATGCGCCCGCCAAACACGAGCGATTCAGTGCCGCGGCTGATCGCGCTATAGAGGGTTTTTACGCGTACGTCGCCCGCGCCGGGCGGTGCCAAGGCTTCTTGGCGGAGCTCGACCTGTCCGGGTCCGCGATACCAAAGAGCCAAGGCAGTATCGGCGCTCGCACTAACAGCCATTTTCTTCGATCTCGGACTGGAATTCCCGGCGGCTTGACGTGTTATAAGCTGTAGTCTGCACTGCCCGTCGGCGAATGAGAAGCCATAACCTCCTTCCTAGAGCACACCCATCAGCAATGATACAAGTCAACGCCGCCGAGAAGAGCATGTTCGCGAGGCGGGTGACCTTCGCTGTCCTGTTTTCGGTTACCATGGCGGGATCGCTATGGCTCGCGGCAGTAGCGTTGACTCCCGGCGGATTTGGAATCCTGGATGTTGCGGCGCTGATCCTGTTCGCCGTCACCTTGCCCTGGATGGTTGCAGGGTTCTCGAATGCCGTGATCGGCTTCGTGATCATGCGCTTTTCCGCCGATCCGGTGGCGGCGGTACTGCCGGCGGCCGGCCGGATCGGGGATGACCAACCCGTGACGGCGTCGACGGCAATCCTTCTTTGTGTTCGCAATGAGCTGCCGCTCCGTATCATCCGTAACCTGGAGCCGATGCTCGAGGGAATCCACGCGTCCGGCTACGGTGAGCGCTTCCATCTCTACCTCCTCAGCGATACCAACAATGCCGATCTTGCGGCCAGGGAAGAAGCGCTTTTCTCCGAATTGACCGCAAGCTGGCGCGATCGGATCGCTATCAGCTACCGGCGTCGTACTGTGAACACCGGCTTCAAGGCCGGCAACATCCGCGAATTCTGCGAGCGCTGGGGAAGCCGCCACGAGTTCGCGGTTACGCTCGATGCCGACAGCTTCATGTCGGCGGATGCGATTATCCGGCTCGTCCGGATCATGCAGGTCGATCCCCGGCTCGGTATCCTGCAGGGCCTGGTTGTGGGGCTGCCGTCAACGAGCTTGTTCGCGCGCATCTTCCAGTTCGGCATGCGGCTCGGCATGCGCTCCTATACGATCGGAAGCGCGTGGTGGCAGTCCGATTGCGGCCCTTATTGGGGGCACAACGCTGTCCTGCGGCTTGAACCGTTCAGAAGGCACTGCCAGCTTCCGTTATTGTCCGGGGGCGGCGAGGAGGAGCGGCATATCCTCAGTCACGACCAGATCGAGGCGGCGCTGATGCGCTCTGCCGGCTATCATGTGCGCGTGTTGCCGCGGGAAGACCTCGGCTGGGAGGAAAGCCCACCGACTCTGCTGGAGTTCATGCGCCGCGACCTGCGCTGGTGTCAGGGCAATATGCAATACTGGCGATTTCTGCTGCTGCCGAACCTCAGGCCGGTCAGCCGCTATCAGCTGGTACTGGCCATCCTGATGTTCATTGGCTCCCCGGCCTGGATTGGCTTGCTCGCCCTCGCGACGATCGCGCTCGTACGGTGTGACGATCCCGCTACGATCATGCGCGCCGATGCCGGCGTTGCGTTGCTGACGTGGGTGCTGGTGATGTGGTTCTCGCCGAAGATCGCAGGTGCCCTCGACGTCCTGCTCGCGCCGGAGGAGCGCCGCGCATTTGGCGGCGCGGGCCGGTTCACCGTCAACTTCGTTATCGAGACCATGTACTCGATCGTCCTTTGTCCGATCCTCTGGATCAGTCACTCGGTCTTTCTCTTTGGCCTGCTGTTCAATCGCGAGATCGGCTGGATGGGGCAGGTCCGCGACGATCACGCGGTGCCCCTGAAACTGGCGTTGCATGATCTTTGGCCGCAGACCCTGGTGGGATGCACCTCGCTCGGCCTCGTGCTGGCAAGCCAGCCGTGGGCATTGCCGTACATTCTCCTGCTTGCCGGCGGACCGGCCCTCTCGGCTCCCTTTGCGATGGTGACGGCCTGGCCTGCGCTCGGCGGCCTGGCGGCCCGTATGGGCATCGGCCGGGTTCCCGAGGAAACGGTAACCCCGGAGGATCTTCTGGAGTTGGCATTGCCCGCGATCAAGTCGGAGAGCCAGCCGCCTCTGACAAGCTCGGTCTAGCCCATGTTCGGCGCCGTCAGGACCGCGCGTGCCACCATCAGGTCATTTCGTATCTATTACGGAGACAAGCGGCGGGCTGCGGCGATGGACCGACTCTATGGCAACTTCGTTCGGCCCGGAGATCTGGTGTTCGACGTCGGCGCACATGTCGGCGATCGCGTCGCCTCGTTCCACCGACTGGGCGCGCGCGTCGTCGCCGTCGAGCCGCAGCCTGCGATGGTGAGGGCTCTCAGGCTGCTCTATGGCTGCAGCAAGTCTGTGGCGATCGAGGCGCTGGCGGTGGGGCGCGAGCCGGGCGGGGCGCGCATGCTGATCAATGTCGACAACCCGACAGTGTCGTCGGTCTCTCCGGCGTTTGTTGAAGCCGCATACGGCGCGCCCGGTTGGGAAACCCAGCGCTGGAGCGAGACCATCGACGTTGCGGTCACCACACTCGATGCATTGATTGCCAAACATGGCGTTCCCGCGTTCATCAAGCTCGATGTGGAAGGTTTTGAGGCGGAGGCGCTGTCAGGCTTGTCACAAGCGGTGCCCGCGCTTTCGTTTGAGTTCACAACCATCCAGCGAGACGTAGCGCTTGCCTGCATCGAGCGGTGCTCGGCGTTGAGCTACGGGCGCTTCAACTCGGCCCTTGGGGAAAGCCAGACGCTGATCGGGGAGTGGATGAATGCGCAGGACATCGCTCGTTGGCTGATTGAGTTGCCGCAGGCCGCCAATTCCGGAGACATTTATGCTGTCGTGGCCTGATCGCCTGCTGTTGCCGCCGCGACTCCTGATGATCTCTGTCACCATGCTGCTCGCCGCAGGTTTCGGCCTGACGCTGGTGATCTTCTATCCCGGCGTCATGACCTATGATGCCAAGTTCGTCTATGAGGATATCGCCAAGGGGACGATGGGTGACTGGCAGTCGCCGGTCATGGTCTGGCTGTGGGCCCTGATCGATCCGATCGCTCCCGGCGCCGGCAGTATGTTCCTGCTGATTGCGACGACCTATTGGCTGGGCTTTGGCTTCCTCTCGCTTGCGCTCGCATCCCGCGGCAAGGCCAGCGCGCTGCTGTTGCCCCTGCTGGCAATGACGCCGCCGGCTCTGTGTCTCGCCGGGATCATCTGGCGGGACGTCCTGTTTGCAACGTGCTGGTTGCTTGCCGCGACTGTCGCGTTCGCGGTGTCTGAACGTCCGTCTCCGATCAGGTTGACCGGTCAGGTGCTGGCGCTTGCGCTGGTCATACTTGGCGTCCTGCTGAGGCCGAACGCCTTGCTGGCTGCGCCGGTACTCACCGCATACATTGTTTGGCTGTCGCGAGTGTCTCTGCGCAAAGCGGCCATCCTCTACGTTCCGGCCGTGATTGGTCTCTTTGGCCTCGTGCAACTCGTCTACTACGGCATGCTGGACGCGAAACGACAGCATCCGCTGCAAACGATCATGATATTCGATCTCGGCGGCATCAGTCACTACTCAAAAGAGAACCAGTTCCCGGTCGATTGGAGCGAATCGGAAAACGCGATGCTGCTCAATGGATGTTACCAGCCGACGCAGTGGGACATTTACTGGCGGCTCGAGCCGTGCGATTTCGTGATGCGCAAGGTCGAACGTGAAAAAGGCTTGTTCGGTACCTCGGCGATACCCAGGGCTTGGTTGCTAGCCATCCTCCACCATCCTGTTGCCTATTTGCGGCACCGCTCGGCCTTTATGTGGAATTTTCTCGCCGCCGACAATCTGACGATGTGGACGGTCGATGTTGAACATTCGACGAAGAATGTCTTTGCCGATCGCGCTGCGTTCAACGCGCTGGTTTCGGCACACGACGTGCTCAAACCTACGCCTTTTCTTCGCGCGGGCTCTTGGTTTCTGGCTTGCTTCATCGTCTGTTGCTTGAGCTGGCGGCGAAGCGGCCCCCGCGAAGCAGCTTTTGCGCTGGGTGTCTGCGGTTCGGCGACGATCTATGTGTTGAGCTTCTATGCCGTGGGCGTGGCGTCCGACTTCCGCTACGGCTATTGGGCGGTGCTAGCCGCCATCGCCGGTGGCGTCGTCGTTATCTCCGGTGGAAGCAAGGCAAGTGAGCTGCCGCGTTAGAACAGCCTATTGCCTATTGCTTCAGCTCAGCCGAGGCGGTCCAAGTCTTGTAGTCGGCGTCGGAAACGCTCGGTAATTTCTTGACGAACGCCGCAATCGACCAGATCTCGTCGTCCTGGGCGCCGGCCTGGGCGAAGCTGGGCATGCCCGTCATGTTGATGCCGTTCTTGATCACCCAGAACAGTTGGGCGGGGGAGAGCCCACCGGCGACTTCCTTCAGGTCCGGCGGATCGGGATGCAGTCCCTCCGAGAACTTCAGCCATTTGACGCCTGGCGCACCGTGGCAGTTCGCGCAGCCAAAACTGGCATAAGCTTTGGCACCAGCCTGCACCATGGCGGCGTCGCCAAACGAGGCCGGCGGCTTATCGTCGGCGTGGCGATTGATCGACGCGGTCCGCACCCGGGTCAGAGCCCACGTGACGGCGGCGGGGTCTTCGGTCGTCCCGGCGACGCTGTAATAGCCGCCGAAGAAAAAGGCCGCACAGCCAATGCCGACCACGATCGCCAAAGCACCGATTGCCGCAAGAAAGCGCATGCAAGCCTCCGATCGTTTGTTTGCCGCCCCGGAATTGAAATTAGTGGCTCAGGTCGGGAATAACGAACCGTTCAAAAGGTTGCATGTGATACGACATCTCAGGCAAATTTCGTGTCACGCTTTGCGACCAAAGTTCAATGGTTGGTGATACCGAAGGCGAATGCATCAAGTGCGCGGAACCAATTTTGAGCGCGCGTTGAGAATGTGCTGCGGTGCATCAAGCGTTTTCGTCAACTGCGTCGCTATGAAGAGGGTCGGCTGCGGCAGGATGGCCGCTCTCTGCCTGGCGCTATTGCTGCACGCAGGTGCGGTGGTCCTCATGATCATGACCGAGGTCCGCCCCGCGGGCATGGCCGTTTTTCTCCTCGTCTGGATCATGCTCAACTGCCTGTGGTTGATTTTGCTGCGCAGGCCGACTGTGGCGGCGCTCATTTCTCTCGAAATGCTTATCGCGCTGACGCTGCTGTCGCGCTTCAAGCTCGACAAGCTCTGGATGACGATCGACTTCGTCGATGTGATGATCGTTGATCGCGACACGATTGCGTTTCTGTTGGAAATATTTCCTGCGTTGCAGTGGTGGATCCTGCTGGCTGCTGCGGCGACGGCTGTCGCGATCGTCATCGCCTGGCGGCTGGACCGATATCGTGTGAGTCTCCAAACCAGCCTTGCTGGATTTTCGACCTCGGCTGCGACGCTCGTTGCTGCGTCGCTGTTTTGGCCGACCGGCCTCAACGAGGATTTCGAAGGCCGAAGCTACGTCTCGAAATTTGCGCGGACGGGAGTAGAGGCAGTTCACGAACTGTCCTCTCGCGGATATCTCGATGCGGCCGAGAGTGCGGGTGGGCATGTGACGGAGGCTGCCGGTGCCGTCTGCCATCCAACGGGCAAGCTTCCGCACATCATACTGCTACACGATGAATCGAGCTTTGACATCACCGTAGCGCCCGGGGTCAATGTGCCGGCCGGGTATCATCGACACTTTCAGTCGTTCGACGGCAAGATGCGCAAGCTTCTCGTCGAGGGCATCGGCGGCCCAAGCTGGTTCACCGAATACAATGTGCTCACCGGACTCTCAGTTCGCTCGTTCGGGAGGTTTGCAACGTCCGTGACGCGAATCGCTGCTGGACACGTCTATCGCGGCCTGCCACGCGTATTGCGGCAATGCGGTTACGAAACCTTCAGCCTCTACCCGTTCTACGGCTCCTTTCTCGGTTCGCGCGCCTTTCAAACGACCACCGGTATCGCGCATTACCTGGATATGCGGGACTTGGGGACCCGCGATTTCGAAGCCGACAGCTTCTACTACGGCCGGGCGATAGATCTGATCAAGCGAGAACGCGGCAAGGGGCCGCTTTTTCTCTACGTGTACACCGTGGCCAATCATTTTCCGTGGGACGAGCGGCTGCGTCCGCAACTCACG
>Ga0068869_100001022_pt1 | contig 16269 bp, 13 predicted proteins | sample KBSMisM52_FD_64676 | JGI IMG/M metagenome (GOLD analysis project Ga0068869, IMG submission 64676) | Miscanthus rhizosphere microbial communities from Kellogg Biological Station, Michigan, USA - KBS Miscanthus M5-2 | ecosystem: Host-associated > Plants > Roots > Rhizosphere > Soil ... | reverse complement strand
CTTGAGGAAGATCGCCGTCGTCGCCGGATCGACCTTGAACGCTTCGGTCGCGGTCGCGAACATCGCGGCATCGCCGGCGTCGAGGACGAAGCCCTCCTCGGCGAGGCGGATCGCCGGCGCGATCAGGTCGGCGCGCTTCATCGTCCCGTACTTGGCGAGCGCGGCCTCCAGGCCCGCGACCGAGCCGGGCACCGCGACCGCGAGGTGCCCGGTCGTCGTCGATCCCTTGATGACGTTGCCCGCGGCATCGAGGTACATGTTCGCGGTCGCTGCGAGCGGCGCGCGCTCGCGGAAGTCGAGGAAGGTCTTCTTGCCGTCGGCGAGCTGGATGGTCATGAAGCCGCCGCCGCCGAGATTGCCCGCGGCGGGATAGACGACCGCGAGCGCATAGCCGACCGCGACCGCGGCATCGACGGCGTTGCCGCCGCGCTTGAGCACATCGACGCCGACCTGGCTGGCGAGGTGCTGCGCGGTGACGACCATGCCGTTCTCGGCCGCCACCGGCGCGACCGACGCCGCCTGCGCTGCCGGCAGCCACGCCGACCCGAGCGCGAGCGCGAGCCCGAGCACGCTTCTCCTGTTGAGCAACCGATCCGCGACCATCCGTCTTTCTCCTGTAAGCAATCGTGAGCCGCACTGCGCGCGCCCACTCCGACTGTAAGCGCGAGCCGCGACCGCCGTTGGGCGTGCAACGCTGCACATCGTGTTACCACCTCGGGTGCGAACAGGGCTTTTGTTCACAGACGCCGTGCGATGGCGCCGCCTAGGATGACTTCCCGTTTCCCGCGCGCGCCCGTGCCGCGGTACGACGGTCCTGCACGCCGCCGCCATGTTCCGCACCCGTCGAATGCCCGGCCACCTCGCCGCGCTGGCGCTCGGCGCGACGCTGCTCTCCGGCTGCACCGCGCCCGGCCTGATCCTGACCGGCATGGGTGTCGCGACCGACACCAGCGTGACGTGGGACATCGTCAAGCATGTCCACGCCCAGCTCACCGCCGACGACCCGACGCCGTGCGCGATGCTGAACAGCGTGCAGCGCGCGCTCAACGCACGCTGCCCGTTCGAGCCAGGCAGCATCAAGAGCACCGACATCGCCAAGAGCGGCCTGCAAGGCTGCCCGCTGAGCGTCGCGACGAGCGATTCCCGCGTCTGGCGCGCCCTTCCGGAGCTGCTCGAAAAGGGTGCGAAGAGCGAGAGCTGCGCGCGCTCGCCGCTGCAGGATCTCGCCGAGGCCGACGCCTGTCCCGACTTCGCCTCGGCGCCGCCCGAAGTGCTGAAGGCGATGGTCGTCCTCGCCGAGAGCGACCCGCGCTCGATGCGCCACGACGTCTTCCGGATGTTCAGCTGCTCGCGGGCGCGCGCAGCCGGACTCGACCGCGTTCTCGTCGGCTGGCTCGACAGCGGCAAGCTCCAGCCCGGCAAGCTCTCGTTCAGCCCGCTCGAAGCGCTCGATCCGCAAGTCCTCGTCTCTCGCTTCGGCCGCGAGCTGCAGATCGCCGGCCACGCATCGAGCGCAGCGCTCGACAACTACGACGGCGCGCTGCCGAGCGGCTTCGAGGAGGCGCTGCGCACCGCCAACTGGGCCGCGCTCGAATGGTGGTTCTTCGAGCTGCCGCAGCTCGCGAACATCGCGCCGCCGAGCCGCGGCGGCCAGATGTCGTGGGTGCCCTTGCAGCGCGTCTTGCTGCCGGGCTTCCTCGCCGACCCCGCGGCGCAGCCCGAGATGGTGAGCTTCCTCCTCGCGCACGGCGCCAACCCGCGCCAGAAGCTTCCGTTCGATACGTCGCGCACGGTGATCGGCTTCGCCAAGGCGATCAAGAGCCCGGTGCTGACGCTGCTCGACGCGCCGGCGCCGGCGCTGCCGAGCGCGATCCCGACGACGGCGCTCGCGAGCAACGGCGAGGCCGCCGGCGGCGCGCGGCCGCAACGCGAAGGCAGCTCGCTGCGTCCAATGACGGCGCGGTTCGATGCGCCTGCGACGGCGGGCGAATCGTCGTCGCGCTGATCCCTCAGTCGCGCGCGAAGCTGTAGGGCCCGCCGCGCTCGAGCGCCCGCTGGTACGCGGGGCGAGCGTGGATCTTCTTCAGGAACTCGAGCAGCTTCGGCCGGCTCGCGTCGAGCCCGGCGCGCTGCTGCGCGGCCTCGACCGGAAAGCTCATCTGGATGTCGGCGGCGGTGAAGCCGGCGCCGGCGAACCATTCGGTGCGCTCGAGCTCGCTCTCCATGAAGTCGAGCTGGCGCTTCAGGTTCGGCTCGATCATCAGCTTCTTGACCTTGCCCGCGATGCCGCGCGCGATCGGCTTGACGAAGAACGGCATCGGCCCGCTTTCGATGCGGTCGAAGATGAGCTTGAGCAACAGCGGCGGCATCGCCGAGCCTTCGGCGAAATGCAGCCAATAGGTGAAGCGCCGACGATCGTCGGTTCCCGCCGGCGGCCGCAGCATGCCGGCGCCGTACTTGTCGAGGATGTGCTCGATGATCGCGCCCGACTCGGCGACGACGGCGCCGTCGTCGACGACGACCGGCGACTTGCCGAGCGGATGGATGCGCGCGAGCTCGGGCGGCGCGAGCATTGTTTTCGAGTCGCGCTCGTACTTCTGGATCTCGTACGGCACGCCGAGCTCCTCGAGCAGCCAGAGGACGCGCTGCGAGCGCGAGTTGTTGAGGTGGTGGACGATGAGCATCGGGATCTTTCGTCGGCGCCGGGCAGGGCCGCATTGTCGCCGTCCGGGCACGCGCCCTGCCACTCGCAGGGGACGACCCCAACTGCGGAGACCACGATGGACAACGACGACGTCATCGACACCCTCAACAAGCTCATCGACACCTGCCTGGATGGCGAGTACGGCTTTCGCACCTCGGCCGAGCACGTCAAGTCCGAGAATCTGCGCAGCGTCTTCCTCGAGCGCGCCGAGTCGTGCCGCCGGGGCGCGACCGAGTTGCAGGCGGCGGTCGTGCGCTTGGGCGGCAAGCCCGACGAGCACAGCAGCGCCCCCGGGACGCTGCACCGCGGCTGGGTCGCCCTCAAGGGCATGCTGACGGGCGACAGCGACCAGGCGGCGCTCAACGAGTGCGAGCGCGGCGAGGACGCGGCGCTCGCGCGCTACCGCGACGCGATCAAGCAGGACTTGCCGAGCGACGTCATGGACATCGTGCAGCGCCAGTACGAGGGCGTGAAGCGCAACCACGACCAGATCCGGTCGCTGCGCGACGCGCACCGCGCGACGACCTGACGGCGCTCAGATCGACATGCGCGCGCGCACGCCGTCGGCGTGCATGTCGGCGCCGCGCCCCTGCTGCACGACCTCGCCGCGCTCCATCACGAGGTAGCGGTCGGCGAGCTCGGCGGCGAAGTCGTAGTACTGCTCGACGAGCACGATCGCCATCGGCCGCGGCGCGCCATCGACCGCGAGGCCGACGTCGGCGAGCGTGCGAATGACGCGGCCGATCTCCTTGATGATCGACGGCTGGATGCCCTCGGTCGGCTCGTCGAGGACGAGGAGCGACGGCTCGGCCGCGAGCGCGCGCGCGATCGCGAGCTGCTGCTGCTGGCCGCCGGAGAGATCGCCGCCGCGGCGATGCAGCATCGCCTGCAGCACCGGAAAGAGCTCGAACAGCTGCGCCGGCAGCGCGCTGCCGGCGCGCCGCGTCGCCAGCCCCATCTGCAGGTTCTCGGCGACCGTGAGGCGGGCGAAGATCTCGCGGCCCTGCGGCACGTAGCCGATGCCGCGGCGCGCGCGCTGGTACGGCGTCTCGGCGGTGATGTCGGCGCCCCCGAAGCGCACCGAGCCCGAGCGCACCGGAACGACTCCCATCAGGCTCTTCAGCAGCGTCGTCTTGCCGACGCCGTTGCGGCCGAGGACGACGGTCACCTCGCCGGCGGCGGCGCTGAAGCCGACGTTGCGCAGGATGTGCGAGCCGCCGTAGTACTGCTGCACGCGGTCGAGCTGCAGCAGCGGAGCCACTCTAGCGTCCAAGGTAGACCTCGACGACCTCGTCGTTGCCCTGCACCTCGGCGAGCGACCCTTCGGCGAGCACGCGCCCCTCGTGCAGGACCGTGACCCTTCTGCCGACGCGGCCGCGCGTGAGCGCGTCGATGAACTGCATGTCGTGCTCGACGACGACGAGCGAGTGGCTTCCTTCGAGCGAGAGGAAGAGCTCGGCGGTGCGCTCGGTCTCCTCGTCGGTCATCCCCGCGACCGGCTCGTCGAGGAGGAGCAGGCGCGGGTCCTGGATCAGCAGCATGCCGATCTCGAGCCACTGCTTCTGGCCGTGCGAGAGGAGCCCGGCCTTCTTCTGCGCGTGCGCCTTGAGGTGGATGAGCACGAGCGTCTCGCCGATCCGGTCGAGCTGCTCGCCCGAGAGACGAAAGAAGAGCGACGAGCGCACGCCGCGCTCGCTCTTCAGCGCGAGCTCGAGGTTCTCGAACACCGTGAGGTGCTCGAACACGGTCGGCTTCTGGAACTTGCGGCCGATCCCGGCCTCGGCGATCTCGTTCTCGCGCAGCCGCAGCAGGTCGATCGTCGAGCCGAAGAACGCTCGGCCCGAGTCGGGACGGGTCTTGCCGGTGATGACGTCCATCATCGTCGTCTTGCCGGCGCCGTTCGGCCCGATGATGCAGCGCAGCTCGCCGGCGCTGATCGAGAGCGTGAGCCGGTCGAGCGCCTTGAAGCCGTCGAAGCTGACGGTGATGTCGTCGAGGTAGAGGATCGCGCCGTGCGCGAGGTCGAGCTCGCCGGTGGCGACGCGCGACCAGCTCGCCTGGCGGCCGCCCGAGCGGCCGGCGGCGGCCGCGGCGGCGCGCTCGTCGGCGGCACGGCGGGTCTCGGCGCCGGCGCGCATGAGATCGGGCGTCACCGTTCGCTCCCCGCTTCCTTTCGCGTCGCGCGGAGCAGCCGCGCGAACAGGCCGTCCTGCCCGCGCAGGAGTCCGACGATTCCCTGCGGCAGGAAGAGCGTCACGGCAATGAACATCGCGCCGAGCGCGTACAGCCAGACCTCCGGCATCGCCTGCGTGAACCAGCTCTTCGCGCCGTTGACGAAGAACGCGCCGACGATCGGCCCGACCAGGGTCGCGCGGCCGCCGACCGCGGTCCAGATCGCGATCTCGATCGACGCCGCCGGCGTCATCTCGCTCGGGTTGATGATGCCGACCTGCGGCACGTAGAGCGCGCCGGCGACGCCGCACATCACCGCCGAGAGCGTCCAGACGGCGAGCTTGTAGCGCAGCGGGTCGTAGCCGGTGAACATGACGCGGCTCTCGGCGTCGCGGATCGCCATCAGGATGCGGCCGAACTTGCTCTCGACGATCGCGCGCGCGAGCAGGAAGAAGGCGATCAGGGTGCAGCCGGTGACGACGAAGAGGAGCATGCGCATCGTCGGCGTCGCGATCGGCACGCCGAGGATCCGCTTGAAGTCGGTGAAGCCGTTGTTGCCGCCGAAGCCCGTCTCGTTGCGGAAGAAGAGCAGCATCGCCGCGTAGGTCATCGCCTGCGTGATGATCGAGAAGTAGACGCCCTTGATCCGCGAGCGGAACGCGAAGTAGCCGAACACGAACGCGAGCAGGCCCGGCGCGAGGACGACGAGCGCCATCTGGGCGACGAACGAGTCCGAGACCGCCCAGTGCCAGGGGAACTCCTTCCAGTTGAGGAAGACCATGAAGTCGGGCATCGGCAGGCGGTACTGGCCGTCTGCTCCGATCTGGCGCATCAGGTACATGCCCATCGCGTAGCCGCCGAGCGCGAAGAAGACGCCGTGGCCGAGCGAGAGGATCCCGGTGTAGCCCCAGATCAGGTCCATCGCGAGCGCGCAGATCGCGTAGCACATGATCTTGCCGACGAGCTGGACCGCGTAGTCGCTCAGGTGGAAGACGCTGCCGGCGGGAACGAGCAGGTTGGCGACCGGAACGACGACCGCGACCACCCCGAGCGCGACCGTCACGCCGATCCAGCCGCGCATGCCGAGCAGGAACGGTCCGCGCGGCGCGCCGGCCGGCAGCGGCAAAACCGCGCTCACGCCTCGGCGCTCCTGCCTCTGAGCGCGAACAGCCCCGAGGGCTTCTTCTGGATGAAGACGACGATCAGCACGAGCACGGCGATCTTCGCGAGGACCGCGCCGGCGACGCCTTCGAGCAGCTTGTTGAGGACGCCGAGGCCGAGGCCGGCGACGACGGTGCCGGCGAGCTGGCCGACGCCGCCGACGACGACGACCAGGAACGAATCGACGATGTAGCTCTGGCCGAGGTCGGGCCCGACGTTGCCGATCTGCGAGAGCGCGACGCCGCCGAGCCCGGCGATGCCGGCGCCGAACGAGAACGCGAGCAGGTCGATGCGACGGGTGTCGACGCCGACGCACGACGCCATCCGCCGGTTCTGCGTCACGCCGCGGATGAAGAGGCCGAAGCGCGTGCGCGCGATCAGGAACGCGACGCCGCCGAGGACGATCGCGGCGAACGCGATGATCGCGATGCGGTTGAACGGCAGCACGACGTTGCTCATCACCTCGACGCCGCCCGAGAGCCACGACGGGTTCTCGACGGCGACGTTCTGGGCGCCGAACAGCGAGCGCACCGCCTGCTGCAGGACGAGGCTGATGCCCCACGTCGCGAGCAGCGTCTCGAGCGGGCGGCCGTAGAGGAAGCGGATGACGCCGCGCTCGAGCAGCGCGCCGACGCCGGCGGAGACCAGGAACGCTGCCGGGATCGCGGCGATCACGTAGGCGTCGAACGCCCCTGGCCAGACGCTGCGAAAGACGTTCTGGACGACGTACGTCGTGTACGCGCCGATCATCATCAGCTCGCCGTGCGCCATGTTGATGACGCCCATCAGGCCGTACGTGATCGCAAGGCCGAGGGCGACGAGGAGGAGCACCGAGCCGAGGCTGATGCCGGTGAAGACGACGGCGAGGCGCTCGCCCCACGCGAGGCGACCGCGCACCGCGGCGAGTGCCTGCTGCAATGCGGCGCGCACCTCGGCGTCGCTCTCGCCGCCGTCGGCGAGGCGCTCCTGGAGCAGGCTCGCGACCGCGCTCCTGCTGCTGTTCGCGAGCTCGGCGACCGCGGCGAGACGCTTCGTGCGGTCGGACGACGCGACCAGGATCGTCGCGCGCATCCGCTCGAGTCCGCCCTTCAGGGCAGGATCGGTTTCGGCGGCGAGCGCCTTCTCGACGAGCGCGAGCTGCGACTCGTCGAGCGACGACTTGGCGAGCTCGGCGACCGCGGTGCGGCGGACGCCGACATCGCTCGAAACCAGCCGCGCGCCGGCGAGCGCCGCCTCGAGCGCGCCACGCATGCGGTTGTTGTTGCTGACGTCCTCGGCGTCGTCGGGGACCGCGGCGGGAGCGCCGCTCGCGGCATCGCTGCCCTTGCCGTCGGCGCCGGCGATGAAGACGCGATCGCCCTGCACCTTGACGGCGCCGTCGAGCAACGCCTGCGCGAGCACGGCAGCGCGCGCGTCGCCGCTCGCGATCGCGGTATTGAGCGCGGCGATGCGCGCGTCGTTGTCGCCGCTCGCGATGGCGATCGCCTGTTCGGGTGTGAGTGCCCGTGCAGGCAACGCCGCGAACAACACCAGCGCCGCGAATGCGGTCATCCTGAGCAACGCGAAGGATCTCATCGGAGGAACTCGCGGAGATCCAACGCTCAGCTCAGGATGACCTGGAGGGCTGCGCCCTCCAGGGTCACTTCTTCGCGACGGTGATGACCGGCTCGTCCTTCTTGCCCTTGTTCTCGGGAATGAACGGGCTCCACGGCTGCGCCTTGACCGGACCCGGCGTCTTCCAGACGACGTTGAACTGGCCGTCGGGCTTGATCTCGCCGATGAAGACCGGCTTGTGCAGGTGGTGGTTCTTCGGATCCATGGTCGAGACGAAGCCGCCCGGCGCCTTGAACGTCTGCCCGGCCATCGCCGCGATCACCTTGTCGGGGTCGGTCGACTTCGCCTTCTCGACCGCCTGCGCCCACATGTGCATGCCGATGTAGGTCGCTTCCATCGGGTCGTTGGTGAGCGGCCTGTCCTTGTGGCCGGGGATGTTCTTCGCCTTCGCGTACTCGCTCCACGACTTGATGAACTCGGTGTTGGTCGGGTTCTTGATCGACATGAAGTAGTTCCACGCCGCGAGGTGGCCGACGAGCGGCTTGGTGTCGACGCCGCGCAGCTCCTCCTCGCCGACCGAGAATGCGACGACCGGGACGTCGGTCGCCTTCAGGCCCTGGTTGCCGAGCTCCTTGTAGAACGGAACGTTGGAGTCGCCGTTGATCGTCGAGACCACCGCCGTCTTCTTGCCCTCGGCGGCGAACTTCTTGATCTTGCCGATGATCGTCTGGTAGTCGGAGTGGCCGAACGGCGTGTACTCCTCCATGATGTCCTCGTCCTTGATGCCCTTGCTGTGCAGGAAGGCGCGCAGGATCTTGTTGGTCGTCCGCGGGTAGACGTAGTCGGTGCCCAGCAGGACGAAGCGCTTCGCCGCGCCGCCGTCCTTGCTCATCAGGTACTCGACCGCGGGAATCGCCTGCTGGTTCGGCGCCGCGCCCGTGTAGAAGACGTTCTTCGAGAGCTCCTCGCCCTCGTACTGCACCGGGTAGAAGAGGAGCGCGTTGTTCTCCTCGAACACCGGCAGCACCGACTTGCGCGAGACGCTCGTCCAGCAGCCGAACACGGCGGCGACCTTGTCCTGGGCGATCAGCTGCTTGGCCTTCTCGGCGAACAGCGGCCAGTTCGACGCCGGGTCGACGACGACCGGCTCGAGCTTCTTGCCGAGGACGCCGCCCTTGGCGTTGATCTCGTCGATCGTCATCAGCGCGACGTCCTTGAGGACGGTCTCCGAGATCGCCATCGTTCCCGACAGCGAGTGCAGGATGCCGACCTTGATCGTGTCGGCCGCGAGCGCGGGCAGCGAGACGAGGCCGGAAGCGGCGATGGCGGCCGAGATGGCCTTGAGCGCGAAGCGACGTTGCATGAGGATCCTCCCGATGGCGTGAATGCGAGCGTGATGGCGCGGCGAACTGCGGTTCGTCGGCGGCGTCGTTCGCAAGCCCTGTGCCATGTCGATCGCGCGTGGCGACGCGATGCTTGCACCACGCCGAGGCGGACTCCGCACCAGCGTGGGATCGGCGCGCGACGCCAGCGCGCCGCGACGTGCGTCAGTCCTCGAACGGAGGCCGGGTGTCGCGCGTCGGCTGCCACCAGACGGCGCCGTCGCGCTCGACGACGTCGATCGCGACGAGGCGGCCGCGGCCGCACGGTCCGCCGATGCAGCGGCCACTCTCGGCCGCGTAGGCGGCGCCGTGGATCGAGCAGATGATGAACTCGCGGTCGGCGTCGAGGAACTCGCCCGGCTGCCAGTCGAGCTCGGTCGGGACGTGCACGCAGCGGTTCAGATAGGAGACGACGCGGCCGTCGAAGCGCAGCGCGAAGGCGCGCGCCGGCTCGTGGAAGTGAACGACGTCGAAGACGATCGCGCGGCCGCGCTCGACGAGCTCGTCACCGCCGCACAGGCGCTGCGGCGGCAGCGCCGGAGGGACCGGCAGCGGCGATCCGATCGCGCGCTCGTCAGCCATGCTCGGCGAGCCAGGCAGCGAGCTCGGCGGTCGAATGCGCGATGTGCAGCGGCGCGTGGGCGGTGAATTCGTCGTGGCCGTGGGCGCCGAAGCTCACCGCGACGCTCGCACAGCCGGCGTTCGCGGCGAGCTGCAGGTCGTGCGTCGTGTCGCCGACCATCAGCGTGCGCTGCGGCGTCGCGCCGAGCTCGTGCATCAGCTCGTGCAGCATCATCGGATCGGGCTTGCCGCGCGTCTCGTCGGCGGTCCGGGTGGCGTCGAAGAGGCCCTGCAGCGGCGACGTCTCGAGCGCGGCCTCGAGGCCGCGCCGTGTCTTCCCGGTCGCGACGCCGAGCCAGTGGTTGCGCGCCTTCAGCGCGAGCAGCATCTCCAGCGTGCCGTCGAAGAGGACGATCTCGTCCTGGCGAGCGAGGTAGTGGTGGCGGTAGCGCTCGGCGAGCTCGCGGTAGCGCTCGCTCGGCACGTCGGGCGCGGCGTGGCGGAGCGCGTCGGCGAGGCCGAGGCCGATGACGTAGCTCGCGTCGCGATCGCTCGGAATCGCCGCGCCGAGGTCGGCGCACGCCGCCTGGATGCAACGCGCGATCAGGCGCGTCGAGTCGAACAGCGTCCCGTCCCAGTCGAAGACGATCAGATCGAAGCGGCGCGGCGGCATGGCGCCGATTCTTGCGCCATGTCGTCCGCGCCGCCGCGGCGCCGCCTGATCAGATCGCGAGCGGCGTGATCTTCGTGCCGTCGAGGCTCAGGTTGGCCATCAGGCCGCCCTTGGTGAGCACGTAGCCGACGATCGCCTGCTGCGCGGTCTTGCTGTCGACCTGCGCGTTGGCGCCGACGTTGACCAGCGTGACCGAGGCATCGGCGCCGACCGTCCAGCCGTCGCTGGCGCGGAACTTGGCGAGCGCTTCATCGGTCATGAACAGCAGGAACACCGACTTGGCTTCGGCGCCGGCGAGCAGGCCGACCGATCCGGCGGCGGTGCTGTAGTAGCGGGCCGAGTGGCCACCGACGCGAAGCGCGCCTTGGCCGTACGAGCCGCCGATCACGAAGCCGGCGCTGATGACCGACGGGAAGACGAGCGTGCCGCGCGCCTTGGCGACCATTTCGCGAGCCGAAGGATCCTGGGCATAGAGGCGAGCCAGCGCGGCGTCGACGTCGGCGTCGATGGCGCGTCGCTTGGCGGCGGGGCTGTCGGTGGCGCTCGCGTCCTTGGTGGCCGTCGTCGAGCAACCGGTGATCGAGCCGACCGCGAGCGCCGCGGCGGCGACGATGGTGAGCAGCGGGTTCTTCATGGCGGAATTCCTCTGAGTTTTCGGGATGCGACGCGCCCGCACGAGGCGCACGCGACTGCGTCGCCATTGGGCTCCGCGGGCCGGACGAAGCCGAGCGGACGACGCCGGGCCGCGGCGTAGGAAGGCGCCGCGCTCAGGCGGCGCGTGCCGCCAGGGCGTCGAGAAGCGCGACGCAGGCCGGTGGCAGCGCCGACGCGAGCTCGAGCGGCGTCCCTGCGGTCGGATGGACGAAGCGCAACCGCGCCGCGTGCAGGAACATCCGCTCGAAGCGCAGCGGCGGCACCGCGCCGCCGCGCGCGAGCGCGTGGTTGAGCGCGAAGTCGCCGTACTTCGGATCGCCGACGATTGGATGGCCGGCATCGGCGAGGTGGACGCGGATCTGGTGCGTGCGCCCGGTCTTCAGCGCCACCTCGACGAGGCTGAAGTCGCCGAAGCGTCGCGCCACGCGCACCAGGCTGATCGAGCGACGCGCGCGCGCGTCGTCGGCATCGACGGCGCGAACGTGGCGGCTGCCGTCGGCCGCGAGGTCCTTGCGCAGGGCGACGTCGATCACCTTCAGCGAAGCCGGCCAGTCGCCGACGACGAGCGCCGCATAGCCCTTGGCGAACTCGCGCCCGGGCCGTCGCGTCCTGAGGTCGTTCTGCAGCGCGACGAGCGCGGGCCGAGTCTTGGCGACGAGGAGCAGGCCCGAGGTCTCCTTGTCGAGGCGATGGACGAGCTCGAGGAAGGCGCCTGGCCGTGCCTGGCGCATCTGCTCGATGACGCCGTGGCTCTCGCCGCTGCCGCCGTGGACCGCGACTCCCGCGGGCTTGTCGATGCAGACGATCGCGTCGTCCTCGTGGACGATGCGGTATTCGCGCGCCGGGGCGTCGGCGCGGCTCGCGCGGTCGGCGACCCGCATCGGCGGGACGCGGACCCGGTCGCCGACCGCCACGCGGCTGTCGGCCGCGGCCCGGGCGCTGTTGATGCGCACCTCGCCCGAGCGGATGACACGGTGCAGGTGGGCACGCGGCACGCCCTTCAGCACCTTGGCGAGAAAGTTGTCGAGTCGCTGTCCGGCCGAAGCCTCGTCGACGCGGACGTTTTGCACGCGCGGCGCCACTGCGCGAAGCGCCGGCATTGCCTTGGCCCGCGAGGCTGCGGCCGCCGGGCGCTTGCCCCCTATAATCGCGCTGCTCCTCTCGCTGGCCGCAAGTTGTTGATTCTTCGGAGTTTAGCGTCGCAAAACAGAGGCGACGGAGACGGTCCGGAGGGAGCGGTCGGATCCCCGACCACCCGGTGATGCAACGTCGCGTCGCCGGAGCAGGCAGCGTACCCAAGCGACGCTGCGGCCCCCAAGCGCGACGGCAGAGCAAACAAGAACGAATCCGCGACAAGGTTTACCAGCCGCAGACGATGGGAAGTCGAGGCCCCGCGCCACGCTCCTCTTGCGCTGCGACTTGCGTCCAGTGACCCAAAGCTCGCTTCCCAGCCGCTTCTTCACTGTCTCGCGCGCGCCAACGCTGGCAGCTCGCGCGGTCGTCTGACCGCGCCCGGCCAGTCCAGGGCGATTCCTTCGGTTCCTCTCGTTTCTCGTGCATCTTTGGCCGCAGCGGGCCTGCCCGCGGCGGCGTGATTGAGCGCGGCCTCGAGAGGCCGCCGAAGGAGTGCGCATGAAACGGATGCTGATCAACGCGACCCAGGCCGAAGAACGCCGCCTGGCGATCGTCGACGGCCAGAAGCTGATGGACTTCGAGACCGAAATCGAAGGCCGAGAGCAGCGGAAGGGCAACATCTACAAGGCGGTCGTCACCCGCGTCGAGCCGTCGCTCGAGGCGTGCTTCGTGGACTACGGCGAGGATCGCCACGGCTTCCTGCCGTTCAAGGAGATCTCGAAGAACTACTTCCGCGACGGCGCCGACGCGCGCACCGCGCGCATCCAGGACGCGATCAAGGAGGGCGACCAGCTCCTCGTCCAGGTCGAGAAGGAAGAGCGCGGCAACAAGGGCGCGGCGCTCACGACCTTCGTCTCGCTCGCCGGCCGCTATCTCGTGCTGATGCCCAACAACCCGCGCGGCGGCGGCGTCTCGCGGCGGATCGAAGGCGAAGACCGCGAGGAGCTGAAGGAAAACCTCGACCAGCTCGACTACCCGAAGGGCATGAGCCTCATCGCCCGCACCGCCGGCATCGGCCGCACCGCGCCCGAGCTGCAGTGGGACCTCAACTACCTGCTCAAGCTCTGGACCGCGATCGACGGCGCCGCCAAGGCCGGCAAGGGCGCGTTCCTGATCTACCAGGAGAGCTCGCTCGTCATCCGCGCGATCCGCGACTACTTCACCGCCGACATCGGCGAGATCCTGATCGATACGGACGACATCTACGACCAGGCGCACCAGTTCATGAGCCATGTGATGCCGGAGACGGCGCACAAGGTCAAGCGCTACCGCGACGACGCGGCGCTGTTCAGTCGGTTCCAGATCGAGCACCAGATCGAGACCGCGTTCGCGCGCACCGTCAACCTGCCGTCGGGCGGCGCGATCGTCATCGACCACACCGAGGCGCTCGTCTCGGTCGACGTCAACTCGGCGCGGGCAACGCGCGGCTCGGACATCGAAGAGACCGCGACCCGCACCAACCTCGAAGCCGCCGACGAGATCGCGCGCCAGATGCGGCTGCGCGACCTCGGCGGCCTGATCGTCGTCGACTTCATCGACATGGAGGAGTCGAAGAACCGGCGCGAGGTCGAATCGCGGCTGCGCGACGCGCTGCGCACCGACCGGGCGCGCGTCCAGTTCTCGTCGATCTCGAAGTTCGGCCTGCTCGAGATGAGCCGGCAGCGGCTCCGCCCTGCCCTCTCGGAAGGCAGCCACATCACCTGCCCGCGCTGCAACGGCACCGGCCACATCCGCGACACCGAGAGCTCGGCGCTGCAGATCCTGCGCATGGTCCAGGAAGAGTCGATGAAGGACAACACCGCGGCCGTGCACGTCCAGGTGCCGGTCGAGGTGACGTCGTTCCTCCTCAACGAGAAGCGCACCGAGATCACCAAGATCGAGCTCAAGCAGCGCGTCACCGTGCTGCTGGTGCCGAACAAGAACCTCGAGACGCCGAACTACCGCCTCGAGCGGATGCGCCACGACGATCCGCGCCTCGAGAACCTGCAGGCGAGCTACACGATGGTCGACGACGCCGAGGACGAGGTCGGCATCACGCGGCGCGAGAAGACGAAGGCCAAGCAGGAGCCGGTCATCAAGGGCATCCTGCCCGAGACGCCGGCGCCGCAACGCGTCGAACGGCCGCAGGCGGCCGAGCCGGTCGCTGCTGCCCCACGTGCGCCGGTCGCGGCGACGCCCGTGGCCGCACCCGCTGCGGGCAAGGGATTCTTCGCGTGGGTGAAGAGCTTCTTCGGGCCGGCCGAGGAGACACCGCGGGCGCCCGTCGCGGCGCTTCCGGCACCAGCGACGACCGGCGGCGAGTCGCGTCGCGATCGCGGCGATCGTGGCGAACGCGGTGGCCGTGGCGGCCGCGGTGGTCGCGATGGCCGACGCGGCGAGCGCTCGGGCGAGCGCTCAGGCGAACGCGCGCAGGCGAACGGCGAAGGGCGTGCACGGCGCGACCGTGGCGACGCACCGCGCGAGGCCGGCGGTTCCGAAGCGCGCGCCGGCGGCGAAACGCGCGAGGGCCGCGGTGGTCGAGGCGAACGCGGTGAGCGCGGGGAGCGCAGTGAGCGCGGCGAACGCAACGATCGCGGCGACCGTGGCGATCGCAATCGTTCCGAGGCGCGTGGCGAGCCCCGTGGCGAGGCGCGTGGCGAGCCGCGAGGCGAGTCCCGTGGCGAAGCGCGCCGCGATGCGCGCCCCGGTGCGCAGCGCAACGATGCGCCGGTCGCCGAGACTGCCGCCGAAACGCAGGAGGCGATGCAGCCGGCGTTCGCCGACACCTTGCCGCAGGGCGACGAGGCGACGGCCGCGGGCGAGCGTCAGGGCAGCCGGCGGCGGCGCCGCGGCGGCCGTGGCCGCGATCGCAACCGCGACGACGTCGCCGGCGATGAGCGCGACGGCGTGGCTCCGGACGGCGAGCCGCGCGACTCCGGTCCGGCAGCGGACCCGATCGCTGCGACCGAAGACGATCGGATGCGTGCCGCCAACGACGACGCGCGCCCTGCGCGGACAGCGCGCGAAGGCGAAGGCGAGACCGGCGAGGCGGGCGAGCAGCGCGGCGACGGTGGACGTCGGCGCGGCCGCGATCGTGGCCGCGACCGCGGTCCGCGCGAAGGCGTGCGCTTTGCCGACAGCGAGGCACCGAGCGTCGACGCAGCGGCCGGCGAACACGCAGACCGCGCCGACCGAGACGACCGCCCAGCCCACGACGAACGCGTCGCGACGCCAGCGGCGCAGCCCGTTCCTGGCGTCGTCACCGGCGGCTTCGAGAGCGCCGGCGACTGGCGCTCGGCGGCGGCAGGCGCGGCGCGCGCGGCCGAAGTCGAGGCGGTGCGCAGCGAGTCGCCTGCGCGTGCTGCGTCGACGCCGCCGCGCGCCGAGCCGTACGCGCTGCCGGTCGACTCGCTCGCGTCGGTCGCCGAATCGGCGGGCCTGCAGTGGGTGAACTCGGACGCGAGCAAGATCGCCGCCGCACAGGCGGCGATCGCCGCGCTGCCAACACCGCCGCGGGTGCCGCGCGAGATCGTCGCGGTCGCCGTCGTCGACGAAGGTCCGCTCGTGATGGTCGAGACGAAGAAGGACCTCGGCCAGGTCAAGCTGCCGTTCGAGACGACGGCACAGGAGACGCAGGGCCTCTGAGCGTTCCCGCGAAGCGCTGCGGTCCGTGACCGCCGCGCTCGCGACCCTCTGCGCTGCTAAGGCAGCCGCTCGAGCGCGCGCTGGTACGCCGGGTCGTGCATCAGCTCGTCCCACGGCAGCGGTGCCGTCTGCGGCAGCAGCATGCGCCGACGCGCCTCGCTCTCGGGATCGGCCTGCCACTGACCGGCCTGCTGTGCGGCGAGCAATTCGTCGAGCAGCGTGTCGACGGCAGCGCCGCCATCGACCGACTGGTTGCAGAGCAGGACGAGGTCGCAGCCGGCGGAGAGCGCGAGCGCCGCCGCTTCCGCGTACGTGACCTCGACACCGCCGACGCGGCGCGCGCCTGCCATGCTGAGGTCGTCGCTGAAGACTGCGCCGTCGAAGCCGAGCTCGACGCGCAGGATCTCGCGCAGCCAGCGCTGCGAGAACCCCGCGGGTTGGTCGTCGACCTTCGGATAGACGACATGCGCGGGCATCACGCTCGCGAGCGTTCCGGCGAGCCACTCGTACGGCCGTGCGTCGTCGGCAAGGATCTTCGCGAGCGGACGCTCGTCGACGGGAACGTCGAAGTGGCTGTCGGCACGGACGAAGCCGTGACCGGGAAAGTGCTTGCCGCAGTTCCTCATCCCTGCCTGCAGCAGCCCGAGGAT
>Ga0068869_100001017_pt1 | contig 16298 bp, 10 predicted proteins | sample KBSMisM52_FD_64676 | JGI IMG/M metagenome (GOLD analysis project Ga0068869, IMG submission 64676) | Miscanthus rhizosphere microbial communities from Kellogg Biological Station, Michigan, USA - KBS Miscanthus M5-2 | ecosystem: Host-associated > Plants > Roots > Rhizosphere > Soil ... | reverse complement strand
GGAAGTGAACAGATAGGAGACCGGGCCGACTTTTATCGCCTGTCCATTGTTGACGCCATGGGTTGCGAGAGAAATGTCACCACGCAAATCGGTTTCCAGTTCTTTGAGCTTGGCTAGGGTAGTCCGCTCCTTGAAGTGAAAATCGACGAATGAACCGACCCAATCGTAGCCCTGTTCGCGCAACAGCTTCAAAAGACCGAGTAGCCTGGTATCTCCGGTTCGGTTATAGAGCCAGATCACGCTAAGTGCTTCATCTTGCCATCTGAACTGTCCCCAATCTCGTAATTTCCGAGTGGGCAACTGTGCAATTTGATAGTCAAAGTACTTTTGCATTACAGGTATGACACGCATATCGCCCGTCACTTCCTGATATTGCGTCAAAGCTTTCAACATCACCATGCGTGGCCACCAGTCGTCATTTGCCCGTGGCCCAATCATTCCGTTGGTGGCCTGATTCTCTAGAGTCCAATCAACAAATTTTTGGGCTTTTGCTTTTAATCTTGCGTCATCCAGAAGGTATGCGAGTGGAATCAGGCCATCTAGAAAATAGGGGCCGCGTTCCCAGGCTTCCCCAGTTCCTCCCAGCCATCCGCTGTTTGGTCCGACATCGGGCCAAGTCTCATCCAGTCGCCCACTCAGACCATTGGCCTGGATCTTGAGCTGAGAAAGCAGCCAGCCTGCCGGTCGTATCGACCCTAGCGGCAGTGGATAGAAGGCGCTTGGCGCAAGCGGGGTCCGGTTCTTGAATACGTCACCGATCTTTGCGTCACCCGCGGTTGAGTCTGATGCCCATGCCTTCACCGAAATCTGAGAGGATAACGACGCAGCACTGAGGCGACCAATTTGTTTAAGAAATCCGCGACGACTGGAATTGTCGAACAATGAACCGGACAATGGCGTGCTCCTTCCGAAGAGACCTCGCCATGTTAGCGAATGCAACGAAATGTGACATGGTTCATGTGTTCTACCGGGTGAACTATACGGAGGTCAGTAGAACAAACAGTTTCGGCTAATCGACGCCAATAATTCCGCGCTGTATTGCCGTGGTTGCAGCTTCGGTCCGGTCGGCAGCGTCCAACTTTTCAATAAGGCTGTTTACGTGGTTCCGCACCGTATGACTGCTAATTTCCAAAACACGGCCGATCTGCTTGTTAGTTAGGCCTTTGACGACCATGCTCAAGATTTCAAGCTCACGCGATGTCAGCTCCGTCCTCATCATGCGTTCGGTCAACCGAGATGCAATGTGACGAGGGATATATCGGCTACCGGCATGTACGGTACGGATTGCCTCTACCATTTCAGCCTGTGAAGTATTCTTTAGCAAGTAGCCTTCAGCACCCGCTTGGACCGAGCGGTAAATATCCTCATCTGTTTCGAAACTGGTGAGAACAATGACGTGCGTGGTCAGTCCCTCGCGCCTCATCGCGAGGAGCACGTCGATTCCGTTCATCTCAGGCATGCGCAGATCGAGCAGCACGAGATCAATGCCTTCCCCTGTCCTTAATGTTTCCAGCGCTTCTGTACCACTGGATGCAGAACCGACGACTTGCAGTCCTGGTTGGGTGCCGAGCAGTGTCGTGAGTCCGGCGCGAACAACCGGATGATCATCCACGATTAAGATTCGAATGTTGTTGGCGAGTTGGCTGTACATGATTTTGATGCTCCAAAAGATGTTTCCCGAACTTTAGTGCGCGCGAAAGTAGGCTTAGGCGCGGAGGCAAGGCGCAACGAATCATGACTTCTGTTCCCCGCCCAGGCTCGCTTGAAACATGCAAGTCCGCACGAATGGTAGCTGCGCGGCGGCGCATGCCCTGCAAACCAAAACCTCGTTGATTTCCCATTTTTTGGAAGCCGACACCATCATCCGCAAGCACCAGCATGATACTTTCATTTTCGTAAGCAATTGAAAGTGTGATCTGCCGCGGGCGGCCGTGTTGTACGGCATTGGCAATAGCTTCTTGACCCATTCGGTAGAGTGTCTCAGTCATTCGGAGCGGCAAAATTCGAACCTCACCCGTAACAGATGTTCGAATTTCAACGGTTCCACCCTCCACCATCCGGTGAGCACAAGTCTCCAGTGCCGTGATCAAATCACCAGATTGCAGTGATACTGGCCGCAGGCTGGCGATGCTGCGACGCGCCTCCTCGTGACTGTGACGGGCCAGATCGCTCGCGACATCGAGTTGGTGATGTATCACACCTAGATCCTGTGGAACTCCGTTCCGTATTGCATCAAGCTGGAAGCCGATACCAGCAAAACTTTGTGCGAGCGTGTCGTGCACTTCATGCGCGAGCCTCTCCCGTTCTTCAAGAACTGCAGTGAGACGCCAATGCTGTATGCGGCCGTAAAGAATATTTAAGAGAAGTGCGGCAACCAGAAGGCCGATCGTCAGCGCCACCATATGCCCTGCGTTCCACCACGGAGGCCCTGCCAAAATCTTAAGGTCGTCGGTCGAACGCAACAAAAGAACGAATGGAGTGAGATTCTCGGTATAGGAAGCGTCTGCGACACAAATGCCCCGCAAACGGAGGAGGCTATTGATCTTCACATCTTTGAAAAAGGCGTCGCTGCGCCCCCGACTCACGATTGCACGGAAGGCCTCGGGACCTGAATCGAGATCAAGAATAAAAGTATTGTTCGGACCGAGATCTTTGTTACGCAAATGCCCTTCCAACTCGATGAAATTAGCGTCAAAGGCGCCGGTTGCCGCCTGGCTGGCAGTTACAGAAACTGCTGGCGTCGGCGACCTTGCCCACAGCACGTGGACCTTCGCGTCCTCGAGCACAGAACTGAAATCTCCCGGGCGAACTCTGCCCGAGGCCTCAACTTCATCTCCGATTTTCAGAGGGGGGCCGTCCGGATTCGAGATGGAAACGCCGCCGGTCGCATCCTGAATGATCAGTGACGGCGAGGTCAGGATGACGACTCCGCGAACGGTGACGCTTTCTTTGTTCGAGAAAGGAAACAACCCTAAGTCGGCGATCGGACGAAATGTCTCTTTCGATTCCGAGATCGCTTTTTCTGTGCTGTCGTGCGAAGCAGTTGGCACTACCACATGCTTCTCACTCATCGCTGGAGTCTTCGTTTCTGCCTGCTGTAGCCGTCCAAGTGAGGCCATCATTGCAGTCATTTCGTTCGGATCGGCTTTGCGAACGGTAACGTTTCTCCACACCCCGCCCGAAGAGTAAGAACGCAAGCCGATGCGTCCTGAGTGAATACAGTTTTTGTCTTTCAGCGCGATTGAACTTACGTTCGCGCTGGCCGGCATGGTTGCCTCGCCGACAATCTGGCAGTCGTACGCAAGCATCTTCAGGTGATACCAGCGGAAGGGCTGAACTCCGAATGGATCTAAGCTCAAATTGCTGCTGGTTTCAGTCCAACCATGCTCAGCGCGCCCAATCACCAGAGCGTTTCCCCTCCTGCGCAAACCGAAGTAATAGCCGGTGTATGAATCAACTCCTTCTTCTTCGTTGCTGGAACGAAGTGTAAGCCCGGCATCTCCATCTACTCCTAACAACATTACGTCGGCTTCGACGACATAGTTTTTCCACTTAGTTGAACCAGTAACGAGTTTCGCTCCTCTTTCGTCGGAGTCGTTCCTCATCTCGCCCCGTACCACCTCCCACGTACCTCCGAAGGCTTGCCACTCGTCAGCTCTGCCTGAAGAAAATGAATCGCTGTAAGGCAAAGAGTGCATTGGCACACGGAGATAAATCGTCAGCAAACCGCAAACCAGCACTGCGATGGCCGCCCCCGCGGCGATTGCGCGCCATGAGTTCGCGATCCCCCTGCGATTCATCGCGACACCATCGCTTCCTCGGGAAATACCCGCCAATCCATCCAGATCAATTTTCGAATAGCAGGCTCGTTAATATTGTCGCGGTTGACTAACGTCGGCGGCAGTTTGACCGAACTCGGTCCTGACTGGCCGCGGACTTGCGCGGCAACGAGTTCCACAGCTTTCTCTCCCATCGCCTCCGTATTCTGCATGACAACCGAATCGAGGTTGGGAATATCAAAGGGAAGCGGAGACCCATCGGGATCAAAGCCGATCACCTTGACGCTGTCCGGATCATGCCTTGTTCGCGCGGCGCTAAGGGCTCCGCGGGTTGAGGGCCACATAAGCCCGACGATTGCCTCCACCTTTGTTGTCGATCTCAACACTTCTTCAGCGGTTTGCTGCTCGTGTAGAGCGTTAAAAGACCCTCTCCTCTTTTCGATGTGAATGTCGGGAAAGCTTTGAGACAAATACAACTCAAAGCTGCGTGCTCTGATCATGATTCCGGCAATGTCCGGATTCACGCCCAGCAGGATCACTGTGCCGCGTCCATGCAGCAATTCGGCGACACGTTTCGCTGCAAGTTGTCCAGCTGTTTCATCATCATTCACCACATAAGAGAGTTTGCCTCCAGCGGGAATCGGGAGAGGCGAACTGATGATCACTGTTGGGATGTTTTTCGCCAACGCCCTGCGCACGGGTGTGATCAAGGCCAAGGTATGGTCGGGTGCAATTACGAGACCTTGATAGCCCTTATCCACGACTTGATTGATCAGAGCGATCTGGCCTTCGACGTCGTCTTCCCGGGTAGGCGCATTCCAATAGACGCGCGCGCTGATTTTTGCCGCCGCGCTGTCAGCTCCTCGATGCACCGGTTCCCAGAGCCCCATTCCCGCAGTGCGAGGGATCAGCGCGATACGCAGTGGCACATTCCTGCTGCAACTTGGAAAACCAACGAGGAAGCATCCAAGAAGACACACTAGGACGGCAATCGGCTTTCGGGGCCCCGCGATGGAAACCACTGGGTTCTCCATGCAACCGGAACCGAGTTTATGCGAATGCGTTCTTGAACAGCAAGACGAAACGGCCGAGTAGTTCAAATGAACTACTTGCAAGTGCCTTTTTGCCCGTGGTGCTCCCAATAATTGGACGAACTCTACATTTTTTCATCGTCAAGAACCATCGCAGTACATCTGAACTGTGCTCAATTGGTTCAACTGGCCCATGCAACCGTCGCGTAAGCAGTGTAAGCTCCGGCGAAATTTCCAATCATCGTGTTCGGAGGGGTGAATGAAACAAATCTGGTTGGGGGCACTCTTCATCACTCTGCTGGCAACTGGCACTCAGGTGTTTGCCCAGTTCAACAGCGGACTGCAAGGTAACGTTGCCGATTCCAGCGGCGCATCGATCCCTGGAGTTGAAATCACATTGCGTGACCTCTCCACAGGTGTGGAAACGCACGCAATCACTGACGATGCCGGAAGCTTCCGGTTCAGTAGTTTGGCGCCGTCTTCCTACGAGCTTTCTGCGAAAGCATCGGGCTTCGCGAGCCAAACCGCTAAAGTCACGATCTACACCGGACAGGTCTCAGCCTTCAATTTAAAGATGGCTGTGGCGAGTGCAAGTACTACGGTGACGGTCACTACGGAGGCACCGATTCTTGACGTGTCTGACTCTCGCCTGCAAGCGACAATCAGCACGGAACAGTTACAGGACTTGCCGGTTGCTGGACGCAACTTCTTTAATCTGGTTGCGGTAGCGCCAGGGGTTACGGGGCACGGTGCAGTTGGCGGCGGAGCCCCAGGTGACGCCCAGGATAATTTCACAACGGAAAAAACCGTGGATGTAAGCGGTAACGGACGCAATTCCAGTGGAAATCAGTTCACTTTGGATGGCCTGAATATAACCAGCAACATTCTCCAGGGAACGGCGAACCTGACGCCGAACCCCGACTCCATCCGCGAAATGACGGTGCAAACCAACCTGTTCAACGTGGAGCACGGACGCGGCAGTTCGGTCCAGGTTGAGATGACCACAAAGTCAGGTACGAATGACATTCACGGAACGGGCTCGTATTTCTTTACCAATCAAGACCTGTGGACCCGCTCCCGTTTTCAAACCCAGGGTTACGCGCCGTTTAAAAAGAATGACGTTGCCGGGACTCTCGGCGGGCCGCTCATCAAGAACAATACGTTCGCTTTCGCATCGGTCGAGCTTTTGCGCGGACAATTCTCTCAAGCCGCATCGCCGCATACGGTGGAAAGTCAGGAGTTCGTGCAATTCGCGGAGTCTGCATTCCCGAACAGTATCGGGACGAGCTTGCTAAAAAATTATCCACTGACAAATACCTCTTTCGTGAGCCATCTGCAGACTGCACAACAAGCATTCGGCTCTGCTTGCGGAACCGCAGCCACGGGAAACATACCCTGCGATTTGCCAGTGATCGACAGTGTTTCGTTCGGGGCAAGTCCGTTTCGAAATGCAATTCAATACAACTTCCGAGTTGATCAGTATTTCACCAAAGACCGTCTGTACTTCAGCATGTACCGGACCGATCTCGACACCGAAAGCATTGCGATTCGAAGCGGATTCCGTGATGTGCCTAACAACAACACAAAGTCCTATCAGGTTGGATACACACACATTTTCTCTCCCACACTCATAAACGATTTCAGTTACGGTCAAATTCGGGTGCAGGGGAGCAGCGGCTTTTCAAAAGGCATCCCTTTCCGTGTCCCTGATATTGGAATCGACAACCAGGAAGGCATTAATGGCCCGTGGGGCCCCGCGACATTTATCCAGAACAACTACAACTGGCGTGACGTTGTAAGTCTGGTGAAAAGCAAACATTCGTTCAAATTCGGATATGAATTCTGGACTGGTGATGACGACGCGCGATTTGCCGGCCCGTACTATCGCCCGCATTTCCAGTTCTCGAATCTCATCGCTCTGGTGCAGGACGACCCGACGCTCGAGAATGGCGTTAACTTTAATCCCCTCACCGGCGAAGTTGCCGATGGAGCTTACCGGCACCTACTGAACACACATGGCGCTTTTGTGCAGGATGAATGGAGGGTGAAACCAAACCTCACTTTGACGCTCGGTGTTCGTTGGGATGACTACGGAAACCCTCATCCTGATGACAAAACTGGAGGTGAAGGCAACGTATTCCTGGCATCCGGCAGCGACCTCGATGCTCAGGTGGCAGACGCTTCTGTGAAACCGGTGAAGCATACTTACTCCGGGCGACTCAACAACAATTGGAGTCCCCGCATGGGTATCGCCTACAACCCGGATAAAAACGGGACGATGGTGATCCGTGGTGGGTTCGGGCTCTATCACAACTGGATTCCTTTGGGCGAAGACAATCGCGTGCGCCAAAATCCGCCGGGACTGATCACACCGACTTTTCGCAAGGGCGATCCAATACCCCCACTCTTCGCGATTGGAACCAGCGACGAACCGCCATTTGGCTTTCCATTTCCGACCATCCCAGCCGGCCAACTCGACGATCATGGGGGACTAGTGGGTGTGCGGGCGCAAGCGAATGGCATTGATCCAAACATCAAGGCAGACAGCACATTGATTTACTCACTCGGTGTGGAACGGCAAATACCTCTGCATATGGTTGCGAGCGCAACGTACAGCGGCTCGTATACCTACAACGGAATTATTGGTACAGACATCAACCGCTTCGCGGGCGACTTGCTCGATGGAACGCTTGATCTCCTGAATCCGAGCTTCGGCACGATGTATTACGAATTCAATGGAAACACGATCAAATACAACGCGGGTATTTTTGCCGTGCGGCAAAAGCTGGGGCACGCCTTCTGGCAAGCGTCATACACCCTGTCTCGCGTAACTGACTTCGGCCAGGCTGGATCTCGCGTAAATCGCGACCCCGGCTATGCCGTACCGACCCAGCACGACCTCAGTCAATATGAGGCGCCTGCGGACTGGGACGCGACGAATCGTTTTACGCTTTCCGGTACATATGAAATTCCGTCGCCAAAAGGCAACACTTTCTTGAAATCGGCCTTGGGAGGATGGGAGGTCACCTCAGTTTCAATTCTTCAGTCTGGAAATCCAATCACGATTTTCAACGGAGCCGACTTTGCACACGGTGGTGACTATAACGCAGATGGAGTGAATTTCGACTTCCCTAACCCTCCAACCACCAAACTCTCTAGCAGTTTCTCCCGCAAGCAATACATTGATGGAATTGCTCCATCGTCCGCCTTCGGAATTCCGACACCGGGCACGGAGGGCAATTTAAAGAGAGGCACCTATCGCAATCCAGGGTTCATCAATGTCGACGCGAGCGTGATCAAAAACAATCGTTTTCATCTCTTTGATGACGAGATGAATCTCCAACTGCGATTCGAATTCTTCAACGTATTGAATCGCGTCAACCTTGCGGGTATTCATAACGATCTCAACGATCCGCAATTCGGCAGGTCAACGAGCACGTATGCACCACGTGTGATCCAGCTGGGTGCGCGGCTCGTGTTTTAGTCGACGAAAGTGGAGGGGCAACCATCTCAGGCTGTCCCTCTTTGTTCGAAAATGACGTACTCTTAGGCCTGTGAGGATTCTGTCCGTATTATCGATTCTTTTAATCGCTAGTACTTCCGTTTTAGTCCGCGCTGAAGACAATCCCTCCAACCTGCCACCTCAGCGGGTCTTGGACCAGGTGAACAGCAATCTCGCGAAAGACCCCAACAATCCCAGGTTACTAACTATTCGCGGGGCCGCTCTTCAAGCCATGGGGCGCGATCAGGAAGCTCTCGGGAGTTTCACCAAGGCCCTGGCAATTTCTCCCAAGTTCCTCGCTGCCCTGGAAGGCGCCGCTCAAAGCGGTTACCGGACGCGCAGTCCAAAAACAATTTCCTATCTCAACCGCATCCTTGAACAACAGCCGGAGAATTCGACCGCCCATGCTATGGCGGGAGAGCTAGCTATTGAACGGGCAGATTGCAATGAAGCGAATCGCCATTTTGCGGCCGCGGGAAGCGAAGTCACTAGCAATGCGTCGGCTCTCCAGCGCTGGGGGAGGTGTTTACTCGTCACGGGCAAGAGCCACGATGCAGCACTCCATCTGAAAAATGCTATGGCGATGGCACCGAGGGATGACTCGATTGCCTTCGACTACGCGCTTTCGCTGTACGTGGATGAACGCTACACCGAGGCGCTCACGGTTCTCGCTCCGCTTCCACAGAACCCACGCACATTGAACCTCAGGGCGAACATGTATGCGGCTCAGAACCAATTTGCCGAGGCCATTAGAACTTTCCGGCAGGCCTTGGATTTAGCGCCGAAGGATGAGCAAACCTACGTCGATCTTGCGTCCCTGTGCCTTGAGCACCAGTCTTTCGACGTGGCCCGCGAAGTAGTGAATGCCGGAATTGCGAATCTGCCAAATTCTGCGGCTCTCTATACCCTTCGTGGGGCTATCGCAGCACAAACTGCCGACGTGGAGCACTCCGCTGCCGATTTTGAGCGGGCTCAGCGCCTGCAGCCGGACTCAACTTACGGAGACGTTGGTCTGTCTTTATTGCTGCGTCAGCAAGATCGACTCAAGGAATCGACAAAGCTGATTCGCAGTCGCCTTGCCCGCAATCCTAATGATGCAAAGCTAAATTTTCTTCTGGCTGATTTGCTGTTGCAGCGTGATTCCCAATCAGAAGCCTCTAAGGCAGAGGCTATGCGTTTATTGAGAAAATCTATCCGCTTGAATCCTAGGTTCCCTCGCGCTCATTCGTTGCTTGGCAAATTGTTACTGCTAAATGGCAACGCTGCCGCCGCTGAGACGGAGTTCGAAACCGCATTGAAGCAGGACCCAGCCGATCGCGTGGCCCTTAATCAATATGTTCTCGCCTTGAGGCAGCTTGGCAAAATGAAAGAGGCCAATGAGGCAGCGCAGCATCTCCGCGACATCTTAGCGGCGGATCGCGCCACAGAGGTCCGCAAAAATCGGGTTCGTTTTGTCCTCAATTCGGACCCGCACGAATGAAGATTTCCAGACGCCAAGCTATCACTCTGCTCGCGGCCGCTCTTGGAAGTCCGAAGCTATTCGGACAGGGCGTAGCCACGCGTACGGTCAAGGCTGCCCCGCGTGGCAAACCCTCAGGCATCCCGTTCCCCGCCCAATTCACCGACATTGGAGCAAGTGCGGGCCTGATCCATCCCACAATTTATGGCCCTGTCGATCATAAGGACTACATCATTGAAACAGTGGGTTGTGGCTGCGCTTTCCTTGACTATGACAATGATGGATGGATGGACGTTCTTGTTCTTAGCGGTTCTCGCGTCGAGCAAGTTCCGGAAGGAACGAGCAGCCGGCTTTATAAGAACAATCGCGATGGAACCTTCACCGACGTCACCGAGAAAGCGGGTTTGATGAAGACCTCGTGGGCTTCCGGCGTCTGCGTAGGTGATTTCAATAATGACGGGTTCGATGATCTATTCATTACCGGATACGGCCAAAACATCCTGTACAAAAATAACGGCGATGGCACTTTCACAGATATCACCAGACAAGCAGGATTGCTCGACCAGAAACCACGATGGGGAGCCGGTTGTTCCTGGATGGACTACAACCGTGACGGATATCTAGACCTGTTCGTTTCCAATTACCTGCAGTTCGATTTTGAAAACGCAAAGAAGCCCGGACAGGACAGTAATTGTAGGTGGAAAAATGTTCCTGTGAATTGTGGGCCTCGTGGATTGCCCTTCGGGACTCATTCTCTCTACCGAAACAATCGGGATGGAACATTTACCGATGTCTCCAAAGAGTCGGGCATCGCCAGCATCGCACCAGGGTATGGAATGACTGTAGTAGCTGCCGACTTCGACAACGACGGCTGGCCTGACATCTACGTCGCGTGCGACTCCACACCGAGCCTGTTATTCCGAAACAAGCACGATGGCAGTTTTGAAGAAAGCGCCCTTCTTTCTGGTGTCGCATTGAGTGCTGACGGACTCGAACAGGCCGGAATGGGTGTAGGCATTGGGGACGTCACGCTCTCAGGTACATTGGACATTTTCAAGACGCACTTTGCCGATGATACTAATGTGCTCTATCTGAACGACGGCAAAGGCAATTTCCGGGATGCCACCATCGAATCCGGACTCGCGGTGGAGAATCGCTTTGTGGGTTGGGGCGCGGGGATTGCCGATCTCGACAACGACGGGAACCCCGACCTGTTTTTTGTAACTGGCAACGTTTATCCGGAAGTGGAAAGCAAAGCACCCAGCTACCCGTTCAAGACCCCTCGCGTCATCTTCCGCAATTTAGGCGGAGGTCATTTTGAAGAACTTCTGGATCAAGCAGGGCCCGCCATCGCGGCGCCACACGCAAGCCGCGGATGCGCATTCGGAGACTTCGACAATGATGGTGATGTCGATATTCTGATCGTAAACCTTAACGAACCGCCTTCCCTGCTGAGAAATGATTTAAAAGCAGAGAATCACTGGTTGAAATTGAAGCTGATAGGGACGCACTCGAATCGGAGCGCGATTGGCACAAGGGTCAGCTGCAAATATGGGAGCAAGCAGCAGGCCCAGGAACTTGTGAGCCAGTCCAGCTTCTACTCATGCAATGATCCACGTTTGCATTTCGGCTTGGGAAAAATCACAATTGCCGACTTGGAAATTCGATGGCCAAGTGGATTTCGCCAGGTCATCAAAAACGTGAAGGCGGATCAAATTCTCACTGTGCTAGAACCAGAGCAGCCGAAGAACACATAATTCAGTTACCAAGTCACACATTGATTTTTAGGTCTTGGATCTTTGTCGGTAGCCATACCTGCATCTCAAAGTTCCCACGATTCGCCCATGAGTAATAAGGTATGGCTGTCACAGGCTGAGACGTCACCTGAACACTCAGGCCATTGGGCGAAGGTGAAATTGTCGGAAGTTCACACTTGATCGCGACCACAGGTTCGTCAAGAACACGATATCGCTCCGCCTTAAACTGAGTTTTTTCTGGAACAACAAGGTTCCATGCATTAGTAGTGTTATCAGCTCCCTCCACACAGTAGACCAACGGCCCGCGCTGTAAGGCGACCCTTTGCCGATCTTCAATCACTTCATCACGCGCGACAATTTTCCTGATTTCCATTGGAAGGTGGAGTTCGACGACATCGCCATTGTTCCAGTCGCGCTCGAGAACGGCATAGCCATTTTCTTCTTTGTATTCGATCGATTGTCCGTTTACCAGAATACGAGCACGGCTTGAGCCTGCATCGGTGAAGTGGTACAGATCGCCCGGTACCACCTGCCCCTTGGCCCAACCTGGTATGCGTAGGCGCAAGCCGTAGTGCATGCGCCGCGGTGGCTCGATCACTAGCTTCACCTTACCGTCCCAGGGATATTCCGTCGCGAGATTCAGCGAGATCTCGTCTTTCCCCATCGCAACCGTCGTTGTATTACCGATGAAGAGGTTTACCGAGATGTCGCGTTCCGAGACGACGTAAATATAGCTGCCGATCGAGGCGACGAGTCGCGCAATGTTGGACGGGCAACAGGCAGTCCCAAACCACTCGCTGCGACCGTGGTGTCCACTTACCGAGGAGCCTGAGAAAGCTTCGCTAGACGCCAGCGGATTCCCGTAGAAAAAGCGGTCCCCACTCAAACTCAATCCATCGAGGGCGCCGTTGTATAAGCTTCTTTCCAGCACATCGACATATTTGCTTTCCCCGGTCAGTAAGTTCATTCGATGGTTCCAGAACACCATTCCAACTGAGGCGCAGGTCTCGCAGTATGCTTCAGCGTTAGGAAGGTCGTAATCCTTGGAAAATCCTTCGTTGTGACCAGATGAACCAATCCCACCGGTGAGATACATGTTCCGGTAAACAACATCTTCCCAAACAGCTGTCATGGCTTTCAGATAGTCAGCGTCGTGGGTCACGGCTGCCACATCGGCCGTTCCGCTGTAGAGGTACATCGCCCGAACTGCATGCCCCGTGATTTCTCGCTGCTGCTTTACCGGTGTGCCGTCTTGACAATAATCAGCACCCCAACCAATAGACCAGATCATTCCCTTCCCGTAACCGTGCCCGCGCTGATCCAGATACCATTGCGCTAGTTTCAGATAACGCTCATTCCCCGTCACGTCATAAAGCTTCATCAAAGCCAGCTCGATTTCTTCGTGGCCGCTCACCCAATGTCGATTTTGCTGGGGGAAGGTTGCGTCGATGTGGTCTGCAAAACGAATGGCGACGTCCAACAAGGCGCGCTTCCCGGTCGTGTGGTAGTAGGCAATCGCTGCTTCAATCAGGTGCCCCGCGCAATAGTCTTCATGCTTTTCCATGTCGGTCCAGCGACCATCGAGGCCGTTTAAGGTGTAATAAGTATTCAAATAACCATCTGGTAGTTGCGCAGCCGCGATCTTGCTTACCCATTCATCCACCTTGCTTTCGAGGGCGGGGTCAGGATGGTTTTTCAGCGAATAAGCCATCGCTTCAATGGCTTTGTAAACATCGCTGTCGTCGAAGTAGATGCCTTCATGCCGTTCACCCTGCTTCCTGGCAACTTTTTCGAAATTGCGGATGCGGGCGGTTTTGACCTCTGTCTGGAGAATGCACGCCGGAAGAGTAGCCGACGCAATTCTTGCCACTTTCGTTTTCCAAAACTCGTCGGTGATTTTTACGTTTGAAAAATTGACCGGTCGAATAACGCCTGCATGTCCACTCATGGCGTTAGCGACACTGGGACTGTTCGATCGACCTTCATTCAAAGCAAATGCGCGGCGCGCTAAGCTGATCCCAGCCGCAGCAGCGGCCGAACGCAGCAAAAACTCTCGTCGTGTTTTAGAGGTCGTAGATTGGGGCGTATTGTCCGGCTTCAACATTCGAGATCCTTCCCGTTGTTCAGGTAGATGAGTTCTGGTGGCAATTAAATTTATCTACGAAGTAAAGATGCGCCATTTTGCAGCCAGGCTTTTATTCGGGAGTTCCTTTATGAAAACAGCACCCACGACGGACCTAGCCTGCAATCCTGATTTCTTTCCATCTTTTTCAGCTACGAACTCCCAGCTGAGAGAATTTTCCTAATTGAGCTGCAAAAAGAATAATGCGGATAGCAACCTGCCGCATAGTTCATCTATACCATCTCCCATTCGGATAAATTCCCGCGGGACCTTGTTCCCCGCTGTAGCAAATTATTGGAATTCTCTGGTTCATGTGAACTACCGCCGCTTGGTTCAAACAACTCATGCGCTACATCACCCGCTTCAAAGACAGTATGGGTTGGTTGATGTACGTAGAAGTCATTTCCAGGTTGGAGAAAATTCGATGACCGCACGAATGAAGGATGTGGCGGCATACGCTGGAGTGTCGATTGCTACAGTCTCATATGTTGTAAACAACAAACCTCAAAAGACAATAAGTGACGAAACCGCAATCAGAGTTCTAAATGCTGCCCGTGCATTGAACTACAAGATAAATGAAGAAGCCCAACGACTAGCGCAACAACGCACACGTCGGGCGTGATCTCAAGTTGTGCGTCGTGAAGGTTGCCTTGAAGTATGAAGTTTAGGTCGGCCTCCAGGTTTCTGTTCCGCAACAGCTGTACAGGAGGCGGCAAAAGCATGTGGAGCGGTCGTTCCTTGCCGTGCTCGAAGGTTCCATCAGCCTAATGCTACGAAGCCCTCGGTGTGAAGCCGCAGAGCGAGGAACGAGTCACAGTGCACTGCCTGGATATTATCCGGATGGTCATCTCTCCATGCTCCTTTCCCATCCCGTTGCATCGTTTGTGATCGGGAACAACATCGCTGTAGTCCGCGAACTTCTCAGTGCAAATCGGACAGATCCCGTTTCGCTCGACAATCTTCTAATTGAGCATCTTCCGCATTTCCGCAGGTGATCTCAATTCCCTATATCCCTTCCGGTCCTATGGATCCTCAACCCGTTGCACTCCCAGTCGAGCTGTTACTGGTTTTCGATTTTGTTCCCGATCACAACAGGAATGAGACCTGTGAATCGGGCAGACTTGATTGCTGCGAAGTCTCATATGTTCCTCTTTTTACGTTTCAATATGCGAGATCAATCATTGGGCTGACTGAAATGGGAGATGGAGGCGGCGGCGGTTGTGGCCGCTAAGGTTGCGTGGTGAACTTAAGCGGTGTGGCTGTAGGCGGAAAAGCGTGCCCCCTGTTCACGGACACTGGAATGGAACGTTCGGCACTCAAGCGCTGACGCGTTGAATTTGGATACGTTCCTTGTCAATTGGTACTTTGAACTCAACTATGCCGCCAGTACTTTCCACCGTTTGATCTTGCCTTCCCTGTTTAATTCGATACTTGCCCTCCGGCAGTCCGGAGATCTTTAGCATCGATTGCTTTACGATTCCGGTGGTGTCGATGATGAGCATTGAAAGACGTTTCCGACTGTCCCATAGTGAAAGCTCCGATATTTCGCCGCTAAGCGCCTCGATGTATATCTTTTGCTCATCAAAGAAGACTCTTTTTCTTAGTCCATCGTGAGGTATAACAGTCGTGGTTTCAGAGGCACGCTTGACTTCACAACCGTAGCCAACTAGACCGAACGTTGGATCCTTTACAACATAAGACTTGATGGCTTGCAGAAAACCCCAAAGTCCACAACCTCCTTCCCAGGTAATTGGGGCTTCATGGTCCAAGACTCCTGCTCGACAATCGTAGTAATTAAATCCCATCCCGTCGGCGGTTACGTTTGACATAACACTGGTGACGCCGCCATAGCCTTTGGCCAAAGCGTCTTGATCCCCTGAATCCTCAAAAGATTTCAACAATGCCAGACCATTCAATGACGCGCTGTACCAACAGGTGATCTCCCGCCTTTTATCATTGCCGTAGTAAAACCACATTGGCTGATTACCACCGCGCAACGCTTTCAGCACTTGAACGGTTTTCGCGTTCTTGGCCTTATCGCCAAAATACCGAGTAAAGAAATAGACCTGCTCGTGAGCTGTCTGGTCGATCAGCAACTCCGAGCCGTATGGATAGGGCTGGTCTGAAAAGACCTGGCTGCAGTCGGCCATTGCCTTCCGCAGCGCGTTGTATTCGTCATTCCACCCTTGTTTCTTTATGTCCTCCAAAATGGCGATGGAGTTCGATCCTTCCATCAGTCCGACATCCTTCCACGGCCCCGTTTGGAACCATTTGATGCATGTGTGATAGGACATCCTCAGGTATTCCTGCGCGGTACGATGTTTCAGCAATGCATATCTGGTACCGATTCGGTAGAGCGCGTGGTAAATATTCGCCGGATGAACATAGTTGTAGGTCCGGTAGGTCATTTCCGAACGCTTCTTACTCCACTCGCTCCAAGGGCTGGACGGACGACGCTCTATATAAAACAGTGATGCCCTGACAGAATAAGTCTGTGGATCCTGAATGTATTTGAACAGGCATTCACTCACATAACTTTCCAGAGCATCGATTTCTTTGACGGATGGGAAATAAACATTTTTCTCCGCCAGAAACACCGACGCCGCAAAGCCGGGTTCATCGCTCCCCCCGACTTCCCATGCTTCGGT
>Ga0068869_100001015_pt1 | contig 16332 bp, 11 predicted proteins | sample KBSMisM52_FD_64676 | JGI IMG/M metagenome (GOLD analysis project Ga0068869, IMG submission 64676) | Miscanthus rhizosphere microbial communities from Kellogg Biological Station, Michigan, USA - KBS Miscanthus M5-2 | ecosystem: Host-associated > Plants > Roots > Rhizosphere > Soil ... | reverse complement strand
ACTATCTTTGGCCCAGGTGACATTGTCTTCTGCGAACCGTCCGGAGGTGAGTTGTTTGGGAACAACTTTTTCATCGGCATTGCGAGGCGCGGCAACCACCCAAAGGTGGCCCGGGTGCGCGTAGTCGAGGTAACCGGCACCATTCGCGCGATAGACGGCATGCGTGATTACACGCACATCGCTCTCGCGCTTCTCTTCAGATTTTTTTGCTTCCGCAGGGGTAGCCACCGGCGAAGCAGCCGATTGCGGGGCCACGGGAGCTGGACTTGGCAGGCCCTCTTTCTGCATGTCCTTTTGTTTCGCCAGATCTTCCGGGTTGGCGTTATTGGCAAAGGCGATCATTCTGCCATCAGGCGACCATTGCGGCTGGCCCGCTCCCTTAGCGAGAGACGTAAACTGAAACGAGTCGCCGCCGGCCATGGCCAACATAAAAAGTTGCGGCACGTCTGGCCGTCCGTCTTTTTCAGTTATGCGAACAAAGACGAGATATTTGCCATCCGGGGACCAGCGCGGCGAGGAATCGCGCGTGCCACTGGTGAGCTGATGTGTCTCGCCGGTGTCCGGCGACACAGTCCAGATTGAAGTGTTATAGCCGTCCTTCTTTTCGTTGACGGTGACGCGAACAAAAGCGACGCGCGAGCCATCGGGCGCGATCTGCGGATCCCCAATCCAGTTAAAAGCGAACAAATCTTTTTCAGTGATGTTTCGCTTTTGCGCGGCGGTTGGACTGACTACGAAAACGAAGGTGATAAGAAGGGCGGACAGGATGGATCGCATGGGTTTCCCTTTTCGAAAAATGGAATGTTACATGGAGAGCGTCGGCATTCTAACTCAAGGTCCGTGCTGAAAAACAGGACTAGCAGCAACAAAGGAGCGGGGGCAAGCCCGCCTTCCTGACCGCGAGCTGAACGAACTCGAGCTAGTAATCTCTTAATGAAAGCTTTCAAGCGAGTCCATCAAAGTCAACGTTGATCAGCTCGAGGTTGGGAAGGGGGCTTGCCCCCGCTCTTTGCCTGGTTGATTTGCTAACTATCTTTGCTAGATCCGATGGAACCCTTTGAGTATGTCGCGCGTTGCGAGGCGAAGGATTACAGGTCGGCCATGAGGACAGGTTGTGGGCGAAGAGGTTTTTAGTAGTCGATCAATAAGCCAACGCATCTTCTCGTGTGTAAGCGACATATTCACTTTGATCGCGGCATGACAGGCAAGCGAGGCCGCGATGTCGTCACGCAACGTTTCCCTGGCGCTGCCCTTTTTCTCGGCATCAACTGTATCGAGAAGTTCGGCGAGCATGTTGCGCGCTTCACCGGCAGGCAGATCCGCAGGGGTTGCCTTGATCGCAACTGTGCGACCCGATAAGCGCATTAGTTCAAAGCCGTAACTTTCTAACTCCTCAGCGAGCACATCAAAAACTGAGGCTTGTGCCGGAGTAAGATCGAAAGTCTCCGGTATCAGAAGATGCTGCGACTCGGCTGACCGCGCCGACTCCAACGCGCGATACTTATCAAACAAAATACGCTCGTGGGCAACGTGCTGATCGATTAACAAAAGGCCGTCGTTGTCCACGGCAATGATGAAGCTTTCGTCGAGTTGACCGAGCGGACGGATGTCGTTTGTCAGTGATTCGACTGAAACTTCACGGGTGAACTTTTCCGCTGAGTTCAACGGTGGCAAGGCTGCCGGCGCACTTGATGACGGTCCTTCCGCAGCGGCAGCTACATCACCCGATGTTTCGAGGCGCGCACCCGCAGACGCTTCCTGCAGAGCTATTGAGTCACGCATGATCGCCTCGAGATCGCGCGCGGTCTCTGACTTCACTGCAGTGGGCTCGTCGATATCCGCAAATTCTTCCTCTTCCTGTATCGGTAGTGACGAAAAATCGATACGCGGCTGGCTCGCCGGCTGAGAAACTTCTGATTCAAGGTTGCTCCAACCGGGGGAAATACTGGGCGACGAACTGTTTGCAGCCTCGCTCGCCGCGGCTGACATCGCGTTAGCCAAATCCCGTGATCCTGATTGTGATGACGACTCTGCAGATTGATCGTCTGGCTGAACTACGGTCGGTTGCTCTTTCAAATCAGCTCGCACGTAGCCGACGCTCGCCAACGCCCCGCGCACTGCTTCCCGCACCGCATCAGCCACCGCGGCCGCACGACGAAACCGCACTTCTGTTTTTGCGGGATGCACATTAACGTCTACTTCTTCGAGTGGTATCTCGATGAACAAAAGTGCAGCCGGATAAACTCCGTGGGGCAACACGGCGCGATAGCCTTCCGAAAGCGCGCGAGTAATCAGCCGATCACGAACAAACCGGCCGTTAACGAACAGGTATTGAGAATCACGCGAAGTGCGCCGGTCGCGGGGCGCGGAAACAAAACCGCTGACGCGCGCGATTTGTCCTGGACCGCCGCCGACCGCAAGCAGGTTATCGAGAAACTCCGGGCCAAAGACCTGATAGGCCCTTTCCCGCAAATCGCTTGCCGGCGAGACGCGCAAAATCTCGCGGCCATTGTTAGTCAACGTAAAAGCGATCTCCGGATGGGCCAGCGCGTAATGAGTCACCAGATTAGTCAGATGAAAGCTTTCGGTCGCTTCGGACCTGAGGAATTTTCGCCGCGCGGGCACATTAAAGAAGAGATCTCGAACGGCGATGGTGGTGCCGCGCGGGTGTGCCGCATCTTTGACGTCCCGCATCTTCCCGCCTTCGATCGAGACACGTGTCGCAGCTCCGGCGTCTTCAGTTTTCGTGGTGAGTTCAACCCGGGCAACGGAAGCGATTGAGGCGAGCGCCTCGCCACGGAATCCGAGCGTGGCGATGTTGTTCAGATCTTCCGACCTGGCAATCTTGGAAGTCGCATGCCGTTCGAATGCCAGCACCGCATCATCGCGAACCATGCCGACGCCGTCGTCAGAGACTTTCAACAGGCGGCGTCCGCCTGACTCAACGTCGATGACGATGCGTTTCGCGCCGGCGTCGATCGCGTTTTCGACCAGCTCCTTAGCCACTGAAGCCGGACGCTCGACAACTTCGCCGGCGGCGATTTGGTTGGCAACGTGATCTGGGAGGACGCGAATTATTGACATTGGCAGAAGGGCTTTGGTCTTGGGTCTTTGAACTTTGTTCTTTGAGCTTTGTTCTTGAGCTTTGAGCTTTGAGATTTGAACTTTGAACTTTGAACTTTGAACTTAAGAGCTTTTATTCAAATACAAAGCACAGACTTCAAAGAACAAAGCTCAAAGAACAAAGTACAAAGGCCCAAGACCAAAGCCCCAAGACCTCTCTTATAGATAGACAATCTGATGCTCGTTAGATCCGATATTGATCGCGTTGTAGATCCAGTCGACAACGTAACGACCGTGACGCGCCAGCAGTGAGGTGATATTGATGTGGCGTTCCTGCAGTTCCTTGTGTGGGAAAAGCTGATCAAACGCACGTTCCAACTGCCGTTGGGTTGCTTCATCACGGGACATCTGCGCGCGATGAAAACGGGTGCGCAAGCCCTCAAGCTGGTAGTTGATCTTCCGGCGGCCGGTTTCGAGTGCGTCGGCCAGGGTTGGATCCACGCTTCGCAGTTGTTCGCGCAGCTCGTCAAGCTCGCTGTTGAAGGTGGCTTCTGTCCTGGTAAACGAGTTCGCGGTCTTCGCGCCCAAATATTCCTCAACCACACGCTTCAAAACACTCTCCGGCCCGGCAAACAAGTCGGCGAGTCCCAACCCATATCTTTCCAACACGCGGCCCGTATGTCGTTCAATCATGGTCAGGCTCGAACGCGGCAGTATTGGGGTAATGGGCCGCTCCAGCAAACGATAAACTTCACCTGTCTGCGCAAAGTAAGCAATCTCGGCAGCGCCGCCGTAATAAGCGATCGTCGGCAGGAGGTAATCCTGAATCACGGCGCGCAAGGTAACATTCGGACTGAATTTTTCCGGTTGCGCCAGCGCCAGATTCGCCAGTTCCTCAACGGTGTACGACTCATCGGTCTGCTTGGTAGTGTACTTTCCATCGGCGGCGCGGGTTAGCGCCTGACGAGCTCCACTATCGTCATGAAGAAAAAGCGGAAAAGAATTCTCTGAGGCCGTAACCTGCGCGTGGTACCCCACTTCCAGTAGGCGCTGACTGCGCGTTTCTATCGCCCTGGCGATGTCATGCGCGCGCAGCGCCGCCCTGGCATAGAGCGGTGCCGCCAACTTTTTCAGTCTGGCATCCAGCGGATCGAGCAGCACCAGTCCATGACTGCCCACCAAAGAAGTCATCATCCGTGCAAACGCTTCACCATATGAGCGCCCGGGCCGCCACGCATCGCGCACTACGGCGTCAAGATCCGGCGTGAACTCCGAAATGGGAAGGAGTTCGAGTAGTTGGGTGAGAATAGTGTCGATTGAATTGTCGATAATTACTCGACCTACCGGCTGACCCTCCTGGTGCAAATTCGTAGAAGCTTCCACTTGAGCCAGCTTGCAATCGCGACCAATGAACTCAGCTTTGGCTACTTCGGGGAAATCGTGATCTTCAGTGGCAATCCAAAAGACAGGAGCTGCCTTGGTCTGGCGCTGCGTCAAACAGCCGGCGAGCTTCACTGCCGAAAGCGCTTTGTAGATCGTGTATAGCGGACCAGTAAACAAGCCGGCCTGCTGACCGGAGACTACAGCCAGGCAGTCGGGGTCTCGCAGCAGTTGAATGTTATTTAATGTCTGTTCACCTGCACCCCACGCCGAGTTCATGTCCTGCAAGGCATCGCAAAGTGCGCCGCGATCTGTCTGGTGCGCCGCCAGAACTTCCGCAGCGCGCGTCGAAAGTTCGTGATGAAACCGCACGGCAGAAGGATAAAACTCGCGCAAGGCTACGGGATCTTTTAGATAGTCCAGGAATAGTCGAGATTGATGGGGGATGCGATCGAACGAAAGCGTTTCGACGCGCAAACCCGACTCTTCAGGCGTGCTGTAACAAGCAGGTTCGGCGGTGCTCAATTTGTTATTACTCCTGAGGAAGCATTTTACGCGGGTTGCGTAGCTTGTCCAGCGAGGGACTTGACTCCGAACCTGCGGAGCAGGTGATAGCGTAGAGCCTGGGGTGGAGCGCAGCGAAACCCCAGGAACCGTTGTCGAAATTTGTCAAAGCCCGCGGAGCGGCCGACAGTCGAATCGTCGCTAATAATGTTTTCGGATTCTCGACCTCTATCGGCCGCTTCGCGGGCTCTCCACTTCTTGGCTCGACATTCCTGGGGTTCCGCTGCGCTGCGCTTCACCCCAGTCTTTATGCTTTCGCCTGCTCCGCAGGCTGGGTTGCGTTGAGACAGAGCCGGATTTCTTCGCGTGCTTCATCACTCGGCTGGGCGAGTGGCGTGCGCACAAAGCCGCCGACGTAACCCTTCATATCGAGTGCAGCCTTGAGTCCACCAATCCCGAAGCGGGTAGTAACCGCTTGAGCGAGCGGCGTGAGCTTAGCTTGCAGACTCGATGCATGCTCACTTTCTCCGGACGCGACGGAGCGAAATATCTCAAGGCAAATTTCAGAAGCCACACAGCCCACTGCCAGAATTCCGCCGCATGCTCCGGCACTGAGAGCTTGATTAAGTACCGTTCCATTTCCAGTAAGCACTGCAAAGTCTTTGCGAACAAGGTTGATCGTTTCTCGCAGTCCATCCAGGTCAGCTGAACTGTCCTTGATGCCGATTATGTTTTCGTGTTCACTCAGTCGGGCCGTGGTTTCGGGTTCTATCTTTATTCCGGTGAGTGCGGGCATGCTGTAGAGAATTACGGGCGCTGGCGACGAGTCGGCAATGCTTTGGTAGTGGGCTATCAGGGCCTGCTGGGTAATGCTGGGCCGGTAGAAGTGTGGGGTAATGATTAGGAACGCATCAACATTCACTCTCTCGCTCACGCGTTTGATTTCGTTAATGGTGCCGCGCGTGCTTTGTTGACCGGCGCCGGCGATGAAGGTCAAACCATCGGGACGTTGTTCAACCCCAGCTCGCGCCGCTTCAATGACCTCGAGATACTCCCGTTCATCCAGATGCGCTCGTTCGCCGGTAGAACCGAGCAGTACGTAGCCGCTGATCCCGGTTGTGTTCCACTTTGCGATATTTGCACTTAAGCCAACGAGATCAACATTGCCGCCGGCATCAAAGGGCGTGGTGATCGGCAACAGGACGCCGCGCAAATCTTGAAAAGACAGCGCGGCGTTTGAGGTGTTTGACTGGTGGCTAAACGTTTGTTTCAAGACGCGGCATTATAGCCAGCTGTTGGGAGGCATGCAATTTCCATTGCCGGCCTCGCGAGCAAAGCCGCTTCTCAAACATCAAACTAGGGAACACTATCCCAGACTTTCTGCAGACCACCTTTCTTGAAGAGAGCGGAGCACTGTGACACCGTCAAGCCGCCCAACTGCACGTGCGGCTTATCAATGAACTTCTTCCAGTCGCCGCCCCATTCCAACCCTTGCTTAGCAGCCTCGGCGCCGATGCGAACGAAACCAGCATTGTCGTTCCACTGGGGCTTACCATTGAGAAAGGGACAAAGGTCCACGGCCAGGCCGTAGTTGTGATTTGACTCTCCACCTCTTGCCTTCGTGACTACCTGTCCCGGCTTCGTCCTGCCCTGTGCGAATAGAGCGTCTTGCTCCGCGAAAGTACGCAAACCCTGAACGACTTCAACTACCATTCCCTGAGCGGCGAGCGCGTTGATTAGCGCGGTAACGCCGGCAGCCAGTCTGGGGTGAACTTTCGATAAGCGTGTCTGTGATGCGTTATTCATGATTTAGTTTTCTCCTTTGAAATGTTTTGGGAGTCGTCTACTTTGCGGCAAACCCCCGGCGCGCGTCGATGGCGACGCCGGTGGTTAGTCTTCAGCTGTCGCTTCGCCGTTTGAAGCTTCGATCACTCCCTGATCAACCGCTGTCGTATCGGCCAGAAAAGTGAAGCTCTCCTTCGGAGATCCTTCCTGACCGTCAGGATTAGTTACTACAACTTCTACTGTGCCGGGATCGTGAGCAGGAGTGGTCGCCTTAATTGTCGTTGCATTCGTGAAAGAGACTGAGGTTGCCGGTTTTCCTCCAAATGTTACTGACGGTTTGTCGACATAGCCTGTTCCGCTAATCGTCACTTCTGTGCCGCCCACCGCAGGCCCTTGCTTTGGAACCATCCCGCTCACAGTCGGCGCGCCGAGTTTATCACCGCGCTTGGCATCGCCCTTACCGGGAGCCGGTCTAAAGATAGTAGTAAAGACTTCTTCAAGTTTATCCGTTGCTTGCTTGGAAAACATTCCCGCCAGTGCGCCGAGAGTAGCAACACCGTACGGGCTGACATTATCGCCGGCGCCTCCAGTCAAAAATCCGGCTCGAACCACAAAATAAGAAATTAGAGCCAGCGACACACCGACAAATGGACGCAACAGATACCACCATAGCCAACTGCTGGTTAGTTTGCGATTACCCACATAGTCGGCGAACGAGGTGGCCGCGTGGATGTAACTGCCAAGTGCTCCTGCCACAATTACGAGAAAGATGAGCCGCTCATCGAGTGAAGTGTGAACCTCAAACGTAAGGGACGGAAAGCGCGCAAAAAACCTGATCCCATCTAGCAGATTCTTCTTCGTGGTGTCATCGGTGGGCCATGGTGTCGGCGGCCAGGCCTTGAAAAGCAAGTAGAAGAGAATCAAAGCGGTCACAACCAGTAAGATGCCGACCAGAGCTATCTGACGCCTCGAAGCCGGAACAGGAGGTGAAACCGCACTCCCTCCCGTCGGACCATCAGCATCGCGCCAGGTTCTTCGCCTTCGTTCAGTCGGACGTGTTGGTGGGGTAACGGTTGCAGACATGTTTTTTGTCCTCATTTGGCTGTAGTAGAAAGTGTGCTTATCCTGGTGAAGCGAATAAGCAGCTGCGTAAGCTCTTCGCGACGCGACTATTGCTGTTTCACCGCGGCGGCCGTGCTACTTTCCCGGACAACAAAGCCTGAGACTTCCAGCCCGGCGATGCTCTTAATCTGTTTCCTGATTACCGGATTCACGCTGCCACTGAACGTTTGATCGCTGCGCTGAACATAGATGAATTTCTCTTTGCCACCGCCTGCTGGAATCTCTTCCACGCCTTCCCAACTCATCGAGGTCAGGTTTTGCAACTGCTGGCTGGAAAGATCGCCAAACGATTTTCGCAAACCGGGGATCAGGCCGCCGCTCATAATTGCGATGGGTCTCTCGATGTTCCGGCCAAAGACGGGAACCATCGCCGCTCCCAGAGTGACCACACCGTCAAGCACGTTGAAGAGCTTGGCCCTTCTCCCCTTGGTTTTCTGAAACGCGTCGAAGTAGCTGGAGATTGCGGAGAGAGGTAGCGGCGAAAGGGTCGCTGGACCTTCGTCGAAGGCTTCCTCATCGTTATCACTACCGTAGGCCCATTCAATCTCGGCCTGAATCGAAGACAGCGGCACGATCACTTTCTTGTCACCCTTGTTTACCAGGGAAATCTGAACAGCGTAGAAGTGATCACCAACGCCCGAACCGAAGAGCTGGCTGGCGTCCTTTTGATCAAGCACCGTATAGCGATACTCCAGGTTCAGGTCTTTCGGCGGTCCAATGTCGTGCGAGGCAAGGTATGTCTTCATCGTCGCAGGCGAAGCAGCTGGGTCGTTAGAGGCATGCGACGATTCCCCGGCCGGTTTCGATCCCGCCTTCTTAGCCGCTTCCTCCCGGCTAACTGAAACGCTAACGCTCTCCAGGCGGAACGGCTCGCTGAACCACTCGAAGTGGCTGAATTCGAAATAAACGTCAATCACTTTATCGTCCACATACATGATCAGCGTTCTTTCGACGCGCAAGTCGGGGTTGCGCGGAACCAGCAGGACCTTTACAGACTTTTCGACTTGTGCGCGCCAGTTCTTGATTTCCGCAAAACTGCGATCCGAGCAAAGAGTAGAGGTATTTACTAGCGGCTCCGGTTTGTCCCTCCGGTGAGTGTCATTCCGCTCATCAACCTGGGAGGACCGATTCTCCCTGTCGCAGAGCAACTCCAAATCGGCATTGGTTGGATGGGGGTAGTTGCCGAAACCGTGTCCCTCGATCTTCACGCGACCAAACCCGTCGCGACGCTGAAGCGACAAAATGTCTACCCTGGTGATCTCCACTTCGTTCGCGTCTGTGTCAGTCGACGGTCTCTCATAAGCTTTGGGCTCTTTGGAATCATAGGCGGTGACAAAAAGCTCCTCCACCTCAAAGTCCGCTGGAGCAACAAAGGTCACCAGCATCCTGTCAGCAGTATTCCCAGGCTCGATCGTGATATTGGTTGCGCCGGCTGGAAGGATTTGCACTTTCATGTTGGCGGCATCCGCAGCAAACTCGTCGCCCTCCCTCGGGCTAACCCGAAGCGAATGGGCGCTTGGGTTTTGCGGATTGGGGAAAGCCTTGAATTCTACTTCAACGCTCCGGCCGTTCGGTTTCCTGGTCTTCTCGACCGGTATCTTGATTAAGCTGAATGCCTTGTCTATTTCTACGGGGTCGCCGTTTATTTCCAGGCCCAGGATATATCGCGAGCCTTCACCTCCGCCCGCGGGGGCCTCGGCGCGTGCAATGATCATGTTGTCTGCGAAGACTGTAATTAGTGCCTCATCACTCTTCTCTCCGGAGACTGTGTTGGTAAGTGTCACCTTTGCTGCGGCCGCAGTTTTCCCAAATCCCTTGCCCTCAATCAAGAGGGACAAAGGGATCACGTTCTTGTCCCCGTCCTCTGACGGTGCGACCCTCTCAAATTCAACCGGACCAGTTACCGTCGGCTTAGTCACCTTCGGCTTAGCTGCGCGCTTGCGGACTTTAGCCGAAACGCCAGTGGACATAAGTCCCGAAGTCAGGCAGAGACAGATCAGCGCGGCGAGGAATGACCGTCTTGAGCGCTTCAATTGTGAAAGTCGCCCTCGCGTTGTTGCGGGTCCAGGAAAACGAAGTCGAAGTGTTTTGTGAAGGTGGTTGGGAGCTGTGCCGGGCATGCTTTCACCCTCCGGGGTCTGGACGAGTTTGATTGGTTACAAAAAGTAGCGCGACAAAGGTGGGTGGTCCTCAAGTCCCACCTTCCTTTGTCCGAGTTGCTTGTAAGAGAAAACTAAGGCTTACCGATAAGTTTTGTAAGGGCAAAAAGCTTGTCCATATCGAACTTGAAGCCGAAGTTAAGTCGCGTATCACGCTTATTCGTGTGTTCGGTTCCATTCGCGTAGGTTAGAGCGATGGGAAAGTTGAGGCCCCCATAAATTGGCACGTCGACCTTAAACTGAAATGCCGCGAGATCCGGCTTTCTGCCCGCCATGCCCTCATTCTCCATCATGCGCTGATAGGTTCCGGTGAAGGCGTAAATGATCTTGCTGAGATCAGGTTGGTTCTTGAGAAACGGGGAGTCGATCGCGCCTTCAAATGAAAGCGCTGCGTTGAAATCCCTGACTCGGGACTGATTCAGTAGCGGGTTCGGCTTGTTGTACATCGTGAATGATGCGTTTCCCACAATGTTCAGCATCCCGAATACGGTCTTGTCCTGTTCGAACAGAAACTTGAACTCTGAATAGTCGGAAGTAGCAGGCTGCCGGTGATTGGTATAAGCGAAGGTCGCCAACGGTCCTTTGGCGAGCGCGTCTAATTTCTCTTTCAAGACGCCGCGCACCACTTCCAAATTGTCCAGAGCCGCCGCCAAAGCAGGTACGAATTTACCGACGATCTCGGTTCGCGAAGAGTCGGTTACCTTTTGTGGATTCGAAGCGATTGGATCAAAGACGCCGTTCTTGATATTGCATAAGATGGTGTTGGCGATCATCGTCTTCTTATCCGCATCACTTGCACCGGTGTAGGCACTGCTACTCATTACCTTGGCTACAGCATCATCGATTTGATCGTTGGCAGGGTCGAAATCGGGAAACTCACTCTGATGGAGATTTATGAAGCGCTCGGCGCCGGACAGCACACTGAGGCGTCTTTCGATGGCCGGTTGTATGTCCTCGCGCCACGCTTTCTGGAAAGCGCTGGATCGGGTACTGCGGTCGCCGTACAAACGCGCGCGAACAGACCAATCTGTCAGTTGATTTCGCCGAGCGCTTGCGAGCACGGTGTTTTGATCTTCAATATTGAAACTCGCAGAAACTCCGACACGGTTGAGAAATCCGGCTCGCGCGTAATTCTCTGCAGTGTCGCCGCCGCCGTTCATCGTATAGAGAACGTAAGGCGAAGTGCTCAGGGTCAGCGACGATCCCTCGACATCTTTCAGGATGGCGCCCTTCTCTACGGCAAAACCAAGCAAGCGCGCGAACCCCGGTTTCTCTATCGCGCTGGTCGTCCCCGTTGATGACGAACCAGCTCCTACCTGCTTATCGATTCGCGCAGTCTCTCCCAGATACTGGTAAGACTTCAGATTCCTGATGGAACGAACCGGAACATCGCTGTTCACAGTTAACGCGTCTGCAACTGTGTAGAAAAACATCTTGGCGAAGGATCCAGCGACCATTTCTTGAGGGTTTTTTCCTCTCACTATGTCGTCAGCGACTCTTTCGGCAATATCGGTCAACAATGGCGGCGCGTTCTTGTAACTGTTGCTCGAATTGCAATCCGTCACCGCGGTGAGCGCCTGGGGAGGGGCAGCCGTCGTCACATCTACCACTGCATTGTCAGTCCGGGTTGAGCTGGTGGCCGCAGAACGCAAGTTAGAGTTTGGGGTTGCTGGAGTCGTTTCTGACACCCGCTCGGCTTCCGCAGACCTGTTTGCCGCGGTGCTTGACTGGTGTTCTTTCAGGTTCTGTTCAAGATCGTCGATCGTGCGTTGGACTCGTTCGATCTCGTTTGTTGAGAGGCTCGCTCTGACCCTTGCAAGATAGGTGCGCAAGGAATCGATCTGTTTTTGAGAAATCTCCCGCAGTTGAGTTCTTCTTTCCGCCAGGAAAGACTGGTTTAGCGTTTTTACCTCGGGAGGGGTGTTCGGATCGAGATCGATTTGTTCGAGGTCGCGAATCTGTTCCTTTAACGAATCTATTGAAACTGGTGTTGACTGTTGCGCCTCAAGATTTGTTGCGCAAATAAAAAGCACAGCAACGATTACTAATACTCCGCATAGAGTCTTCATATAAGGCCTCCTCGACGCGAGAATGCAACGGGGCTGGTTCCTAAGCGGTAGCTTTGAATCGCAAACCCTTATCCTTCACCGAATCGTCTTTACTAACAGAGAAACTATCCGAACCACCATTACTGCCGGACACTGCGACGTCGTATCTTGCGCCCGACCCCGCTCCTGGAAAGCTGAATTCCATTTCGACGAAGTGCGTGCTGCCCACCGGTCCATCTATCGAGAACTGAAAGTGGGGAGTAGTAGTTGGGTTTGTGGCCGTGAGTGGGTTGCCGTCAAGCGCGGCTGCCACGAAAACACCAACTCCAACGGGAGTTACGACGATATTTATGTCTTCACCAATTTGCGCTGTGTATCTAAGCGGTTTTATTTTTTTCATGATTTCTCCAAAATGAAACTGAGCCTCACGGAGAGCGTCCGGTTCGTTACGTAACGCATTGAAGTTCGTTGTCAATTGCCTTTGGTGAAGCGGCCCAGTCGCGTTTAGTTGTTTGCCCAGCAACAACGGGGAGATTCGCTTAGCAAGGAGCTGAAGCCCTGAATTCACATGAGCGACGCGGGAATTGGTCCCAATAATTGCGTTGGGTCGTTACGGGAAACCCAGTCGAGCTTTTGGGTCGAATATGAGACGAGCCTGAGAAACGCGCGCACGATATTCCAAGCCCCTAAGCTTGTCAAGATCTTTTGCAAGGTTCTTTGCACGCTTTCGGCATCGTGAGATACGCCCTTTCCCAAATCTGGTTAAGTTGAGGCTCCACCAACCCCCTGGCTCGCGTTTACTCAGTACCCTCGCATTATTCAATGCCTAACTTCTTGCATCTACCTCTAATGTCAGGCGTGACGGAAACATTTCAATACAGGCCACGTCTTTTTATCAAGAGAAAGAACCGGCGCCCGGAATACGCGTTGAGTCTGTCTAATGTGTTTGCGAAAATCCTGAAGATTGTCGACACTACTAAACGAGTTTATTGCCATCAAGCTAACAAGGAATCATTGACGGCGACCGTAGGAGACACTAATGCGTAAATATCGCTTTATTCAAGTCGATGTGTTTACCAGCGAGCCCTTTGCCGGCAACGCGCTGGCGGTGTTTCCAGAAGCCGAAGGAATCAGCGACGACCAGATGATGAAGATCGCGCGCGAGATGAATCTCTCGGAGACGGTCTTTGTGCTGAAGCCTGGAAGCAAACAGCAATCAGCAAACAGTAATCAGCCGGAGGGAGACGCGACCTCGAAGGATGTTAATCAGGCTGAGCCACCAGTGTTGCGGCGCTTGCGAATCTTTACGCCGATGCGCGAGATTCCTTTCGCGGGCCACCCGATTGTTGGCACCTGGAATGCCCTGGCGCGAGAAGGCGTTGTTCCCGTTCCTGAGGGTGGAGATGGCTGGACACGGATTCATCACGAGATCGGTATTGGCGTACTGCCGGTGGATATCGAGTTTAAAGACGGCGCGCCGCTTCAGGTTGTAATGACGCAGGGTAACTTTGAGATCAAGGGCGAGGTGGACGACGCTAGCGATCAAGCGGAGCTGGCGAGGGCCCTCGGTCTGCGCATCGAAGACCTTGATGAGACTCTGCCAATTCAAATTATCTCGACGGGCCTGCCGTTCCTTGCTCTGCCCATTCGATCTTTATCTGACCTGGGCCGCTGCAAAGTCAACGGCGGGTTGCTCTCCGAGATCTACCAGCGTCTAGGCGCGACCGGCTGCGAAGCGTTCACGCGTGAAACGATTGAAATCGGCGCAGCCCGGGCGCACGCGCGCATGTTTGCTCCGGGCGACAATATTGCCGAAGACCCGGCAACCGGCAGCGCCGGTGGCGCATTGGGAGCCTACCTGGTCTATCACGGCGCGGCGAACGTCGAGGCGAGCGACGGGAGATTTCGATTCGTAATTGAGCAGGGCGATTTCATCCACCGTCCCAGTCGCATTAATCTTGACGTTAAAGGCAAGCAGGGCGCGATTGAGGAAACACGAGTTGGCGGCGCGTCGGTTGTGGTTGCCAAGGGCGAGGTTTTCGTCGACTAATTCAACTTAGCTCGGCGCTAACGGTTTAGAGTTTAGGTTGCTCTTTTCGCGACCACGCAAGCTAAAGCTTGAACTTTGAACTACTAGCACCTACACCCTTCGAAGCTGTCTCGGCATCATTCAATGAGCGAACTATTGGAACTACTAATTATCGGCGCTGGACCCGCGGGACTCTCTGCAGCGCACGCCGCGGCTCAGCAAGGTTTGAGTTATCTCGTACTTGAGAAAGGAACCATTGCCGACACGATTCGCAAGTATCCGGTTGGCCGCACGCTTTTCTCAACGCCTAACGAGCTGGAGATGTTTGAGGGCGCCTTGAAACCTTGCCGCGAAAAACCAACGCGGGAAGAGCTACTCTCTCACTACATTCACTTTGTTCTCGAACACGATCTAAACATAAACACCGACGAAGAGGTGCTTGATATTGAGAATCTCGAGAGCAAGGGATTCCTGGTTCATACCAACAAGAATCAATATAGTGCCGCGCGGATCTTGTTCGCGATTGGCGCCATGGCGCATCCTCGCCGCCTGAATATTCCCGGCGAAGATTTGCCGAAGGTCCATCACCTCTTTGTCGAGCCTTACGCCTACATTCGTAAAGACGCGATGGTTGTCGGTGGTGGCAACAGCGCGGCGGAGGCGGCGCTTTTCCTATCTGAAGAAGGTGCGCGCACGACGCTGGTAATCTGGCGTGAAGACTGGGAAAACACCGACCCCAAAGCCGGGGCGATGAAACACTGGGTGCGCAAGCCGCTTGACCAGGAAGTAGCGGCCGGACGTTTACGCGTAGTGTTGTATGAGCAAGTTCTTACAATCACTGAACAAGATGTAACCCTGACCACCGAAGACGGCGAGGTGCTGACCTTGCCTAACGATGTACTTTTTGTCCTGATTGGCAGCGATGCAGACCTGACGCTTCTGAAGAAACTCGGTGTGAAAACCGAGCCGGGCAAGTTAACAGAGATCCCAATCTACGATCCGGAAACGTTTGAGACAAACGTGCGCGGAGTTTACGTGGTCGGTCACTTCACTAATGCTCGTCACATCAAGGCGGCGATCGATGTGCCCCGTCGTATCGTGCCGCTGATAGCGGCGGGCTTGCGCGCATTGCCGACGGCGCAATAGTCTTTTCAATTAATTCTCGCCGGAGGAATCCCTCATGAACGAAAACGGTCACACAGTGAAGGAACATTTCGAAAACCGCGTTCCGGAAGTTAAAGCAACCTACGCGGCGATTCTGAAGGCAGCCAAAAAGTTTGGGCCCGTCAAGGAAGAAGCCAAGAAGACATCGATTCATCTGGTGAGGAAGAGTGCCTTCGCGGGCGTAGCTACTCGCAAGACCGCTTTGATTCTTACGCTCAAGTCTGATTCCGACATTTCGAGCGCGCGCATCACTAAGCGTGAACAAGTCTCCGCTAATCGCTGGCATCTCGAGACGCGACTCGAAACGCCGGGACAAGTCGACCGCGAAATTGTGGCCTGGCTCGGGAAAGCGTATGAACTCGCCAGCTAACGTTGATTACAACAATCCATTAAGCAAAAGAGGCCTTTTAGCTGGAAAAGACCTCCCGAATTCTGACTTCTGAATTCTGAGTCCTGTTTTTTGACCCTTTCATCATCACCAATGGCCGCTTGGTCACAAAACCCTTATCTCCCGGCGGGGCTGCTGTTATTAAGGGCAACTCTTAGTGCTCATCACAAGTTAAGGCGGCAACTTCGAGACCGTGAATTAACGTTCCCACTTTCACCCAGGAGTATGAAAATGACTACACGTTCTGCATTTGATCACGCGTTCGTTCCGCAACACGTCTCTTCCAATCATTCAAGCCGTTTGCCCGCTAACCGCGGGCGAGGTGCGGTCATCAGTCTCCTGGGGACTCTGGTATTTCTGGTTCTCTTCTCTTCGTCTGCTTTCGCCCAGTATGGCGGGCCGGAAAAGCTGACAATCAAGTCCACCGTCCTGGGAGAAGACAGAGTCATACTAGTGCGCACTCCTCCGGGGTATGCGACCAACAAACTTGCTTATCCAGTGCTCTATATGACTGACGGCGACGCCCACATCGGGCATACCGGCAGCACCATCGAGTTCCTGGCCCGCAACGGCAAGATGTCTGAACTAATCGTCGTAGGAATCACTAACACCGACCGAACTCGCGATCTCACGCCGGCAAAAGGGACCGGCCCCAACGCCGCGCAATTTCCGACCGCAGGCGGCGCCGAC
>Ga0068869_100001014_pt1 | contig 16336 bp, 11 predicted proteins | sample KBSMisM52_FD_64676 | JGI IMG/M metagenome (GOLD analysis project Ga0068869, IMG submission 64676) | Miscanthus rhizosphere microbial communities from Kellogg Biological Station, Michigan, USA - KBS Miscanthus M5-2 | ecosystem: Host-associated > Plants > Roots > Rhizosphere > Soil ... | reverse complement strand
GCGGCCAGCGCCAACTTCCCGGTGCTGGTGCTGTCGATCTTCTGGAGCCGGCTCACCACCGCTGGCGCGCAGGCCAGCACATACGTGGGCACGGCCGCAGCCTTGGGACTCATCTGGCTGTCGCCGGCGATTCAGATCGACGTGCTGAAGCACGAAGCGGCGTGGTTCCCGCTGCGTAATCCCGGCGTCGTCTCGATCCCGCTGGCCTTCGTGGTGGCGATCGTGGTGTCGCTGCTGCGGCCGGTGCCGGAAGAAGTCAGCCGCTTCCACGCGCTCGAGCGTCGCATCCATCTCGGCACGGACGCGTAGGGCGAACGCGTCTACAATCGCGTCGTGAGCAGGCGCGGACTCATCGTCGTCTCCGCGATCGCGGTCGTCGCGATTGCCGCGGCCGTGCTCTACCTGCGGCGCCCCTCGTTGCCGGGGCCGGACACGCCCGTATACGAACAGGTCTCGCGCGCGTTCTACCACGGCCTCGCCGCGCTCGAGGTCGGGCTGCTCGACGATGCCCGGCAGCAGTTCACCACCGCCACGACCGTCGTACCGCAGGAGCCGGCCGCCTGGGCCAACCTGGGGCTGGCGCAGTTGAGGCTCGGCGAGCTCGACGCCGCGGTGATGCCGATCGAGCGGGCGCTGGAGCTGGCACCCGCCAACCCGGACATCGCGCTCCTGGCCGGACGCATGGAGGTGGCGCGCGGTCGTCTCGACGAGGCGGTGGCGCGGCTGCGCCGCGCGGTGTCGCTCGAGGAGCGCGGTCTGCAGGCGCGCTTCGCGCTGGCCGACGAGCTGCAGCGCACCGGCACGCCGGCGGCCGACGCCGAAGCAGCGACGCTCTACGACGCGCTCGTCACACGCGCGCCGGCGAATCTGGCGGTGCTGCTCGAGCGGGCGCGGCTCGCCGCGAAGGCGGGCGACCCGGCGAGGCTCACCGATTCGGTCTCCCGCGTCGCGATGCAGGCCAGCGGCTGGCCGCCGGTGGCGCAGGAGCAGCTCACCGCGCTGCAGGACGCCACGGCGGCGGCACGGTTTCCCGACGCCGCCCGTTCGACGACGCTGCTCCGCAACGTGCTGGCGCGCGTCCCGGCGTTCTCCGAGAGCCTGGCGGCGGTGCGCACGCCGGCGGAGCTGATTGCCGCGCCGCTCGACCGCTTCGTCGCGCTCGAGCCGGCAAGCCCGCGCCCGGCGCCCGCCGACACGGGGCTGGCGTTCACCCGACAGCCGCTCGGTACCGCGGCTCCCGATCCCGCCCTGCAGCTGCTCGACTCCGGGCGTCCGGGAGCGGTGACCGCGGCCGTGGACTGGAACCACGACTTCCGGCTCGACCTCGTGCGGGCGGGTGACGGCGGCGTGCAGCTCTCGCTGCAGGGCGAGGGCGGTGCCTTCAGCGACGCGACGGCGACGGCGGGAGCCGCGGCGGCCACCGTGTCCGGCACAGTGACCGGCCTCTGGCCCGCGGACCTCGACATGGACGGCGACATCGATCTCGTCGTCGGCACCGACGGCCCCACGCGCGTGCTGCGCAACAACGGCGACGGGACGTGGCAACCGCTCGATGTGTTTGCCAGCGTCGTGGGGGCGCGCGCGTTCGCGTGGGCCGATCTCGATCGCGACGCCGATCCTGACGCCGCGTTCGTGGCCGGCGACGGCACGCTGCGCGTGCTGATCAACCGGCAGGCGACGCGTTTCGTGGCGATCGATCCGCCGGCTGGAATCGGGGGCCTGACGGCCGTGACCGCGGCCGACCTCGATGCCGACGGCGCCATCGATCTCGTCGTCGGCGACGCGCAGGGGCGGTTGTCGCGCGTGACCCGGCGCGGCGACGCGTGGGACACGGCAACGCTGGCCACATGGGCCGGCGCTCCGCTGACGCGCGTGCTCGTCGCCGATCTCGACAACAACGGCGCGCTCGATCTCGTCGCCTCGCGGGCGAACGCCTCCCGCGTGTGGCTGGCCGGAGAGTCCTACGCGCTCACCGCCCTTCCCTCCGACGTGGACGGCGAGACCTGGACCGCGCGCGACACTAACGGCGACGGTTCGCTCGATCTGATCGGCGTGGCCGCGGGGGCGGCGAGCCGCTGGATCGGCAAGGGCACCCGCGGCTACCACTGGAAGACCTTCACCACGCGCGCGCAGCAGAACGCGGGCGACCAGCGCATCAACTCGCTGGGGCTCGGCGGCGAGATCGAAATCAAGGCGGGGCTGCTGTGGCAGAAGCAGGTCATCGACACGCCGGTGCTGCACTTCGGGCTCGGGCCGCGCACGGCCATCGACGTCGCGCGCGTGGTGTGGCCGAACGGCGTCCCGCAGGCGGAGTTCGGGATCGGCGTCGACGACGCCTTCGTGGCGGAGCAGCGCCTCAAGGGCTCGTGCCCGTGGGTGTTCGCGGACGACGGGCACGGCGTGCGCTTCGTCACCGACTTCCTCTGGCGGTCCCCGCTCGGCCTGCGCATCAACGCCCAGGACACCGCCGGCGTGACGCAGACCGAGGACTGGGTCCGGATCCGCGGCGATCAGCTCGCGCCGCGCAACGGCCGCTACGACGTGCGGATCACGGCGGAACTCTGGGAGACGCACTTCTTCGATCACGTGTCGCTGCTCGTCGTCGACCATCCCGAGGGCACCGAGGCGTTCGTCGACGAGCGTTTCTCGGCGGCGTCGCCTCCAAGGCTCGCCGTGCAGGCGCTGCGGACGCCGCGGCCGGTGGCGGGCGCGAGGGACGACCAGGGTCGCGACGTGACGGCGCTCGTGAGCGAGCGCGACGGACACTATCTCGCCACGTTCGCGCGCGGCACGTATCAGGGCATCGCCCAGCCGCACGCGGTGGAGTTCGATCTGCCGGCCGGCGTGCGAAGCGATGGGTCGCTCGTGCTCGTCGCCGAAGGGTGGGTGTACCCGACCGACAGCAGCATCAACCTGGCCGTGGGGCAGGGGCGCGCCGCGAAGCCGAGCGGGCTCGCGCTCGATGCGCAGGACGCGCCGGGCCGGTGGCGCGAAGTGGTGCACGACCTCGGGTTCCCGGCGGGGAAGAACAAGAGCATGCTGATCGACCTCGCGCCGGCCCACGGCGCGCGCCGGCTGCGGCTCCGCACCAACCTCGAGATCTACTGGGACCGCCTGTCGGTGGCCGAACGGGCCGACGTGCCGGTACGGACGGAGCGTCTCGCGACCTCGCGAGCCGACCTGCGGTTCCGCGGCTTCTCGCAGACGTCGTCGCCCCGCGGCGAGTCGCCCGAGACGCCGGACTACGCGCGCCTCGCCAACACCGCGCCGCGCTGGCGCGATCTCGTGGGCTACCACACACGGTTCGGCGAGGTGGGCGAGCTGCTGGCCGGCGTGGACGATCGCTACGTGATCATGAATGCCGGCGATGAGCTGCGACTGGAATTCCCGGAGCGGCCCGCGCCGGCCGCGGGCTGGCGCCGCGACTTCGTGCTGATCGGCGACGGCTGGGAGAAGGACGGCGACTACAACACCGGCTTCTCGCAGACCGTGCTGCCGCTGCCGTCGCACGCGAAGCCGGCGTATGGAAAGGGTGTCGAGGGGCTCGAGCTCGAAGATGACCCCGTCTATCAAGCCCACCGCGACGACTGGGAGCGCTTCCACACCCGATTCGTCCGGCCGGAAGGCTTCATCAACGGCGTCCGGTAGTTTGTTTCCACTATTCCATAGGGCGTGCGCCCAACGGTAGCGTGTAGGCCTCGATGTCAGCCACTCGGCCCCGTGTGACCCGGATCGTCTGGACGGTCCTGTTCGTGGCGGGCGTGGCGGCCATCCCCGTGCTGAACCGTCGGACGCTCGCGACCGCGCCGGCCGGTGACGCGGGGCGCTTCGGCTTTCATCTGCAGGACGTCGCGCGCGATGTAGGCGTGGACTTCGTCCACCAGCCGCCGACGTTCGATCCCCAGCTCGGCCACATCATGCCGCAGGTGGCGTCCACCGGCGCGTCGGTCGCCGTGGCCGATTTCGATCGCGACGGCTGGCAGGACTTCTACCTGACCAACAGCGCCGACAACTCGCACAACCGGCTGTATCGCAACGGCGGTGACGGGCACTTCACCGACGTGGCGGAGCAGCTCGGCGTCGCGGACGTGAACCGCACCGGCACCGGCGTGTCGATGGGCGCCGTGTGGGGCGACTACGACAACGACGGCTACGAGGATCTGCTGGTCTACAAGTACGGCGGGCCGCTGCTGTTTCACAACGACGGCGGCAAGGGCTTCGCCGACGTGTCCGCGCGGGCCGGGATGCCGAAGTGGGTGAACGCGAACAGCGCCACCTGGCTCGATTTCGATCGCGACGGCCGGCTCGATCTGTTCATCGCCGGCTACTGGCCCGACGGCGTCAACCTGTGGCGCCTGCAGACCACGCGCATCATGCCGGAGAGCTTCGAGTACGCGGCCAACGGCGGCCGGAAGTACCTCCTGAGAAACAAAGGCGACGGCACCTTCGAAGACGTCACCCAGGCGATGGGCATCACGAGCCGGCGCTGGACGCTGGCGGTGGCGGCAGCCGACCTGCGCGGCACGGGCTATCCCGATCTCTTCTTCGCCAACGACTACGGGGTGTCGGAGCTCTACGCCAACGACGGCGGCAAGCGCTTCGTGGACGTAGCCGAGACGACAGGCGTGGGGCGCACGCCGAAGAGCGGCATGAACGCGTCGTTCGGCGACATCTTCAACGATGGGCGCCTGGCCATCTACAAGGCCAACATCTCGGAGCCGGGCGTGCTCGTGCAGGGCAACGACCTGTGGGTGCCCAAAGAGGGCGCCAACGCGGGCGGCGCCTACGACAACCTCGCGCCCAGCCTCGGCGTCGATCTGGGCGGGTGGAGTTGGGGCGCGCAGTTCGGCGACCTGAACAACGACGGGACGTTGGACCTGTATCTCGTGAACGGCTACGTCTCGGCCGGCGAGCGAAGCAGCTACTGGTACGACTTCTCCGTGATCGCGGTGGGGCACAGCAGCATCATCGGCGACGCGCGCAACTGGCCCGACATGAAGGGCCGCAGTTTCTCCGGCTACCAGCGGAAGCGGGTGTGGGTGAACGACGGCGTCGGCCGCTTCACCGAGGTGGCGCAGACCGTCGGCGCGAGCGACAACTATGACGGGCGGGCGGTGGCGCTGGCCGACCTGGGGAATCGCGGCGTGCTCGACGTGATCGTCGCCAACCAGGGCGGCCCCGCGCTGGTGTATCGCAACACCGTGACACCGCGCCGTCACTGGATCGACGTCGAGCTCGAGGGTACGGCGAGCAACCGCAGCGCCATTGGTGCACGCGTGGAGACCACGTTCGGCGGCCGCACGCAGCGCCAGGACGTGCTGGCCGCCAGCGGCTTCAGCGCCCAGAATCAACGCCGCATTCACGTCGGTCTTGGCGGAGCCACCGCCGTGGACCGGGTGACCATCGTGTGGCCGTCGGGGCGGCGGCAGGTCATCGAGCGGCCGGCGATTGACCAGCTGCACCGCGTCAAGGAGCCCGCGTGACCGAGGTGACCGGCGCCGCCGCGGCAGGACCGCTGCCGAAGCAGTGGCTGCGGCTCGACAACCGCTTCCTGCCGCCCCTCCTCATCACGAGCATCCTGCTGACGGCGCACCTGTCGTTCGGGATTCTCGAAGGGTGGGAGCGGACGGGGCTGGCGATCGTGACCGCGTTCGCCACCGAAATGGCGCTGGGGCGCATCACGTATGGCAAGTGGCCGTACGCGGCCAGCGCCTACATCACCGGCATCAGCGTCGGCATCCTGCTGCGGTCGCCCTTCCTGTGGCCGTACGCGCTGTGCGCGTTCATCTCGATTGCGTCGAAGTACGTGCTGCGGTTCCGCGGCCGGCACTTGTGGAACCCGTCGAATCTCGGTGTCAGCCTGGTGCTGTTCCTGGCCCCCGACACGGTGTCGCTGCTGAGCGTGCAGTGGGGCAACGTCGTGGCGCCGATGGTAGTCATCTGGCTGCTCGGCTCGGTGATCGTCTGGCGCGTGGGCCGCTTCTACCTGTCGGCCACCTACGTGGCGTCGTTCCTGCTGTTTTCCTTCATTCGTGCTGCGGTCACCGGCGTGCCGTGGGTGGCCGCAGTGGCGCCGATCACCGGTCCGATGTATCAGCTCTTCATCTTCTTCATGGTGACCGACCCGAAGGTGACCGTCCGCCCGATGTGGGCGCAGTGCCTGGTGGTGTTCATCGTCGCGTTCGTGGAGCTGATCCTGCGGCTCAACGAAGTGGTGTACGCGCCGTTCTACGCGCTGTGCTTCGTGGGCCCGTCGGCGCTCCTGGTCGAAATGTGGCGCGACGCCCGTCGTGCGAAGATGCAGGTGAGGGCGGCATGAAGGCTGTCGAGGAATACACGGGCGAAGGGGAGTTGAGTTGGATGGGTGGATCGCAGGCGGTCGGCTACCGCCTGACCCGCCTGCAGGGGATGGCAGCCAACGGACTGCCGGTGCCAGGCCTCTTCCGGATCGAGGGCGATCTCGACCTGCGCGGCGTGCCCGTGCCGGATTCGGTGGTCGGGAGCACGGTGATTTTGAAGCTGGGCGACGGCCGCTCCATGCGGATCACGCTCGCAACGCCCGAGGGGCGCGTACTCTCCGAAGGCCACGGCCCGTCTCGCTGTCTCTGCTGCTAAAGGCAGGCCTCAAGGCCTGCAACTACGTACGAAGAAAGGGCCGGGTCCGAAGACCCGGCCCTTTGCATGTCGGGCCGGCTGAAGCCGGCCCCACGACTGATTAGAAGTCGTACTGGACGGTGATCTTCGTCGTCCTTGCCGTGAGCACCGACGTCGGCACGAGCCACGCACCACCGGGCGTGAACGCCTGGTTGAACGAGAGCACCGTGTCGGCGTTGAGCGCGTTGAACATGTCCACCGACACCGTGGCGCGCTGGTTGCCGAAGCGCAGCACCTTGCCGACCCGCATGTCGAGCTGATTCACGCGCGGCCCGCGCATCTGGTCCGGCGCCAGGAGGTTCACCGTGACGTTGGGCGCGTTACCCGCCAGCGGGCGTCCCAGCCACTGCTGCACGACCGCTGTCGCCACCGTCCAGTCGGCGCGCAGCGGCTCGGCAGGAGAGCTCTGGAACGTGGCCGCGAGCTGCACGTCGACCTTCGGCACGATGTAGCTGCCGGCGCCCGTGAACCGCGTCGTGTTGCCCGGCTCGACGTGGCAGAACGGGTTGACCGGGCTGTAGGCCGTCACCTCGCTGCCCGTAGAGAACCCTCCAGTCTGCTCCGGCAGCTGCCCGCGCACGTCGCAGTAGTCGGTGACACGCTGGCCAGTGCTGGTGCCGGCCTGGAGCTGCACGCCGTTCCGCATCCGGGCGTTGATGTTGACATCGACGCCGTTGTAGACCTGCGTGATCGTGCCGTAGTCCGGCGCGTAGGTCCGCAGGTTGTTGACGGGGACCGAGAACTTCTCGGGCTTCACGTTGTAGAGCCCGCTCACGGTGTAGCCGCCGCCGCCGGGCAGCCGCGGATCGGAAGGCGCCACGACGCTGAACTGGTCGAAGTCCGCCGACGACACCGCGAGGTTGTCGGTCACGGTGAAGTTCTTCAGCCAGCGCCGGGTGTAGCCGACCTCGACCGACACGCGCGGCAGGATCTCCTGCTGCAGCGTTGCGCCGATCTGCCAGTCGGATGGGCGGGTCCCCCAGCCCTTGAGGATCTTCTCCGCGTAGCCAAGGCTGTAGATCGGGTTGCCGTTGGCATCGACCGCCTTGCCGAAGTTCGGGTTGGCCCAGGCGCCACAGAAGTCGCCGCCGGCCGCCCGCAAATCCTGTGACGCGCCGCTGAGGAGATCGCAGTCGGGAACGTAGTTGCCGTTGTTGTCGGTCCACGTCCGCGTCTGGGTGAGGTCGATACGGGAGCTGGGCAGCAGCGCCGAGTAGTTGCCGTTGCCGTTGACCGCCGCTTCGAGGTACTTGCCCATGTTGAATTTGACGGCGGTCTTTCCGTTGCCGAACACGTCATAGGCCACGCCGGCGCGCGGCGTGATGTCGTTGTAGCCGATAACGCCCTTCGACTCGGCCCACGTGAACTTGTTGGGCAGGAAGCGCACGCCCGACCCGCCGATCGACTGCTCGGGGTAGTAGCTCCACGAGTGGTCGTAGCGCAGCGCGCCCGTCATCGTCAGCTTGCCGCGGGTGATCTGATCCTGGACGTAGAGTGCGTTGTAGCGCACGCGCGAGTAGGTGCGGTACGCCTCGAGCCGCTGCGTCAGCTGGTTCGGAATGCCGTTGTTGAACCGGTAGGTGAGGTCGTTGGTGCCGCCTTCCTGCGCGCGGTTGTCGGCGTGGTAGGCGCCCTGATAGCCGACCTTGAGGCTGTTTGCGCCGGTCACCAGCGTGGCCGCGGAGTTCCACGTGTGCGCGCCGATCCAGTCGGCGTTCCAGAACGACTGGTTGCGGTAGTTGAGGCCGGCGATGCCGCCGTTCTGCGCGCACGTGCCGCCGCGCCCGAAGGCGTCGAACGGCTGCGTGGCCGCGCACTGCTCGTTCACCTGCACCATCGCGCGCCGCGCGTCGAGCGAGAGCGGCTGGTCTTCGGCGTAGCGCTCGCGCGTGTTCCAGTTCGAGAGGTAGGTGCCGAGGCCCGCGTCGAGCAGCAGACGGCTCGTCGCGGTGGACGTCCACTTCACCTGCTGCACGCGCTGCCAGCCATGGTTGCGTCCGCCGGTCTCGGGAGCGCTCGTGGCCGAACCCGCGCCGAGGCTGTTGTTGCTGGCCTGCTCGTCCCAGAACACGTTCACCTTGTCGCGCTGGGAGACCTGGAAGGAGAGTCGCAGCGCCGGCTGCAGCGGACCGCGGCCGCCCGAAATCGCGGGACGGCTCTCGTCGGCGACGTAGCCCCACTTGTCCGGCTGCCATTCGTTCTTGTTGTAGAACATGCCGGGAACGTTGCTCTCGCTGCCGCGGTAATAGCCGAGGAAGTAGAACCAGATTTTGTCCTTCTTGATCGGACCGCCGAGCGAGTAGCTGGTGTCGTAGATGTAGTTGGTCTTGGCCGGAGTGCGCAGGCCAGCCGCCTTCAGTTCATCGGTGTAGTTGCTCGACTGCATGCCGCCCTTCAGTCCGCTGAAGAAGGCGTGCGAGCGGAACGTGTTGCCGCCGGTGCGCGGCACGATGTTGATCGTCGGGCCCCCGACTTCCGTCTCGCCCATTCCGCCAGCCGTCGTGATGGCGATCTCGGCCGCGTTCTCGACGTCCTGCCGGTAGCCCGAAACGCCGCCGCCGTTGAGCGAGGCGCCGGTGTTCAACCCGTCCACCTGCGCACGCCCTTCGTTGCCGCGGCCGCCGCGGCCGCCGAACACCACCATACTCGGGCTGAGCTGCACGTTCGGGACGCCCCCGCCGCTGTTCACCATCGAGGGGATGAGCACCACTATGGCCGCGTAGCCCTTGGCCGTGGGCAGCGCCTGTACCAGATCGCTGTCCAGCGTGCGCTGGCGTTTGGCGCTCTGCACGTCGACGATCGGGCTCTCGCCGGTGACGGTGATCGTCTCTTCGAGGCCGCCGACCGCCATGTCGGCGTTGACGGTGGCGGTGAATTCCGACGCCAGCACGAGGCCGTCGCGCTTGTAGGTTTTGAAGCCGGGCAGCGTGAACGAAACCGCGTAGCTGCCCGGACGCAGATCGACGATGCGGTAGACGCCGCTACTGTCGGTAACAGCAGTCCTGACTTTTTCAATCAGGACATCACTGGAGGCTTCGACGGTGACGCCAGGGAGTACCGCCCCGGAGGTATCCCGGACCACACCGGTGATCGACGATTGGGCGTACGCGACGCCGGGCGCGAAGGCCAATACGACCAACAGCAGCAATTGCCACGCGTTTCTGCGCATCTGCACTCTCCCCCGGAAAAGGTTCGTATCGCGCCGGCGACCCCCGCCTCACTGCTGCCGGTGGCCTGCACGAGCCCGCTGAGGCAGCGTGTTTATACGTCCTTCGCATCAACAGGTCAACGACTGAAATTAATGCATTCGTGCTAGGTGGGATAGACTTTGCCCACGCATGTCAGGGGCCGGCGGGCGGCGGACCACGGGTAAAACGACTACGGGGTTAGCGTTCGTGTTGGCGATGGCGGTCGTGGCACCCGCGGCCGCCCAAGTGAGCCTGGTGGGCGAGTGGAGCCCGCGCTACCACGAGGATCAGCCCGAACGGATTCCAGGCCCCGAGCTGGGCGACTATACCGGGCTTCCGATCACCGACGGCGCGCGGCTCGCCGCCGACAGCTGGGACGCGTCGCGTCTGACCCTGCCCGAGCACCAGTGCAAGGTGCACAACGCGCCCTACATCTACCACGGGCCGCTGCAGTTCCGCGTCACCGAGGAGCGCGACCTGCGCACGCAGCGCGTGATCGCCTACAAGCACTACATCAACACCTACGAGCAGGAGCGCACCATCTGGATGGATGGGCGGCCGCACCCGCCCGAGTGGGCGCCGGCGACGTGGATGGGATTTTCCACCGGGAAGTGGGAGGGGGACATCCTGGTGGTGTCCACGACGCACATCAAGCAGGAGTGGATTCGCCGCAACGGCATTCCCAACAGCGATCGCTCGACCATGATCGAGCACTTCATCCGTCATGGCAGCACGCTGACGCATCTCGTGCAGTGGACCGATCCGGTCAATCTCACCGAGCCGCTCGTTCGCAGCGAAGACTTCGTGCTGCAGGAGCGCAGCGCCGGGAGCTGGCTGTGGCCGTGTGAATACGTCGACGAAGTGGTCGACCGTCCACGCGACGAAGTGCCGCACTATCTGCCGGGGAAGAGCCCCTACGCCGGCGACTTCGCCTATCGCTACGGCATCCCGGTCGAGGCCGCCGCCGGCGGCGCCGCCACCATGTATCCCGAGTACCAGGAGCGGCTCCGCACGCTCCCGCGGCCGCCCAAGCCCGCCGGGTCGAAGTGAGGACGTGGCTGCAGGCCTTCAGGCCTGCCTCAGTGGCTGTCGTCGCGCTCGTTACCGTGCTGGGTGTCGATACCCAGACGCAGCAGGCCGCCTGGGACAACAGCGGTGACATCAAAGTGTTCCCCGTGCAGGGCAAGGTGTCGCTCCTGGTCGGCGCCGGCGCCAACGTCGCGGTGCAGGTCGGGCCGGAGGGGGTGCTGGTCGTCGACAGCGGCCTCGAGGCGCACGCCCCGAAACTGCTCGCCGCCATCCGCGCGCTGTCCGACGCGCCGATCCGCTGGCTGGTGAATACCAGTTTCCTGCCCGATCACACGGGCGGCAACGCCCTGCTGGCGAAGAACGGGTCCAACACGCAAGGCAACCCGCTGCCGATCGTCGCGCACGAAAACGTCCTGGCGCGGTTGTCCGCGCCGGCCGGCTCCGCGACAGTGGCGCCCACCGCGGCGTGGCCCACGGACGCCTACGTAAAGCGCACGAAGGATTTCTTCTTCAACGGCGAACCGATTCTCGTCTACCACCCCGAGGCGGGCGTGACCGACGGCGACTCGATCGTTCACTTCCGGCGATCGGACGTGCTGGTGGCCGGCGAAACGTGGAACACCACGCGATATCCGATCATCGACCGTGCGCACGGCGGCGGCGTGCAAGGGGTGATCGACGGGCTGAACTATCTGCTCGACATCGCGGTGCCGGAGCATGAGCAGGAAGGCGGCACGTTCGTGATCCCCGGGCACGGACGCGTGGGCGACGAAGCCGATGTGCTCGAGTACCGCGACATGGTGACGATCGTGCGCGATCGCATCAGAGACATGGTGCAGCGCGGACTCACGCTGGCGCAGGTGAAGGCGGCGAGGCCGACGCTCGACTACGACCGTCAGTACGGCGCCGACACGGGGCCGTGGACGACGAGCCAGTTCGTGGAGGCAATCTACGCGGACCTCTCAGCAGGGCTCAAGCCCCGCCCTGCGACCAACGGTGTGCGCAAATGAGGCGGGCCGCGTTCGTCGTCCTCGCGCTCGCTGCGCGTCTGGCCGCGCAATCCGCGGAACCGACGCCGCGCAGCCTCGCGCCCATCGATCTCACCGGCTATTGGGTGTCGATCGTGAACGAGGACTGGCGCTGGCGGATGCTGACGCCGCCCAAGGGCGACATCTCCAGCGTGCCGGTCAACGCCGAGGGGCGGCGCGCCACCGAGGCCTGGGACTACGCGCGCGAGCAGACGGCGGACAACGCGTGTAAACCATTTGGCGTCGGCGGCCTCACCCGCATGCCCGGACGCCTGCACGTCACCTGGCAGGACGATCGCACGCTGAAGCTGGAGTTCGATGCCGGCACCCAGACACGCCTGCTGCGCTTTGGCCAGGCACCGCCGTCGCCCGCGCCGACCTGGCAGGGCGATTCCGCGGCGGCGTGGGAGTTTGCAGGCGGCGTCGAGACGGATCGCAACGGGATTCCGGCGGCGACGGCCGCGGGTCGCGGCGCGCGCCCGCGCGCCGATGCACCGAAAGGTGGGTCGCTGCGCGTCACGACCACCAACTTCCGTCCGGGCTTCCTGCGGAAGAACGGCGTGCCGTACAGTGCGACCGCGAAGATCGAGGAGTACTTCGACCGCATCACCTACCCGAACGGCGAGACGTTCTTACTGGTGCGGACGGTCGTGGACGACCCGGTCTACCTGCAGCTGCCGTTCATCACGAGCACGAACTTCAAGCTGGAGAAGGACGGCGCGAAATGGCACCCGACACCGTGCGCCATCGATCCGCCGGTGGTCAGGCCTCTGCCAAGTCGCTGAAGCGATACCCCATCCCGATGACGGTCTCGATCTGCTTGCCGGCCGTGCCGAGCTTGCCGCGCAGACGCGAGACGTGCACGTCCACCGAACGCGTTTCGATCTCGAGGTCGAAGCCCCAGACGCGCTCGAGCAGCCGGTCGCGTGAGATCACCCGGTTGCGGTTCTCGATCAGGAACTTCAGCAGCTCGAACTCCCGCCGCGTCAGGGTGACCGCCGCGTTGTCCACGCGGATGGAGATGGCGTCGAAGTCGACGAACAGGTGCTTGCCCTTGTACGGTGCCGGGCCGGTGGGCGGCGCCTGCCCCTTGGCCCGGCGCATCGCCGACTTGGCGCGCGCCACGAGCTCGCGGGGGCTGAACGGCTTGGTGATGTAGTCCTCGGCGCCGAGCTCGATGCCCGTCACGCGGTCGGCCTCGCTGGCGCGGGCCGTGAGCATGATGATCGGGATGCTCGCCGTCGCCGGCCGGTGACGCAGGATGCGGAAGAGCTCGAGCCCGTCGAGGAGCGGCAGGCTGAGATCGAGGAGGATGAGATCCGGCGGGTCGCCGTTGACGGCGGTCAGCGCCGCCGCGCCTGTTCCGACGATGTCTGCCTTGATTTCGCCCCCACGCTCGAGGGCGTGCTTGATGAGATCGGCGATATCGCGCTCGTCCTCGACAATGAGCACGCGCCTGGACCCCGCCCGGTTCGGGATCGTCGCCGCCTGGACCACTGCTGCATCTCCCACTTTGTGACCGTCCTGAGCCGACAGTACCGAGCAGGCGTTTCGCGCACTTGTCCGGTCTGTTAATTCCCGGTTAATAGGACTGGTAGGACGGGTGGGACAGGTGGGACGGGTAGGTGAGAACGCTTGTAGAGGGCGGTCTTTAGACCGCCCTGCAACTACAGCGTCTTCATGTATTCCAGCAGCGCGCGTTTGGAGGCGGCGGGCAGCTCTGTCCCGTACGTGTGGCCGGCGTTGCTGTTGCCGGGCTGGGACGTGTCCAGAAATGTGCCTTCGCGTTGCGCCTCGGGGCCGGTGGTGACGAAGCCCACCCGCCCGGGGTCGTACACGTCGTAGCCGCGCCAGAACTGCTTTGGTCTCGCCGCGACGGGCTCGAGCAGGTCGGCGAGTGAGGGCACCGAGCCGTTGTGCAGGAAGGGCCCGGTGAGCCACAAGCCGTCCATCGGCATGGTCACGTAGCCGTTGGTGCTACGGAAGTTCGAGAACTTCCACGAGCGCCCCGCGCCGAACGCGTTGTACGCCGTGGCTGCGGACTTGGTCCACATGTCCATCCGGTGCCGGTCGGTGCCCACCTCGGTCTGCGGGATGATCGTGCCGGTGCGCTTGCCACCCGGCCCGTGGCACTCGGCACACGCGGTGGCCCACACCGCGGCACCCTGCTGCGCGAGCGCGGCGTCGATCGGGTACGGATACTTCGGCACCGGCGCTTTGAGGAGATAGTCGGTGATGCGCCGCAGGCTCGACCGCGTCTTCGGATCGGCGTCGTCCCAGTGCGCCAGATCGCGGTCGGCCCACTGCTTGGTGGCGCCGTCGCCAAGCGCCGACGACAACACGACCTCGCGCAGCGACGTGTTCAAGCCGTCCCAGTGGTAGGCCTGGCCGTTACGCCGCGCCAGTGCCCACACGGGCACCATGTCCGAGTTGCCGATCGTGGCGTCCATCGGCTGACGCAGCATGCGGAACTTCACGGGGTTGAACGGATCGATGCGTCCCCGGCCCCAGTCGGGCCGCGACCGCATCCAGCCATCCTGGTCCGCGCGCTGTCGCAGCAGCTCGCGCCGGGCGGTCGGGATGATCGCGAAGCGATAGAGCAGCTGGTCGAAGAACGACAGCCGCGTGTTGCGCGAGATCTCCGCGAGCAGCGTGTCGGCGTTGAAGCGCGGGTCGGCCGCCGCCGCGAACAGGAAGCGGACGTACGCCTGCGGTGCCGTCTGGTGCGAGGCGCCCGCGGCGACGATGGTCGCGGGCTCGTCGGGCCGTGTGCGGTAGCTCGCCGCGTGGCACATCGCGCAGTTGATGCCGACGCGTGGAAAGCCTACGGTGACCTTCGAGAGACCGATCGGCAGCTCGCGCCCGTCTCTGGTCACGAATCCGACCGACGCATACCCGCCGGGAGCCGGCAACAGATCGGGAAAGACGCGGGGAAGGACGAGCCAGATCCAGTACGGCACGCCTTCGGCCGCCTCGGTGCCGACCGATCCGAACAGGAAGTGATCCTCGTCCGACGCGAAGTACGGCGCCGGCTCCTCGCGGAAGAAGCGCTCGTATACCAGGATCGCGCCCGCCGTGCCGCCGACGACCAGCAGCGCGAACGCGAGACGGCGCAGCGTGCGCCACGAGAGCCAGGTCACGCGCGAGCCCCCGCGGGCTTCGCGGTCAGCGTACCGGTGGCGCCGTTGATAGCCACCAGCAGGAGAAGCAGCTCGGGAACGAGGAACACGAGGTCGAACAGGCCGAGCATCCGGTAGGTGGCCTGCGGCACGAAGAACAGAACGCCCGCGGCGCGGCTGGCGATGGCGAACCACGCCACGATGCGGTAGCGATCCAGGTCGGTGGCCGCCGGCGTGTAGAAGACACTGAGGATGATGAGCAGGAGACCGGCAAACCGTGGCCACAGCAGAGGCGTGGCGGTGGGAAGCCCGACGCGGTCCATCATGAAGTCGGGCGCCGCCAGAGTGGGCAGCGCCAGCGCCAGGTTGGCGAAGATGCCCAGCCAGATCACGCGCTTGAGCCAACGCCCGGCGGTCGTGTCGTTGATCATCGCCAGCTCCGTCCCGTTAGAAGGTCTTGAGGTATTCCACGATGGCATCCTTGTCGCCGCCCGGCAGCGACGTGCCGTACTCGTGGCCCATGTTGCCGTTGCCCGGCACGCTCGTGTCGTAGCGGCTGAAGCGGTGCCCGCCCTCTTCCGCGACGGTGGTCACGAAACCCACCCGAGCCTGGTCGTACACGTCGTAGCCGCGATAGAACGCGGCCGGCCGTTCGGCTGGTGCGTTCAGGAGGTCGCGCAGCGTCGGGACCGATCCGTTGTGCAGGTACGGCGCCCGCGCCCAGATGCCGTCGAGCGGCTGGTTCGCGTAGCCATGCGTCTTGCGGAACCGGGTGAAACGGTAGCGCGAGTCGGGAAACAGCCCGTACTGGTTGAGCGCGAACGTTTCGGTGTACGAATCGAGGCGGTGACGGTCGGTCTTGATCCGATCGATGTCTTCCACCTGCCCCATGCGGTCGCCGCTCTTGACCCCGGTGCGGAAGCGATGGTCGCCGTGACAGCTTTCACAGTGCTGGCGGTAGAGCGCTTCGCCGCGTGAGGCGAGCGCGCTGTCGACCGAGTACGGATACGAGGGCGGCGGCAGCGTCCAGATCCAGTCGCGCACGCGCTTCAGGCCAGCGTGGTCGACCGTCACCGGGGTGATCCCCGCGCCGAGGCCGGCGCTGAGATTGCGTTCGTCCACCGAGTCGTTGTCGCCGTCCCAGTGCAGGTGCATGCCTTCGCGCGGCGCCTGGTTCCACAAGGACGGGAAGTCGGACGCACCCAGGAGCTCCGACGATGGCAGGTGGTCGAGGTTCCAGTTGAACTGAATGGCCTTGTAGGGGTTGAACGTGTCGACGCGGCCGCGCCCCCAGCGTGGTAGCCGGTCGCGGAGAATC
>Ga0068869_100001012_pt1 | contig 16348 bp, 14 predicted proteins | sample KBSMisM52_FD_64676 | JGI IMG/M metagenome (GOLD analysis project Ga0068869, IMG submission 64676) | Miscanthus rhizosphere microbial communities from Kellogg Biological Station, Michigan, USA - KBS Miscanthus M5-2 | ecosystem: Host-associated > Plants > Roots > Rhizosphere > Soil ... | reverse complement strand
GGGCATGGCAGTCGTCGACGCCGGCGGCACGCAGCGCGCGCGCCGCCGCGAGGCCGGCGATGCCGGCGCCGACAACGACGACGCCGACGCGCCGCGTGCGCGCGACCTGCGGCGGCGCGTCCGACTTCGTCGTCGGCCAGCCGTCGCGGACGACGTGGCCGCGCTGGTCCGAAGCGCCGATCCAGCCGCCTTGCCAGCGCGCCGCGTCGTCGCGCCAGCACGCTGCGAGCGGTGCGGTCGCGGCCAACGCGGTGGCCGCGAGGACGGTTCGCCGCGTCGGCCCGCGACGCGCGCCGCTCAGCGCTGGACCTTGCCCCATTCCTCCTCGAACGTCTGCACGAGGACCTGGTTCGAGAGCCGGTTGACCTCGGTCGGGACGCGCGCCATGTCGGGCGGAAAGTCGAACAGCGCCGGCAGGCCGGAGACGGTGAGGAAACGAAGCGACGGCGGCAGCGCCGTCGCATGGCGGAACGGCCGGTGGCTCGCGACGATGAAGCCCCACTCGCCGAAACTCGGCACGTGCGCGTGGTACGGCACTGCGGTGAGGCCCGCCGCCTCGATCGTCGTCGCGACGGTCCAGAAGCTCTTCCTCGCGATCAGCGGCGACGTCGTCTGCACGACCGCGTAGCCGCTCGCCGCGAGGTGGCGCTCGAGCAGCTCGTAGAAGGTCCGCGTGTAGAGCTTGCCGATCGAGAAGTTGGTCGGGTCGGGGAAGTCGACGACGATCGCGTCGAACGTCTCGCCGTCGTCGTTCTCGAGCCACGTGAACGCGTCGGCGTTGACGATCTTCACCTTCGGCGAGCGGAGCGAGTCGTGGTTCAGCTCGCGCAGCATCGGCGACGTCGAGAAGAGCGTCGTCATATGCGGGTCGAGCTCGACGAGCGTGATGCGCTCGACGCTCGGGTACTTGAGGATCTCGCGCACCGCCATGCCATCGCCGCCGCCGAGGACGAGCACGTGCCGCGGCGCGCCGTGCGCCGCCAGCGCCGGATGGACGAGCGCCTCGTGGTAGCGGTACTCGTCACGCGAGTGGAACTGCAGGTTGCCGTTGAGAAAGAGGCGGATGCCGGCGTGGCCGCCGGTGACGACGACGCGCTGGTACGCGCTCGTCTCGCTGTAGAGGACCTGGTCGCCGTAGAAGCGGTCCTCGGCCCAGCTCGTCACGAGGTCGGCGGCGACGAAGAGCGCGACGAGCGCCACGATGGTCGCCGCCGCCGCGACCGCGTGGGCGCCGAGCCGGCGCAGCTCGGCACGAAACAGCCACAGCGCCCAGACCGCGACGGCCGCATTCATCAGCCCGAACAGCGCGCCGGTGCGGATCAGGCCGAGCTGCGGCACGAGCAGGAGCGGAAACGCGATCGAGACCGCGAGCGCTCCGAGGTAGTCGAACGTGAGGACCTGCGAGACGAGCGTCTTCAGGCCGCCGTGCGCGCCCTTGATACTGCGCTTGAGGATGCGCAGGACGAGCGGGATCTCGAGGCCGACGAGGACGCCGATCGCGAGCACGAAGCCGTAGAGCGCGATCCGGAACGACGGCACCGCGAGCGACTGCAGCGCGAACAGCGCCGCGGGCATCGCGCCGCCGACGAGGCCGACGAGCAGCTCGATGCGCAGGAACTGAGCGACGAGCTGGCGCTCGAGGTAGCGCGACAGCCACGAGCCGACTCCCATCGCGAACAGGTACGTCCCGATGACGGTCGAGAACTGCAGGATCGAGTCGCCGAGCAGGTAGCTCGCGAGCGTTCCCGCGACGAGCTCGTAGACGAGGCCGCACGCGGCGACGACGAAGACCGACGCGAGCAGCGCGACTTCGGCGACGCCGATCGCCGGCGGCGGCCGCTCGGCGGCGGCGTCGAGGGTGGCGTGCTCGGCCACCGCGTCGCTCACCCGTGGACGGCGGCGGAGACGATGAGGCCGATCGCGATGCACATCGCGCCGACGACGACGGCCAGCGCGAGGTTCTTCTCTTCGCAGATCTCCTTCCACAGGTGGTAGGGCGTGATCTTGTCGAACAGGATGAAGGACAGCCACAGGATCACGATGCCGATCAGTGCGTACAGCACCGTGCCGAAGATCACCGCGGGCTTGAGCCAGTCGAGGACAGCCATGAAGTTCTCCTGTCAGTGGGAAGGTGAATCGGCGAATGCGGCGCGCGGGAGCTTCACTTGTGCCCGCCGCCGCTCGAGAAGCCACCGAACGAGCCGCCGCCGGTGCGAAAACCGCTGCCGCTGCGGTTGCTGTTCAGGCAATTCTGGTACTCCTGCGACGACTCGCCGAAGGTGTTCCTCGTCTCGCTGCAGTCGGCGACGCCGCCGCCCGAGCCGCAGCGAAAGAGCAGCAGCACGAGAAAGACGACGAAGCACCAGAAGATGATCTTGGCGAAGCGCCCGCCGCTGAAGGTCGTCGGCAGCGCGTCGCGCTGCAGCGCCGCGCGTTGCGCGGGAGGGAGGCGAAAAGCCTGCAGCACGGTGTCGGCGGCGAGCGTCTCGCCGGCCGACCAGACGACCTCGCGCGAGCCCTCGCCCGCGGTCTGCTCGCGGTTGAGCCGCTTCTTCGCCGCGGCACCGGTGCCGACGTAGTCGGAGTTCGTCGTACGCTCGTCGCGCTCGAGCCGCCAGTAGAACTCGCCGAGGACGTAGGTGACCTTGCCGACGTAGTCGTAGAGCTTGCGATAGAGAACGCCTTCGTAGCGGACGGCGTCGCCGAACGCCTCCGGCGCGCCGGTGATCGGCGCGCTCCAGCTCCAGCCGTCCTGCGCGTCGACCAGGAACGCGAAACCTTGCGTGCGGTGATAGAGCAGGTACTCGCGCCAGAACACCTGCTCGTCGTCGGGATCGTCGGGGACCTCGCAGCGCTCGACGTAGCCGACGACCTGCCACGGCAGCGCCGCGCCGCCGAGCGCGAGCTGGCCGGTGCTGCCGAGCGGGATCTGCGGTTCGCCGCCGGTCGCCTGCGCATAGTGGGCGAGGTCGCCGCCGATATCGCCCTGCTGCGCCGACGTCAGGTCGATCACCGACTTGCACTGCGTGCAGACGATCGACTGCGTCGTCGCGAGCTTGACCTCGAGCGCGGCGCCGCAGTTCGGGCATTGCAGCGTGCGGCCGGCGAGCGTCTTCTCGCTCTCTTCGCGCAGGCCCCGCAATGCGAGCTCGGAGAGCACGACCGAGCGGCCGACCGACCACGCCGGCCGCGCCGGATCGGTGTAGTCGATCGTCCCGACCTCGCCACGCGGCGAGCGCAGGTCGGCGACGGCGAAGCCGACGTTGAGGTTCGGCCGCTTCGGCAGCTCACCCTCGGCGGCGATCAGCTTCGCATCGACCACCGATGCGACGACCCAGCGCTCGCCTTCGACCGTGAGCGGCGCGCCGACGTTGAGCTGCGCCGAGGGAGGGACCGGCGCGCGAAGCGGAAGGTCGAAGGCGACGACGTAGCGGCCGTTGTCTTCCGAGAGCCACCCCGACTTCTGGGCGCCGTCGCCGCTCGCGAAGAGCGCGTGCCACTCGTTCCACGTGCCTTCGCTGGTGCGGTACTGGAGTCGCCCGACGAGGTCGAAGTGCGCGCCCTGGTAGGTGCCGCTGACGCCGAGCTGGAGGGGCGTGTGGTCGTCGAACAGCTCGGCGCTCTCGCCGATCTTTCGCAGCTCGTTGCCGGCGCGAACGACCGTCGAGCGGCAGAAGCTGCAGACCGCGAACGGCGACGCCGCCGAGCGGAACTCGACCGGCGCGCCGCAGTTCGGGCACGGTGCGCGGTAGGCGCGCTGCGGGGAAGGTGTCGAGGTGGCCAATCGGATGCGCGGATGCGAAAGAGGAGCCTCGCGGGCTCCTCCTTCAGCGACCGGTCAGCTCATCGTCAGACCAGCTTCTTCAGAAGCTCCGCCTTCTTGGCGTCGAACTCCTCCTGCGTGAGGATTCCTTTCGCCTTCATCTCGCCGAGCCGTTCGAGCGTGCCCATGACATCCTCGGACTTGACCCCCGCCGCCTGCGCCGCCGCGGCGGCGGGCGCCCCGGGCGCCGCCGCGTTGAGCCCCTGGCCGAGCTGGTTGGCGAGGACCTGGCCGAGCGCAACGCCGGCGCCGATGCCGACTCCCGCACCGACGATGCCGCCGCCTTCGGAGTTGCCGGCCCCCGCGGCGAGCGCGGGGATCGCCTGCGCCGTCTGGTACTGCATGAACTTGCCCATGTCGTTGCCGACCATGCCCATGCCGATCTTCTGGTCGAGGATCTTCTGCAGGTCCTCGGGCAGCGAGACGTTCTGCATCGTCACCAGCTCGAGCTTGAGGCCGAACTTGGCGAACGCCGGCGCGGTCGCGTCCTGCAGCGCCTTCGCGAACTCGACCTGGTTGGCGGCGAGGTCGAGGAACGGCGTTCCGCTTGTGCCCACGGCGTCCGAGATGTGCTGGAGCATCAGGCCGCGCAGCTGGCCGTCGAGCTCCTGGACCATGTAGCGCTCGCGCGTGCCCGAGATCTCGGTGTAGAACAGGCGCGGATCAGCGATCCGGTAGCTGTAGTTGCCGAACGCGCGCAGCCGCACCGCGCCGAAGTCCTTGTCGCGGATCGTCACCGGCTGGCTCGTCCCCCAGCGCTGGTCGATCTGCTGGCGCGTGCTGAAGAAGTAGACGTCGCTCTTGAACGGGCTCTTGAAGAGCTTGTCCCAGTTCATCAGGTACGTCAGGATCGGCAGCGTCGCGGTCGTCAGCGTGTAGCGGCCGGGGCCGAAGACGTCGGCGACGCGGCCTTCGTTGACGAACACCGCCATCTGCGATTCGCGCACCGTGAGCGAGCCGCCGTTCTGGATCTCGCGGTCTTCCATCGGAAAGCGCCACGCGAGCGTGCCGTCGGCATCCTCGGTCCACTCGATGATGTCGATGAACTGTTTCTTGATGAAATCCATCAGCGCCATGACGAGGCTCCCACGCGTGCCCCGGACATCCGGGTGCGGCGAATAATAAGGCTGGCCCTCCAAACGCCATCCCCATGAAGGGTGTGCGCGCATGAACGAATCGACTCCTTTGAAGCTCGCCGTGATCGGCGCCGGTCCGGTCGGGCTGGCGCTCGCGCTGCACGCGGCGGCGTCGCTCGACGACGCCGAGGTCACGCTCTTCGACGCGCGGCAGCGGGACAAGGACGTCTCCGGCGATCCGCGCACGCTCGCCCTCTCCCTCGGCAGCGTGCAACTGCTGCAGCGGCTCGGCGCCTGGCGCACCGAGATCGCGCAGCCGATCCTCGAGGTGCACGTCTCGCAGGACGCGCCTTCGCTCGTCGCCGCGTTCGTGCCGCAGCTCGCCGAGCCCGAGCTCACGATCCGCGCCATCGACGAGGCGGTGCCGATGCTCGGCGCCGTGCTCAGCTACGGCCAGGTCGTCGCGACGCTGCAGCAGGTCTGGCGCGACGCGCAGGCACGCGCGCCCGGGCGACTGATCGACCGCTTCGGCACCAACGTCACCGCGGTGCGCAACGTCGCGGCGCCAGCGGCGGTCGAGGTCGAGGAGGCGAGCGGCATCGTCGAGCGCTTCGACCTCGCCGTCGTCGCCGAAGGCGGCGTCTTCTCGACCGCGGCGAAGAGCGAGCTCGTCGCCGGCGATCGCCGACCGGCGCTGCGCCGCGACTACGGGCAGACGGCATGGGTTGGCGTCGCCGAGTTCGCGCCGCACGCCGTCGGCGCGCCGCCGCATGCGCCCGGCGTCGCGTACGAGCGCTTCACGCGGCACGGGCCGGCGGCGCTGCTGCCGCTCAAGGACGGCCGTGCCGGGCTCGTCTGGTGCGTCGACGACCGCGACGACCCGGTCCGCGATCTCGACGACGCGCAGCGCGTCGCCGTCCTCAACACGATCTTTCATCCGCGCACGCCGCGGCTCGCGACGGTGACGCCGATGAAGGCGTTCGCGCTCGGCCTCTCGGCCGAACGAACGCTCAGCGACGGCCGCACGGTGCGGATCGGCAACGCCGCGCAGACGCTGCACCCGGTCGCCGGCCAAGGGCTCAACCTCGGCTTTCGCGATGCGTTCGAGCTCGTCGCCGCGCTCGCGAAGCGTCGCGACGTCGACGCGGTGCTGCGCCGGCTCGAGTGGCAGCGCGCGCCCGACCGCTGGGCGATGATCGCCGCGACCGACTTCCTCGCCCGCAGCTTCACCTGGTCGCTGCCCGGGCTCGGCACCGCGCGCGGCGCCGGCATCGCCGCGTTGCAGCGGCTCGGCCCGCTGAAGTCGGCGATCGCGCGGCAGATGATGTTCGGCTCGCGCTGACCGCGCGCCGCGGAGACCGCCATGCAGCTCACCGATCTCGACGCCGACGCGCTCTCGCGCGCGATCCACGCGAAGGAGGTCTCGTGTCGCGAGGTGATGCGTGCGACGCTCGACCGCATCGCGGCGGTGAACCCGCGCGTCAACGCGATCGTCAGCCTGCAGGACGAAGGCGAGCTGCTGCGCCAGGCCGACGAACGCGACGCTCGGCTCGCGCACGGCGAAAGCCTCGGCTGGATGCACGGCATGCCGCAGGCGATCAAGGACGCCGCCGAGACGAAGGGCATCGCGACGACGCTCGGCTCCCCGCTCCTCGCCAACCACGTGCCGCGCCACGATGCGTTGATGGTCGAGCGCATGAAGGCCGCCGGCTGCATCGTCGTCGGCAAGACGAACACGCCCGAGTTCGGCCTCGGCTCGCACACCTTCAACGAGGTCTTCGGCGTCACCCGCAACGCGTTCGACGCCACGAAGTCGGCGGGCGGGTCGAGCGGCGGTGCCGCGGTCGCGCTCGCGACGCACATGCTCGCGGTCGCCGACGGCAGCGACTTCATGGGGAGCCTGCGCAACCCCGCTGGCTGGAACGACGTCTACGGCTTTCGCCCGAGCCAGGGACGCGTCCCACGCTGGCCCGCCGCCGACGTCTGGGTTGCGCTCCTCAGCACCGAAGGGCCGATGGGCCGCACGGTGAAGGACGTCGCCGCACTGCTCGACGTCCAGTCGGGCTGGGACGCGCGCACGCCGCTCGCGATCGCCGCAAAGGAATCGTTCGCCGCCAACGTCGACCGCTTCGATCCGCGCGGCGTTCGCATCGGCTGGCTCGGCGACCTCGACGGCTATCTGCCGATGGAGCCCGGCGTCGCCGACGTTTGCGCGCGCGCGCTGGCGCGCATCGAAGACGCCGGTGGCACCGTCGAGCCGGCGGCGCTCGGCTTCGCGCCGGAACGCGTCTGGGAGACGTGGCTCGTCTGGCGGCGCTGGAGCGTCGCCGCGCGCATCGCGCCGCACCTGCGCGACCCGGCCAACCGCGCGCGCATCAAGCCCGAGGCGCTCTGGGAGTACGACCAGGGCCAGGGCCTCACCGGAATGGACACGGTGCATGCGTGCGCCGAGCGCACCGCGTTCTACAACGCGATGCTTCGCCTCTTCGAGCGCTACGACGCGCTCGCGCTGCCGACCGCGCAGGTCTGGCCGTTCCCGGCCGAATGGCGCTGGCCGCGCGAGGTCGCCGGCCGCGCGATGGACACCTACCACCGCTGGATGGAGGCCGTCATCTACGCGACGCTTGCCGGCTTGCCGTGCATCGCGATGCCGGCCGGCTTCGGCGCGACCGGGCTGCCGATGGGCGTACAGCTGATCGGTCGTCCGCACGGCGACCTCGGCGTGCTGCAGCTCGCGCGCGCGTTCGAGCGGATCGGCGTCGGGCCGACGCGCAGCGTCGCTGCGGGCGGCGTCACGCCGTCCTGAGCTCGGGCATCAGCGAACGATCGTCTCGGCCGAAGCGGCTGCGATCTCGTGCGCCTCGCTTCGTCGCGCGCTCGCCGGCGCACGCAGCAGCAGCAAGGCGACGACCGCAACCGCGCCGATCGCCGCCGACAGCCACAGCGACCGCGCGCCCCAGCGATCGATCGCGACGCCGAACAGCCACGGCGCGAACGCCTGCGCGATCCGCGCCGGCACCGTCAGCCAGCCCTGGCGTTCGCCGTAGCCGTGCGCGCCGAAGAGAACGAGCGGCAGCGTCCCCTTGGCGATCGTCAGGATCCCGTTGCCGGCGCCGTGCAGGATCGCGAACGCCGCGGCCGCCGGCGCGCCGACGACGACGAGCAGCGCAGCGCCCAGCGGATGCAGGAGCGCGGCGATGCGCGCCGACAGCAGCGGATGGATGCGGCGCAGGACGCCGAACTCGAGCAGCCGCCCGCCTACCTGCGCCGGACCGACCAGCGCGCCGATCGCGACCGCAACGGCGAGCGTCGTCCCGGTCGCTTGCAGCAATCGCGGCAGGTGCGCCGCCATCGCGGTGCTGACGAACGCCATCGTCGCGAAGACGATCGCGAGCAGCACGGAGGCACGTGCGAGCGCGCGGTCATCGACGTGGCCGTCGGCCGTGGCGGTCGGTGCTGCGCCGGGCTGCGCCGTGGTCGCGCGCGGCAGCCAGGCGTTGAGCGGAACGCCGACGACGATGTGCAGCGCGGCCCAGGTCCAGCACGCGCCGCGCCAGCCGACGTGGCTCTCGAGCAGCGCGGTGAGCGGCCAGCCGACCGTGCTCGCGAAGCCGGCGATCAGCGTGATGCCGGTGATCGCGTTGCGCGAGCCGGCACCGTACAGGCGCACCAGCGCGGCGAACGCGCCTTCGTAGAGACCGCACGCCATGCCGACGCCGAGGATCGCCCAGGCGACGAAGAGCGTCGCGACGCCGTTCGCCATCGCGAGGGCGGCGAGGCCGAGCGCGAAGACGACGTTGGTCGCGACGAGCACCGGCCGGCCGCCCCAGCGGTCGATCGCCGCGCCGGCGCGTGGGCCGAGCACCGCGCCGACGAGGAGCGACGCCGAAAACGCCGCGAACACCGTCGGCGTTGCAACGCCGAGGTCGCGCGCGATCGGCGTCGCGAGCACCGCCGGCAGGTAGTACGACGACGCCCACGCGAGCGTCTGCGCGGTGCCGAGCGCGGCGACGGTGCGCAGTTGCGCGTTCATGGCGAAGCACGCTGCGCACGACCGGCAGCGGCGCGCGCAGAGAGATGCTCGACGAGCCGCTGGCTCGCTGCAGGCAGCGCCTCGAATCGGCGAAAGCAGAGCACGAAGCGCCGCTCGGCCCACGGCTCGTCGAGCGGAATCATGCGAACGTCGAGGCCCGCCGCGTGGCGCAACCCGACCTCGAGCGGCACGACGCTGACGCCCAGACCCGCGGCGACGACGCGCAGCGCAGCGTCGAAGTTCGAGACGATCGCGCGCATCGCGAGCGTTCGCCCCGCGCTCGCCGCGGCACGCTGCAGCAGCGCGTGCACCGCCGACTGCGGCGGCAGGCCGACGTGCTGGGCGTCGAGCGTGTCGGCGAAGCGCAGCGTCTCGTGCGCGGCGAGCGGATGCTGCGGATGGACCGCGAGCGCGAGGCGGTCGCGCCGATACGGCCGCCGCTCGAGGCCGCCGAAGTCGACGTGGTCCCAGCAGACGCCGATCGACGCGCGGCCTTCGTCGAGCGCCCGCACGAGGTCGCGCGAGACGCGCTCCTCGATGTCGATGCGAACGTCGGCGTTCGCCGGCTCGCGCATGAACGCGGCGACATCGTCGGGCAGCTCCTCGGCGAGCGCCGACGCGGTCGCGACGAGCCGCACGTGTCCGCGCAGCGCACCGCGCGACGCGCCGAATGCTGCGGCCTCGACGGCGATGCGGTCGATCGTGAAGAGCACCGTACGCGCGTGGTCGAGGAGCGCCAGGCCGGCCGGAGTCGGCTGCACGCCGCGTCGCTCGCGCACGAGCAGCTCGACGCCGAGGTCGAGCTCGAGCTGCGCGATGCGCTTGCTGATTGCCGACGGCTCGATGTGCTCCAGCTCGGCGGCGCGCGCCATCGTCCTGCTCTCGCAGACGGCGACGAACAGGCGCAGCGTCTTGACGTCGAGGTCGTGCACCCGGCGATCATGCCGCTCCGGCGGCAGACGCGGCGATTCCGGACTGCCGCTCAGGCGGTCGCGGAACGTCTAGAGTCCGAGCGACGCCGGCGCATCGACCGGCGATCTGCGGAGACTGCCCCCGATGTCGAGCACCAACAGCGCAGAGAAGAACGGCCTGCCGCTCGACGGGATCCGCGTCGTCGAGTTCACGCACATGGTGATGGGGCCGACGTGCGGGATGATCCTCGCCGATCTCGGCGCCGAGGTGATCAAGGTCGAGCCGCCGGGCGGCGACAAGACGAGAAAGCTGCCGGGCCTCGGCATCGGCTTTTTCCGCTCGTTCAACCGCAACAAGAAGAGCGTCGTCATCGACATCCAGAGCGACGCCGGCCGCGCGACGGCGCGCGAGCTGGTCGGCACGGCCGACGTCGTCCTCGAGAACTTCCGTCCCGGGCTGATGGCCTCGCTCGGCCTCGACCACGCGTCGCTCGCCGCCGACTTTCCGCGCCTCATCTACGTCTCGCACAAGGGCTTCCTGCCCGGGCCGTACGAGCATCGCACCGCGCTCGACGAGGTCGTGCAGATGATGGGCGGCCTCTCGTACATGACCGGGCCGCCGGGACGGCCGCTGCGCGCGGGCACGTCGGTCAACGACATCATGGGCGGCATGTTCGGGGCGATCGGCGTCCTCGCCGCGCTGCGCGAGCGCGACCGCACCGGCCGCGGCCAGGAGGTGCAAAGCGCGCTGTTCGAGAACTGCGTGTTCCTCTCCGCGCAGAACATGCAGCAGCATCTCATGACCGGCGAGCCGGTGCCGCCGATGCCGGCGCGCGTGTCGTCGTGGAGCGTCTACGACGTCTTCGCGCTGAAGGACGGCGAGCAGCTCTTCATCGGTGCGGTCAGCGACCGCCAGTTCCAGATCCTCTGCCGCGTCCTCGAGGCGTCCGAGCTCGCCGCCGATCCGGCGCTTGCGACCAACGAGCAGCGCGTCGCGGTGCGCGCCGAGCTGATCCCGAAGCTCGGTGAGATCCTGGCGCGCCACGACGTCGCCGAGCTCGTTCCCAAGCTCGAGGCGAACGGCCTGCCGTACGCGCCGATCGTCAAGCCCGAGCAGCTCGTCCACGACCGCCACCTGAAAGAGAGCGGCGGCCTGGTGCCGATGCCGACCGACGACGGCGGCACGACCGACGTCGTGCTGCTGCCGATCACGCTCGGCGGCCGCAGGCTCGGCGTGCGCCGGCCGCTGCCGCGCGCAGGCGAGCACGACGACGACATCCTCGGCGCGCTGCCGAGCCGCCGTCGCTGAGGCGAAGATCCACCTTGCGGAGCCCCCGATGACCGATTCCGTTTCCGCGTGCCGCCGCGCGCTGCTCGTCTTCGCCGCGCTCGCCGCGCCGCTCGCGGTCGCGCCGGCGCACGCCGCCGACCGGCCGCCGCTGCGCGTCATCCTGCCGGTCAGTCCGGGCTCGGGAGTCGACGTCATCGTGCGCAGCGTCGGCCCTGCGCTTTCGGCCAAGCTCGGCGGCCAGGCGGTCGTGATCGAGAACCTGCCGGGCGCGGGTGGCATCACCGGGACGTCGGCGCTCGTCAAGGCGGCGCCCGACGGCAACACGATCGCGTTCATCTCGAACAACCACGCCGTCAACCCGAGCGTCTACAAGAAGATGCCGTACGACAGCCTCGCCGACATCGCGCCGATCAGCATCGTCGGCGCGACGCCGTTCGTGCTCGTCGTCAATCCGACCAAGCTGCCGGCGAAGGACGCGAAGGAGCTGGCCGCGCTGCTGAAGGCCAGGCCGGGGGCGTACAACCTCGCCTCGTCGGGCAACGGCACGATCATCCATCTCGCCGGCGAGATGTTCGTCGAGGCCGCCGGCGTCGACGCGAAGCACATTCCGTACAAGGGCGTCGGCCCGATGCTCGCCGACCTGATCGGCGGCCAGGTCGACTTCGGCGTCGTCGCCGTCCCTGCCGTGCAGGGCTATCTGAAGAGCGGCCAGTTGCGCGCGATCGGCGTCATGGGCAAGACGCGCGTGCCGTCGCTGCCCGACTTGCCGACGGTCGCCGAGCAGGGCTTCCCGGACGTCGACGTCGCCGGCTGGTTCGCCGTCATCGCGCCGAAGGGGTTGCCGGCGGCGGAGACGAAGCGGCTCCACGACGCGGTCACCGCCGCGTTCGCCGACCCCGAGGTGCGCGCCGCGATGGCCAGGCAGGAGAACGTCATCGCGCCGACGACGCCGGAAGCCGCGGCGCAGATGCTGAAGAGCGAGCAGGAGCGGTACGCTCGCCTGGTGAAGAAGGCGAACATTTCGCTCGACTGAACCCGCCTCCGAGAGAAGGACGACCCGCGCCATGCCGCTCTACCGCATCGACGACCGCGTGCCCGACGTCGCGCCCTCCGCCTACATCTCCGAGCAGGCGACCTTGATCGGCCGCATCGTCGTCGGCGAGCGCGCGAGCTTCTGGCCGGGCGCTTCGGCGCGCGGCGACAACGAGACGATCGCGGTCGGCGACGAGTCGAACATCCAGGAAGGCGCGGTGCTGCACGCCGATCCCGGCTTTCCGCTCACGATCGGCGAGCGCGTCACCGTCGGCCACCAGGCGATGCTGCACGGCTGCACGATCGGCGAAGGCTCGCTCGTCGGCATCCAGGCGGTGGTGATGAACGGCGCGGTGATCGGCCGCGACTGCCTCGTCGGCGCCGGGGCGATCGTGACCGAAGGCAAGTCGTTTCCCGATCGATCGCTCATCATCGGCGCACCGGCGAAGCTGGCACGAGAGCTCCGCGACGAGGAGGTCGCGGGTCTCCGTCGCGCCGCCGCCGGCTACGTCGAGCGCGGCACGCACTACCGCACCGCGCTCGAGCGGATCGGCTGAGCGCGACCGCGACACTGGAGCAGACGAGATGGCAGACCTGTTCGACAACCCGATGGGACTGATGGGATTCGAGTTCGTCGAGTTCGCGTCGCCGACGCCGCATCTGCTCGAGCCGGTGCTCGAGAAGCTCGGCTTCGGCGAAGTCGCCCGGCACCGCTCGAAGGACGTCTCGCTCTACCGCCAGGGCGGGATCAACTTCATCGTCAACCGCGAGCCGAAGAGCCAGGCCGGCTACTTCGCCGCCGAGCACGGACCGTCGGCGTGCGGGCTCGCGTTTCGCGTCCGCGACTCGCACAAGGCGTACTCGCGCGCGATCGAGCTCGGCGCGCAGCCGCTCGAGATGCCGACCGGGCCGATGGAGCTGCGGCTGCCGGCGATCAAGGGGATCGGCGGTGCGCCGCTCTACCTGATCGACCGCTTCGAGGAAGGCAAGTCGATCTACGACATCGACTTCGAGTTCCTGCCCGGCGTCGAGCGCAGGCCCGTCGGACACGGCCTGCACACGCTCGACCACCTCACGCACAACGTCTACCGCGGCCGGATGGCGTTCTGGGCCGCGTTCTACGAGCGGCTCTTCAACTTCCGCGAGATCCGCTACTTCGACATCCAGGGCGAGTACACCGGACTGACGTCGAAGGCGATGACCGCGCCCGACGGCAAGATCCGCATCCCGCTCAACGAGGAGTCGAAGAAGGGCTCGGGGCAGATCGAGGAGTTCCTGATGAAGTTCAACGGCGAGGGCATCCAGCACGTCGCGCTCCTCACCGACGACCTCTTCGCGACGATCGACAAGCTCGCGCTTGCCGGCGTGCCGCTGCTGGCGGCGCCGAACGACGTCTACTACGAGATGCTCGAGCAGCGCCTGCCCGGCCACGGCCACGACGTCGGCGCGCTGAAGACGCGCGGCATCCTCGTCGACGGCTCGACCGAGGGCGGCAAGCCCCGCCTCTTGCTGCAGATCTTCTCCGAGCCGGTGTTCGGGCCGGTCTTCTTCGAGTTCATCCAGCGCCAGGGCGACGAAGGCTTCGGCGAAGGCAACTTCAAGGCGCTGTTCGAGTCGATCGAGCGCGACCAGGTGCGCCGCGGCGTGCTCGAGACGACATGAGCGACGCCTACCAGTCGGGCTTCGGCAACACGTTCGCGACCGAGGCGCTGCCCGGCGCGCTGCCGGTGGGCCGCAATTCGCCGCAACGCTGCCCGTACGGCCTCTACGCCGAGCAGCTGAGCGGCACCGCGTTCACCGCGCCGCGCGCCGACAACCGCAGGACGTGGCTCTATCGCATTCGTCCCTCGGCGATGCACGAGCCGTTCGCGCGCGTCGACGACGGCAACATCGTCGGTGCGTTCGACGACGTCGAGCCGACGCCGAACCAGCTGCGCTGGAATCCGCTGCCGATGCCGAGCGAGCCGACCGACTTCATCGACGGCCTCGTGACGATGGCGGGCAGCGGCGGCCCGCACGCCCAGGCCGGCGCTGCCGCGCACGTCTACGCGGCGAACCGTTCGATGCAGCAGCGCGCGTTCTACGACGCCGACGGCGAGCTGCTCATCGTCCCGCAACAGGGGCGGCAACGCTTCGTCACCGAGCTCGGCACGATCGACGCCGAGCCGCAGGAGATCGTCGTCATCCCGCGCGGCGTGCGCTTCCGGGTCGAGCTGCCCGAGGGCGCTGGGCGCGGCTACGTCTGCGAGAACTTCGGCGCCAACTTTCGCCTGCCCGACCTCGGCCCGATCGGCGCGAACGGCCTCGCCAATCCGCGCGACTTCCTGGCGCCGGTCGCACGCTATGAAGACATCGAGGCGCCGCACTGGCTGGTCGCCAAGTTCCAGGGCCACCTGTGGTCGGCGCGGATGGACCACTCGCCGTTCGACGTCGTCGCCTGGCACGGCAACTACGCGCCGTACAAGTACGACCTGCGCCGCTTCAACGCGATCGGCTCGATCACGTACGACCACCCGGATCCGTCGATCTTCCTCGTCCTGCACAGCCCGTCGGACACCGCAGGCGTCAGCAACATCGACTTCGTCGCCTTCGCGCCGCGCACGCTGGTCATGCGCGACACGTTCCGGCCGCCCTGGTTTCACCGCAACATCGCGAGCGAGTTCATGGGCCTCGTCCACGGCGTCTACGACGCCAAGGCCGAAGGCTTCGTCCCCGGCGGCGCGAGCCTGCACAACAGCATGACCGGCCATGGCCCCGACGCCGAGACGTTCGAGAAGGCGAGCAGCGCCGACACCTCGAAGCCCGACGTCATCAAGGACACGATGGCGTTCATGTTCGAGACGCGCGCCGTCTGGCGTCCGACGCGCTACGCACTCGACGCCGCCGAGCTGCAGGACGACTACTACCGCTGCTGGCAAGGGCTGCAGAAGCACTTCGATCCGACGAAGCGCTGAGGCGTGCGCGGCGGCGTCATCGTGAGCGAAGCGAAGGATCTCGCCCACCGAGGGAGCCAAAGCGGCGGCCGGGCAGCGTTCTCCGCTCCGACTCAGCGTCGGCCGACTTCGGACGCAGCGAACCACTCCAATGCGGTCGGCAGCCAAGTGGCATCGACCCTATGTCCACCTTCGACCAGCTCGAGACGGAGCGAGTGGAAACCACGCCCGAGCAGTTCTGTTCTGATCTCCCGGTGCCGAGCGGGCGTTGCGACGTTGTCTGATCGGCCGGCCTGCAAGAACACCGGTATGGACCGGTACTCCTCGTCGAGCACCTTGAGTTGTCGAGCCGCCGTCGCCACAGGTTCCTCGTTGACGGCCGAGAGGAAGATTCCGCTCACGCGGGCACCTTGAGTCGTAAACAGCGCGGCGAGCCAGCCGGCGTACTTCGCACCGCCTGAGAAGCCTGCGAAAGCGAGCGTTGCCCGCCCCGCATCGCGCCACTGCGGAAGCACCGCATCCATCGCCGCGCTGGCCAGCGCGTAGCGCAGTAAGAGCGAGTCTTCGCTCTGCGCTACTTCCGTGTCTGGGTCCGCGGCCAAGGCGACCCAGCCTGCACTTGTCGCGGCCGAACGGTACGCCGTCATCAGTGCCCGGCTTGACTGATAGCCGGGATCCGACGTTGCACTGACAATGAGTATCCGCCATGGCTGCAACGGATCAAACGTTGCGGGCGTGGCGACGGCCACCCTGGCAACGCGAACTGCGCCCGAGAGGCTGTGAAGATCATCAGGGAGCTCGACACGGAACTGAACCAGTTCGTCGGCTTTCAGCGCCGGCAAGGCAATGGCAGGCCGGCCTGCGGCCACGGCCGTCATCAGGACGCCGAGCGCAGCACGACGCGAGATTGCGGCGGATTGGGTCGAGGCGAACATGGATCAAGCGTCACGACACGAGGTACTGAAGCGTCGCCGCGAAGTAACCTCTTGCCTATCCTCCTTGATCGTACTGCGACGACGTCTAACCTCCATCGAGCGGACGTTCCAACGCCTGCTTCGTGGGCTTTGGCCCGCCGCTCATGTCAATCGTCAGGCCCCGAAACGAGAACCTCTTGTGGCGCCAACCTCTTGCGCATCCCGCCGAACATTGAACAGTCGTTGGGCCTGAAGAAAGGTTAGGTATGGATCAGCGTAGCAATGAAGTCAGTACTCCAGTTGCCGGCCCGTTTGCCCTCCCATTGCGCGCCACG
>Ga0068869_100000994_pt1 | contig 16459 bp, 14 predicted proteins | sample KBSMisM52_FD_64676 | JGI IMG/M metagenome (GOLD analysis project Ga0068869, IMG submission 64676) | Miscanthus rhizosphere microbial communities from Kellogg Biological Station, Michigan, USA - KBS Miscanthus M5-2 | ecosystem: Host-associated > Plants > Roots > Rhizosphere > Soil ... | reverse complement strand
ACTGGAGCGTTATATCGTGGCGTACGTTACTCACCCAGAACTCGGAAGAGGTCCGGAGGAAGCCAGAAAGAGTCACTTTGGGGCGCATTCTGCAGGTCTACGCCGGAATGGTCAACCATTGTTTTCGTCGCATAATCAGCCTATACGGCTCAAATGCAGCGAAAATACATGAAGAAGTCGAGTCCAGGTCGAACTGCAGGCCGATTTACCAGGTATCGACGAAAGACCGCTTCTTGTCCGTCCGCGGCTTAGCTGGAGGCAGGGAACGCAACCCCGCCATGACCCACGAACGCGTATCCGCCGGATCGATGACGTCGTCGATCTCGAACAGCCTGGCGGCGCTCAGTGCCTTGCCGCGCTCGTAGGCTTGCGCAACCATCTCCTCGAACTTGGCCTTGCGTTGCACGGGGTCGGCGATGGCTTCCAGTTCTTTGCGGAAACCCAGTTTGACCGAGCCCTCCAGATTCATCGGGCCGAATTCTCCAGTAGGCCACGCAACGGAGAACATCGGTAGGTGGAAGCTGCCTCCCACCATCCCCTGCGAGCCCAAACCGTAGGCCTTGCGCAGAACCACCGAAAAAATGGGCACCGTCATGTTGGCTCCGACGACGTAGAGTCTGCAGCAGTGACGGACGAGCGCGGTGCGCTCGGCTTCGGGTCCGACCATGTTGCCCGGCGTATCGCACAACGACAGTACCGGGATATCGAACGCGTCACACAATTGCAGGAAGCGTGCGGCCTTGTCGGCGGCGTCGGCGTCGATCGCACCGCCGAGCACCATCGGATTGTTTGCGATCAGACCCAGCGGTCGTCCCTCGATGCGAACAAACGCGGTGATCATATTGGTGCCGAAGTCGCGCCGCAATTCCAGCACAGAGCCTTCGTCCGCGATCAAATCGATGACCCGGCGCACGTCGTATACGCGCAACCGGTTCTCCGGAATCACCTGGCGCAACTCGCGCTGGTCGGAGCATGTCCATTCCTTGATGGGGCCCTGAAAATAGGAGACGTATTGCTTGGCAACGCGAACCGCCTCGGCTTCATCGGCCACGACGATGTCGATGACGCCATTGCGTCGTTGCACGGAGGTAGGCCCCACTTCATCGGGATGGAACACGCCCAGCCCACCGCCTTCGATCATGGCGGGGCCGCCCATGCCGAGGGAGGTTTTTTCGGTGGCGATGATCACATCGCAGCATCCCGCGACGACCGCGTTGCCGGCAAAGCATCGTCCCGACACGACCCCGACCAGTGGAACCAGTCCGCTCAGTTTGGCCAGCAACGTGAATGCCTTGATATGCAACCACCCCGCGACAATCGCGTCGGTATCGCCGGGACGCCCGCCCCCACCTTCGGCGAAGATGATGATTGGCAGCCCCCATTGCGCCGCCAGTTCGAACATGCGGTCTTTCTTCTCGTGGTTCTTCGCGCCTTGCGTCCCCGCCAGAACGGTGTAGTCGTACGACATCGCTACACAGCGGGCATCGACATCGGGAAACAGTGTCCCGTTGACGCGGCCGATCCCCATTACCAGGCCGTCCGCAGGTGTGCGCGCGATGAGATCCTCCATCGTGCGCCGGCTGCGCTGAGCGGCAACAGTGAAAGCACCGTACTCGTGAAAACTGCCGGAATCGCACAATTCGTCGATGTTCTCACGAGCCGTTCGCAAGCCGAGCTTGTGCCGTTTCTCGACCGCATCGGGTCGAGCTGAGTCGAGCGTCTGCGCGCGTCGTCGTTGGAGCTCTGCCAAATCGGAACGAACACCGTCCAGGTCGACCGCTTGAGCGGATTCAGCTATGTCCGAGCTATCTTCGCTAACGTCGACCGTCAGCAATGCAGTGCCCTCGAGCAACGTTTGATTTTGCGCGACACGGATCTCTCGCACGATGCCGGTGATGCGGGAAGCGACGACATATTCCATCTTCATCGCTTCAATGACTGCAACCTGTTGTCCCCGTTGGATGGTGTCGCCTACGTGGACGTCGATGCTCACCACGGTCCCCGATATGACCGCACTGATGGCTTGTGTCCCTTCAGGCAGCGAAACTTCGTCCTGTGAGGTCATGCCGATGTCGCGCTTGCCATGCGTGAGAATGGCGAGTGGATCGGCGGGATCAACGCTCGCCCCGGGCGGGCTTGCGCTCGAGGGCTCGCCGTACAGGCGCGGATGCTGGCTGGGCGCGCACAGCGCGGCCAGATTGTCTTCGATCAGCCCCGTGTGCCAATGCCCTCCGACGAACGCAGGATGCGAGAGGAGATTGAGAAGAAATTCGCGGTTGCTGGACACGCCCGAGATACGAAACTCCGACAACGCGCGCCGTGCCCTCGCCGTTACGGTACTCAAGCTGCCAGGTACGACATGTACGATCACCTTCGCGAGCAGTGAATCGAAACGGGGATTGACGCGAAGGCCGCCGTGACCTGAGGTATCCACGCGCACACCTGGCCCTGTCGGCGGGTCGAACCCGTCCAGAACTCCAGCCGCGGGACGCACAATGCCGTCAGCCGACATGGTTTCGGCGTTGACCCGCAGCTGCATGGCCATGCCTCTCGGCAAGGGTATGCGTGACGTCATCAGATCGAGCGCTTCCAATGTGCGACCGCCGGCGATTTCCAGTTGAGTACGTACCAGGTCGACTCCGGTCACCTCTTCCGTGATGGTGTGCTCGACTTGCAGGCGTGGATTGGCTTCGATGAACGCGAAGCTGGAACTATCTTTGGCTTCCTGCTCCACCAGAAACTCAAATGTGGCGAGGCTGCGCAATTTCACCGCGCGGGCCATCCGCAGCGCCGCGTCGATCAACCGTTCACGCAGAACCGCCGACAGCCCCGGTGCGGGAGCAACCTCGATCAACTTTTGCCGGTTGCGCTGCAAACTGCATTCGCGTTCCCACAGATGGGTGACTTCTCCGGTGCCATCACCGACGATCTGTACCTCGATATGGCGAGCGTTTGGGAAGAGTTGTTCGACGTACACATCGCCATTGCCGAATGCCTGCATCGCCTCGGAGCGGCAGCGATCATAGGCGGATTGCAGTTCCTCGATGCTGCGTACCTGACGCATACCGCGTCCGCCACCACCGGCAATGGCCTTGATCATGATGCTGCCGTTCGTGCCCAGGGACTGAAAGAAGCCGCGGACGGCTTCGATCGACGTGGGGCCATCGGTCCCCGGCAATACCGGCACCGCGTACTTCAACGCGAGGCTGCGCGCCCTCGCCTTATCACCAAAGACCTCCAACACATCGGGAGTCGGTCCGACGAACTGCAGACCGGCCTCGATGCAACGTCGTGCGAAGTCAGCGTTCTCGCTCAAGAACCCGTATCCTGGATGCACGGCGTCGCATTTGGCGTCCAATGCGACACGAATGATCTGCGCCGCGTCCAAATAGGCTGCGGGTCCCTTTCCCGTCAAGCGATGTGACTGGTCGGCTTTCTTGACGTGATCGGATTGCTCGTCATCTTCCGAAAAAACGGCGTGGGAACGAATGTTGGATTCACCGGCACTGCGCGCGATTCGAATCGCGATTTCGCCGCGGTTAGCGATCAGGAGGTGCTTGAGCGTCATGGCTTCACATGCATATCGAGATAGGGGACACGCTGTCAGATTGCGCCGCGTTCGCGCAGTTGGGCGATGCGTTCCGGAGTCAGGGCCAGCCACTCCGTCAAGATCGAGTTCGTATGCTCCCCGAGCATGGGCGGTGGATGCCGAAGGCGCATGGGCGATTCTCCAAACTGGACGGAGAACCCTTGCATCGGAACCGTTCCAGCTTTGGGATGGACCATATTGAGAATCTGCCCCCGGTGGGCAAGGTGTGGATTGCCGACGAGCTCGGAAACGGAGGTCACCTTCGCTGAAGGAACGCCGATCGCCTGCAAGGTATTCAGCAGTTGCGTCGCAGTCACGGTTGTGGTCCATGCGTTGATGAACTTCTCAAGCTCTTCGACATTTTCCATCCTGGCCGTGTTGTCCTTGAAGCGGGGATCAGCGGCCAGCTCAGCACTGCCCATTGCGTTGGCAAGCGCGCGGAACATCGGGTCGCCCGCAACCGCGAGATGCACCCAGGCCCCATCGCTAGTTGGAAAGGTATTGGCCGGTGCGCCGTAGCGGTCGCGGTTTCCTCTGCGAGTCATAGTGCGGCCGAGGAGCATCTGCTCGGGTATGGCCGTCATCAACATGGACATGGCGGAATCCAGCAGCGCCACGTCGACGATCTGCCCTACACCGGTGCGACTCCGGGCCTGCAGGGCACCCAGCGTTCCGATGGTGGCGTAGAGACCAGTCGAGTAATCCACTACGTAGGTGCCGGCCATGGTGGGTCGTCCATCCGGTTCACCGGTGATGTCCATGAGTCCGCTCATGGTCTGAGCGATGACGTCGAAACAAGGTTTGCGCGACAGCGGGCCGCTCTGCCCGAAGCCGGAGATGCGCGTCACGATCAGCCGTGGATTCAGCTCTTTCAGCGTATTCCACTCCAAGCCCATCTTCTCCAGTGTGCCGGGGACGAAATTCTCGACCAGCACATCTGCTTTCCTCAGCAGGCTGCGGAGCAGATCTTTTCCCTGATCCGAGCGCAGATCGAGAGTAAGGCTGCGCTTGTTACGGTTGAAGACCATGGTGTAGAGACTCTCGCCCTCTACAAACGGAGCGAAGCCGCGACTGTTCTCGCCACGACCCGGGGGTTCGACCTTGACCACGTCGGCCCCCATGTCGCCGAGCAGCATGGCGCAGTAAGGACCTGCTATGAAGCGCGACAGGTCCACCACACGGATGCCATCCAGCGCCCCCGCGGCCGGCGATCCTTGTTTGTCCTCAGCGGCGCTACGCTCTGACACGCAAACGCCTCGGCAATGTGTGTAGCATGGCTATGTTTGTACTGTCTGCAATGACCGACCGATGAATCCCATGACTGAGATTTTCCCTTCGGTGCCAGCTGAGGTCCACCAGGAAATTCTGCTTAGGGCACGCGGGTTGAGTAAGAGCTATGGCGGCCTGCGCGCCGTAAGCGACGCGAGCCTCGATCTGTACGCAGGCGAAGTCGTCGCCTTGGTTGGAGACAACGGCGCTGGCAAATCCACCTTCGTCAAGATGCTCTCGGGTGTAATGACACCCGATGCGGGCACGATCGTGCTGCACGGCCAAGAAGTGCGCTTCGCCTCGCCAACACAGGCGCGCGATGCCGGGATCGAGACGTTGCACCAGAGCCTGGCACTGGTGGACGTATTCGACGTCCCCGAGAACATCTTCCTTGGCCGCGAACTGAGCAGGCGTCGATTCGGCATTGTGCCCATGCTTGACAAGGCCGCTATGCGTGAACGGACCATGGAACTCCTGCAGCGCATCGGGGCGAATCTACCCTCCATCGATCGGCCCGTGCGGGCCATGTCGGGAGGGCAGCGACAGGCGGTTGCCATTGCTCGCCTCCTCCTGAATGAAGTGCACCTGCTGATCATGGATGAACCGATGGCGGCGCTGGGTGTGGACGAAGGTCGAAAAGTGCTCGATCTCATTGCAGAGCTGCGTACCCGGGGACTGACCGTGCTGATCATCAGCCATAATCTCGAGCACGTCTTTTCGATTGCGAATCGAATCTGCGTGATGAAGAACGGCAACATCGTCGGCGTGGTGAGCACTGCCGAAGCGAGCCACGACCAGATCGTGCGCATGATCGTCAGCGGCCACTCAGTTAGGGAAGCTCCGACCAAGTCTTACGTGCGCGACCGGGGTGATTTGGGCCTAGGGCAAGAGGACGCCGTGTAGCCGGCCTACACAAGGAGGAGCCCACGCAGCCATCGGTCCAAATCACCCCGGTCCCTTCATAAGACACGTTAGTTTATCGGGTTGTGTCAGGTGCGGCGTCTGCGTTGTTGCGGCCGGTGTAACGTGGAGCAGGGGCCCCGCTTGCGGGGATGCGACCGTGAAACCGGTCATGAGCGTTGTCGCCTCCGGCCGTATGCGTGTCTTCGCTGTCAGATCCCCTAAAGGGGCCCCTCTTCCGCGCTACGACACGCCCTCGCTAAGGTTCCAACCTTAGCTTCGTCGCGGGACGCTCTCGCATCCCTCCGCACCTGACGCAACGCGCGTCGCAAGACTTGATCAGAGCTTCCCTAAACTTTGAGTTGGGACTTGAAGGGCCTGACTTTGCGCTCTTTGGCGTCGTAGAACTCTGAGACGTTGTCTCTGGTGATGAGCGGAGAGGGGAAGACGATCTCCCTTGGCACCTTCACGCCCTGCAGGATCTTCACCGCGGCATCCACTGCTTCCGTGCCGAAGGGCAGATATTGCCAGGTCGCGCGCAGCTCCCCGTTGTTTATGGCTTCCAGCGCGTCGAGTTGGATGCCGTCATAGCCGGTCACCCACATCTCCTTGGCGCGACCCGATTCCTTGATGGCCTTGATCGCACCCAGGGCCATCTCATCGTTGTGGCAATATACGGCGGAGATGTCCTGAGTCGATCGCAAGATGTCCTCCATATGCCGCAAGGCCTGCATGCGCTCGTAGTTCGCCACCACGTGCTTGACGAGCTCGATGCCCGGATTCTTGGCGATGACCTCGGTCCAACCGGTGCCGCGCATCTGGTTGACGACTGAGCCCGGTTTGCCTTCGATCTGCACGACGCGCCCCTTGCCGCCGAGGTTTTTGACGAAATACTCACCGGCAGCGTGTGCCGTACCCAGCGTGTCGGTCGAAAGATGGCAAGTCCAAGTGATGTTGCCCTTGATGCTGGAACTGAGCACAACCAGGGGAATGCCGACGTCGTTGATCATCTTGACGGCGGGCGTGATGGCCTCGGCGTAGTAGGTCGAGATGAGAATCACGTCGCACTTCTGCGTGATCATGTCTTCCAGATCACGCACCTGTTTGGCGGGATTATCGCGGGCGTCGGCGAACACCAACTCGAAGCCCGCAGTCTTGGCGGCTTCTTCTACCCCGCGCCGCTGCGTGACGAGCCACTCGATTGTCGCAAAGCTCATCGAGTAGCCCATGCGTTTGCCCGCCATGGGACCGGCGCCGCGCGAGTACTTCGCGATAAACGGGGCGACAAGGACAGCACTCGCCTTCAGCGCGTCTCGTCGAGAGATCTTCGTCCTGGTGACGGTCACGGTCTCCTCCTAATTCTTGTTCTGTTTGTACTAGCAATTCCGGGTAAGTTGATGGAAAGCTAGCGTCTTCTCTGCCTCAGTTCACTGATTATTACCGCAAGAACGATGATGACACCCTGCAGGACCATTTGCACAAAAGGCGACACGCCCTTCAGGTTGAGCAAGTTGCCCAGCACGGCGAGAATCAGCACTCCGAGTACAGTCCCGGGGATCCCACCCACCCCACCGTCGAACGTTGTACCGCCGATCAAAGTCGCGGCAATAGCATCCAGCTCTATCAGCTGACCCGCGTTGGGCTCCGCCACGGTGAGGCGGCTCACCTGGACGATACTTGCCAGGGCGGCGAGCAGCCCGCTGATACAGTAGACGACAATCTTCGTCCGCTTGACGTTCACGCCGTACAGCCTGGCGGCCTCCTCGTTGGCGCCAACGGCGTAGACATGACGGCCGAAGGGCGTCTGAGTTAGCACAAAAATGAACACGGCTACCACGGTCGCAGCGATGAGGATCGGTATCGGCACCGGACCCAAGTGTCCGGATCCGATGGCCTCGAACCATGCTGGTGGATCCCGCACGATGATGTTGGCCCCATCGCTCACGATATAAACCAGACCGCGCGTCGCGATGAGCGTGGCTACCGTAGCGATGAACGGTTGCAGCCCCAAATAGGCGATAAGCACGCCGTTCGCCAGACCTACGGCAACGCCGGCTCCCAGCGCAGCGGCGATCGCAAACTTTGCATCAATGGCGGCCATCAGCGCCAGGGTCGCCCCCGACATTCCCAGAATGGAGCCTGCTGACAGATCCACGCCACGACTCAGGATAACCAGCGTCATCCCCACGGCGACGATGCACAACACGCTCGCGCCTCGCAGAACGTTCATGATGTTGCGCAGATCGAAGAAGTAAGGCGACAGAAGGCTGGCTACGATGATCAGAGTGAGCAGCGCCAACACATTGCTCCACCGCAGGCCGAGGGCTAGCATCGACGAATTGCGCACGGACGCCAGGTCAGTACGCTGGGCGTCGCAGGGCGATCGAAGAGGTGGCGGTCATGGGGGCTGGTCCGGGGACTGGGCGCATCACCTACGGCCTGGGGAAGGGTGTGATAGGTAATGCCCTCATTTGATTGGTAGGCCACCGCGGACTCGAACCGCGAACCAACGGATTAAGAGTCCGCTGCTCTACCAGTTGAGCTAGTGACCCCCTGAGAGGGGCGGAATTATACCGCAGTCGCGACCAGTGGCTAGTCCACTTTCTCAACGCCGCAGTCGGGTACAGCCCAACTCCAAGTGGGACCCCCGCGTTGTCCAAGTGCTGGAACCCTACGGGGCCATCCGCATTGCCAATCGGTACGGAGTGTGGACAATATCCCATCTGGATTTGACAATCCTTGTGCTGGGTTGGCGCGCGTTCAAGAATGTTGGTCGATGCTGGGAGGCGGGTGGGGACCCTACGGCGATGATCGCGCCGCAAATCGCAGCATACGGAAAGCTTTAAGGCCGACGGGCATAGCCCGCATCGAGCCAGGAGACCACAAGAAATGAGCATCAAGGGCAAACCGCGTGGCCTCCTGTTGGCCGCCGCGTTGTGCGCGTCCGTCCCCGCGGGTGCAACCACTCTCAATATCATCAATCCGAGTTTCGAATTACCCGCAGTTACGATGGGCGGGCTTCAGACCGGAGCCACCGGCTGGGACATTCTTGGCCCCAACGCCGACAGCGGCGTGTGGAACATCAAAGATTCTCCATTGGGTTTCTGGAACACTCCGGTAGCGGGATTGGACGGGAATCAAGTGGCTTATCTTGCAAGCGGCTTTTCGCCTGCCGGAGGCGGTCTCGCGCAGACCCTGTCCTGCAGTGCCTGTTTGCTGGATGCGGGGGTTCTGTATACGTTGACGGGAGTGGTCGGAGTTCCAAAGCTTGAGTCGTCCACCACGCCGCCGCCGAATTATGCGATCTCTTTGTGGGCTGGAAGCAACCAGTTGGGGTCGATCACGGGCGCTGGACCGGAGCGCACTCTTGCACCTTTTACCCTGCTGATCGACGGGAGGGATTTCTCCCGTTTTGCCGGGCAGACGCTGAGGATCGAACTCTTCAGCGACGGGCCACAGACCGCCATAGACGCGCTCGTCTTGCAGGCAACGGCGGCGGTGCCGGAGCCTACATCGGTCGCATTGTTCGCCCTGGGAATAGGTCTGCTGGCCTTTTCGCTCCGCGGGCGCGATAGACGGCGGATGGCGGCCGCCTAACACCCGCCTCGTTTGCGCGGCTAGGCTGCGTGTCCGCCCAGATAGGCGGCGCGAACCTCTTCGTTTCCCAACAATTCGGAATTCGTTCCTTCCACCGTTAGATTCCCGGTCTCGAGCACGTAGCCGCGGCTGGCGACCGACAACGCCATGTTTGCATTTTGCTCCACCAGCAAGATGGTGGCGCCGCGCTCGTGAATACGGCGGATGGTGGCGAACAGCTGCTGCACGATCACCGGTGCCAGGCCGAGTGACGGTTCGTCCAGCAAGAGCAGCTTGGGCCTGGCCATCAACCCGCGTGCCACGGCCAGCATCTGCTGCTGGCCGCCGGACAGCTGCCAGCCGAGCGCATTCTCGAAGCGTTTGATATCCGGAAAGATCGCGAACATCTCCTCGACCTCTCGCGCCATTTGAGCCTTGGGCAATGAGCCACGGCTAGTCGCGCCGAGCATGATGTTCTCGCGCACCGTCAGTCCCGGAAAGATTCGCCGTCCCTCGGGGACGTGCGAAATGCCCAGCCGCACGATCTGCTCCGGGCCCGCAGTGTGGATGGGTTTGCCCTCGAACCAGATTTCCCCGGAGCCTGGCTTCAGCAGGCCCGAGATGGTGCGCAACGTGGTGCTCTTGCCCGCGCCATTGGCACCCAGCAGCGTGACAACCTCGCCCTGCTCGACTTTGAGCGAGACGCCGTGCAGGGCCTGGATACTGCCGTAGAAGCTGGAGACGTTTTTAAGCTCAAGCAGTGCCACTGGCGGGTGCCTCCCCGAGATAGGCGGCGATCACGTCGGGGTGGCGCAGCACATCCTGCGGCGTACCCTCAGCGATCTTCTTGCCGAAGTTCAACACGGTGATCTTGTCGGACACCTTTTCGACCACCCCCATATCGTGGTCGATCAGGAAAATAGTCAATCCATGCCCGCGCAAGCGCTTGAGTAGTCCCACTAACTCCTGTTTCTCCGACTGGTTCAGTCCAGCGCCGGGTTCGTCCAGCAATAACAGTTTGGGATAGCCGGCGAGCGCGCGCGCAATCTCCACCAGCCGCTGCGTTCCGTAGGGAAGGCTGCGCACGACGATATGTGCGCGATCCGCAATGCCGACGAATTGGAGCGCCGCCATTGCCCGCTGCGTCAGGGCTTCGCGTCCGGATTCGATTGGATTGTTCTCGCGCTGTGCGCCCACCATGACATTTTCCAACGCGGTCATGCTTTGGAACAGGCGGATGTTCTGAAACGTGCGGCCCATGCCCAACCCAGCGCGGTCATGTGGCTTGAGATTGGTAACGTCGATGCCGTCCAGGGCGATCTTGCCGGCAGTCGGTTTGTAGATTCCGTTCACGACGTTCAACGAGGTCGTTTTTCCCGAGCCGTTGGGACCGATGAGGGCATGCACAGTCCCGGGCGCGACCTCGAGGTCGATTCCGTCAACCGCTTTCAGTCCGCCGAAATGCTTTTGCAGATTCTCGAGCTTGAGCATAGGTGTGCTGTGCTCGAGCTTGATGTCGAGCGCGAGCGCCGGCACCGACTCGACAGCGAGCGGGCGCGGCTTGCGCACCTTGTTCCAGGAATTGCGCAGCAACCCCCAGATACCCTCCGGCATGAATACCATGATGAGGATCACGGAGATACCGTAGATTGCCAGGTAGATGTTCTTCAGGAAGCGCAACCACTCCGGCAGCAGAATCAACAGCACGGTACCGAGCGCGGCACCGAACGGTGATTGCGCGCCACCCAGCAAGACCATGGTGAGGAATTCCACCGAGCGGGCAAAGTTGAAGTTGTCCGGGCTGATGTAGCTGAAGCCGGCTGCATAGAAAGCCCCGCCGATTCCACCCAACACCGCACTCATCGTGAATGCGATCACCTTCGTGCGCAGCGTGTGCACGCCGATGGTTTCCGCCGCTAACTCATTGTCGCGCACCGCTCGCATAGCGCGGCCGAGGCGGGTGCTGGGCAGCCACCAGACGAACCAGATCAGAAGGTACAGGACGACAGCGCAGAACACGAGGTAAGCGCGCTTGTCGGTCAGGTGAAATCCGAATAGCGAGGGAGGTTCGATGCCTGCGATGCCATCGGGACCATGAGTGAGGTCGATCCAGTTCACGATGATGAGATCGAAGATCTGCTGGAAGCTGATCGTGATCATGGCCAGGTAGTGACCGCCCAGCCGTAGCGTAGTGAGCCCGAGCACGAGCCCGGCCACTGCGGCCACGACCAGCCCCAATGCAAACGACACCCAGAAATGCATGCCGTAGGTGAGCGTTCCCAGGGCCACAGCGTAGGCGCCGAAACCGAAGAAGGCCGCCTGCGCCAGGTTGATCTGTCCCGTATAGCCCAGCACCACCACCATGCCGAGCACGGCCATGGCATAGGTGATGGAGTTCATGAAGATGTTCAGGACATAGTCGCTGACGGGGAGTACGAACGGGATCAGCGGGAGCGCAATGGCGGCGAGTGCCAGCACCAGCAGACCGGCGACATTGTTCTGGGCGCGCGCAGGCGCCGCGTTCTTGACGGCGGCTTCGTTCATGCTTTTTCGGAAACCTTCTCGCCGAAAATCCCCTGCGGCCGAAACAACAGCACCAGGAACAGCGCCAGGAAGGCGTAGGCGTCTTTGTAGGGAACAGAAATGTAGTAGGCGGCGAAGCTCTCGATTACACCGATGATGATGCCACCGACAATCGCCCCTGCGACATCGCCGAAGCCGCCGATGATGGTCGCTGCAAACGCTTTGAGCGCGATGATCGAACCCATTCCGATCGATACGAACAGAATCGGCGCGATCAGGATGCCCGCCATTCCGCCCAGCACCGAGCTGTAGATGAAAGTGATGGCGATCATCAGCGCGACTGGGATTCCAAGGAGACGCGCCATGTCCTTATCCTGCGAGGTAGCCTGCAGCTTCTTGCCCAGCAGCGTGTGCTCGAAGAAAAAGTATTGAAATGCCACAGCGCAGACGGTGAACACGAGAATCACCAGATATTGACTGTCCAGGAATACGCCGCCGATAGTGACGCCGTCCGAGCTCAGCAGCTTCTCCAACGGTCGTGGTTGCGGGTTGAATATCGCCAGGATCGTATTCTGCAAGAAGATAGACGCGCCCAACGTGCTGATCAGCACCGGCAGAAATGAGCGATTCCGCAACGGGTAGTACACGCCGTAATTGAAGGCCAGGCCGATGAGTGTCATCACCACCACGGACAAGATGATCGCGAGCCAATACGGTACGCCCGTCTCGAAGCCGGGGATGCCCAGGTCCGCGTTACCAGGCAGACCGACCAGGAACAGCACCATTGCATAGGCACCGAGCATGGCGAAGTCGCCTTGTGCGAAATTCACCACGTTCGTCGCGCGGATGATGAGGACGAACCCCAATGCGACGAGCGCATAGATGCTTCCCAGGGCAAGACCCTGGAATAACACCTGAAGATTGTTGGCCAGCGCTTCCACGCTACTGTGCCTCCTTTGCCGTGGCTATATCGATCGCTGGCAAGCCGTCGCCGATCAGTCCTTGAAATCGATGTGCTTGAGGTAGGTGACCCGGCCATTCTCATTGCGTACGACGTTGTAGCCGTGCAAGCCGTCACCATTCTTGTCGAAGCAATAAAGGCCTTCGACGCCTTTCCAACCGCAGATCGCGAGGATCGCCGCGCGCACTTTTTCAGGCTCGGTGCTCTTGGCAGATTCGATGGCGTTCTTCAGCACGTAGATGGCGTCGTAAGCCCAGCTGGAGTACACATCCGCATCCAATTTGTACTTGGCTTTGTATTTCTCGGCGAAGGACTTGGCCTCCGCACCGGATCCTGGTGTGAAGTCGGCAACTGCGTACGTACCGAAGAGGGCAGGCCCGGCAAGCTTCATCGCGGTGTCGGTTACGATCGAGGGCGAGCCCACCCAGGGAATGCCCACGCCGAGTTGGCGCAATTGCTTGGCGAAAATGCCCAGATCCTGCGAATTGGTCATGTAGGTCGCAAGGATATCGGCGCCGGACTTCTTGATCGCGAGCACGATCGGAGTGTAATCCTGGGAGTTGTTCGTATAGCCCTGGATGAGCACAGGAGTAACGCCGTAGGACTGCAACGCCGTGGTCAAGGCCTTCATCCCACCGGAGCCAAAAGCATCGGTCGAGTGAACGATCGCCCACTTCTTGAGTTGCAGCGAGTTCACTCCGAAGTCGGCGATTACGCGTGAGGAATACGAATCGTTCGGACGCACCCGGAAGATCCAGGGATTGTTGACCTTGGTCAAGCTCGGGTCGGTGCCGCCTACCAACGCCGGTATACCGCCCTTCTGGATCGTGGGAGAAGCAGCCTGAATCTGCGTGCTGCGGATGGGGCCAACGATAGCGGTGATGCCGCCTTCGCCGGTGAGTTTGGAATAGGCGAGCACGGTACCAGGGTTGGTACTTTGATTGTCTTCGATGCGCAGCTCGATCTGGCGCCCGAGGATGCCGCCCTTGGCATTGATCTCTTCCACGGCGAGCTTGGTGCCGTTGACTGTGTAACTGCCCGCCTCGGCGTTCGGGCCGGTGGTCTCGTTGACCAGACCGATCTTGATAGGGTCAGCCGCTAGCGCGGGAATACAGAGCAGGGCCGCCGCGACGAGGCTAAAGCTGAGTCTGCGCATGTCATCCTCCCGACAAAGTCTTGTTATTGTCCACTGCGTACGAAGAGATCTTGCTCGCCGTCTGGTGGACATTGTTGGTGTGTCGTCGGCCAGCTGGCGCGGAACCCGGATCGACAAAAACGCCGCAGAGCAGCATCCGGAAAACCGGTAGACAGCATGCCCTCTTGCGGCGCGGTGGCGTAATGCTATGCCCGCACGTCACAAACGTCAACGCCGTATATTGTTCCAAAAAAACGCCGGATGTGACATCCGGCGTTCTTGATGAAGTGCTCAGTTACCCAGTATTACTTCAAATCGTCCTTTGTCGCGTCCAGTCCAGCTTGGGCGCACATGCCGTCCTGCTCTGCTGTCCCGCCGCTGACGCCGATGCTGCCGATATGCTCGCCACTGCCGGTTTTGATCGGTAAGCCGCCTTCGAAGGTGACGATGCCGGGTACGAACGCGATGCCTGGAATGGCCTTGGTGATCTCGCCAATTTGCTTGGTGGAGAACGGAAAGCTCGCCGACGTGTTCGCCTTCAGTTCGGCAATCTTCACGCTGCCCAGGAACGCATCATCTTGACGCAGGAAGTACTTCAGGTTCGCGCCAGCGTCCAGGATCGCGATATTCATTTTCCATCCTTCGGCCTTGGCTTTTTGCTCGCAAGCTGCTGCCATTTTTTTTGCCGTTTCCAGGGTCAGGATAGTGCGTTTTTCCTGGGCCAGCGCGGACGTGCCGGCTACGCCGATGCTGACGGCCAGCGCGCAAAGTAGGGTTGTACGTTTCATCTTGGGTCTCCTAGGTTCGAGGTATGCGTGTGTTGGAACCGCCGCTATTCGAGAGAATGATTGGCGAGACACACAGTTCCATAATGGCACAATTACGTGACCCGGGTCGAAGCAGGCATTGTCTATGCTCCTGTTCTGTAGCTCTTGAATGCTACGGCAGGGTGACCCGTGAAACTTATTCGAACACTTTTCGAAACCGTTAAACAAAGGACCGGCGGCGAGGTGGAGAAGCCGTGGGAGTTTGCCCCGGTAAAGAGGGAAATCCCCATCGATGAGCGTCGCGCTGCGGAGCAAGCCAAGCAAGTGCGCCTGCGCTACTCGGTGGAGATCATCAATAAGGGCGAAGGTGTTCGCTATACGGAGGGTTTGCGCACGGTTGAGGGCCACATCGCATGGGCCGGCGGTGCGCGGTTGATCCTCAACACCTTCAAGCAATGGACCAAGCCAGATCGACGCGATCTTACGCTGGGGGAGTACATCAAGATTTTGACGCGTGTCGCCGAGTACCTGACCTGTGACGGTACCGAGTTGACCATGGTCGATCAAGGTCAACTATGCACGGTGGAGGACGTGGTGGTGATAGAGGGCGTTCTGCCGCGGGTGCCCTGCTGGCGCCGGCTCGAACGCGACGGCAAGATCGTGCGGGAGCAGCAACCCCTGCCGCAGTAAGTCCGCCGGCCCTTGCACGGGGCTTACATCGCGGGATTCACATCACGACGCAAAGGTTGAAACGGCTGCCTTCCGTGGCAGCGCGCTTCACCTTTACAACTACGTCTTCCAATTCCTCGACCACCGGCTCATACAGATCTTCCCAGTCGGGAGACTCGAGCATCGTCGGGTGCTGCTTCATATGAGCTAGAAGCGATTCCAACGTGGGTAATGCCTCTACTGGATCGAACCAGTGTGCGGCTGCCACGTACTCATAGTCCTCGAGCGGTTCATCGTCTGACATGCTGACGTCAAACTCGGTCCAGTCGAAAAATTCGGACAGTTTCTTCACGCCCAGATCGGCGGCGACTTTGTCCAATTCGTCCGAAGCGTCGAAGATGGCGGAATGGTTGAAGTCGTCGCCGTCGCCCGCTGCGCTTTGGCGCAGCACCCAAACGCTCGTGGCCATAGTCAGGTCCTCGTAAGTCCTTGATTAGCAGACGTCTCAAACTTGTCGCAAAGGTGATTCGAGGTGTCAGACGTGAGAAAGCATTTCGCTTGCCAGCATCTGGCCCATTCTTGCCCGCTCGAGTCTCAATGCACCCGAGTGAAGCGCTGAAGGAAGCGCCACATCTCGGCGTTCGCATCGGTCACATCCGTCGACTCACCCAGCCAGCGAGTGAGATAGCCGGGTTTGCCGCCAGGCCAAATGTGGCCGCTCCCGGTCAAACGCCACAGAATCACTTCGACGCCGTCGCGACAGGCCGAAAATGACATCGGGGTTGCGCTGTGCGCTGCGCTGGGGCCGCCGTGGATTATCGTGCCGGCGCGAGGGTAGACGACCAGAAAATTCGCGCGGTCCGCCGGCGCGTCCATCCGGACATACTGCTGATGCGCTGCGGCGTTGCCACCGCCGCCGTGGAAATTGAGCAACTACCGGGCGAGCAGGATTGATCGCCTCGTTGGGCACATGCACTCGGTAGCCGCGCGTGCGTCCAGCGTATTGGATTTCAATCGAGGGTTACCCGGCGGCAATAAGTCAATTGCGTCGGCCGCTTGCGCCGGACACA
>Ga0068869_100000987_pt1 | contig 16504 bp, 3 predicted proteins | sample KBSMisM52_FD_64676 | JGI IMG/M metagenome (GOLD analysis project Ga0068869, IMG submission 64676) | Miscanthus rhizosphere microbial communities from Kellogg Biological Station, Michigan, USA - KBS Miscanthus M5-2 | ecosystem: Host-associated > Plants > Roots > Rhizosphere > Soil ... | reverse complement strand
CTCCCGCCCGGCGATCTCGTCATCGTGAGGCAGGTGTTTCAACATCTTCGCAACGATCAAATCCAGGCCATTCTGAGGAAGTTCGCGCGCTACCGCACCTGGATCATCAGTGAACACGTCTCCAGCAGCAGCTTCTGCCCAATCTGGACATACTGTCGGGCCCGGACACTAGGCTATCTGTCGGTTCCGGGGTGGTCATCACCCAGTAGCCGTTCTCGGTGAGGCCGCGACATTCTCAAGTGCTTAGCGAAGTGCACGTGAAGGGTGGCGTCATCCGAGCGCAGGCGTATTCATTCTAGGGTCGGAGGAACTCACCCGGAGCGGGCCCGCCGGCACGAACGTCTTGCGGTGGAGCGTTTGGCCGGCGTGCGCCTGAGCGGGACCAGCTCGTGAAGCCCGGTGAATGCGAGCAATGGTCTGGTGTATCGTAGCTACCTTCCGCGCCTGTAGCTCAGTTGGATAGAGCATCGGCCTTCTAAGCCGAGGGTCGGGGGTTCGAATCCCTCCAGGCGCGCCATTCCATTACAGGCACTTACGAGCCACGATCAGCCAGCCGGGGTCCTCTGCGAAGGTGCAGTGCCGGAATCAGTGCCGGATTCTATGGAATCCGACTTCTCCGGTAGGCGAGCAGGGCCACGGCGATTGACAATTCCTGGGGGTATAGCTCAGACTCTTCGCGGTCGCAATCCAGCCGTTCCGTCGCTCGGGCCCGCTCCAAGGGGCTCCCTCCGCCTCGGGTGAAGACCGGGTGCTACTGTCGTGTCGACGGCGGGGTTCGCGCCCGGTAGTAGTTAACGTTCCACTGGCGGTACGCGGAGTACACGACGATGCTTTTCCTCACGAAGTGGACGGTGCTTCCTGGCAAGCGAGACGAGGCGGTCAAGCGGTTCATGGAGACGGGGGCGCCTCCTCCGACGGGCGTCAAGATGCTCGGTCGGTGGCACACGCTGGGCGAACTCGGTGGCATCACGATGGCGAGCGCCGACGACGCCACGTCGCTGTACGGCTGGATGTACCAGTGGTCGGATCTGCTGGAGTTCACGGTCGTGCCTGTGATTGAGGACGCCGACGCAGCCAAAATTCTGTCCCAGAAGAAGTAGCAGCAGGTTAGAAGCGCGCGGTGGGCCGTTGAAAGCCCACCGCGCTGCTTCCGGTAGTGGTCCAGCCGAACGCTCAATGGTGCCACCCAGTCTGCCATCAGTCCTACTCCACCCAACCGTCGCGGTGAAAGGACTGGTGTTCCTCGCTCGACTGCGTGGGGTCGATTTTCGGAAGGGCGGTCACTCTTCCAGTTTACGAGGCGGGAGAACCCTCGGGGCTCCACGGGATGGACCGTACTGGCCCCGCAGTCGGAAGATAACCCAAACGCACCCGGCTTCGCAGTCGGTGACAGCGCATGACTTCTTTGTTGGCCCACTTCTAAGCCGAGGGTCGGGGGTTCGAATCCCTCCAGGCACGCCACCTCTTGGCGGACCGCTCGTGGCGAGAGCCCCGCACTCAGCCGGTGGTTACGCGTGCTGATCACGCCGCGGCCGTTCGAAGAAGGCCCGACGTCGTGATCGCTCCAGGACGGCTCGGACGCGCCCAGTCGCCTCCAGCACCGGGGGGTGGCAAGACACCCCTCGCGAGTGGCGAGTGCCCGTCCGTGTCACTCGCGACGAGTGCCCAGCGGGGATCTCCCGTCCAGTGCCAAGAGGCCGGCCCTTAGGGCACCATTCTTCCGCACGACCCTACGCCTGCCCTATGCCTGATCACCGCAGCTAAACCCGCGAAAATGAGTGTATTACCTGGAGTACCCATGTGCACGATTTGCACGAAAATCTACGCAGCTGAACCCTAGATTGCAGTGGTATGCCATTTGGTAACACACCTAAGAGTCGGCCCCCACAAGCCTTTCTTGCAGTCCACAGTGGCTCTGGACTTGCAAACCTTTCCTATGGCGATTCGTTTGCCCTGAGCCTTCAGCTCGCTCAGTCGGTCGCGACCTAAAAACCATCGAGCCCATGAGCGTCCGTCCGAGCGACGAAGGCGAACCAATCGCCATCATTGGCCTAGGCTGCCGGTTTCCGGGAGCCACAGGCCCGGCCGCCTTCTGGTCGCTGCTCGCGCGTGGTGGTGACTCCGTGGGCGTGCTACCACCCGACCGCCAACTCGCCACCGCTCGGGCGGTGCGCGGCGGATTCCTCGAGCACATCGATCGCTTCGATGCCCGGTTCTTCGGAATCTCGCCGCGCGAGGCCGATCGTCTCGATCCCCAGCAGCGGCTGCTCCTCGAGGTGACATCGGAGGCGCTCGACGACGCGGGCCTCCCCTCGCGAGCGCTGGATGGCAGCAACACCGGCGTGTTCGTCGGCATGTGGATCAACGACTACGAGGCGAGGATGTTCGCGGAGACGGGTCGGGTCGATTTCCACATGACCACCGGCAGCGGTCGCTACACCGCCTCGGGACGCATGTCCCACCTCCTAGGGCTACGCGGGCCGAGCATGACCGTGGATACCGCGTGCTCCTCGTCGCTCGTGGCGGTGCATCTCGCGTGTCAGAGCCTCTGGACCGGCGAGAGCGATATCGCGATCGCGGCCGGGGTGAACGTGATCCTGCAGCCGCACATCACCGTGGCGTACTCGCAGGCCCGGATGCTGTCCGCGGACGGACGCTGCAAGTTCGGCGACGCGTCCGCGGACGGATACGTGCGCAGCGAAGGGGTCGGAGTCGTGGTGCTCAAACGACTCTCACGCGCCCGCGCCGACCGCGACACGATCCATGCGGTGATCCTGGGCAGCGCGGTCAACAACGACGGCCACACCGGCGGCTCGCTCGGCACGCCGGGCCGCTCGGGTCAAGAAGATCTTCTGCGCGCCGCCTACCGCCGCGCCGGGATCGCGCCGACCGCGGTGCAGTACGTCGAGGCGCACGGCACGGGAACCCGAGCGGGCGACCCGGTCGAGCTCGCCGCCCTGGGTTCGGTCCTGGGGCGAGGGCGCGGGGGGGCGCAGCCGTGCTTCGTGGGCTCGGTGAAGACGAACATCGGCCACACCGAGGGCGCTGCCGGCATCGCCGGGCTCATCAAGGTGGCGCTGGGCCTCGAGCACCGAGTGATCCCGGCGAGCCTTCATTGTGACGTCCCGACGCCCGAGGTGCCGTGGAGCGATCTGGGAGTCGCCATCGTCCGCGACGCGATGACATGGCCGGAGGAGGGACGTCCGCTCGCGGGCGTCAGCTCGTTCGGCATCGGGGGTACCAACGCCCACGTCGTGCTCGCGGCGGCACCGAGCGACGGGGACGCGGCTCGCGTGGCCCTGCCCCCGGCGGACGCTTCGAGGGAATACGTGCTCCCGCTGTCCGCCCGGAGCCCCGAGGCGCTGCGCGAGCTCACGACCAGTTACCTCGCCCACCTGACAGATCTCGATCGGGAGGACATCCGCGACGTCTGCTTCACGGCGGCCGTTCGGCGCAGCCACCACGACCATCGGCTCGCGGTCGTCGGCTCGGATCGAGAGCAGCTCGTGACGCGGCTCGACGCGCTCCTCCGCGCGGGGTCGGCGTTGAGTATCGTCGCGCCTCGCGGGGCCGCACGCGCCTCTCGGGTCGCCTTCGTGTTCCCGGGCCAGGGCTCGCAGTGGATCGGCATGGGGCTCGGTCTCGCGGCGACGGAGCCGGCATTCGCGCGGGCGCTCGAGGGCTGCGATCGCGCCATCGCCGCCCACGCGGGCTGGTCTCTCCTCGAGGAGCTGCGGGCGGCCGACGGGTCGCGCCTGGATCGGATCGACATCGTCCAGCCAGCCCTCTTCGCGATCCAGGTCGCGCTCGCCGAGCAGTGGCGAGCCTGGGGGATCGAGCCGGTGGCGGTGGTCGGGCACAGCATGGGTGAGGTGGCGGCGGCCCACGTGGCGGGGGCTCTCGACCTGGATGCGGCGGCGCGCGTGATCTGCACGCGCAGCGCGCTGCTCCGCCGCATCAGCGGCCGCGGCGCGATGGCGTTGGTCGAGCTCTCGTCGGACGATCTTCATGAGCGGCTGCGCGGCCGGGAAGACCGACTGTCGATCGCGGTGTGCAACAGCGATCGGTCGACGGTGGTGGCCGGCGAGGTGGGGGCCATGGAGGAGCTGCTCTCTCGGCTCGACCGGGACGGGGTGTTCTGCCGTCCGGTGAAGGTGGACGTGGCCTCGCACAGCCCGCAGGTGGACCCACTGCGCGAGGATCTCCTGCGCGGCCTCGCCGGTCTCACCGCGGCCGAGACGCGGATCCCGATGTGCTCCACCGTCACCGGCGGCCTCATCGAGGGCGCGGAGCTCGGTGCCGGGTACTGGATGCGGAACCTCCGCGAGACGGTCCAGTTCGCGGCGGCGGTCCGGCGGCTTCGGGAGGACGGCTGCGACACGTTCATCGAGATCAGCCCTCATCCCGTCTTGCTGCCCGCGATCGAGCAGGGGCTCGCGACCGGCCGACCCGGCCTGTGCTTGCCTTCGCTCCGACGCGAGGAGCCGGAGCGGGCGACGATGCTCGAGTCGCTCGGCACGCTCTACTCCTCCGGCTACCCGGTGGACTGGGGCCGGCTCTACCCGACGGCCGGCCGCTGCGTCACCTTGCCGGCCTATCCGTGGCAACGCGAGCGTTTCTGGTATCCCATCGCCCCGGCGGGCGGCGCGAACCGCCGCGTGGGTGCGGGCGCTCATCCGATACTCGAGGAGCACATCGTGTCCTCGGCCGACCCGGGGACTCACTTCTGGCAGGGCCGCCTCGACCCCATCCAGACGCCGTGGTTGCTCGAGCACCGCGTGCACGGGGTGGCGGTGCTCCCGGCCAGCGCGATCGTGGAGATGGCCCTCAGCGCGGGGGCCGCTGCCTTCGGTTCCGGGTCGGCAGGCGTGACGGATGTCCGACTGGACACGCCTCTGGCGATTGCCGCCGACGAGACACGGACATTGCAGCTCGTGGTCACCTCCTCCGGATCGGGTGCCGCGACCTTCCGGCTCGCAAGCCGTGAGGCTGGGGCCGGGCCCTCGAGTCGGTGGATCGTACATGCGAGCGGTGGCCTTCGAGACGGCGGAGCGCTCAACGCCACGACCACCACGATGACCCCCGGCGATGGCGCCACGAGCGAGGCGACCGGTCAGGCGCACTACGAGTCGATGAGCCGGCGCGGTCTCGAATATGGAGCCGCCTTCCAGGGTGTCGCCTCGCTCTCGCGGCACGGCGCGGTCGTCGTCACGCGCCTGCGCTCGACCGATGCGGTTGTCGAAGACGCCGGCCGCTACGCGGTGCATCCCTGCCTCCTCGATGCGGCGCTGCAGGGCGTGATCGCGGCGCTCGAGGTTACTCCCGCCACCGCGACGGCCACCTATGTACCGGCTTCGATCGACCGTGTGGTCGTTCACGGCGGCGGCCCGGCCTTCGAGAAAGAGCTTCGCTGCCGGGTGACGGTGCGGAGCATGGGTCCCGACGACGCGCTCGTGGCGGACGTCGTGGTCGACGATTCCGCGGGGCACGTGGTCCTCGAAGCGGACGGGGTGCGCGTCGTGCCGCTGGCCCGACCCGATACCGATCTCGACCGGTGCACGTTCGAGATCCGGTGGCATCGGCAGTCGACCGCGGTGAGCGAGCAAGCCGAGGCGCCGGGACACTGGATCGTCCTGGCCGATCGTGCGGGCGTGGGCCAGCGGCTCGCGCGCCGGCTCACCGAACGTGGCGCGCGTTGCTCGGTGGTGACCCCCGGATCGGGCGATCTCGAAGCACGTCTAGCCGCTACGGGGCCCGTACAGGGAATCGCGTACCTCCAGGGGCTCGACGCCGAGCCTCTGGCCCCCGATGCGCACGAGGCGATCACCGAATCGACGGCGGTACAGGGAATGGCGGCGCTCGTCAAGGCTCTGGCGGTGGACGAGTCGGCGGTGCGGCCACGCATCGTGCTGGTGACGGCCGGACTGCAGGAGATCGCGTCCGCGGCCGGGCGTATCGCCCTCGAACAGGCCCCACTGTGGGGCGCCGGGGCGGTCCTGGCGAGGGAGCATCCCGACCTGCGGCCGCAGCGGATAGACCTGAGCGGTGAGCCGAGCGGCGAAGAGCTCGATGGCCTCGCCCTCGAGTGCGTCCGGCCAGACGGCGAGGGGCAGATCGCGCTGCGGGGCCGCGACCGCTACGTGGCGAGGCTCGAGCGCGTCGCCCCCGCATCCGAAGCGGCCGAGGAAGCGCCGTCGGTTCCGGCAGGGTCGACACCGTTCCAGGCCCGGGCCTCCGCGATCGGCACTCTCGACGGCCTGCGGCTCCGGCCGCTCGTGCGACGCCCGCCCGGAGCGGGCGAGATCGAGATCGAGGTGTGCGCCGCCGGCCTCAACTTCCGGGACGTGCTTTCGACGCTCGGCAGTCTGCCTGGATACCCTGACGGAATCGGGCCCATCGGGATGGAATGCGCGGGCCGCGTGGTGGCCGTGGGCCCGGGCGTCGAGAGCCCGAGGGTCGGCGACGAGGTGATCGCGATCGCCTTCGACTGTCTGGGCACCCACGCCATCGCCGACGCGCGGCTGGCGGTGTCGAAGCCGGCTCACCTCGAGGACGCGGTGGCGGCCACCCTGCCGATCGCGTTCCTGACCGCGTCGTACGCGCTCGAGCACCTGGCCCGGATGCAGGCGGGCGACCGCGTGCTGATCCACGCCGCGGCCGGCGGGGTGGGCCTGGCCGCGGTGCAGCTCGCCCGACGGGCCGGCGCCATCGTGTTCGCCACCGCGGGGAGCCCGCGGAAGCACGAGCACCTCCGCGCGCTCGGAGTCGAGCACGTTCTCGACTCGAGGTCGCTGTCCTTCGCGAGAGAGGTCATGGCGCTCACGGGTGGGGCCGGCGTGGACATCGTCCTGAACTCGCTGGCCGGCGAGGCGGTCGCCGCTGGCCTCTCGGCGCTCGCTCCGTACGGACGATTCGTGGAGATCGGCAAGCAGGACATCTACCAGAACGCGCCAATCGGGCTGGGCCCATTCCGGAACAATCTGTCCTTTGCCGCGCTCGATCTCGAGCGCCTGTGCCGGGAGCGACCGAGCGTCGTCGGAGCCTTGCTGGCGCGTCTGATGGAGCGCGTCGCCGTCGGAGAAATCCAGCCTCTTCCGGTGCGCGTGTTCCCGATCGGCGAGGTATCCGATGCCTTCCGCTACATGGCGGAGGCGCGCCATATCGGGAAGATCGCCCTCTCGCTCTCGCAGTCGGCTGCGGCCGTGGCCCCGCTGACTGCGGCCGCGTCGGCGATCCGATCCGACGGGACGTACCTGATTACCGGGGGCCTGGGCGCGCTGGGGCTTGCGATGGCGCGCGCACTGGTTGACGCCGGCGCGCGGCACGTCGCGCTGCTCGGTCGTCGCGCACCCGGCGCCGAGGCGCACCGAATCATCACCGCGCTCGAGCAGGCCGGGACCGACGTGGTGACGATCCAGGCCGACGTCGCGGCGCCCGGACCGATGGCGACCGCCCTCGAGGCCCTGCGTCGTCGGATGCCGCCTCTGCGAGGAGTGATTCACGCTGCGGGCGTGCTCGACGACGCGACGCTCCTCCGGATGGAGCTCGGCCAGATCCGGGCGGTCATGGCACCCAAGGCCGCCGGAGCGTGGGTCCTCCACACGCTGACCGAGTCGGACCCGCTCGACTTCTTCGTCCTGTGCTCGTCGGTTTCCCCCCTCCTGGGCCTGGCCGGCCAGGCGAGCTACGCGGGGGCCAACGCGTTCCTGGATGCGCTGGCGCGGTATCGGCGGAGCCTCGGCCGCCCCGCGATCAGCATCGGCTGGGGCCCGTGGAGTGACATCGGGCTCGCCGCCGCGCGTCGCGATCGCGGGGCGCGCCTCGAAAGGGTAGGACTCGGAAGCCTATCCCCCGAGCAGGGTGTGCAGGCTTTCACCGCGATGCTCGGAAGCGACCGCACCCATCAGGCGATCATGATCTTCGACGCCGAGGCCTGGAGCGTGGCACGTGGCGGAGCGCCCGATCCCTTCCTCGGCGCGCTCGTGCGCCCATCGGCGGCGCGCCCCGACGCGGGCGGCGCCGCACTGCCGGACGTGTTGAGAGCCGCCCCGGGCTCCGCCCGGCTCGGGATGCTCCGGGCGCACCTGACGGCGCGGGTCGCGCGGATTCTGCGCCTGGAGCCGGCACGAGTCGACGCGGAGGCCCCTCTCAAGAGTCTCGGCCTCGATTCACTGATGACGCTCGAGCTACGAAACCGGCTCGAGGCGGACTTCGGGTTGCGCCTGTCGGCCACGCTCGTGTGGAACTACCCGACGGTTGCCGCGCTGGTTGGCCACATCGCCGAGGCGCTCGACCTCGTCGTCGATGCGCCGCGGGTGGAGGCGGCGCCGACGACCGAACGGGTCGACCCGGAGACCGAGGGCCTGTCTCGGGACCAGGTGGGCGCGCTGCTGGACGAGGAGCTGGCGCGGGTGAATCGACTGCTCGGAGGCGGACCGGAGCCGGGTCATGAGTGAGCCGAGCGGCGACCAGCTGCGGCAGGCGCTCGACGCCCTGGCGAAGATGCGCGCCCGTCTCGAAGCGGCGGAGCGCGCGAAAACGGAACCCATCGCCATCGTGGGTATCGGCTGCCGACTCCCGGGCGGCGTCCGCGACGCCGCGTCGTTCTGGGCTCTGCTCGCCAAGGGCGTCGACGCGGTCACCGAGGTGCCGGCCGATCGCTGGGACGCGGCGGCGCTCTACGATCCCGATCCTCGAGCCCGCGGCAAGATGAGCACGCGCTGGGGAGCGTTCCTGGGCGAGATCGATGGCTTCGATGCCGCGTTCTTCGACATCTCGCCGCGCGAGGCCGCCCGCATGGATCCCCAGCAGCGCCTGCTCCTCGAGGTGGCGTGGGATGCGCTCGAGGATGCGGGCCAGAATCCCTCTCGACTGGCCGGAAGCGCGGCGGGGGTCTTCGTCGGGGTCCACAGCCACAGCAACGACTACTGGACGCTCCAGGCCGAGAACCCCGCGGGCCTCGATGCCTACGCGGGCACCGGGACGTCGCATAGCGTGCTCGCCGGACGGCTCGCGTACCTGCTCGATCTCCGCGGGCCGAGCCTTGCTATCGACACCGCCTGCTCGTCGTCCCTCGTGGCGGTCCACCTGGCCGTTCAGGCGCTCCGGACCGGCGAATGTGACGTGGCCCTCGCGGCCGGCGTGAACGTGATCCTGTCACCCGAGTTCACGGTCGCCGCTTCCCGCATGCAGATGCTGGCCGCCGACGGTCGCTGCAAGGCCTTCGACGAGCGCGCCGATGGTTTCGTGCGCGGCGAGGGCTGCGGTGTGGTGGTGCTCAAGCGCCTCGCCGACGCCGTCGCGGCCGGAGATCCGATCCGGGCGGTCGTCCGCGGATCGGCGGTGAACCAGGACGGCCGCACGAACGGGCTGACCGCGCCCAGCGGGCGCTCGCAGGAAGCGCTGATCCGCCGCGCGCTCCATCAGGCCGGTGTCACGCCCGAGGAGCTCGGGTACGTGGAGGCGCATGGGACCGGGACGCCGCTCGGCGATCCCATCGAGATGGAGGCGCTCGGCGCGGTGCTCGGATCGGGCCGCGCCGCGCCGTGCCTCGTCGGGTCGGTCAAGACGAACCTGGGACACCTCGAGGGTGCGGCCGGCATCGCGGGGCTCATCAAGACGGTGCTGGCGCTCCAGCACGGATCGGTGCCGGCGCACCTGCACTTCCGCCGCCTGAACCCCCACATCAGCATGCCGCCGACCCTCGCCATTCCGACGTCACTCGGCCCGTGGCCGGCCGGGCGTGGCCGGCGCTGTGCGGGCGTGAGCTCGTTCGGCTGGTCGGGCACGAACGCGCACGTGGTGCTGGAGGCAGCGCCGCCCGTGGTCGATGCACCGCCTGCCGCAGCCCGGGACGCGGTCCTGCTGCCGCTCTCTGCACGGAGCGCGCCGGCGCTCGCCGCGCTCGCGCGGTCGTATTCCGGGGCGCTGGCGGGTGCGGATCGGCTCGAAGACCTCGTCTACACCGCGGCCGTGCGGCGGGCGCATCACGAGCACCGGCTGGCAGTCGTCGGCCGCTCGGCGGACGGGCTGCGGGAAGCGCTGACCGAGTACCTCGCGCGGGGATCACATCCGGCGGTGATCGCCGGGCGGAACCGGAAGGCGTCGGCGCCGCTCGCCTTCGTCTTCCCGGGCCAGGGCTCCCAGTGGCCGGGGATGGGGCGCCGCCTGCTCGTCCAGGAGATGGTCTTCCGCGAGAGTCTCGAGCGGTGTGACGAGGCGATCCGGCGAGAGGCCGGCTGGAGCGTGGTCGAGCGGCTGACCGTGGTCGATCGCGAGCTCGACGGTATCGACGAGGTGCAGCCGGCGCTCTTCGCGGTGAGCGTCGCGCTGGCCGCCCTCTGGCAGTCGTGGGGGATTCAGCCGGGTGCGGTCGTCGGGCACAGCCTGGGGGAGATCGCCGCCGCGCACGTCGCGGGCGCGCTCGATCTCCCGGACGCGGCCCGGGTGATCTGCCGTCGGAGCCACTTGCTCCGCCGGCTGAGCAGTCGCGGGGCGATGGCCGCGGTCGACCTCCCGCTCGAGGAAGCACGCGCCGCCCTTCAAGGCTTCGAGGACCGCCTCGCAGTCGCGGTCAGCAACGGGCCGCGCTCGACCGTGATCTCGGGCGACCCGGTTGCGCTCGAGACGGTGCTCGTCCGGCTCCGGGAGCGCAACGTCTTCGCCCGGCTGGTCAAGGTGGACGTCGCTTCCCACAGCCCGCAGGTCGACGAGATCACCCCCGATCTGCTACGGGACCTCGCCGGGATCCGGCCGCGGACTGGAACCGTGCCGATCTACTCGACCGTCACCGGCCGCCTGATCGATGGCGCGACCCTCGACGCCGCCTACTGGACGCGCAACGTCCGGCAGCCGGTGCTCTTCGGCCCCACGATGGAGCAGGCGATGGAGGCCGGCTTCACCACTGTCCTCGAGGTCAGCCCGCACCCGATCCTGGTCACCGCGGTGGAAGGCACCGCCCAGCACGTCGGCCGGCCAGCGGTGGTGCTGTCGTCCCTGCGTCGCGATCACGACGAGATGACCGAGCTGCTCACCTCGCTCGGACGGCTCCACTGTCAGGGCTCGCCGGTGAATTGGTCCGCGCTCCAGACCTCCGGAGCACGCGCGGTGTCCCTGCCGAACTATCCGTGGCAGCATCGACGGTTCTGGATCGAGGCCGCGGCCGACCGGCCCGCTCTCGAGCGGACGGCGCGGGGTAGCCGCCGGCCGAGCCCGGACTGGCTCTGGCGTCTCGCGTGGCGACCCGAACCGCGCCCGGCGGATTCGGTGCCGCAGGTCGGGCGCTGGCTGCTGCTCGCGGACCGGAGTCCGGTCTCCCGCGCGCTGCGAGTCGAGCTCGAGAAGCGCGGGAACCGGGTCGTCGCAGTTCACGCGGGCCCCCGTTACACGATGTCGCCGGATGGCGAGTTCACGGTCGATCCGGAGCGGCCCGACGATTTCCGACGTCTGCTCGAGGAGACGGGCGAGCCGGGTGAAGCGTGGGCGGGCACCGTGCACCTCTGGGGGCTCGATGCGGGAGCATCCGGGGGCCACGATGGTGGGCCCGCGACCAATGCGAATCGCGCCTGCATCGGCGGGCTCCATTTGGTCCAGGCACTCGGCGCGTCGAGCCAGTCGACCGGCGGCCGGCTGTGGATCGTCACGCAAGGGGCCCAGGCGCTTGGCGCCCCGCGCGCATTGACTCTTGCGCAGGCACCGCTCTGGGGCCTGGGCCCCGTCGTGGGGGTCGAGCATCCAGCCCTGTGGGGTGGCCTCGTCGACATGGATTCGGCGGTCGGTCCGGACGCCATTGGCTCGCTCGCCGACGAGATCTCCAGCCGTGCCCTCGGCGAACGTGTCGCCTTCCGTGACGGATGCCGGTACGTCGCCCGGCTCGAGCATGCCGAGGTGGCCGAAGCCGCGGATCCGCTGCGCCTCCGGCCAGATCGGGCCTACGTGGTCACGGGCGGCCTGGGAGGGATCGGGAGGCGGCTCGCGCAATGGCTGGTCGCTCGAGGCGCGCGACATCTCGTCCTGCTCGGCCGCCATGCCTCCGCTGACACGGCCGCCGACCTCGTCCAGGTACTCGAGGCAGCGGGGGCGCGGGTCATGGTGGATCGGGCCGACGTCGCCAACGGTGACGACCTCGCGGCCCTGCTCGATCGGATCCCGCGAACCCTGGCGCCGGTCGGCGGCATCCTTCACGCAGCCGGTGTCCTCGATGACGGGATCATCGGTCGACAGGACGCCGCACGCTTCGCCGCGGTGATGGCCCCGAAAGTGGCGGGCGCGTGGAACCTGCACGAGCTGACGCGCGAGCTCGGGCTCGAGTGCTTCGTCATGTTCTCCTCGGCGGCGGCCATTCTCGGTACGCCGGGACAGGCCGCGTACGCGAGCGGGAACGCCTTCCTCGACGGGCTCGCCCACCATCGGCGCGCCGCCGGGCTACCCGCTCTCGTCGTCGACTGGGGCCGCTGGGGCGAGGTGGGCCTGGCGGCGGAAGGCGAGCGGGCACGCAACATGACCGCGCTCGGCTTCGGGGCGATGACGCCGAGTACGGCGCTGGACGCGCTGGGGCACGCCATGGCCGGGACGGCCTCCCAGCTAGCGATCATGGCCTTCGATCCCGAGGCGTACCGACGGAGCTTGCCGGGCCGCGCGCTGCCGGTCCTTCCGGCCCGGACCGTCGCGCCGGATGCGGGCGATGTCGAATCCGGGGGGTCCGTCCTACTCGACACCCTGCGCCGCGTGCCGGCGGCGACGCGGGGCGCGCTCCTGCTCGAGCACGTGCAAGCGCAGGTCGCCGCGGTGCTCCGGCTCGACGACCCGGAGGCTCTCGACGAGGCGCGGGGCTTTTTCACCCTCGGCATGGATTCGTTGATGGCGGTCGAGCTGAAGAACCGGCTGCAAGGCACGCTGGGGCTTCCGCTGCCGTCCACGGTGGTGTTCGATCGGCCGTCGATCGCCCTGCTCGTGCAGTTCCTGGAGCGTGAGGTCCTGGGCTCGCCTCCCGGCGGCCCGGTCGACGCCATCCGGGTGCCGCGCGAGGTCATCGTTGACGGCGAGGAGATTCGCCGCCTGCCTCGTCACGAGATCGAGGCTCTGCTGGCGGACGAGCTCAAGCAGCTCAAGGGACTCGGAGACGCGCGATGAGCCAGGGCGACGCGGATCAGCTCGCCGAGGCCCTGCTGGCCCTGCGTACGATGCGTGCGCGCATCGACGCGCTCGAGCGAGCCAAGCCCGAGCCGATCGCCATCGTAGGCATCGGCTGTCGCTTCCCCGGCGGGGCCTCCGATCCGGAGCGGTTCTGGCAGCTGTTGCGGAGCGGAACCGACGCGATCACGCCCGTTCCGGCCGATCGCTGGAGCGCCGAGCGGTTTTCCGGCTCCGATCCCGAGGCGGGCGGGATGATCCCGGCTCCCTGCGGAGGCTTTCTCGGAGACGTTCGCTCCTTCGACCCCCACTTCTTCGGGATCACCCCGCGCGAGGCGCTCGCGATGGACCCTCAGCAGCGGCTCGTGCTGGAGGTCGCCTGGGAGGCGCTCGAGGACGCGGGCGCGGTACCCGGTCAGTTGGCGGGGACGCCGACCGGGGTGTTCGTCGGAATCGGGCTCAACGACTACGGCCGCCTGCAGGTAACGGAGCAAGAGCAGGATCCACGTCGCATCGACACCTACTCGATTTCGGGCAACGCGCTCTGCATCACCGCGAACCGCCTCTCGTATCTCCTGGACCTGCGCGGCCCCAGCATGGCCATCGACACCGCGTGCTCTTCGTCACTGGTCGCGATTCACATGGCCTGCCAGAGCCTGCGGACGGGGGAGAGCACGCTGGCCATCGCGGGCGGGGTGAACGTGATGCTGTCGCCGGCGAACAGTATCGGAGTCGCCCGCTTCCTCTCGCCGGATGGACGCTGCAAGGCCTTCGACGCGCGAGCGAATGGGTACGTCCGGGGCGAGGGCGCCGGGCTCGTGGTGCTCAAGCCTCTGTCGCGAGCCCAGGCCGACGGGGACCGGATCTACGCCGTGATCCGTGGGAGCGCGATCAACCAGGACGGGTTCAGCAGCGGCCTCACGGTGCCGAACGGCACCGCCCAGGAGGCGCTCGTCCGCCGCGCGCTCGAGAGCGCGGGAGTGGCCCCCGCGGACATCCAGTACGTGGAAGCCCACGGGACCGGCACCGCGCTAGGTGACCCCATCGAGGTCAACGCGCTGAGCGCGGTACTGTCCGCCGGGCGTCCCGCAGACCGGATCTGCGCGATCGGCTCGGTCAAGACCAACGTCGGGCACCTCGAGGCCGCGGCCGGGGTGGCCGGGCTGATCAAGGTCGCGCTCAGCCTGGAGCACCGGGAGATCCCGCCGAGCCTGCACTTCGAGAGCCCGAATCCGCACATTCCCTTCGATCGGATCCCGCTCCGCGTGGCCCGTGCCCTCTCGCCATGGCCCGAGGTCGGGGGGCGGCCGCTCGCCGGAGTCAGCTCGTTCGGATTCGGCGGGACCAACGCGCACGTGGTCCTCGAAGCGGCGCCGGTCGCGGCGGAGCCGACTGACCCCGCCTTGCCGGATCGGGCCCAGGTGCTCCTGCTTTCTGCGAAGAGTCGATCGTCCCTCGAGTCCCTCGCGCGCGAATGGGATGCCTTCCTGGCGAGCGGCGTGCGTGATCTGGCGGCGGCGTGCTCCACCGCGAGCGTTCGCCGGACCCACCACCCGCACCGGATCGCGCTGGTGGGACGCTCCGCGGCCGAGCTCCGCGAGCGGCTCCAGCGTGTCCTTGCCGGCGAGACCGTCACCGGGGCCGCTACGGGTGAGCTCGTGCGCAAGCGGCCCCGGCTCGCGTTCGTGTTCTCCGGCCAGGGTCCCCAGTGGTGGGGAATGGGCCGCCAGCTGCTCGCTACCGAGCCCGTGTTCCGCCAGGTCGTCACGGAATGCGACCGACGGCTGAGCGAGCTCGGAGGCTTCTCCCTGCTGGCGGAGCTGGGCGCGGGCGAGGCGGTCTCGCGTCTCGACCGTACCGACATCGCGCAGCCGGCGATCCTCGCGCTCCAGGCCGGTCTCGTGGCGCTGTGGCGTGCGTGGGGCGTGACTCCGCACGCGGTGGTCGGGCACAGCGTGGGCGAGATCGCGGCGGCGCACGCGGCGGGCGCGCTCACGCTCGATCAGGCGGTCGAGATCGCGTTCCACCGCGGCCGCCTGATGCACGAGGCGGCGGGCCGCGGGCGCATGGCCGCGGTCGAGGTGAGTCCGGAGCGTGCCGCCGAAGCATTGCGCGCGTACGAGCAGCGCCTGGCCGTCGCGGCGGTCAACGGTCCCGAGTCGGTGGTCCTCTCCGGCGAGCCGGAGGCCCTGGCCAGCGTGGTGGCCGCATTCGAGGCGCAAGGGGTGACGTGCCGGATGCTCCCGGTGGACTACGCGTTTCACAGCCCGCAGATGGCCGGAGCGGCGCGAGGTCTCGCGGAGCGTCTGCGCGATCTGGCTCCCGCGGCGGTGAACGTGCCCCTGGCCTCGACGGTGACCGGGCGTGGCATCGATCCCTCGACCATGGATGCGCGGTACTGGGCTCGCAACGTGGAGTCGGCGGTGCAGTTCCGGGCGGCGGTGGATACCCTCATCGAGCAGGAGATCACGCTCTTCGTCGAGATCGGCCCGCATCCGGTGCTGGGAGCCGCCATCGCGCAGTGCCTGGAGCGGCACGGCCGCGAAGGTCTGACCATCGCGTCGCTCCGGCGTGGCCAGGACGAGCGCGCGGTGATGCTCGCCGCCCTCGGGGTGCTCCACACCAAGGGCTTGCCGGTGGACTGGACGGCGGTTCAGGGGCCTCGGCTTCGGCCCGTCCGCGTGCCGGGCTATCAGTGGGACCGCAGGCCGTACTGGATCCTGGACGAGGCTGCCCGTCATTCGACACCGGCGGTCCACCCGATGCCGGCGGCGCATCGGCATCCACTCCTCGGAGACCCACTGCGCTCTCCGGTCGGCACGGTCTTCCCCTCGATGCTCGACACCGTGACGATCGCCCTCCTCGGTGATCACCGCGTTCTCGACACCGCGATCCTCCCCGCGGCCGCGTGTCTCGAGATGGCGCTTTCGGCCGCCCGACGCGTCACCGGGCAGTCTCGGCCCCATCTCGTGGACGTCTCGATCCTCCATCCGCTGGTCGTGCCGGATGCTGGTGCGCGTGCGGTGCAGCTGGTGCTCGAGCCGGCAGGGGCCGACGCGCTCGCGTTCCGTCTGTTCAGTGGCTCGGCAGAGGCGGCCCAGGCGACGAACGATTGGACCCTGCACGCGACGGGCACGGTGGCTGCGGCTCGGTCGGTCGACGCGTCGAGGACCGAGCCGCTCGCGGCGATCCTGGCGCGCTGTGGCGAGGTCCAGACCGGGGACCGCCAGTACGAGCGCCTCCACGCGGTGGGGATTCACTTCGGGCCTCGCTTCCGCCGCATCGCGGAGATCCGGCGTGGCCACGACGAGGCGGTGGGCCTGGTCCGCGCGGTCGACAATCCCGGCGAGGTGGGGGCGGAGTGGACGGTGGA
>Ga0068869_100000964_pt1 | contig 16738 bp, 13 predicted proteins | sample KBSMisM52_FD_64676 | JGI IMG/M metagenome (GOLD analysis project Ga0068869, IMG submission 64676) | Miscanthus rhizosphere microbial communities from Kellogg Biological Station, Michigan, USA - KBS Miscanthus M5-2 | ecosystem: Host-associated > Plants > Roots > Rhizosphere > Soil ... | reverse complement strand
CTTGGTCGGATAGAACGAGAGGGCGCCGATCCCGCTGCGGACGCCCACGGGCCGCCCCTTGTACTGCGCGCCGATGGCCTGGCAGGCGTCTTCGACGAGCGGGATCCCGCGCTCGCGCGCCATCTCGATCATGGGATCGAGGTCGACGGGATGGCCATAGAGGTGGACGGGGAGGAGCGCACGCGTGTGGGGCGTGAGCGCGCGCGCGACCGTCTCCGGCGTCACGTTGAGGGTCACGGGGTCCACGTCCGCGAACACCGGCCGCGCGCCCGCGCGCAGGATGGCGAGGGCGGTGAAGGCGGCGGTCAGGGGCGAGGTGATGACCTCGTCGCCGGCGGCGAGGCCGAGCGCCTCCAGGGCGAGCTGGATCGCTTCCGTCCCGTTGGCCACGCCGATGGCGTGCCGCGCCTGGAGCGAGGCCGCCAGCTCGCGCTCGAAAGCCTCGCCCTCCGGCCCCAGGATGAACCAGCCGGAATCGAGGACGCGCGCCACCGCGGCGTCGATCTCCGGACGCAAGGCGGCCACGTGCGCCTTGAGATCCCCGAAGGGGACGGCGGTCATGAGCGGGACACCACGCTCAAAGGTAATGCCGGGCGTGCTCGCGGTAGTAATCGATGGTGCGGGCGAGCCCGTCCCGCAGCGCCACTTCGGGCTTCCAGCCGAGCGCCTTCCGGATCTTGGTCGTATCCGCGTAGAAGTCTCCGATGTCGATCTTCTTGCGGTCGGCGGGGAAGGCCACGAGGCGATAGGAGCCGCCTCTTCCCGCCAGCTCGACCAGCATCTTCGCGATGTCGATGAGGGCGACGGGGGCCTCGCCGCCGAGGTTGAAGACCTCGCCGTCCGCCGCCTCCATCGCGCCCGCCCGCAGCAGCGCGTCCACCACGTCGTCCACGTAGTCGAAGTCGCGCTTCTGCTGGCCGTCCCCGAAGAGCTGGATCTCCTCGCCGCGCACCGCTTGCCGGATGAACCAGCCGATGAATCCCTGGCGGTTGTGCTTGATGAGCTGGCGCGGTCCGTAGGTGTTGGTGAGGCGCAACGAGGTGCTGCGGATGCCGTACACGGAGTGGTAGACGAGGTGGTAGAACTCGCCGGAGATCTTGTTGATGCCGTTGACGTCCGTGGGGTTGAGCAGATGGGTCTCGTCCACGGGCAGCCGCATGGGCTTGCCGTAGACCTGGCGCGTCCCCGCGTAGACGATCTTCACTCCGGGGTTGTTCTTGCGCACCGCCTCCAGGATCCAGAGCTGGCTGCGGCAGTTGATCTCGAGGTCGGTGAAGGGATCGACCATGGAGTCGATGTGGCTGACCTGGCCGGCGAGGTTGAAGAGGATGTCCTGCTCGCGCACCAGGTACTCCATGCCGTGGCCGCGCACGTCCGCGATGTTGATCTTGACCTTGTCCTCGTAGCCGGCGAGGTTGAACAGGTTCCCGCCGTAGTCGGGCAGCAGGCTGTCCACGGCCAGGACGTGCGCCCCGAGGTCGGCCAGTGCGCGCGAGAGGTTGGAGCCGATGAACCCGAGCGCGCCCGTGACCAGGACCTTCCGCCCGCGATAGAAGTCGCGGTAGTCCGAGGTCAAGCCTGTCCTCGGAAGACGCTCACTCCCCGTGGGCCCGGGTCTTGGGCGCGCCCGCGGGGACGGGCGGAGCGGGCGACCGCAAATGCTCCTTCCGCACCACCAGCTCCCACCACAGCTTCACGAGGTCGACCAGCGTGCGGGCCACGCGCGGGAAATTGAAGAACTGGCTCTTCCCATAGGTCCGGTGGAAATGGTGCACGGGGACCTCGGCCAGACGGTACCCGTGGTCCTGGACCTTCTTCATGAGCTCGACGCAGATGACGCCGGACGAGCGCGTGAGGACGACTCTCTCGAACACGGTCCGCCGCATGAGCCGGAAGTCGCAGTCCACGTCGCTCAGGCGCAGCCCGAACATCGTCTTCACGAACGTGTGGTACGCCTTGCCGATGACCTTGCGGTGGAAGGGATCGGAGCGCCCGATCTTGTAGCCGTTGACGAAGTCCACCTCGGGCGTGAAGGCCTCGAACAGGCGCTTCATCTCGCGCGGATCGTATTGCGCGTCGCCGTCCGTGTAGAACACCAGCTCCTTGGACGCGGTCTGGAACCCCGTACGGAGCGCGCCCCCGTACCCGCGGTTGGTCCCGTGGTGCACGACCTTGAGCCAGGAGAAATGGCGCGCCATCTCGTCGAGCAGCTCGCCCGTATGGTCGGGGCTGCCGTCGTCGATCACGATGACCTCGTAGTCGTCGGTGAGCTGGCGGGCCGTCATGTGCGCGATGAGGGCGAGGCTGGCGATGGTGCCGGCGTCGTTGTACGCGGGGAAGAAGACGGAGAGGCTCGGGGCCATAGGGAATCTGGGACCGTAGCACGCGCCCGCGCGGAGGGTCAACTTCGTTTGCCGCGCGCTTCGCGCGCCACCGCGAACCCGAGAACGAGCGCGGTCAGGGCGGCCAGGACCGCGCCCAGGGCGAGCCCCGGCGTGTGATAGGAGAGGAGCACGCGGTGGATCCCGGGGGCCAGCGCGACGGCCATCTCGGCGTGGTTCACGCGCACGATCGGCGCGGGCGCGTCGTCCACGGCGGCGGACCAGCCACCGTCCCAGGCTTCGCTCACCACGAGCAGGCCGGGCCCTTCCGCGCGGACGTCGAGGTGGCGCGGGTCGGCGCTCACCAGGACCTCTGCCCTCCCGGCGCGGGACTCCGCGCTCAGGCTCAGGCCACGCGCGTCGTCGGCGGTCACCAGCGCCTGCCGGCGTGGATCGACGCCGAGCGCGTCCGGCGCGCCCAGGGCGCGCACGACCGCCTCGTCGTCGGCCAGCACCCGCGCGGCCTCCGCCACCCAGGCGCGCGTGGCCCCCGCCACCTCGAAGAGGCGGACGAGCGGCGTGACCGCGCGCTCCGCCAGCACGCCGCCGTCGCTCGCGAAGGCGGCCGGAAGCGACACCGGCGTGAGGGCGCCGGTGAGCGCGTCGAACACGGCCAGGCGGGAGAGCATCAGCCGGCCCGTCCCCGGGAGCGCTTCCAGGCTCACCCCGTCGACGTGGTAGCGTCCGGGCAGACGGAGTCGCCCGAGGTAGCGATGCGCGGCGAAGCTCGCGCCGGGCTCGGTCCAGGTGTTGAAGATGGGCGCGATCGCGTGCGCGACGCGCGGCCGCACGTCCGGACGCTCCCACGACCATTCCGCGGTCTCGACGCCGGCGCGCAGGCGGAGCTCGAAGCTGCGGCCGGTGGCGAGGCGGGCCTCCACGCGCGCGACGTCCTGTCCCTGTGGGACGCCGACGGCGTCGGAGAGCAGCGACACGACCTGGATCTCGGTGGCGGGGGTGATGGGGAGGGGGAAGAAGCGGCGGCGTCCGGGGTCCAGGCGGAGGTCCACGGGATCACCGGCGAAACCGATGCGCGGCGCGGCCAGCGAGCTGGCCGGCACCTGCACCCAGCGCACGCCGAGCATCTCCAGCCGCGCCGGCTCCGAGCGGAAGAAAGCGTTCGGGAGCGTGCCTCCGACCCCCATGCTCCCGAGGGCGACGCGCGTGCGCAGCGGGACCATCGGGTCGTAGCCGTTGGCGGAGCGTCCGCCCGCCAGTCCCGCCCAGTTCGCGTAGGCGAGGTCCTTCTCCTGGTCGCGCGGCCAGTCGCGGACGAGAGCGAGCATGCGTCCGTGCGCGCCGGCGCCCATCGCGTTCCAGAGGGCGCGCCGGGTGGCGCTGCCCTCGTAGATGTCCGCCTCCGTCGGATAGAAGTCCCAGGGGCGTCGGCCGCCCGGCTGCAACACGAAGGACACGGTGAGAGGCAGCAGCCAGAGGCCGGCGCGTACGGTGTGGGGCGACGAGGCCAGCGAGAAGTACAGGATCAGGCTCAGGGCCAGGACGCCCACCGCGCCCGCCAGCGATTCCGGCAGGGGCCCCACCGCGGCCGCGGCCACGGAGAGCACCGCCGCCGAGGCGAGGGCGGCGGTGAGGAAATACGCGCGCAGGCGCGCGCCCTCGGGCTGTCGCCGCGCGCGCCACTGGGCGGAGAGCGAGAGGCCGGCGAGCACGCAGAGGGTCAGCTCGAAGACGAGCCCGGGCGCCCCCGGTGCGGACAGCGGCCCGCGCCCCCACTGCAGGGCGAGACAGAGGGCGAGCGCGAGCCCCAGCACCCGGATCGGAGTCTGGGTCAGGGCCAGGGGCAGCGCGGCCAGGGCCAGCGCGGCCGCGGGCGTGTGCGAGGCGTAGCGCAGGACGAGGCCGAAGAGGCCGGCCAGCGGACGATCGCGGTTGGCGAGCCCGGTGATGGAGCGGCCGGCGTCGCGGGCGAGCACGAGCGTGGGCAGGAGCTGGGGGGCGGCGAGGAGGGCGGCGGCCAGGAGGGCGAGCACGCTCGCGCGGACGCTGGGGCCGCGCGGGCTCGGCATCAGCACGTGGCCGACCACGAGCCGGCCCGCGACGAGCGCGGCCCCCGCCCGCGCCGCCTCCGGCGAGCCGGCCAGCAGGAGGAGAGCGAGGCTGACGGCGAGGCCGGCCGCGCGCGCCGCCGTCCCCCGCCGCATGTGATCCTCGGCGGCCAGCAGGACGAGGGGCAGGAGCGGCGCCGCCACCAGCGTAGCCGTGTCCGCGAGATGGGCGACGAGGTAGGGACCGAGGGCGAAGCAGAGCCCGCCCACGAATGCGCCCACGCGCTCCGCGCCCAGCCGCCTCAGATACAGGAAGACGAGGATGGCGGACGCGGAGAGGGAAAGAAGGACGAGGGTCTGGAAGGCCGCGAAGGGCGGCAGGAGGGCCAGGAGCGGCATGAGCGGGTAGAACGCCCCCGGCCGGTAGCCCGCCAGCAGCGGCGTGCCCAGGAAGATGTTGGGGTTCCATTCCGGGAGCTCGCCGCGGGCGTAGCTCTCCCATACGAGCGCGCGCAACGGGAAGTGCAGGGCCGCGCCGTCTCCGGAGCCGAGCAGCCGATGCGCCGTCCAGGCCGGAGCGTAGGCCACCGCGGGCAGGGCGGCCAGGAGGAGCAGCAGCCATACGTCCCGTCGCGCGCGGCGGAAGATCACGCCCTGTCGTTACCGGCGGCGATCTGCTCCGAGATGAGGCCGAACAGGAAGACGACGACCGCGAGCTGGATGAGCAGCGCCGATCCCATCGGGATCTTGCCGTGGACGTAGACGTTCCAGATCCCGTAGAAGAGGCCGAGGAGGAACGACGCCGCGGAGATGGGGAAGAAGACCTTGAGCGGGCTGTAGAGGGTGACGATCTTCAAGATGATGAGGACGAAGCGGACGCCGTCGCGCACGACGCGGATCTTGCTGCGGCCGACGCGGGGACGTGCGGTCACGGGCAGGAAGGTGACGTTGTGGCCCGCCTTCATGAGGGCGAGACACGAGGTCGTGGGGTACGAGAAGCCGTTGGGCAGCAGGTGGAGGATCTCGAGCATGCGGTCGCGGCGCGCGGCCCGGAAGCCGGAGGTGAGGTCGGGGATGGGCCGCCCGGTGAGCCAGGAGGCGAGCAGGCGGAACACGGTGTTGCCGAGCGCGCGCGTGAAGGACTGGTCCCTCGACGAGCGGGCCCCGATCACCATGTCGTGCACGCCGACGCCCGCGACGAGGCGGGCCATGTCCTCCGGATCGTGCTGTCCGTCCGCGTCCAGGAGGAGGACGACGTCGCCCTGCGCCTCCCGGAGGCCCGTCTTCACCGCCGCTCCGTTCCCCTTGTTGTAGGGATGGCGGACCACGCGCGCGCCCGCCTGCGCGGCGCGCTCCGCGGTGAGATCGGTGGACCCGTCGTCGACGACGACGACCTCGCGCCAGGCCCCGCGGGCGCGGACGCGGGTGACGACGTCCGCGATGGCCTCCTGCTCGTTGAACGCGGGAATGACGACGGAGACCTGCGCGGGCTCAGCCACGGCCGTCACCCCGCTCCAGCTCTCCCTTGCGCACGCGATAGAGGAGGTCCTCGAGGAGCTTCCGGTTGCTGGCCACGAGGTCGGCCATGATGCCCCACTGCAGGGTCTGGAAGCCGAGGATGAGGAGGAGCACGGAGAGGATGGCGGACTGCAGGTGGCCGCGGATGTCGCCGTGGGCCCAGAACCATGCGTAGCGCAGGCCGAGGGCGACGCCGCCGGCGGTGAGGACGGAGCCGATGAGGACGAAGACCTTGAACGGCTCGTACATCGCGTAGATCCGCAGGATCGTGGCCGCGGAGCGCTTCAGGTACTCCCAGGTCGAGGAGAAGAGCCGGGAGGGGCGTGTGTGCCGGCTGGAGATGGGGAGGTGGGTGACCGCCATCTTCTTCTTGCCGGCCTGGATGATCGACTCCAGGGTGTAGGTGAACTCGCTCACGATGTTGATGCGGAGGGCGGCCTCGCGGTTGAGGGCCCGGAAGCCGCTGGTGGCGTCGGGAACGTTGGTCCCCGACACCTTGCGCACCACCCAGGAGCCGAGCGTCTGCAGGCGGCGCTTGGGCCAGGAGAAGTGCTCGACCTGGCCGACCTCGCGGTCCCCGATGACCATGTCCGCTTCCCCGGAGAGGATGGGGGCGATCAGGCGCGGGATCTCGCTCCCCGCGTATTGCGCGTCCGCGTCCGTGTTGACGATGACGTCCGCGCCCAGGCGCACGGCGGCGTCGAGGCCGGCCATGAAGCCGGCGGCCAGGCCCTTGCGGCGGGTGAAACGGACGATGTGGTCGGCGCCGTGCGCGCGCGCGACCTGCGAGGTCGCGTCCGTGGAGCCGTCGTCGATGACGAGGACCTCCACGGCGTCGACGCCGGGAATGGTGCGGGGGATGGCCTTGAGCGTCTCCGGAAGGGTCGCTTCCTCGTTGAGGCAAGGGATCTGGACGATCAGCTTCATCCGCGCCGAACGGTAGCACAGGGGTCTCGGGGCCGGTTAGCGTAGAGTCCGCTTCCGAGGGAGGTGAAGCATGCACCCCGCGCTGCAGCGGAACATGTACTTCGTCAAGGAGCACACGGGCCTCTTCAAGGCCGCCAACAACTACGACGTCCTCGATCCCCAGACCAGCCAGATCGTCCTCCTCTGCCGCGAGGACGACCTCGGGTTCTTCACCAAGCTCCTCCGCTTCACCGACTACAAGCGGATGACCCCTTTCGACGTGCGCATCAAGTCTCCCGACGGCGTGACCCTCGTGCGGGTCACGCGCGGGGTCTCGTTCTTCATGTCCCACGTGAAGGTGCTGGATGAGCACGATCGCGTCGTGGGCGGCTTCAAGCAGAAGTTCTTCTCGATCGGCGGCCGCTTCACCGTCCTCGACGCCCAGGACCAGCCGGTTTGCACGCTGCAGGGAAACTGGACCGGCTGGGACTTCAAGTTCGTGGCCGGGACGACGGTGCTGGCCCAGGTCAGCAAGAAGTGGGCGGGCCTGGGGAAGGAGCTCTTCACCAGCGCGGACAACTACATGTTGACGATCGCGGACAGCGTCCGCCCCGACGATCCCCGCCGCCGGTTGCTCCTGGCCGCCGTGATGTCCATCGACATGGTGCTCAAGGAGTGACGGCGGCCCGCCGCCGCGCGGCCCCGCGCCAGGCGGAGTGGAACCGGAACTGCGCGAGGTTGTCGAGGACGGTCCGGGCCACGCGGCCGGAGCGGGCCACGGGTACGACGGCCATGCCCGCGGCGGCGGCGCTCGCGGCCGCGGGAGCGAGAGCGGGAATCACGACCCGGAAGGAGTCGTCGCGGGGGACGTTCGGAAAGAGCCCGTCGAGCCAGCTCGCGATCTGGAGCTGGGCGCCGCTGGGCGCTCCCCCCGGTCCGAAGTCGAAGGCGGCCGGGTCCAGCTCGACGGGCCGCACCTCCTGCCGCCGATGGAGATGCACGCGATACCCGGGATCGAGAGTGGCCAGTCGGCGCTGACGTCGCGCCTCGGCCGTGCTCTGGTACTCCCGGGTGATGACCCCGCGCACGACGAGGAGGAGATCCGCTTCCACGAGACGGATCGGTCCTTCGTCCCCCTCCAGCGCGAGGGCGTCGCCGTCGGCGGCTCCGCGCGTGACCTGCACCGGCTCCGCTCGCCGGACCTCGTCTTCCGCGATCTCGAGCACGTCCAGCCCCTCGCCGCGGAGCCGGGCGGCCTCCTCCATGGCCGGGGCGGCGGGAAGGATGCGATGGAGATCGGGGCCCCCTCGCCGGCGCCGCTGGCTGGCCTCGAACGCGGAGAGAGACAGGGCGCGCATGAGCGCGGCTTCGTCGGCGCGCGCCGGATCGAGCACGAGCAGGACGCGCGGCGTGGACGCCGCGGGCTCCGCGGCCGCCGCCGCGGGCACGCCGACGGCCGATGGGCCCTCGCGCGCCCATTCCGCTTCGAGGGCCGCGCGCGCGGCCGCCGCCGCCTCCACCGCCTCCAGCGGCAGGTGGGCCCCGCAGTACACGCAGCGGGGCTGGGCCGCGGCCACCGGACGCGCGCACTGCGGGCAGGTGGGGCCGCCGCCCGTCATCAGACGTTGAAACGGAAGTTGATGACGTCGCCGTCGCGCACGACGTAGTCCTTGCCCTCGAGTCGCAGGGTCGCCTGCTCGCGGCAGGCGGCCAGCGATCCCGCCTTCATGAGGTCGTCGAAGGCGACGACCTCCGCGCGGATGAAGCCGCGCTCGATGTCGGAATGGATCTCGCCCGCGGCCTGCTGCGCGCGCGTGCCGCGCCGGATGGTCCAGGCCCGGCATTCGTCTTCGCCCGCGGTGAGGAACGAGATGAGCCCGAGCAGCTCGTACGAGGTCCGGATCACGCGGTCCAGCCCGGGCTCCTTGAGCCCGAGGTCGTCGCGGAAGGCCTGCGCGTCCTCCGCCGAGAGCTGCGCCATCTCCGCCTCGATGGGGGCGGCCACCGCGCACAGGGCGCGGGCGCTCCCTTCGGCGGCGAAAGCGACGAGGCCCATGCGCTCCACCGCCGCCGCCGCCTGCCGCACCTGGTCTTCGCCCATGTTGACGACGAGAACGAGCGGCTTGCTGCTGAGGAAGGCATACCCGCGCACCCGTCGCTGGTCTTCTTCGATCAAGGTGAGGTCGCGCAGCGGCCTCTCCGCTTCCAGCGCTTCCTTCATCTTGAGCAGGACCACCCGCTCCGCGACGTCGTCCGCCTTGTTCGCCTTCTTGATGTTCGCTTCCAGGCGCTCGAGACGGCGCTCGATCGTGCCCAGGTCGGCCAGGATCAGCTCCAGCTCCAGCATGCGCGCATCGCGCAGGGGATCGATCGATCCTTCGGGATGGGGCACGACCTCGGATTCGAAAGCGCGCACCACGTGGACGAGCGCGTCCACTCCGCGCAGGGCGGGCAGGTCGACCAGGGCCGCCCCCTCACCCTTGGCCACGCCCGGCATGTCCACGTATTCGACGGTGGCCGGCGTCTTCTTCTTGGGGTGGTACATCTCCGCCAGGGCCTCGACCCGCGGATCGGGGACGCGCGCGATGCCCACCCGCGGCTCCGGCCGGCCGCCGGGCGCGGGCGCGGGGGCGCCGGTGAGGAGCGAGAAGAGCGTGCTCTTGCCCGTGGCGGGCAGACCGATGATGCCGACTTTCATGTCTTGTTGTTTCCTATTTTTATCTCAGGGGGGGCACTCACGCGTCACCCGCGATGGGCGTTCGCGAACCCCCCCTGAAACCCCCCTCGCGCGCCGCCGCCGCTTTGCGGCGCCGTCGCGCTCTGCGGTCGGCTTGCCCTCGCGGTCGGTTGTTCAGCTTACACCGGGGCGCTCGGAGTCCCTGTAGTAGAATCCCCGCCAACCCATGGCCGTGGGCGCATCCCTCCTTTCGCTGGCCTTCCTCGTCGCGCCCGCACTGGCGGCGGCGCCGACTCCGCGCGCCCCTCGGCCGGCTTCGCCTTCGCCGGCCGCGTCATCCCCCGCCACCCTGGAGGCTTCGCCGACTCTTCCCGCCGCGCGCACCACGCCCGGCCCGACCATCATCTTCCTCATCGACAACTCCGCCTCCCTGCCCCCGCTGGACCCGGAGGAGAAGCGCGTCGAGGCCCTCGAGAAGATGTTCACGTTCCTCAAGGGGCGGCCCTACCGCCTCATCCTGTTCGGGGGGCGGCGCGAGCTCTTCGTCGACGACGCCATCAAGTACCGCAACAACGGGCAATGGACGGATTTCTACTTCGCGTTCGACAAGGCGCGCGAGCTGGTGGCGGCCGACTACCCGCCCGGGGCCGACCTCCGCCTCGTCCTCATCACCGACGCCATCCTCGACCCCTCGCCCGCGGACTGGGCGGACATGAACGTCCCGCAGGGCGTGGACCTGAAGGCGCACGTCGTGGAGAAGACGCTCGGCCTCATCAAGGAGATGAACATCCCGCTCTACGTGATCCTGGTCGGCGAGCCGCCCACCGTGTCTACGAAAGGCAACCCGGAGCGCGCGCCCGGCCTCATCCTGGACATGGTGCAGGCGGCGAACGGCACGAAGGCCGCGCCGTTCGCGCAGAGCATGGCGGGCTTCTTCTCCGACAACGGCGTCCTGCTCAAGAAGTTCGTGTTCCGCGTGGAGCCACAGGAGGGCCTGAAGAAGATCGCGCCCATCGTGACGCGGATCTCCACGCCCGCGCGCCCGGGCGTAGAGGCGCAGTTCTTCAGCGCCCTCATCCTTCCCCTCGCCCTCTTCCTCGCCCTGCTCCTCGGGATCCTGGTGCGGCAGTTCCCGGGCCCCGGAGACGTCGAGGTCCTCGAGCTCTCGCTGAACACGCCCGTACACGTGGCCGCCGACCGCCTGCACAAGGTGCAGGACGGCTGGTCCAATACCGGCCTCAGCCTCGTTGGGGACACGAAGGAAGCCTCGGCAACCTTCACCTACCAGGCGACCAACCTCGACCTCACCGGCGTCGGGATCGACACCACCGGCCTGGACACGACCATAGCCTGGCTGCTTCCGCTCCCCCTCGACGAGCTGCGCAAGGCCATCGACGACATCAACACCAAGGGCACGAAGGACGAGAAGATCTTCGTCCTCAACCTCGACTACGTGGCCAAGAACCTGGACCCCAAGGAGGCGGAGCGCATCCTGACCTCGGCCGGTCCGGCCCGGCGCGCCATCAGCGCCACCGACTTCCTGAATGCCAAGGCTCATCTCCTCTCCGACGAGACGCTGCGCAAGGCGCTGCTCGATGCGCGCGCGCAGTTCATCGGCTACGGCAAGGGCGGGGAGCGGAAGGAGCTCAAGGCGGGCACGGCCATCCGTATCGGACCGTACGGCTTCCTCGTCCAGGACGTGGCCAAGGGGGGCCGCCGCGACGTGCGCCTCGTCCTCCACTACGACCGCATCCCCTCGCTGCTCGGTCTCAAGACCTGGCTCCCCGATCGCTTCCAGCAGATCTTCCGCTTCCGGCGCAGCAGCCAGCGCGTGGTGTCCTGAGTCACTTCTGACCCCCCTGGCGTTGCCGGTCCTTGTGCGCGGCCGTAGACTCGCGGCATGCCGTCCTCGCTCCTGGTGGCCGGCCTGGATGCGCGGAGCCTCCTGCTGGAGGCGCCTGTGCTTCAGCGCGACCGCCACCTCGTCCAGGAGCGCAACAACGCCCGCGACCTGCTGCGCGAGATCGTCCCCACGGGCGCGCGCCTCGTCGTCCTGGGCACGGAGCTGCCCGACCTCAGCCTTCCCGACGCCGTCCGTCGCATCCGCGGCTCGGCCGCCACCCGCGAGGTGTCGGTGTTGGCGATCCTTCCCGCGAGCGCGACGAAGGAGATCGAGGAGGAGACGCGACGAGCCGGCGCCAACGCCGTGCTCCGGCGCCCGGTCGACCGCCCGACGCTGGAAGCCGCGCTGGCCAAGCTCCTCATCGTGCCCCGCCGCGTGGTGGCCCGCGTCCCCGTCAGCGGCCAGGTCGTCGCGTCGTCGCGCCACATCGGCGGCGCGCATTTCTGCGGCCTCACCCACAACCTCAGCGTCAACGGCATGCTCCTGGCCAGTCCCCTGCGGCTGGCGGACGCGCCCGACCTGGACCTGGAGTTCGTCCTGCCCGGAGTGCGGGCGCGGCTCCGCGCGCTCGGCCGCGTCGTGAGAGAGGCGCCCGAGGTGGCCTGGCCGTTCCGAGGCTACGGCGTGGAGTTCCTGTTCGTGCCCGAGGAGAGCCACACCACCCTCGCTCTCGTCGTCTCCGGCGCGCTGCGCCCGGCGCCCGGGGACATCGGCAGTCCCGATCCGGACCACGGCATCCATTCGACCGTCTCCAGCCAGGACTGGGTGTACGAGATCCGGGAACCGGTGGAGGGCGAGCAGGGGTGGGAGGCGGAGATACGGCGGGCGCCGCGGGAGAGCTGGCGGCCGGGGCGTGCCGGGCCCTACTTCGTGGTGGCCGCGGCCTCGCCCGCGATCGCGCTGCGCGAAGCCCGGGAGTTCGTCGGCCGCCAGCCGTGACCACGCCGAGCGTGTCCGTCCTCCTGCCCGTGCGCGACGCGGCGGGCACGCTCCCGGAATGCCTGGCTTCCCTGGCCGCGCAGACCCTCGCCGACTACGAGGTGATCGCCGTCGACGATCGCTCGGCCGACGCGAGCCGCGCCCTCCTCGAGGCGGCGGCGCGCCACGACTCGCGGGTGCGCGTGATGGACAACCCGGGGCAGGGCCTGGTGGCGGCGCTGAACGCGGCGGGACAGGCGGCGCGCGCGCCGCTCCTCGCGCGCATGGACGCGGATGACGTCTGTCACCCCGAGCGGCTCCGGGCCCAGCGCGCCCGCTTCCAGGCCGATCCGGGCCTTTCCGTGCTGGGGACGCGGGTCCGCCTGGTGGGGGGCTCCGGCCCCAACGAAGGCATGCGGGCGTACGTGCGCTGGCTCAACGGCCTCCTCGACCACGACGCGATCGTGCGCGACCTCTTCGTGGAATCGCCGCTGGCCCATCCCACGGTGATGATGCGAGCGGAGACGTGGGCCGGCCTGGGCGGATACCGCGCCTTCGACGGGCCGGAGGACTATGACCTGTGGCTGCGCGCGCATGCTGCCGGCGCCCGCTTCGCGACGCTGGGAGAGGAGCTCCTCGACTGGCGCGACAGCACCGGCCGGCTCTCGCGCACGGATCCGCGCTACGCGCCCGAACGCTTCCGCGACCTCAAGATCCGCGCCCTGGAAGCGGGCGCGCTCGGGCGCCGGCCCGCCGTGGTGTGGGGCGCGGGCCCGGTGGGGAAGGGATGGTCACGCGCCCTGCGCGCGCGTGGCCACGAGGTGGCCGCCTTCGTCGAGGTTCATCCCCGCCGTCTGGGCGAGCGCATCCACGGCGTGCCCGTCGTGCCCGTCGAGGAGGCGGCGGCCGCGAAAGGCGCGCTCCATCTCGCCGCCGTCGGCCAGCCCGGCGCGCGTGAAGAGATCCGCCGCCAGGCCGCGCGCCTGGGGCTGCGTGACGGATCCGACCTGATCGCGGTGGCGTAGTTATAATTCCCGTTCACGCCCCGATGACCTCCCTGATCCTGGGCCTTCTCCTCGCGGCCCCACCCTCACCGCCCCCGCCCGTCCCCCGGATGGAGAAGCTGACGCGCCTCCTGGCCGCGGAGGATCGGCGCGACCTCACCACCGACGTCAAGCTCGGCCTCGCCGACTCCGACCGCAGCGTGCGCCGCCGCGCCGCCCTGGCCGCCGGGCGCATCGGCGACGCCGGCGCGGTGCCTGCGCTCATTCCCCTGCTCCAGGATTCCGAGCTCGAGGTCCGGCAGATGGCGGCTTTCGCCCTCGGCCTCATCGGCGAGCCGCTGGCCGTGGATCCGCTGCTGGCCGCGCTCAAGGACCCGGAGCCCGTCGTGAGAGGCCGCGCCGCCGAGGCCCTCGGCCAGATCGGCGACGCGCGCGCGGCGCCCGCGATCGCGCAGATGGTGGTGGGCGCGCTGCCGCCGAAGGCTCCGCTCGTGACCGTCCGGGGCGACGATCCCGCGAGCTTGACCGACCCCTGGCTGGAGCCGCGTCTGGGCGTGTTCGCGCTGGCCCGCCTCAAGGACGCGCGGAGCGCGCAGGCCGCGCTCCTTCTCGCGGGCAAGCCGCGCTTCGACTGGTGGGCCGCGACCTGGACGGCCATGCGGCTGGAGAACCCCGCCCTGCGCCCTCTCCTCGTGGCCGCGGTCACGTCCACGGATGCCCTCTCGCGCGCCTACGGAGCGCGCGGCCTGGGCGCCCTCAAGGATCCCGCGGACCTGGACACGCTCCTGCCCCTCCTGCGCGACCGCGACGAGACCGTGGTCGTCAACGCCGTGCGCGCGGTCGCGCTCCTGGGCGAGGCGCGGGCGGTGCCTCCGGTGTCCGCGCTCCTGCGCTCGCCCTCCAGCGTGCTGCGCGTGGAAGCGCTGAAAGCCCTTTCCGTCCTCCCTCCCGACCGCGGCTTGCGCGAGCGCGTGATCGCGGAAGTCGGAAGTCCCGAGCCCTGGATGCGCGCGGCCGCCCTGCAGGCCCTGGCCCGCATGGAGCGCGAGGACTTCGCGCTCGTCCTGGCCAACCTCGATCCCGATCCCGCCTGGTTCGTGCGCGCCGGCCTGGCCGCCGCCCTCGCCATCGCGGGCGACGAGGCCAGCCAGGCGCGCCTCCTGGCGATGCTGAAGGACGACGACGTGCGCGTCCTCCCCTACGTCCTGGAGGCGCTGCGCCAGGCGCGCGGTCCCGACTCCGTGGACACGCTGCGGCGGCACCTCGACCATCCGGACTTCGCCGTGCGCATGGCCGCCGCCGACCAGCTCGCGGCCCTGAAGGTGACGGGCCTGAGCGAAGCGCTGGCCGCGTCGCTGGCGCGCGCGAAGGGAGACGTGGAGATGGATGCGCGTCTCTCCCTGGTCACGCTGCTCGCGATCCAGAAGGACGCGCGGGCGGCGGCGCTGCTGCGCGAGATCGCGTCCGGCGACTCCGCGCGGCCGGTGCGCGAGCGCGCGGCGCGCGAGCTGCGCGCCCTGGGCGAGACCCCGCCCGCGCCCGGCCCCGAGCCCGTGACGCGCCCCGCCCTCGACTACCTCGAAGCGCTCGCGCCCTACGAGGCGGCGGCGGGCTCGGTGTACACGCCGCGCGTCTTCCTCCAGATGAAGCAGGGCCGTGTCGAGATCCATCTCAACGTCGTGGAGGCGCCCCTCATGAGCGCGACCTTCCTCGACCTCGCCCGGCGCGGCTACTTCGACGGCCTCACCTTCCACCGCGTGGTGCCCGGCTTCGTCGTGCAGGGCGGCGATCCGCGCGGCGACGGCAACGGCGGCCCCGGTTTCGCCCTGCGCGACGAGATCGGCCAGCGGCCCTATGGCCGCGGCGTGGTGGGCATGGCTCTCTCGGGCAAGGACACCGGCGGCAGCCAGCTCTTCATCACCCTGGCTCCCGCTCCGCATCTCGACGGGCGCTACACCGTGTTCGGCTGGGTGGCCTCGGGCATGGACGTCGTGGACAAGATCCGGCCCGGCGACGTGATCGAGAAGGTGGAGGCCTGGACCGGCCGTTGACCGCGCGCGTCCGGCTGCTCGCTCTCGACATCGACGGCACCCTGCTCGGCGGCGACAAGCGGATCTCGCCGCGGACGCTGGCGGCGGTGGCGGCGGCGCGTGCGTCGGGCGTGCGCGTCGTCCTCGTCACCGGCCGCCGCTATCCGGCCGCCCGGCCCATCGCCGTGCAGCTCGGCTCCGGCGTTCCCCTCGTGCTCCATCACGGCGCGCTCGCGGTGGAGCCGCATCCGGAGACGGATCACGCGGGTGCGCCCCTCATCCTGCGCTGCTTGCCCCTGGACCGCGAGGTGGTGCGCGAGGTCGTGCGCCTGGGACGCGAGTGCGGTGCGGATCCGGTCGTGCACTGCGGCTTCCGCGGGGAGGGCCGCTTGCTCGTCGCAACCATCGCCGCGGGGAACACCCAGCTCCGCGGGTACGTCGACCGCAGCGGCGACGCCCGCGTACAGGTGGCAGACCTCGAGAAGGAGCTGCCGGACGATCCCGTCCAGGTGATGTTCGCGGGGCCGCTGTCCGCCATGCTCGCGCTCTACCCGCGGCTCGTGGCCGGCCTCGGCGCGCGCGCGAAGGTGGAGCGCACGCTGTATCCCGGGCACGAGATGGGCTTCCTCGACGTGCTGCATCCCCAGGTCAGCAAGGGCGAGGCCCTCGAGTTCCTGCGCGCGCGCTGGAGCCTCGCGCGCGAGGAGACGATGGCCATCGGCGACAATTGGAACGACCGCGACATGCTCACGGGCGCCGGCCGCGGGCTGGTCATGGGCAACGCCGATCCCGCGCTGCACGATCTCGGCCTCGAAGTCCTCCCGACGAACGACGAAGACGGAGTCGCCGTGGCCATCGAGAAATACGTTCTCTCGGGAGACTGAGCGACCCGCAGGCTCATCAGGCGAGCCGCGTTGTTGTTGTTGTTTCTGCTTCGCCGCGTCGCAGTGGAGATGGCGAGCGGGCAACAGCGGACGCAGCGACGCAGCGCGCGAACAACTTCCTTATCGCTGATCGCGTGGGTGGGGCCCCACGCGCCGTCCTCGATGAAGACATGCGCGCTGCGGGAGCAAGTCCGCGCGCCCGCTCGCCCAACCCACAGCCGGCGCGGCGCTCGCCGTTGACTCCGCGACTACGCGGGCCCCCCTAAAAAGCATGAGGGGGATGATTTCTCACCCCCCGCAAAAACGGACGACCGGCGGCTTACTTCTTCTTCTTCGTCTTCGGAGCCGCCTTCTTGGTCGCCTTCTTCATCGGTAAAACCCCTTTCCTGACGTGGTCAGGATGAAAGTGTGGAGGGGGTGATCGGTCCACCCCCCCTTGTCCCCGGGGCGCTTACTTCTTCTTCTTCGATCCGCCCTTCTTGGCGGCCTTCTTCTTCGCGGCCATTTCTGT
>Ga0068869_100000961_pt1 | contig 16757 bp, 11 predicted proteins | sample KBSMisM52_FD_64676 | JGI IMG/M metagenome (GOLD analysis project Ga0068869, IMG submission 64676) | Miscanthus rhizosphere microbial communities from Kellogg Biological Station, Michigan, USA - KBS Miscanthus M5-2 | ecosystem: Host-associated > Plants > Roots > Rhizosphere > Soil ... | reverse complement strand
CGTGAGCTACCGCTTCCCCGCGGAGTGGTCGCCGCACGCGGCCACGTGGATCGCGTGGCCGCACCACGAACCCGATTGGCCGGGAAAGCTTGCGCCGATTCCCTGGGTGTACGCGGAGATCGTACGCGTGCTGCACCGCCACGAACGCGTCGAGATCCTCTGCCACGACGAAGCGGTTCGCGAGGCAGCGCTCGGGCATCTCGCCGCGCATGGCGTCCGCGAGAACTTCACCCTGCACATTGTCCCGAACGATCGCGTCTGGGTTCGCGATTCGGGGCCGACGTTCGTGATCGGAGACGACGGGCGCACGTCGCTCATGAACTGGCGGTTCAACGCCTGGGCGAAGTACTCGAACTACGAGCGCGACGAGAAAGTCGGCCAGGCGGTCGAGCGCATCACGAGCCTCTCGCGCACCGAGCCGGTGAGGCCGGATACCGGCGAGCGCGTCGTACTCGAGGGCGGGGCGATCGAGACCGACGGCGAAGGGACGATGCTCGTCACCGAAGAATGCCTGCTCTCATCAGTGCAGGCGCGAAACCCCGGCCTCTCGCGGGCCGGGTACGAGCAGGTGTTTCGCGAATATCTCGGAATCCGCCAAACCATCTGGCTGGGTGAAGGGTGCGTGGGCGACGACACGCACGGCCACATCGACGACGTCGCCCGCTTCGCGGCGCCCGGCATCATCCTCCTCGCGTACGAAGAAGATCCAGCGGACGACGAGAATCACCGCCGGTCCGTCGACAATCTCGAGCGGCTGCAGCTCGCCGGCGGAAGTGGCGGCGCGCTGCGCATCGTGACGCTGCCGTTTCCCCGACCCGTCGAGATGCAGGACGAGCGGCTTCCGGCGAGCTACGCGAACTTCTACGTCGCGAACGGCGTCGTCATCGTTCCCACGTTCAATGACCGCAACGATCGGATCGCGCTGAACACCATCGCCGACCTGTTCCCGGACCGTCAGGTCGTCGGGATCCACGCGGTCGATCTCGTGTGGGGGCTCGGCACGCTACACTGCCTCACGCAACAGCAGCCGGCCGGCCCGGGGCAATAGTTACGCCGCGGCGTTACTGCCCGGCAAATCAGCCCGGAGCGCCGCGAGCCGCTGCGCGATGACGGTGAAGCCGAGCCGCACCGCGGCCGGACTCACGCGATCGACGATCGCGATGAGCGTGTCGTTCGAGTGCCGTCGGAGCGACGGCGCGCACTCGAGCACGAGATACGCCGCGACGTATGGGTTGAATCGCTCCGCCAGCTCGACCGCGTCGTCCAATAGCCGGATCGCGTGAGTATCGTCGCCGCGCTCGGCGGCGAGCCGGATGCGCAGTGCGTCCACCAGGTCGCGGCCCTGGAACCACCACTCCGGCCGCGTTTCGACGTTCGCGCGGACCCAGCGCATGGCGTCCTCGGCGAACGACCGCTGGCCGAGCGCCAGCGCGGCGAGTGCCTGGCCGGCGCGCGCGCCGAGCTCCATGTCAGGCTGGCCGACGCGCGACGCGACGGCCATCACCTGCTCATAGAGCACGGACGCTGCTCCCCAGTCTTCGCTCTCACGCGCGAGGTGGGCCATGTTGAACAATGTCATCAGCCGATACGATTCATTCGACGCTGACGTGAACCGATCGAGCGCCTCGCCGTAGCGCGTGCTGGCGAGATCTGTCTGCCCTCGCGCGAGATTGAGCACGCCGAGGTTGAGCGCGGCGAGTCCGGCGAGGTCGGAGGCGCGTGCGCGCTCCGCGCACTCGAGTCCGAGGTTGAACGCGGCTTCGGCTTCGGCGAGCTCGCCGGCGCGCTGATGGATGTTTCCTATTCCGATCTGACAGCGCGCCTCGCCGCGGCGGTCGCCGTCCTGGCGGAACAGGCCGAGAGCTTGCTGATACAGCACTGCCGCTTCTCCGGTCTCCCGCTCCATGATCGCGCGGCCCAAACGAACGAGCGACTCGGCGAGACGGCGCGACTCCTTCGACTCGCGCGCGGCGGCGAGCGACTCGCGCGCCGCCGCCTCCGACGCGTCCCACTCGCCGAGACGCTCGTGACCCATCGCGATCATGTTCAGCAGCGCCGCCGCTTCACTCGAATCGCCCAACTCTCTCGCTTTGCCCAGCAGCTCCTGGCAGACGGCGATCGTCTCGCGCGACGTCTGGCCGCGCGAGGTACGCGTGCGCTCGCGCATCCGCTTGAGGCGGAGTACCAGCCGGTCGTCGCGGCCGGGCTCGAGGCTGGCCAACGCGCGGTCACACAGTTCCTCGGTCAGCGCATGACGGCCTTCGAGCTCGGCGAGCTCGGCGAGGCCGTGCAGCGCGCGGGCCCGCTCGTCGGGACTGCCGGCGGCGCGTTCAGCGATCTCGAAGAAGCCGCGTGCCTCGTCGTGCAAATACGACCTCATGGCCTCGCGACCGGCCACGATCGCGTGGTCGTACGCGCGAGCCGGAATTCCCGCTCGATCGTAGTGGATCGCGATTTCCGCCGCTCGATCCGGAACGAGCGTCTCGAGCGCCTGCGCGACTTTTTCGTGGATGCGAGAAAGTCGGCGCGGATTGATCGAGCGTCGCACGGCGTCGACGAGGAGCCCGTGCGTGAACTTGAAAGGGGTGTCCTTCGCTTTCGACGACGCTTCCACGACGCCGTGGCTGATCGCTTCGTCGATCGCGTCGAGAACTTCGTCCTCCGTGCCGGCGCCCGCCGCCACCGCGACATCCGCGTCGAATGTCCGTCCAATCACCGAGGCAGTGCTCAGCACACGACGCGTTTCGGCGGACAGACGCTCGAGCCGGCGATCCATCAGACCGCGCACCGCCGCCGGCAGCCCGCGCTCGTACTCCGGACGCAGCCCCCAGCGGCCGTGCTCGTAACGCACACCGCCTTCGTCGAGAATCATCCGCACGATCTGCGTGGCGAGCAGCGGGTTCCCCTCGGAGTGTGCGTGCAGGTACGCAAGCAGCTCCGGGCTCGTTTCGCCGCCGAACACACCGGCCAGCCACTGGCGCACATCCGCCTCGGAAAGGCGGCCGAGCGCGATCTCGCTGAAGCGCTCGTCGCGCAGCAGCCGGTTGCGGCGCTCGAGCGTTTCGCCGCGCAGATCCTCGGTGCGCACCGTGACGCAGAGGACGATCTGTTCATGCGTGAGCTGCGACAGCAAATGCTCGAGCGCGTCCCATGTGCCGGTGTCGGCCCACTGCATGTCGTCGAGCAGGAGAACGACCGGATGCAGCGAGGCCGCCGTGCGAACGTAGGCCGCGATCTCCTCGAGCAGCGCGTACTTGTTGCCCGTCGGCTCCATGCCTGGACGGGCGAGGGCCGGAACGAGTCGTCCGAGCTCGCGCCACTCGCGCGGCGGCACGACGGCGAATTGATCGAGCGCGTCGAGCGCCTCGGCCCACGGCGCGAACGGCGGCTTGGCGTCTGCCTCGCTCGCCTGCCCAGCGACCAAACAGCCCGACCGCGCGCGAACTTCGCCGGCCAGGCGGCGCACGAGCGTCGATTTTCCGATCCCTGCTTCGCCGACGACACAAACGACGCGTGGACCGATCTCGAGTGACTGCTCGAGCACGCGAACCAGGCGACGGGTCTCGTCGTCGCGGCCAACGAAGTGCTTGAGGTTGAGCGTTGGCTCGTGCGAGGCTTCCTCCACTTCCGTCGACAGCACCACCGCGTCGCGGCCGCGACGCTTCGCCTCGTACATCGCGCGGTCCGCTGCCGCGAACAGCGCGTCGAAGTCGCGATGCTCGGGACGCACGCCGGCCACGCCGATCGACAGCGTGACGGAGATGGATCCCGATTGCTGCCGCAACGGAACCGCGGCGCGCCGCACGGTCGCCCGGATACGGTCGGCCAGCTCGCCCGCCTCGTCCGGCCCCGTATACGGCAGCAGCATGATGAACTCGTCGCCGGCGTAGCGGCCGATGATTCCCGTGGACGCACCGAGCTCGCGGAGCGTACCAGCGACGACGCGGAGCACCGTATCGCCCTGGAGATGTCCGTACCGGTCGTTGACTTGCTTGAACTCATCGACGTCGATCACGACAAGCGACATCGTCGCGAATGGCCCGCGCTCGCCGAGAATGGTGTTCGCGATGTCGACGAACGGCCGTCGCGTGAGGAGACCGGTGAGGTCGTCGGACGGGCCGGTCACCTTGAGATCGCGCACCGCCGGCGCGTCGCGTTCCGGGCGCTTCGCGTCGATCAAGCCGCGCCGCGCCGACAGCGATCGTGTCTGGACGAGATCCTCGAACAGCGAGAACAACTCCGGATCGAACTGCTTGCCGACCTCGCTCCGCATGATCTGCAGCGCGGCTTCGGGAGCGAGCAGTCCCTTGTAGCTGCGCTTCGAGGTCAGCGCGTCCCAGATATCGGCGATGCACAGGATGCGCGCTGAGCGCGGGATACCTTGTCCGGCCAACTCGTCAGGGTATCCCTGCCCGTCCCAGCGCTCGTGGTGCGAGCGAACCATCGGGATGATCGCCGGCGGAAAGTTCATCTCGGCCAGCATCTCCGCGCCCGCGACGGGGTGCCGCTTCACGAGCTCCCACTCATTGGGAGCGAGCTTGCCCGGCTTGTTCAGGATCTCGGACGGGATCACGAGCTTGCCGACGTCGTGCAGCGTCGCGCCCATCCGGAACCAGAACAACTCGCGCGCTTCCACGCCCGCGCGCAACGCCAAAGCGCAGACGAGGTCCGCGACGCGTTCGGCGTTGCCCTGCGCGTAGCGGTCCTTCGACTCGATCGACGACATCCATTCGCGTGCGGTCTCGACGAACTGCCGCTCGAGGCGGGATTGCAGTCGGTCTATTTCGGCGCCGGCACCACCAGCTCCGCTGCTGCCGCTCAGCGTCGCGAACAGGCGATGGCCGCGGCTGAAGTGGATCAGCGCGTCGCGATACCGACCCTGCGCGCGGTGAAGCTCGGCGCGTTCCCATGACGTTTCCGCCTCGAGAAGCGTGTCGGCGCGATCGAGCGCGATCTGCTCGGCGTGACTGAGGTGCTCCTCGGCCGCGGCGAATTCTCCCAGCTCGCGCGCGATGCGCCCGAGCTGCCGCTCGATCTCGCCGCGCGCGACGCCGTCTGTGGTCTGCGCGGACAGCGACATGGCCACTTCGCAGGCGGTCCGTGCGGCGCGGAAATCCCCTCGCGCGATCTCCAGCCCGGCGCGGCTGACGTCGAGGTTCACGCGCGCTGGAATGTCGCCTAACGCATCGGCGATCTGCGCCGCCTCGTCGAAGGCGCGCGCGGCATCGTCCCAGCGCTCGAGCTCCGTGCAGAGCGTGCCCATGTCGCTCAGGGCGCTCAGGACTTCCTTCGGCGCGCCGAGCGTTCGGAACTCGGCGAGGCTCGTACGGTGGTAGCGGAGGGCTTTCTCGTGATCGCCGCGCGTCGCCGCGATCACACCGAGGTTCTTGGCGACAACACCGGCGAGCCGGGTCTCTCCGGCGTTGAGCGCGTGAGATCGGGCCTCGAGGTAGAGCGCCTCCGCGCGATCGAAGTCGCCGGTTTGCTGGATCAGCGATGCCTGCTCGCCCACCGAATGCGCGACTTCCGCCGTGTTGTTGCTCAGCGCCCCGACGGTTCGCGCAAACTCGAGGCAGTCGAGCGCCGCGTCCTGTTCGTCGTCGTTGGCGTAGGTGCGCGCGATGGCCCGCATCAGCGAGGCGATGACCCGCGCGTCGTCCTTACGCTTGAGGGAGAAGAGCGCCCGCTCGTACAGTGCCCGCGCTTCATCGCCCCGCCCTTCGCGTTCAGCGGTTTCCGCTTGTTGGACCAGGCGGTCGATGGGGGACGTCATCGTCGCAAGCGCATTCGAATTCGAGCGGCGGGGAGGGGCCTGAATTGGGGCGGGAATGAAAAAAACCGCGCTCCCGGCGGTCGGCATTCGCCGACGTCAGGAGTCGCTCATTCTTGACGCACGCTGGTGCCCTCCAGTCACCCACCCGCCGCACCCGTCGGCCGGGCCGGCGCATCCGTGAGACAAGTCGCTGTCGGCGTGCGCCTTGCACCACCGGCCGGGCCACCGGAGGCGCCATGAAGATCACGCTGTTATCCGAGGATTCGGTTCGCCTGGAACCCGTGCCCGGTCAGATGACCATCGAGGCGCCGACCGCCGAGCAGAGCTTTTCGCCGTTTCACATGCTCGCCAGTGGACTCGCCTACTGCACGTTCTCGGTCATGTACGCCTGGGCGGAGAGCGCGGGATTGGATGCCGGCGACCTCACTCTCGAGGTCTCCTGGACCTTCGCGCAGAATCCGCAGCGCGTCGATCGCTATGACATGCGCTTCCGTTGGCCTTCGCTTCCCGCGAGACGCCTCGAGGCGGCTCGACGGGTGGCCACCCTGTGCACGATCCACGCGACCTTCGCGCAGCCACCCGTGATCGCGATCGACGGCACGACCGGGCCGTCGGTGGCTGCGCCGATCCCCGATCGGGCGTCGGCGTGACGGTTCCCGTCGTCCGGTTCACGATTGCGGGACGCGACGCGCAGCGCGGGCTCGGTCGCGAGTACACCGTGGTGTATGACGGGACCTGTCGCGTTTGCACGCGACTGGCCGGTGTGCTTCGAAAATGGGATCGTGACGAGTCGCTCGAAGTGCTGCCGTCTCAAGCTCCCGGCGTAACGGCGCGCTTCCCCTGGATTCCGCCGCGCGCATACGCCGAGGCGCTCCAGCTCATCGCCTCCAACGGGCATACCTGGCAGGGTGCCGCCGCGATCGAGCAACTGCTCGACGTCTTACCGAAAGGGAGATGGATGTCCTGGCTCTTCAAGATCCCCTTCGTTCGCGGGATCGCCGATAAGTTCTACCGCTGGTTCGCGCGAAACCGATACCGGCTTGGCTGCGGCGAGCACTGTCAATCGCGTCCGCTCGACGTTGCCTTTCGCGACAGCTGAGCGCTCAACGTCCGCGCCCACTCGTTGACGACATCGAGCTCGCGTTCGGTGAGCTCCGTCTCTTCCATCTGCACTCGCCCTTCACCGCCGGATGCACGGACGACGTTGCGGGCAAGCTCCTTCCACGTCGAACGCTGCAGCCAACCACCGACGGTGGCCATGAGGGCCTCGTCGAATGCCGACGCGGCGCGATCGTACACTTGGATCTCGAAGCGCACCGCGTCGCCTTCTTTCGCGGTGAGCATCCGTACCGCGCCGGCGATCGGATGCCCGGCAAGGGTGAGCATCGTGAGGCGCTGGTCGACCACTTCGGCAACGCGAACCTGTACGTCGCCGCGCAACGGGAGCTCCAGCGTCAGCGTTTCGCCCTCCGCGAGGAGCGGCGCGCCATTGGCGCCAGGCTTCATCCGGACCAACGGCGGCAAGAGCTCGGCGAAATGGTGACGCAGGTGCGCGAACAACTGCTCGGCGTCGTACTGGCTGCCGCTCAGGTCGACCCAGTATCGCTTTCGCGTGAGCCTACCGGTGCCGTGCGACGGCAACTGCTCCGGCTGCTCGTCGACAAGCCGGCGGAGTCCAGCATCGAGCGATGTCGGAGCGATTCCGAATACGTCGGTCAGCGCGTTCGACGACGTTCCCGCGATGACGTTGCCGTCGGTGAGCATCTCGAGCTGGGCTTCGCTGAACGGCAGGTCGATGCCGATCGCTTCCATCGCGCGCAGTCCGAACGATGCGACCGGAACCGGAACGGGCGCCTGCACGACCGTGCGTCCAGTGAGCTCGCTGAATCGTCGAACGAGGTCGTTTTGCGACGTTCGCTCTCTACCGGCGAGGTCCAGCGACTGGCAGCGGAGATCCTCGCGCTCCAGCGCGCCGGCAAGGGCGGAGGCGAGGTCCTCGTGCCAGATCGGCTGAAACTCTTTCGCACCCGAGCCGATCGTCGGAATCACGGGCAGCGTGCGAACCATTCGCAGCAGTACCGACAGATGCTCGTCGCCCGGGCCGTAGACCGCACCGGGCCGCAGCACGAGCCAGTCGCGCGTGAAGGTGCGGACAACCTCCTCGGCGACCGATTTCGACTTGTGATACTCTGACGTTCCCCGCTCCGCTCCGAGCGACGACACGTAGATCAGTTTTTGAACACCGGACCGCTCGGCTTCGAGGACGACGTATCGCGTGCCGTCGATGTTGACGCGCTGAAAGGTTCGGTCCGGAGGGACTTCGGCGACGATGCCGGCGATGTGAATGATCGCCTCGCAGTCGGCGGCTGATCCGCGAATGGTTCGCTCATCGGCGACATCGCCCGCCCAGCCGTCCACGCCGTTCGGCCACCAGCGCTGATCGCGGCCGGCGTGACGCGCGAGCACGCGGACGGAATGTCCGCGGCTGTGAAGCGTTCGCACGACGGAATCCCCAATCGAGCCGGTCCCCCCGGTGACGAGCACTTTCATGCAGCCTCTCGCTGTGCAAGTGACGGTCTTCGGGCAGGTTGGGTGCCAGCCGCCACTGTTACAGGACTCTCGCATCTGTCGTCATCGCTGTGCCCGGCGAAGCGGCCGGAATCCCACGCCCTTCCCGACGGTCGATGCGTTTGTCGAAGCGAATTGCATTGCTTGGCCTACTTGCGGCCTGCTCGCACGGGCAGACCGGCACGGTCGCCTTCGGCGCCGCGGGGCCGTTCAGCCGCGCTTACGGGCTCGCAAACAAGCAGGGCATTCAGCTGGCGCTCGACGAAATCAACAGCAGCCCGGCCTGGTCCGGCGGGCGGCGTCTCGAGATCAAGTTCGCCGACGATTCCGGCAATGGCGCGAGAGCCAGCGCGATCGCGCAGCGCTTCGTCAACGATCGCAACGTCGTCGCCGTCGTCGGTCATGTGAACTCCGGCGCGATGGTCTCCGCGGCGCACGTGTACGATGGTAACCTCGCGGCAGTCGCCACCACCGCGACGTCGCCCGCGCTCACCGGCATCTCGCGCTGGACCTTCCGCGTCATCCCGAGCGATTCCGCGAACGGGATGACCATCGCGCAATTCGTGAACAAGCTCGGTCATCGGCGAGCAGCCATTCTTTACGAGAACAACGCCTATGGTCGCGGCCTCGCCGAAAGCTTCCGGCGGAGCTTCGCCGGCCAGATCATCGGCATGGATCCGATCAGCGAGGCGGCCGATCAGGACTTCGAGCCATACGTGAGCTGGTTCAAGCGAGAGCATCCCGACATGGTGTTCGTCGCGGGCACGGATGTCTCGGGGCTCGCGTTTCTGAAGGAAGCCCGGCGCCAGCAGCTCAACGCTGATCTCGTTGGTGGAGACGGATGGCAGACGGTCGCGCCCAGCTCTCTCGCCGAAGGAATCTTCGTTGGCGCGCCATTCAGTGCCCAGGACCCGCGGCCGGAAGTACGCGCGTTCGTCGTCGCGTACACCCGAAAGTACGGAACGACCCCGGACGGCAACGCGGCGTTGGCCTACGACGCCACGAAGCTGCTCGCCCACGCCGTCGAACGAGTGGGCCCTGATCGTTTCAAGATCCGCGACTACCTCGCGACACTGTCCGGCGGCGACGCCTATCGCGGAGTAACGGGCTCGATCCGTTTCCGCATCGACGGCGATCCCGTGGGCAAGAGCATGGTCATGACGCGCGTCCGCAACGGCGAGCTGCTCGTGGAGGCCGCAAAGTGACCGCGATACCTCTGCTGCCCTCACTGCCGAGTCTCTCCGGCAACTCGATCCGTGGCCGTCTTTGGTTCGGCCTCGGCATTCTCATCGTCTTGCTCATCGTCGCGGGCTTCGTGGCGCGCCGATCGTTCAGCGGCATCACGCTGACGATTACCGAGTCGCTCGCGGAAGTGCAGACGGAAGCGCAGCTGGCGAGCCAGCTCTCGGCGGATGTTGCCAAGACCATCGACGCCGGCTCGCGGTACCTCGAGACGCGCGACTCGATGGCGGCGAATTCATTTCGTCACTTCGGGATGCTGGCCCACGATGTCCAGCGCGAGATGAACAACCGCCCCGGACAAAGCTCCGCCGAAGTCGCGACCGTTGCGACGATCGATGGAAAGCTGTCGGAGATGGAGATCAACTACGCGCTCGCGCACCGGCTCGCCGACCTCGGCCGCGCCGAAGAATCGCGGCGAGTGGCGGGCGAGAACCGCCGTTCGATCGACGAGCTTCTCAACGACATTGCGCGCCTCGGTCGGCTCAAGGCCGATAAGGTTTCCGGGACGCGTGCCGAGATTGCCGCCGAAACGGAACGGCGCTCCACCTGGCTGGTCGGCCTCATCACCGTTGCGCTGCTTCTCGGCATCCTCGTCGTCTCGTTCACGGTCCGCCACATCGGCGAGCCGCTCGACATCCTCGTCCAGCACGCGCACCGGTTGAGCGAAGGCGACCTGACCAGTCGCGCCACCGGTGATATGCCCGGCGAGTTCAACATTCTCGCGTCGGCGATGAACCAGACGGGCGAGTCTTTGTCCCGCGTCGTCGCCGTCGCCGCGCGTACGGCCGACGAAGTCTCTACGTCCGCGCACGATCTCGCGTCCGTCTCCGAACAGATCTCGTTGTCGGCGAGCCAGATGGCGAGCGCGATGACGGAAGTGTCGCACGGCGCCGACGCGCAGGTGCGGCAGCTTCGCTCCATCGACGACACGCTGCAAGCGATTCGCGAAGCGGCCAGTGGAGTGCAGGAGCGTTCGTCGGAAGTCACCGAGCTCGCTCAGAACATCGAAGACGCGGCGCAGGCCAAGCGCGCCGAGATCGACCGCGCGCTCGGCATCCTCGTCGAAGTCAAGGACAGCGTGGAGCGCGCGGCGGGCGAGATCACCGCGCTCAATGCCACGGTGACCGACATCAACCGGTTCGTCGCGTCGGTCAGCCAGATCGCCGACCAGACGAATCTTCTCGCGTTGAATGCGGCGATCGAGGCGGCGAGAGCCGGCGAAGCGGGCCGCGGTTTCGCGGTGGTCGCCGACGAAGTCCGCAAGCTCGCCGAGCAGTCGCAGCGAGCCGCGGACGACATCGTCCAAATGACGGGCCATGTCACGACGCGCGTGGCGTCGAGCGCGAAGGCAATGGAAGCGAGCGCCGGCCGCGTCGGCGAGATCGAGGTCGTGGGACGCAGCATCGACGACGCACTGCGCACTATTGGCGACGCCGCCGAACGCACGCGGGTCGCCGCCGTCGGCGTGAAGGGCGCCGCCGAGGCGAACGCCTCTGCGGTCATTACCGCCGCCAATAATCTCGAATCGATCGCCAAGACCGCCGAGAGCCACGCCGCCGCGGCGGAGCAGGTCAATGCGTCGACCGAGGAACAGAGCGCGGCGTGCGAGCAGATGACCTCAGCGTCAAACGTCCTGCTGCAAGGGTCGACGCAGTTGAGAGAGCTGGTGGGAGGACTTCGGACGTAGGGCGGTGGGGGATGGGCGGTGGGCGATGGGCGATAGGCGATAGGCGATAGGGCGATAGGGCGATAGGCGGTGGACGAACGAACGGCGGCGGGCAACTGCTCGGCCGCCGTTTGCATTTTCGCCCCTTCCGACATTTGGTGGTTCGGGTGTTTGTTAGTTTCGCGACTGATCAAGCACCCATCGCCCATCGCCCATCGCCCGTAACATGCATCTCGAAACCCTCGCCGTTCACGCAGGCCACGCCGTCGACGAAGCGACAGCCGCGGTCACTCCTCCCATCCACCTCTCGACCACGTTTTCGCGCGAGAGCGATGGTTCGTATCGCGCGGGCTTCCTGTACTCCCGCTATACGAATCCCAACCGCGCTTCACTCGAGCAATGTCTGGCGGAGCTCGAAGGTGGCATCGCGGCTGCTTGCTTCTCGTCCGGCTCGGCCGCGACGATGACGCTGTTGCAGGTCGTCGGTCCCGGTCACGTGATCGTTCCCGACGACGCCTACTTCGGCACGATCAAGTTGGCCCGCGACGTGTTCGGGCCGTGGGGACTCGAGCTCTCGCTCGTCGACATGACGGATCCGCAGAATGTCGCGCGGGCGATGCGGGCGGACACGAAGCTGGTCTGGATCGAGACGCCGTCCAACCCGTTGCTTCGCGTGGTCGACATCGAAGCTGTCGCCTCGATCGCTGGGCGCGGCGGGGCGCTCTGCGCCGTCGACAACACCTGGGGCACGCCCGTTCTACAGCGTCCGCTCGAGCTGGGCGCGGACATCTCGATGCATTCGACGACGAAATACCTGGGTGGACATAGCGACGTCCTGAGCGGCGCCCTCGTCGTTCGTGAGGATCGCGATCTCTATCAACGATTGAACACGGTGCAGATGGTGGGAGGAGCGGTGCCGTCGCCCTTCGAGTGCTGGCTCGCCATGCGCGGAATTCGTACACTGCCGTTGCGAGTGCGCGCGCAAAACGCGAGCGCGGAGGAGTTGGCGAAATTCCTCGCCGAGCATCCGTGCGTCGAGCGCGTGCATTATCCGGGGCTTTCTACGCACGAGGGCCACGACGTGGCCGCGAAGCAGATGCGCGGATTCGGTGGCATGCTCTCCGTGCAGGCGGGCAAAAATCGTCAGCAATCGCTCGCCGTAGCCGGCCGGCTCAAGCTCTTCACGCAGGCGACGAGCCTCGGCGGCACGGAAAGTCTGATCGAGCATCGCGCGTCGGTGGAGGGACCGGAGACGCGCGCGCCGGAGAATCTCCTGCGCGTCTCGGTGGGACTCGAGCACATCGATGATTTGAAGGAAGATTTCGACCAGGCGCTTCGCGGCTGATGCCTCGGGCGGTTCTGCTCCTCAGCGGAGGCCTCGATTCGACGACGCTGCTCGCGCACGCGGTCAACGAGCGGTTCACGGTTCATGCGATGACCTTCCGGTACGGACAGCGCCACGCCGTCGAGATCGAAGCGGCCCGCCGCATCGCCACGCTGTATGGCGTTCGCGACCACGTGATCGTCGACATCGACTTGCGTGTATTCGGCGGCTCGGCACTGACGAGCAACGTCGCCGTGCCGAAAGATCGGAGCGAAGACCTGGGGATTCCCGTCACCTACGTGCCGGCACGCAACACGATCTTTCTGTCCTTCGCTCTCGCCTGGGCCGAGGTGCTCGAGGCGCGTGACATCTTCATCGGCGTGAACGCGCTCGACTACTCCGGATATCCGGACTGCCGGCCGGAGTACATCGCGGCGTACGAGCGCATGGCGAATCTCGCGACGCGCGGCGGCGTGGAAGGCACCAATCCGATCCACGTTCGAACGCCGCTCATCGCTCGCTCGAAGGCGCAAATCATCGAGCTCGGCTTGTCACTCGGCGTCGATTACGCGATCACCCGGAGTTGCTACGATCCCGATCCGTCGGGCGCGGCGTGCGGCCACTGCGATTCTTGTCTCTTGCGGCTCAAAGGCTTCGCGGAAGCAGGAGTGAAGGATCCCGCACGCTACGTTTGACGAAGATGTATACCGTCAAAGAGATCTTCTACACGCTGCAAGGTGAGGGCGCGAACGCCGGCCGGCCGGCCGTGTTCTGCCGCTTCTCCGGCTGCAACCTGTGGACGGGCCGCGAAGCGGATCGCGCGACGGCCGTGTGCAACTTCTGCGATACCGATTTCGTCGGCGTCGGGCCGGACGGCGGAAAGTTCGCGACGCCGGACGCGTTTGCTGATGCCGTCGAGTCCCGGTGGCCCACGAAGGAGCGCGCGAACCGTTTCGTCGTGTGTACCGGCGGAGAGCCCTTGCTGCAGCTCGACGCGCCCGCCGTGGACGCGCTTCACTCTCGCGGTTTCGCCGTGGCCGTTGAGACGAACGGCACGCAGGAGCCGCCAACCGGTCTCGATTGGATCTGCGTCAGTCCAAAGTCCAACGCTCCACTCGCGCTGACGCACGGCAATGAGTTGAAGCTCGTGTTTCCGCAGACCGGAGTCGATCCGGCGCGATTCGAATCGCTGGACTTCGAGCAATTTTTTTTACAGCCGATGGACGGCCCCGCGCTGGCCGAGAACACCCGGGCCGCGGTGAACTTTTGTCTCGCAAATCCACGCTGGCGGCTCAGCCTGCAAACACATAAGCTGCTAGGAATTCGATGACGGCATTTTCGTACGGTGACGGGCGTCGCTGCGCGATTCTTGTCTTCATCCCAAATCGTTGACCTGATTGGGTCAAAGCGATTAGACTGAGCCCGGCATTTGTTGCCCGCCGAGGCTGCTTTTTTCGTCGTTGCGCGTCGCTCGAGCCAAGCGTCGAGCATTCGACAACAGCGACACTTAACCGCTCGCACGTACCAAACTTTCGATCGTTATGAACCGACCGCAGACCATCCGCCTCCTTCGCCTCCGCACGGCCGCCCTGGCTGCTGCGGTCGTCGTCGCGGCTGCCGGTCCGGTCGCGGCTCAGCAGAGCATCGAGACCAAACCGTTCGAGGCGTATAGCAACTCGGCCCTCGTGCTTCGCGATTCGGTCGTCGCGGTCGCACGCGCGCAGATCGGCACCAAGTACCGTTTGGGCGGTGGATCGCCGGACAAGGGGTTCGATTGCAGTGGGCTGATTCAGTACGTCATGGGGGCGCTGCGGCTCAACGTTCCGCGCACTGCCAAGCAGCAGGCGAAATCGGGGTTGGCGATCAAGAAGGACACGAGCCGCCTACAACCGGGTGACATCCTCACCTTCGGAAAGGGTAAGAAAGGGACCAGCGTGAGCCACGTCGGCATCTACGTCGGCGACGGCCGCTACGTCCACGCGAGCAGCGTGGCCGGCAGGGTCATCGAGAGCTCGATCGACCGCCCCTTCTCTCCCCTGATCAAAGTCTGGCGCGGCGCGCGCCGCATGCTCTCGCTCGACGACAGCGCGTCGTCGACGACGACCCCGGGCACGAAGGGCGGCGGTAGCTAACCTCCCCGCTTCAGCAGCCGTCCCGCTGAATCCACGACGACTCCCGTTTTCGGGAAGTCGAGCGCGCTCAAAGAATCGATCAGGGTCCACGCTCGCTTACTGCGATCGGGCTCGAGCACGCCGGGCCACTTCTGCATTGTCGGGCGAAGCTCCGCCGACGTGACATGGCGCGCCGAGTCGATCGTGGCGCAAGCAACCACGCCTCGGTCGGTCGGCTCGCGCAACTTGAAGGGACCATAGGTGAGCAGGTTGCCGAGCGAATAGAGGACGAGCCGGTCTTCTCGCCATTCGCCGGCGCGGAGCACGTGCGGGCCGTGCCCGACAACCAGCGTCGCGCCACCGTCGAATGCCGCGTTCGCGAAACCGACCGGGTTGCCGCGATTGCCACCGAGGAATCGCTCGACCGTGTCTCGAGTGCGCTGAGCACTAGGGCCCTCAGCGCCGAGGTGCATGGTGACGACGACCGTTCCGTACTGCGCCACGGCACGCTCGACATGCCGCCGGACGGCCGCGAGGTCGCGGGCGTCGGGGGTCGCGGAGTCGGTGTAGAAACCGAGTATGCCGATGGTGTCGCCGTCGGGGAGCGGAACCGCGGTCGCCAGGGTGTCGTTCCCGGTCACGAGAACTCCGGCGGCAGTCAGGTGCGCGACCGTGGCGTCCTTGCCCGCGTCGCCGGCGTCGCGCGAGTGATTGTTAGCAATGTTGCCGACCACGCGGGCCGACGACTGGGCGAGGCGCCTCAGCGCCTTTGCCGCCGCCGTCGGTTGGCGGAAGGCGAAGCAGCTGGTCGATCTTGGACCGCACTTCCGCGGCGCGGGACCAGTACCGATGGCCCCTTCAACGTTAACCAGGACAACCTGCGCCCCAGTGAATAAAGGACGCAATGATGTCGCTAAACTGTCTGGATGAGGGCGCAGTCCGTACACCTTTCGCAGCGTGTCGGCAGCGTAGCGCGCCCACTTCGCGTCGAGGTTCGTTCCGAGAGTGACGTCCCCGCCGGCGCAAAGGGTGAACGGCGCGGTCAGGCGTCGCGGCTCCTGCCTCGACGCAACCGGGCGCGCCAAGGCGAGCAGGCCTGCACCAAAGAGCACCGGACTCAGGAACGGTCTCATGCGAGCTGTGTCATACGCCGTAGGCGGGAAATACCCCGGTCAACCTATTTCCGGCTTGAATTGTCTCACAGTGGCTGAAACCCCGTTGCATGCCTTTCCGTCTGGACTGTTCGGTTTCGGGACATTCAATCCCAAAGACGGCCAGACACAATCGGATCGCCGCGGTTGGATAACGCTCTAAGTACTTACTGCAGTGAGGCTTAGGATAGGTGAGAGTTCGGCATGGTCTTTCCCTAGGCGCCTTGTGGGATTACGCACGCCACCCTCGACCTCTCTGCACGAGATAGCACTTTGGATATCAAGCGCGCACCGCCTAAAAAAACCAAGAGATACATCGCCATCGGCGTCGGCATCGTCGCAATCGTTGCTGTCTCGATCGGTATTAGCCAGTTGCAGCCGGCGGCGCCGCCGGTGGAGCGCGGCACTCTCTGGTTCGACACCGTGAAAAAAGGGATGATGACGCGTGACGTCAACGCGCCGGGCACCCTCGAGCCGGAGTACGTTCGCAACGTCACCGCGCTCACTACCGGGCGCGTCGAGGAGTTACCCGTGAAACCAGGCGTTCCCGTGCAGCAGGGGACGCTGCTCGTCGTGATGAGCAACCCCGACGAGGACATTCGGCTTCTCCAAAACGAGCAGTCGCTCAACACGGCGATTGCCGGCTTGGCGAGTCTGAAGACGTCGCTGCATCAGTCGGTATTGCTGCAGCAGGGGAACGTCGCGAACATGCGCACCCAGTACAACAACGCCGCCCGCACTGCCGCGGTGCAGGACTCGCTCAGCAAGCGCAACCTCTCGTCGGCGAACGATGTCGCCGCTGCGCACGACGCGGTCGAGGAGCTCAAACAGCGCCTCGACATCGAGCAGAAGCGCCTGGCGGACGTCGTGGGTTCCGAGCAGCAGCAGATCGACCTCCAGGAAGGGCAGATCCAGAGCCTCA
>Ga0068869_100000957_pt1 | contig 16770 bp, 13 predicted proteins | sample KBSMisM52_FD_64676 | JGI IMG/M metagenome (GOLD analysis project Ga0068869, IMG submission 64676) | Miscanthus rhizosphere microbial communities from Kellogg Biological Station, Michigan, USA - KBS Miscanthus M5-2 | ecosystem: Host-associated > Plants > Roots > Rhizosphere > Soil ... | reverse complement strand
GTTGGACTAGCGAAATGAAAATCCTCGCGGTAATTGGCCAAAAAGGCGGCAATGCGAAGACCGCGACAGCCTTAGGTGTCGCGGTGGCCGCCAATGCTCCGAGGCATACCGTTGTCCTGATCGACCTAGATCCACAGCACAGATGTTAGCCGAGTAGAGATATATCACAACAGGAGAAGAGAAAATGATGAAAATAACTAAGACGATTATCTTATCCATTTGTCTCGCAGCTTCCTCACTTTCGCTGAATGCACGTGCCCAGGATGAGCGTCAGTATACTGAGGGCCCGGTCACCGAGGAGGACTATATACAAGTTGAGTACGGGCATTTTGAAGAGTACATCGATTGGCTAAATTCGACATGGAAGCCGACCATGGAAGCCATGAAGAAAGCTGGGCTAATTATCGATTACAAGGTCTTCAGGCTCACTCCAAAATCAGCGGATCAGCCCAATATAGTTCTCTGGATCACTTATAAGAACGGCATGGCGGCTTTTGATAAAGGCGCCGAGCTAGAAGACGTGGCCAAGCAAGTAATCGGTAGCACCGAGTTTCAGAACAAGGCCAGAGTGCACCGTAATGACTACAGAAAAGTTCTGGGCACTGAATACATTCGTGAACTTATCTTAAAATGAAATTGTTATACGGATCTCTTTGCAGTCTCGTCGTCTCCGCAATGAATCAGATACTGGATACAGTGAATGGCGAATATCACGTCGATGAGATTTATATGCGTCCAACAGATTTTCGGCGCGCCGGTAGCCACCTTGTCAGTGATTTCGAACCACTAAACTCCAATCCGAGAGGCTCCCCTTGTGAGTAAACTATTCACGTTATCCGTTATCTGTATTCTCTCGCTCGCCCCTCCTCGGAGCAACGGTCAACAGAATGCGTGGATCGCGACCTGGGCGACGAGCCCCCAGCCGTCGGCTCCTGATCCCGACGAACCGCTCTTCAACTTAGAAAATCAGACGGTTCGAGAGCGTGCGCGTGTTTCCATCGGCGGAGATTAGATAGGCGCATACGATGTGCATCTTGCAGTTGGCAGCCCTGTTGCATGCTGATACGTTGGCTCTTGTGTATGTAGCACTTCATTACGAAGAGATTGAGTTGTTTCCTTTATCATGCGCGCAGGATAGCGCACCTCGCCGCACAATAACGCATCAGAAACAATAGGAAAATTGTGATAGTTTCCTGCCATGAAAGGTGGACGTAAAAAATCCGGCGGCGTAGTTGATGCCAAAGCATTCTTGAAGGTTTTTGTTGACCTTACGAATAAAGGCAACGAAACAACTCTAGGTTTTAGAATGGCACCAGAGGATTTATCCGTCATGCTGAGAGTGGCGGAAGCTTACTGTTTTGTCTGAACAGGTTTTCTAATGCCCCATGGAGGCGGAGTGGAGCGCTTCTTTCGAGTGGTCGCTACCCCGGAGCCAAACCGGATACGCGTCCAGAAACTAGTTTCGAGGAAGTTGGCCTGAGAGGTAACGAGAGATCGACTGAGGTGAAACGATTCGGCCCGCCTCATTGTTTGTAATGATCTTTGGGTTCACAACCCGATGGCCCAGGGCACGAAAGCATAGCGGATTTATGGTGACCACGATGGTTTTGTCGTGGAGCGGGTAGTTTCTACTGTGGCAATCCTATTCGGTGCAAGATGTCTGCAAAGCGCGGATCGGAGCGGAGATTGTCGAAAGCTGGATCGACCTTGATGAAGAGGAGACCCGTACGAGCGGAAAATGCCTTATTTAGATTCGCAAATGCAGCTTCTTTGTCCCCGAGCGTCGCATAGTCAGTAGCCGCATCGCTGTAATCCTGATGGGCCTCGTAGTAGGCAGCATCTTTTTTTAGAAAAGCATGGTAGCCGGATTTTTCGAATATCTGCGTGATTTCCTTCGCGTATTCATCATCTCCAGTTAACCTCGATACCTTAGCCCACTGTTCCATTGCTTCTTTGTAGTTCCCCACGCGTTCGTAGGTATAGCCGAGCCAATGCGCCGCGGAAGGGTTGGTCGGTTCCATATCGAGCGCTTTCTTTGCTTGTTGCAGCGCTCGGTCGTAATCGTGAGAGTAATTGTAAGCAAGCGTCAGGCTCATGTTATAGATCGGCGATACAGGATCAATTTCTGCGGCTCTGTTGCATTCGTTCAACATGTCACTGGTCTTGCCCATGTCGGCATAGAACCAGCAGAGAGTCACGTGAACATACGCCGAATTCGGATCCAGTGCCAAAGCCTTGCGGAGCTCATCCTCAGCTTCGCGAAAATTCCAGAAGTAGAGGTAGTCGAGCAATGCCAAGGCAATATGAGATTCCGGGATCTGGCTATCAAGCTGGAGAGCTTTCTGTGCCGCAGATCGGGCCTTGTAATACACATCGCTGTCGGAAACTTCTTCCAAAAATCCCTGTACCGCGGAAGCGTCTGCCAATCCTGCGTAAGCCGCAGCATAGTTGCCATCTCGGGCTACAGCATTGCTGAATAGCTTTATCGCTGTTGCCACGTCAGCGCTCGTCCATGTATCGAAATGAGCGCGACCTTCCAGATAGAGTCGATATGCCTCTGCATCTTTGGTTCCCACCTTCGACAGGCTTTCCCGCTCGCTGCCAAGAAGGCGTGGTCTGAGCTGGGCTGCAACATCCCGCACAATGGAACCTTGTAGCAGCGATACGTCGCTTGCGCGGCGGCTATACTGCTGGCCCCAAAGTTGTGCTCCCGTCGCGACGCTCACCAGTTCAGTATCTACGACGAGCTCCCCACCATGCTCGGTGATACGCCCTGCCAGCACCGCATCCACGTGCAGATTGTGTCCCACTGCCTGAGGATCGTCGAATTGGGTTTTGTAGTGAGATAGCGTGCTTCGGGCCATGACTTGCAACTCGGGCAGCCGAGCAAGAGAATTCGTGATCTCTCCCGCGAGACCATCGCCGAGGAATTCCATGCTAGGGTCTTTGCTTGCGTTAGTGAAGGGTAGAACCGCTATGGCATGGATCGACGCCCCGCCTGATGTGCCGGAGTGCAGATTGCGCCATGCCAGCAATCCTCCAGCAACAAGGATCGCCAAAAGTGCTAAGCTCCAGCGCAATCGGATCGACGACAAAAGACGACGTTGGGGTGCCTTTGCTAGCTGGGTCTTGCCGCTTTCCGTGTCCCGCCATAGCCGTTTCAGATCAGCCCTTATTTCAGCTGCGGATTGAGATCGAACTTCACGATCTTTCTCCAGTGCCTTGCTGATGATCCGTTCGAGTTCGGCGGGTACATCTGGATTCAACCGCACTGGTGCGACGGGAACGCGTTCCAAAATGGCATTGAAAATCAGCGCCGAAGTATCGCCCCTAAACGGCAGGGATCCTGTGCACGTCTCATACAGCACCGCCCCGAAAGAGAAAAGGTCAGTGCGGGCATCCAGTTCCTTTCCGCGTACTTGCTCTGGCGACATGTACGCCACGGTTCCCAGCGCACTGCCAGGGCTCGTTAGATGTTCCCCGGATTCGATGGTTGCACCGCTTGGTCCAACGCTGTCCGGGTTGAGCGTGAGCTTTGCTAACCCGAAGTCCAGAATCTTCGCCTGGCCCCTGTCTGTGACGAAGATGTTCGCTGGCTTGATGTCCCGGTGAATGATTCCTTTGGAGTGGGCAGAGTCCAAGCCGTCAGCGATCTGGATGCCGAGGTCGAGCATCGTTCCGATGTCCAGAGATTTACCCGCGATCAGGTGCCGGAGAGTCCGTCCCTCCAGCAGTTCCATCGCGATGAAGGTTCGTCCATCGGCTTCGTCAATCTCGTAAATCGTGCAGATGTTCGGGTGGTTTAGCGAGGACGCGGCTTTGGCTTCCCGCTGGAAGCGGCTCAGAGCCTGTGGATCATTGACAAGGTTATCGGGAAGGACCTTGAGAGCGACGTGCCGACCCAGTTTCGCGTCTTCGGCTTCGTACACGACACCCATGCCGCCACCACCAATCTTGCGAACGATGCGGTAGTGGGAAATGGTTGGCCCAACGGGTTGGCAGGGCGCAGTCATCGAGAGGGAATGGTAGGTGCAGAGTTGAGGCAACTCAACGAAGATCGAACTGTTGGCTGGGTTCCGAACAGTCAATTGGCGATAAATCGCCTCTAAGACAATGTCGGTGATGTCACGGACTTTTTCTCGCATTCGTCCATCGGAAATGGCATCGGCGCAACTCGTGCCCGGGTCGGCGACACTGATCTGAACATCATCGCCAGACCGAACCTCTTTTAATGCCTGCCTATAGTGCTCGAGCAAAACATTGTTACAAACGGAGTTGACAAAAGACCCTAAGCGTTTGGGCTGCCCTATGCCTTGGTTCCTTCGCAGTGCCGCCCAGACCCGGGCGAATGTTTCCTGGCGAATATCCTCCATCACAGAAGGGGAACTCAATCGCCGGCGGAGCTTCCGCTGAATGAGGGTGGTAAAGTATTGAACAAAATGTTGCTCTACCCCGGAGTCCCCAGAACGAAGTCGCTCCAAATAGAGTGCGTTAAAAGAGTGAAATCTCATTTCGTTTTTGGCTCTCCTCTGTCGGATTCACATTCCACGGCTTGAGCGTTGAACCTCAGGACTGCTCTACTGGACGTGCTGGCTATCGCCTACCTCGTATGCGGAAATTCCCAAAAACATTTCGGCAGACGCGAGCGCATTCTAAAGGTCCTCAAAGTGGAATCTCAGATGTGTCGGTCGCTAGGCGCGGCTCGGACAACCGAGGAACAAACAAGGCAATTCTGGCGGTGCGGGCATGACAGCAGCAGTGCGGCCAAGGGTGCAAACCAGCGGGAAATCGTGTGGCACACCGAAGTTGATAGAATGACTTTTGTTCATGGCAGGTCTCACCATCCGAGTCTTCGGTAGTGCAGCCCGCCCTGGCACTCCCTTCCTTCTCGAACTGTGGGCTCCACACCAGGTAAGAGTCGCCCTGTCTTGTGCAATCGCGGTTTCACATGGCTGGTGCTAAAGCGATCAAGACAGCGAGAACACAATTAACTAGGAAAAAGCCCGGAGCCGTTTAGCTCCGGGCCCGTCGCTGTAGTGGTGGCTCCTACTTGGCAGCTACGACAGCTTTCTGTGGAATACCGCGACTTGCGATTTGTGTTTCTTCCTCCAGTTTCGACGTAGGAAGCTGCATTATCGCTCCGCCGTGTCCACGCAAAACCTGCGACAGGAAATACTTGTCGCCGTACTTGTGGAACACCAGCTTTGGTGTGTTGTCGCCATTGCGATCCTGCTCCCGGCGGAATAGATCTACTACGGTGCTCGCTGTTTTGCTGTCCGTGATCACAATAGTAGAGTCCGTGAGAGGACTGATGTCATAAGTCCCGGCAGGCATTGCGGTGTGCCCGACCGTGAAGTCGAAAGGAACGGTTGCCCTCACTATAGTCTGTGCAGAGCATAGAACACTGATCAACACAGACAATGTCAATGTGAACAGAGTCATCATGTGGTTGCGCTTCATATATTCTCCTTGAGGCTCCCCCAGCGGAGCCTGAACTGAAATTGGTGGAAACATCCCCCAGCTTCATATGAGTAAAAGATCTAAACATTTCAGTTCTTCGGAAAAGCTCGGAAAGCATCGAGCAATGATGGGAAAGCATTTGCTTTGGAACACCTCTTTGAATATTGAATCCCTAACTGGCGCACTGAGACCTCCTCCACGGTTAGTTACCAATTGCTGCACGCTCTTTTATAGATTCGTGAACTACAGCCGCTATATCTTCCGTTCATGCCTGCATCGATCGGAGGTGAAGGTTTCGATCAACGCACCCGTTCGAGGATCGGCGCTTGCTGGAACGGCAGCCAAACAAGGCGCGCTATAGCTTGGCTCACTCATCGACTGAACCCCTTCCACCAGATTTCGGTGCACCTTTGCAAGGCCGCATGTTGCCGGTATCTCGGCCCGCGATTGCCGTCTGGGTGTTGACGGACCTGAAATTAGGGACAGCCTGATTGATCTTGCGAGGATGGACTCAGGAAGTCTTCTCGTAACACCAATGAAATCATGCGTGTGAAGGCAGCCCCCTCTCCGCGTTGCGATGATTGCCCTGGGTGGGGCGGCCTCGCACTAGCTTTTCATTGATTTTGGAACGGCGAAGGTGCAAGATTCAGACAGTTTTTTCTTGCGGTTCTCAAGTGGTGCAAATCCCGATTATCAAGTTCAAGCCCTCCGCAGAACAAATATTGTGTTGTGAAGGTCTGAAATGTTTTCTGAATTTGGGTCACTCAAGTATGGATACCTCGAACGGAACGTGAATACCCTGAGACGGTCGATGAACCGCGACTCTGTCGTTTTCGTTCGGGGCCATCCCTACCCGGGTTCTAAATTTCAATCCATGAGAGAGAGGAACATATGAATGACGAACATGTCAGTAAGAACTGGACCATCATGGTCTACATCTCGGCGGACGATGTTTTGGCTAACTTCGCAATCGACTCCTTGAATCAATTCAGACGAGCGGTGTCGGACGACGGAGATATCGTAATGGCACTATTCGACCCCAATAACGGAAGCGGAGAGGCATTCCGATACCGTTTTGAGGGCAAGAACAAAGACGTACCACTCAGCGAGATTGGAGAGAAAATTGAGACTCTCAACATGGCGGATCCAAAGACCCTAACCAGTTTCGTGAAGTGGGCATCTGAGCCTCTCAAGGAGCCCAAAGATAGAAACTACTGTTTAATTCTGTGGGGGCACGGGACGGAACTGCTGCTGGACCGGGATCCAAGTATCAAGGGGAGGAGATATCTGACTCCTGGGAAACTTAAGAGTGCCTTGGCAGGTACAAAATTCAACGAAAACAACAGGCTCGACATTGTTGCTCTCGATGCCTGTTCGATGAGCATGATTGAACTCGCCAGCGTGCTTCAGGACTGCGTTAGCTTCATGATTGCATCGCAGGATGACGTGCCAGACGTTAGCTTCCCTTATGAAAGAATTCTGAAGGAACTGTACGGACATGGCACGGATCCGGAAATTGTTTGCAGATTAATCCCCAAGATCTATGTCGAGTCCTTTCGAGACTACCTCGTCACGTCTCGCAACGGCGTAGGAGAGATCATGCTTTCGAGCCTCAACTTACAAAAAATAGAAGCAATCACGGGGCCGGTGAGTAGACTTGCTGGTCATATGCTGAGCTCAGTCGCTGACAAGGCTTTTGGTAATGCGATCGTCGATGCTCGTAAGATTTCTCGCGACTTTGTTCTGGGGTTGTTCGTGGATCTTTATGACTTTTGCGATAACTTGCCCAAGAGTTTGGACGACAACGGGTGTGGGGATAAGGAGTATAGCGGTGACTTGAAAGATGCATGTAAGCAAGTTCGTGAAGCGATAGCCAATGAAGAGTACGTTATCGCCAATGAAACCAGACCAAATGTGCACAATTGTCATGGCGTTTCTATATATTTTCCGTACTCCTTCGAGGAGGACGAGAATCAGCAAATCAAGAGATTGTTGGGCGAAAACCAAACCGGAATCCTAAACCTACCGTCGCTGGTGAAAGGTGGACCCGGCAATGCACGAAAGGCACGTAATGGAAGAATAGAAGAGCTAGAGGCAGATTTTGCGCAGTTGCCCTTTTTTAAGGATGACGGTTGGGGCGCTTTCATCAAGCAGGGATGGTCACGTGCGCTGGCCCGGAGGTTTCCCGACAAGCTAGATCTGCACTATTCCGCTGAACAGGTCGTTCAGAATTTATTGGCAGCGCCCGGAGGCTGGGGCGGAGGTAGTGACAAGGCTAGCGTGGAAATCAGGCAACTTCAGAAGCAGAACGAATATTTGACCAAAGAGCTGGAGCGGTTGGCGCTGAAGCGTGGAGCGTGAGCACTGGTGACTAGATACAGCTACCGGTGTGCAAATTGCTTTTCGGCGGGACCCGGCGGAGCGGGGGATTATGAGATGGCACATCATTGCGGCACTGCTTGCGTGCGCTCTCCCCCTGTCATCCGCTATAAATGGCGCTAGAAAGTTGAGCTCTGCCGAGCAAGCTGACAGTCATGAAACTTCGGGTGCAGGCAGCAAGGAAACTTCTGTCAACACATCCCCGGGGGGGCGTGGCGAAAATCTTTTACTAAAAAAGGCTAGAGAATCGGCCCGAAAGGCGACGGTTCTTCGCGAGAGACAGACCGCCAGCGGCCTATTGGCGGCAACCAGGTTATTCCGAGAAAGTTCGCGCCTCTTTGCTGCCAGCCGCTCGTACGACGAGGCGGCCGACTCACACCTTCAGATCGGTGAGATCTATCTGATCCTCAGCGAGTTCGACAAGGCGCAAAAATCCTTTGACGAAGCTTTCAAAGTCGCACAAGACCTGGAATTGCGATGTAGGGCATTGAGCGATATCGCTCGAACTTATGCGACGGCAGGATCGTACTCCCTCGCGGATAATTATTCACGGCAGGCATTGAGCCTCTGCGAAAACCTTAGCGAAAGGGCACAAGCCGAAGCCCTAGAGGCGCGCGGTGAAGTTCTCCATTCTGGCGGTGACTATTCGGGGAGCGCGGACTGCCTCAGACGTGCCCGCGGGCTTTACGTCGCAGCCAAGGACGACAATGGGCAGGCGCAAGCACTCCTTATGCTTGCATACGCCCTTTTTCAAGGTGGCGAAAGGCTGGCGGCTCTACAAGCAGCAGGAGAGGCCTTACGATTATGGTCTTCGGCTGAAAATCACTTTGGCATCGCCCAAGTACATGCTGCCCTGGGGACCTTCGCGATCCTAACGGGGGAATTTGAAACTGCACAATGCAACTACCGTATCGCGAAACCTCTATTCCACGAGATCGGTGATAGGGATGAAGAGGCGAGCGTGCTGAATGGGCTGGGATACGCCAACCGCGCAACGGGCGATTGGCAGAAATCCCTGGAGTACTACCAAAGTGGTAAGGCTGCCTTTGCGGCTGTCGGGGATTTGCAGGGAGAACACGAGGCAATTAGCGGAATGGGCGAAGCCCTGACAGCTATGAAAAACTACAAACGGCTGCTGCCGATGTACTCGGTGGACTTGCGCCTCGGACGTAAGGCACACGCTCCTTGGATGATAGCCTCAGCCTTTTCGAACATTGCGAGTGCTCACGAAGCGGAGAGCAGGTTTACCAAGGCCGAAGTATTTTATCGCCGTTCGCTCGAAGCCTATCGTGCCGCGGATCACATCTATGGTGAAAGCGACACTCTGATCCGCATTGGTCACCTGCAGGCAATTCAAGGGAAGTACGCCGAAGCGATTGCATCTTTCGAACGGGCAAACGCTTTGAAGAACAAGACAGGTCAGATCGAAGAGACGGCTAAGATACAGTATGAGTTAGCCTGGATCTATCGGCGATTGAATCGGTTGGAAGACTCTCGGTTAGCCATTGAGAAAACAATTGGCATAGTCGAGAACCAGAGAATTAGTATCTCGCACTTTGACACGCGCGCTTTGTACTTCGCGTCTGTGCGCCGCTATTATGCACTTTACGTACAAGTACTGATGTTGCTCCATCAACTGGAACCAGAACTCGGTTTCGCAAAGAAGGCCTTTGAGGCTTCTGAAAGAAGCAAAGTGCGATCCCTTCTGGATTTGCTTACCACATCTGATCAAGATGCCCCCTGTGATGAGCTTCTAAGAAGGCAATTGGAAGCGGATGATTCCACGGACGTTCGTCCAGTCGGAGCAAAACAGGCAATGTCTTCAGTGCCGCCGACTCTGACACTGGAGGAAGTACAGACAGAGATTGGAAGCGAAGATACGGTTCTGCTTGAATACGCGCTCGGTGATGAGAAGAGTTATGTTTGGGTCGTAGACCAACACGAGATTACCTCGCACGAACTGCCGAAGTCGGTTCGAATCAGGGAATCAATCGACGCCCTTCGCAAGGCGCTCGTCCCTCCGCAGCTGAGAAACGGAGAGAGTGCGGTCGACTACCAGGCGAGAGTTCGCAAAACCGATCAGGCATATCGACTCCATGCTCAGAAGTTATCACGATTGCTTTTGGGTGGTATCCCTCTTACCGGGCCAAAACGCATACTCCTCGTGCCTGATGAATCTCTCCAATATATTCCGTTTTCGGCGCTTCCATTTCCTGGCGCAGGTGCGCCCAAAGAACTTCTGGTCAATCATTATGAAATCGACGTTTTGCCTTCAGCTTCTGTACTTGGAACTTTGCGAAAGGGAATATCGAACAGACTTCCACCAACAGCCACTGCAGCTATTATTGCCGATCCGGTTTTTGAACCAGATGATGAGCGAGTCTCAACGCGTGGTGCACGCGACCGGAGAAGCTATGAGGATCGACCCGCCACTTTGAACCGAGCCATCCGCGACGTCGGGGCGGCTCAGTACATTGCCAGACTACCAGCTTCACGCGACGAGGCCAATGCCATTGCAAGCGTGCTGAGGTCTGGGAATCCTCAAGACGTGCTTGTTGCGCTGGATTTTGACGCGAGCCGCGCCAACGTGCTCACAGATGGGCTCACACGTTTTCGTCTGATACACTTCGCAACACACGGGTTGGTCGACGCCCAGCATCCGGAAATGTCAGGACTGATCCTGTCATTGGTAGACAGGAGGGGCAGAAGGCAGGACGGGTATTTACGCCTGGGGGACATTTACAAATTGAAGCTTTCAGCCGATCTGGTGGTCCTCAGTTCCTGTGACTCGGCACTGGGTAAGGACCTGGATTCGGAGGGGATCATTGGTTTGCCACGCGGTTTTCTATTTGCAGGTGCAAGGAGTGTCATTGCAAGCTTGTGGAAAGTAAACGACGCTGCTACTGCCACTCTCATGTCAAGACTGTATGCACGAATAAGGAGGGGCGAAAGCCCCGGCTCGGCATTGCGCGGCGCCCAACTCGAGATGGCACAGGACGAGCAGTGGTCCAAGCCTTACTACTGGGCGGGTTTTGTATTGCAGGGAGACTACAGATAGAACGTTTCACTTCATGAGGCTGCATTATTGTAGGTGCCTATGGCAGCACAAGAAGCGAAGAGGACGCTCACGCCGGAGGGCTTCGGTAAGTTTCTTCGCTGGTTATCTGAGGATGATGAGCTGGCTGTGCGAGAGTATCAAATGATCAGGATGAAATTGGTCAGGTTCTTCATTCATAAAGGTTGCGCGGACCCGGATGAGCTGTTCGATAAAACTGTGGATATTGTAGTCGGAAAAATTGAATCGTGCGCGGAGTGTCCACGCCCACTTGCTTATTGTTACGGAGTAGCAAGAAATGTCTGGTACCAGGACGTGCGAGAGCGCAAGTCAGTCACCCTGGACGGCGATGTCGTGTCTCCCGAGTATCAGGACACGAACGTGCAGGAACTCAAGCTGCAATGTTTGGAGCGCTGCCTGGGTCAACTAGCGCCCGGAGACCGCGATATCGTAGCCAAGTATCACGGTGGTCAGGGACGCGACAAGATCGAAATCAGGAGGCTATTGGCTGATGGAGTGGGAGGGGGAAATGCATTACGGATCAGGATGTGCAGAGTTCGCAAGGAACTCCGTATGTGTGTTGTTGAATGTACCAAGCGATCACTAAACTGAGGCGTTTTGAGGTAATGTAAATGAAAAGCAATCTTCCCGATCGTAGCCTAGTCCGTCAGTACTTGCTGGGGAGGCTCGATCGCAATAAAGAACTCGAAGATCAGTTAAGCAATGACATACTTTTCAATGATGAGTTGTCTGAGATGGTTGAATCGATTGAAGACGAGATCATAGACGATTGCTTGGATGGGACGCTGGATTCTGCGGACAAGGATGCTGTTGATGGATATTTCCTGCGACCTCCTGAACGCAAGGAGAAATTACGATTCGCCCGGCTTTTGCGACATCATTTCGAGAAGCCGCATGATTTGGCGGAGGCAAGGCTAGATGCTCCTCTTTCAAATAGAACGAACGTCATTCAGGAGAGGATTGATTATAGATCGGCTGTTCCTTGGCAATCACATTTCAGACCCTACGGGCAGATCGTCGCATTGATTCTGCTTAGCGTCGGGAGTCTGATTTACATATTCAGCGTTCGGAAGAACCAAGCGCGTCTCGAAAGCCTGCTTGCACGAGAACGAGAGCATTCCGCAAGCCTGGTGACGGATGCGCAGCTTTTGCAGTCACCGATACTCGCTCTAACATTGGTGTCGGATCGCTCCCGCGGTGACGGCACACAGATTCCCTACGTTCAAATCAAGCCTTCCACTAAACGGATCATGGTGGACATTGTTCTGCAAGGACCTAGTCTAGGCGCATACGATGTGCATCTTGAAACCAATGCAGAAAATGGGCCGATTTGGTCAGCTCGGCTACTGCCACTCATTTCAGATTCCGGCGATGCTCGTTTAGTGTTTGACTTACCAATCCAGAGGCTCAAGTCGGATGTCAATTCCTTTGTGGTTTCGTCCGCGGTTCCGGGGTCAGGAAGACCGAAGCACTACGATTTTCGCGTTAAGCTGACAAGATAGGGAGCACTCAAAACCAGATTTTCGATCACATTCAACTTCTACGGGGATCCGGTGTCCGTTCTGCCCATCGAACCTCACGTGCTCTGCTCGTTGGACTCGGATTTTGAAGCAAGCGAGGCAGGATTGGTGCTCGCGGCGTAGCTGATCTTTCGTTGCACAAATGATGGGACATTCATCGACGGAATCTTGCAAAAATACGTACTGCAAGATCTTTGCAAGAAGCGAAGGAAGAGGACAAAGAGTTGATCTGCTTGAACCTGCCCGCCGGCAAATGGAACATGTCGATCGAGAGTGCGCCCCTTTGGATGCAATCCAAATCCGCTCCCATTAGACCGTACGAAAAGTTTCTCAGAGTTTCCCAAACTTGCCATCAGTGCCGCTGGATTTTTTAAACTCACTCTAAGTCGGGTAACTCATAACCCAAAGGTCGGTGGTTCAAATCCCCCCCGCAACCAAATACAAACCCTTCAGGCTACGTAATTTGCGTGGCTTTTTTCATTAAGCCAACGCTACCCCCAAATTGGGTCCATTGGGTCCAACAACAAGATTCAATCCAACTTTGCTCGCATTCAGACGCCGGTATTCGAGTTCCTGATCCGTATGTGAATACCTGTCTGTTGTTCGCAAGGATGAATGCCCAATCCATTGTTTCTGTAAATCCGCAGGCGTGCCATTCTTACGAAGCATGGTTACCCGAGAATGCCGGAATGCATGTAAACCGGCTTTAGGAATTCCTAGTCGCTTCAGAAGCGGATGCAGTACACGCTTGAGGATGTTGTCGCCGGAGAGGGGAGAACCGTTCCGCGCTTCGAACACGCGGCCAGCTTTCTTGTCTCCGATGTGCCGTCTCAGCATTTCAGCAAGGCAGGGGTCGATATCAATCTGTCGAACGCCCTTTCTGGTTTTGGGGGTTATTTCTGTTCCGGACCAGACCTGACGGCGAACGTAGATCACGCGGTTGTCCAGATCAAGATCGTCGATATGCAGTCCGGCTGCCTCGCCCCGTCGCATTCCTGTTCCTGCCAGCAATGCAAAGAGAACAGAGTATTGGCCTTCGGCTGATTCGATAATCTTTTTCAACTGTTGTTCGGTGAAATAGCGTTGCTCTGGGGCTGCCGGCTTCCCCAAAATCCAACTCCCAAGTCATCCAGATTTTCTTTCCGAGGACCAGCTTCACCACTCCTACGACATTGAGAATCGTTTTGCGGCTCAGCTTGTACGTTTTGATGAGGCTGCCGTTTCGCTTCGTCAGCTTAAACGTGGCCCTCTTCAGACCGGCTACGAACTCTTGTACCGCTGTTTCGTCAACAGCGTCCAAGGGCAGGGAACCGAACCGTGGAAGGATGTGCTTTGTGAGTTGGCTTTCCATGCTGAGGACGGAACTCGGTTTCCCATCCATCCATGCTTTGTGATATCTACGGCACCATTCAACACGTTGCCTGAACGTGACAATTGGAGCGATATTCAAAGCCCTTTCGAGGTGTTCTGTCGTGTTCACCCCGATTGATGCGATGACTTCAGCTCCCTTTCTCACGGCTTCGGGCTTCGTCAGTTTGTCTTTACCTACTGCTATAGGCCAATTCACGCCTTTTGGCAACTGCATCTTGAATGACTTTACTGTGTGTGTCAAATCGCGTCATGAATAGCTGGGATGGCTTATCAGTGACTCCTATCAGGAAAATTTGGATTGTGAGTGTACCCGCCTCTTTTGGACAATTGATACCACGGTGCAACGTTCGAGCTGACCCCGTCCTCTAAGAAGTGGTTCCTTTCACGGAGGCCGATTTATGAAACTGCACGGGCCCCTTTTCGCCACATTCTTCGTATTAGCCGCAGCTTTCTCCACGGCACAAACAGCCACTCGCCCCAAGGTTTCATATTCCACATACTTCAATGGAAACGCATATACGGTTATTAGGGCGTCGACGGTGGACGCAAACGGATATCAGTATGTGACCGGCACAACGGATGCGAGCGTGTTTCCCACAACCTCGGGAGCATACCGACACACGCCGACACCGGATAGCAACTCGCAAACCGGATTTCGAACAATGTTCGTGGCGAAGCTGAATCGTGGCGGGACCGGGTTGGTGTACTCGACCCTCATCGCCAATGCCTTCCCGGCAGACATCGCGATTGACAACTCCGGGAACGCATACGTGTTAGGAAGTCTTAATTCTGCTACGGACTTCCCAACCACCTCCGGCGCGTGGATAAGGAGATGTATTTTGTCCAATCAGTTAGGTTGCGATTTCGTCCTTAAGTTGAACGCGACCGGCTCGGGACTCGTCTTTTCCACGCTGCTGAATGCGAAGCCCTGCCTCGCGCCTTATGGTGAGGCTTTCGAGAAGATCGCATTGGACAGTGAGAGGCATCCCTATATCCTCGCTGTTGGGGGTCCCGATTGCTTCACGACGCCCAATGCTTACAAACCAACATTTCCGTCGCTTGGCGCCAACGCGGTAGTCATGAAGCTCACGAGCGACGGCTCCGGGGTGTTCTACTCTACGTACGTCGGCGGCAATAGTGTTGGCGGCAGGGTGGGACAAGCGAACGATTGGCCATCTGCGATTGCAGTGGATTCGAATGGACGAGCAATCATCGTTGGACACACGGGCTCCAGCGACTTTCCAACTACGCAAAGCGCCTTCCAGCGCACATCTAACGGAAACTATGATGCCTTTGTTGCGAAGCTAAGCCCCGACGGCAGCAGCCTGCTTGCATCCACCTTGATTGGCGGATCGGATTCAGACACCGCTACGGGCGTCAGTGTTGACCCGTTCAACCAAGTGTACGTCGTGGGTTCGACCGCCTCGATGGATTTCCCACTCACGGCGAATGCTTTCCAGCGGGACCATGATCCTGAGTTTTGCGACTTCTCGGAAGGAGGGGGTGAGTTTCGTTGCACCGACGGGTTCGTGGTGAAATTGCCGATGGACTTTTCAAAGCCGACGTACTCAACCTACCTGGGTGGCCAAAATGGAGATGAGTTCTCGGTCCACGTAGCAGCCGATGGGGTTGGACATGCGTTCGTCACTGGTACATCCAAGTCGACAAACTTCCCTCTGGTGAAGCCGACGAGCAGTGCGAATTTACTGATGTGGCTTTCCGAGTTGAGCATCGACGGCGCCAGGCTATTGTTCTCGACTCGATACGGCACTGCAATATGTTGCACAGCGAACATAACAGAACCGATCGGAATTGGGCTTGACCTTGCCAGCAATGCTTACGTTTCTGGAAATGCGGATGGAGTGCTGACGACACCGAATGCCTTCCAGACCATACCGGTTAACAACGTGTTGTCGGAGGGTTTTGCGGCGAAATGGGATATTCCGCCATGCACGCTTGGCATCAACGACCGTACGGTTACCATCTGTACGCCGGCAAGCACCACCGTTCCCAAAAAGCTGCTGCTCGCAGCCGGTGCTACCGACAGCAGAAACGTATCGGGAATGAAGGTGTACGTGGACGGGATTGCAGTGTTTTCGATCCTTGCATCGCATTTCAATACGTATTTGAATTTGAGTCCGGGCGCACACCTCATCACCGTTAAGGCCTGGGATAATGTAGGTCCATTTTCAGAGACGATGAACATTCTGGCGCAATAGGGTGGAGTTGTTCACCCGCACTCGCCCGTGTCGGGCTGCATCTATTGATTCAGGTTCTGCGCCGGGCGACCAGGGATGTTCGTCCCTCCCGCGACAGTTATCTCAGCAGCTTTCGGCTAATGGACTTTTCCTTGGAAAACGTAACGAACCGGCAACCGTTGGAACATCCCCATCTCTTTAGCCGACTCCAGTCGCCGTCCTCACAAAACCTTAAATTCCTTGAGTGCTGTAGGCCAGAGGATCACGTAGTCCCCGGCATCGCCGGGCACAAAGATTCTATATGGCCTGAACTTATACAAAAGCGCACTTTCGGGGAATAGTGACCGCACTCGCGTGCTAGGGTTTCCGTGGTATTCGCCGATGAGCGAGAATGGCGTATTCTCTGTGCCATGAACGCCCCGTCCACGAGCTTTGAAGAACTAAACAAGCAACTCAGTGAAATAAGCGAAAAGCTGAAAGTGACAAACGATCACGCGGGACGTAGCCTCCTACTAAAAGAGTTCCGAGTGCTATTGAACCAAGCGGAAAATTCGGCTGGCCGAATCAATTTTGAATGGGGCCGTCCGCCCGCGCTTTAAGATGATCTTTGCCAACGATGGTAAAAGCCCACACTGACATCCGATGGAATCCCGAATTGCGAGAGTGGTTCTGCCCTGACTGCGGAGTGACTTCCGATCACGCCACGAAAGAGGACGCCACCCCGGGAAGTGGCTGCGTTTGATTGCACCCTACAAGGTACGACCGT
>Ga0068869_100000948_pt1 | contig 16806 bp, 10 predicted proteins | sample KBSMisM52_FD_64676 | JGI IMG/M metagenome (GOLD analysis project Ga0068869, IMG submission 64676) | Miscanthus rhizosphere microbial communities from Kellogg Biological Station, Michigan, USA - KBS Miscanthus M5-2 | ecosystem: Host-associated > Plants > Roots > Rhizosphere > Soil ... | reverse complement strand
ACGGCCCCGACGGCCAGGGCTGGCTGCTGATGCTCAAGTCTGGCCTCACCGGCGACGAATCCCTCGACGTCCTGTCCCGCAACATCCTTCACCCGGAGTTCCCCAACGACCCGATCAGCGACCAAAGCTACGACGAGTCCCAGTGGGAATCCTACCGCCGCCTCGGCGAGCACATCGCTCTGAAGGTGCTCAAATAAGCCCGTCAAATCGTCCTCCACGGCCTCGCGGGCCTCATCAAGCGCGAGGCCGTTCTCCGTTTACCCTCATTTGGTTTTCCACCCATGAACTTCTCATTTCTTAAACAGCGTTCCGCCTTGGCGTCCGCCTCACTCGCGGTCGCCTTGTTCTCCCTTGCCCTCGCGTCCACCCGCGTCTCGGCCGCCGACCACAACGATCCCAACGCGGTTAACTCGATCTTCTCCGATGTTCCGATCGATGCCGCCGACCTTTACGACTTCTTCGGTTTCCCGAGCGACGACACGACAGGCGGTGAAAAGGTGGTTCTCGCGCTGACCTTCGCCGCCGTGCCGAAGGCCGGCGTTTTTGATCCGGATCTCCTTTATCGCATCCTGGTCTCGCCCGAACCGCGCCCCGCCCCCATCAATCCCGACGATCAGAGCCTTGGTGCCGTCCTCAAGCACATCGAGGCGGTGAAAGAAAAATACGTCCACCTGAAGCCCGCCGAAGTCCGTGTCACCACGAATGCCGAGGGGCGTGCGACTGTCGCTTTTCTGCGTTTCCCCGGCGGCGACTTCTCCCGCGTTGTGGAGATGAACAAGTCAGTCACTGTGGAGTCTCCCGGCGGCCATAAGCTCAAGGTCTTCATCGGCGGACGCGACGACGCGTTCTTCAACGACCTGCCCGGCTTCTTCCGTTCCATCAATTACGCGCCCCAGTTTTATCACGTCCCTCACGCGATGACCGCCGATCGCGAACTGAAGATTCCCAAGACGTTGATCGAACTCGAAGGCAACACGCTCTTCAACTTCGACCCCAACAACCCGGAGCACGGGCAGGGGGTGAAACTCGATCTCCCTTCCGGTCCGCTGGTCTGGCACGGCGACAAGTTCCATCGGGACGCGAAGGGCAACTTCCGCTTCGTTTACAGCGGCAAGGACGCGCAGGCCGGCAAAAACATCAATGCCGTCATCCTCGAGCTGCCGCTCGCCTTTGTCACCCCGTCGCCCGCCGTCGATCGTATCGTCAACACGTGGGGGGAGAGCTGGGTCCTCAAAGCCACGCACAAGGTGCCCAACATCGCCGACGACCGTGCGCCTGTGCGCGTCCCGTTCGTGCTGCGGCATCCTTGGGTGCTTCCCGGCGTTGTCCTTCTGCTGGGCGCGGTTCTCGTCGTTTACGGGGTTCGCGCCTGGCGTGCCCGCTCCCGTGCGGGCCGCATTCCCTTGTGGCCGGCGCTCCGCATCGCCGCCGGAGCCCTTGTGATCGTCCTGGGCGCGACAGGCGGCGTCATCGCCGGCCAGATCGCCCGTCAAAAGCCCGACCTGGCCAAGCGCCCGGCCGAACTCGACGAACAGCTCCGCCGTTACAAGCTCGTTGACACCGACGGCCAGCCTTTCGCCGACGCCGCCCTCAACGAACGCGACGACAACCGCCAGCTCGGCGCCTATAACATCTGGCTCGGCCCCGGCTTCGTCACCCGCCTCGCGCACCTCGGCTGGGGCTTCGGACCCTCGATCAGCGCGCTCGGGCTCGAGACCTCCTTCGACCACGACCACTCGCCCGTGTCCGTTTACAAGACCTACACCAGCCCGGTCGCCGCGTTTCCCCGCGCCCGCAAAGTCATCTTTCAGCAGCTCAACATGCCCGACGGCAGCTGGAACAAGCGCGGCTTGCCCATTCCCCTCAAGCGATCCCTCGAGATATTCGTTCCCAACGTCTGCGCCATCGACATGGACACCACCGGCACCTGGCCCTACGGCCGCCGTCCGGAGGACCAGGTCGCGACCCGCTTTCTCTCCCTGTTCCTCGACATGAATGCCGAGATCGGCGGCAAGAAATACAACATCGAGACCCTCGCCAGTCAGGCTCTCTGGGATCAGGCCCCCATCGAGCCCAAGACCCCGCCCAACCCGCTCAAAAACGACAAGGAGTTCCTCAAGGAATTCCCGTATCTCGCCGCACCATGGGAGCCGGGCTACTGAGCCGCGGTGTCTCCGTGCGCCCCCTGATGCCGGCCGCCCGTCTTCTGGCGGCCGGCATCCTGGTTATGGGCGCCGCTCTCGTCGCTCTCGCGGAGGAGACTCCCACCGCCTTTTCCAGGGACCTCGCCAGGCTCGACGCGTCGATTGCCCGCCTCGCTTCAGCCCGACCCGACGAAAGCCTCCTCTCGCTGCTTTACGCCCGTGCGATGCTGACCGGGGCGCCCGATGATTTCCGCCGGGTCGAAACGGGCGTGGCCGCCGCGCTCCGCGATCCCTCGCCCCCGGTCAGTCTCATCTGTCTCCACGCACAGCTCTGCCTGCAACAACACCGCCTGCCGGAGGCCCGGCGCGACATCGAGCACCTCGCCATCGCCGACCTCTCGCCGGACATCCAAAACCTGCAAGCCGACCTCGCCCTGCAGGAAGGCCGTTACGACGAGGCCCGTCGCAGTTGCGAAGCTTTGCTTAAATCCGGCCCTCGCTGGGACGCGCTCGCACGCCTCGCCAGCCTGCACGCCCTCGTCGGAGAGACCGCCCGGGCCGGCTCCCTCTATGCCCAGGCCGGCGACGAGCTCACCGCGAAACAGATGCGCGCCTACGCCTGGATAGAGGTGCAAAGCGGGTTGCTCGCCCTCAATCACGGCCGGCTTGCCGAAGCCGAGGGCCATTATCGTCGCGCCGACCAGGCTTATTCCGGCCATTGGTTCGTCGAGGAGCATCTCGCGGAGATCCTCGGTGCCCAACGCCGGTTCCCCGAGGCGATCGCCCTCTACGAAAAGATCCTTGCGCGCACGCCCCGTCCCGAGATCCAGCAGGCGCTCGGCGATCTCTATGTTTACATGGGCCGGCCCGATCAGGCGCAGCTCTGGCATGATCAGGCGCTTTCGGGTTATCTCGCTTCGGCGGCCCGCGGAGAAGTGCAGTATTTTCATCACCTCGCGGGCTTTTATGCCGATGTGCGCCAGGACGGGCCGGAAGCCGTGAAATGGGCGCGCCGTGATTTGGAGCTCCGGTCGAATTTCGCCGCCCGCGACAGCCTGGCCTGGGCTCTGTTTCGAAGCGGAAAATTCGCCGAGGCCCGTTCCGCGATCGAGACGGCCCTCGCCTCCGGAGTGCGGGACGCCCACGTCTTCTATCACGCGGCCATGATCGGCTTCGCCAGCGGCCAGGCCGACGAGGGCCGGCGTTTCCTCGAGCAGGTCGCCGCGCTGAACCCACGCTACGCCGATTCCTTCCATGTCCATCGGTAGGTTTTTTTCTTACGCACTGGTCCTTGTCCTCGCGGCCCCGGCGTGGGCGCATCCCGTGGCGCAAGGGGCGCTCGACGTTGTCATCCATCGCGACCGGGTGGAGGTGCAAGCCGTCGTTTCCAATGAAGAGGTGCTGGTCGCGGCCACCCAAGGCGGACGCGTGCCCGCGATCTATGCCGAGGCGGCGCGCCGGCACGGGGATTATGTGCACGACCATCTCCGTATCGAGGCGGACGGACAGAGGCTGGAGGGCCGCGTCATCAAGGCTGCCACCACCGATACGGGCAGGCCCGTATATACGCTGGCTTATGCTCTGCCCGCCGGCAGTCCCGCCCGCGTCGAACTGCGACAGGACGCGTTGCGCGAGTTCTTATTCGCTCCCGGAAATCCCTGGGAGGCCACCTATCTGGTGCGCATCGCCATCGACGCCGGACCCGCGGCGGAAGGACTGCTGCTGACCAACGCCCACCCGGTGATGTTCGAGTGTCACAAGGAGCCGGATACAGGATCCCCGGCCGACCGCCTGGATAAGACGAGACTGGCCAGGGATTACGTCCTGCACGGCATCCTACACATCCTCACCGGCTACGACCACCTCCTGTTTATCACCGCGCTGGTCCTAGCGGTGGCGACCTGGTGGGACCTGGTCAAAGTGATCAGCGCGTTCACGCTCGCCCATTCGCTCACCCTGACCCTCTCCGTCCTGGATGTCGTCCGGCTGCCGGGACGAATCGTTGAGCCGATGATCGCGGCCAGTATCGTCGTCGTGGCCGTGCAAAACGTGTTTGCCCCAGAGCGCAGCCGCGGAGCGGGTCGCCTGGCCATGGCTTTCTTCTTCGGACTTTTCCACGGCCTGGGCTTCGCGGGCGGTTTGCTTGAGGCTATGTCGGGTATGTCCGGTCTCGCCGTTGGACTGGCTATTGCGGCCTTCAGTCTCGGTGTGGAAATCGGACATCAGGCGGTGGTCCTGCCGGTCTTTGGCGTGCTTCACCGGTTGGCCTCACGCAGTCCGCCTGGAACCAGGCATTCGGTTCTGCGCTACGGATCCATCTCCATTGGCGCCGCCGGGAGCTTTTACCTGGCCTTCGCCCTCAGGCTTGGGGCCGTGGTCGGCCATTAATTCCGCTCATCTGACTGCGGTAGCGGTATCGCAGCGACGATTCCGGCCTGGCCTAGTTTAGGCCAATCGAGGCAGAGAGTTCCGGCCCATTTGGTCAGGAGTTGTTCCTATTTTAGCAAAGAGATGCCGATGAAAATCAGCGTTTCGTCTTTTGTTGATGGCGGCAGGCGGCCGTGCGACACGGTCAGATAGACCTCCTGTAGGTATTTTAGCCCGAGGTTCGAGGTTCCGTAGCTGACCGTTCCGGCGGTGTAAAGGGAGTCCTCGATGTCCAACGGTTTGGCTTGGGTGGGCAAGTCGTATGCCCGAAAATAGCGCACGTCGGCGTGCAACCCTACCGGCTTTAGCCAGCGAGGACCGACATTGATCTGCTCGAATGGACGCCATTTCCATGACAGATCTATTCCAAGACGCCAAAAATCGTGCTCAGGCACGCCATTTGCCGAGAGAAATTCAGACTCAAGGACATTAATGCGCAGGAAGGATACGTCCACGGAGGGCAATAAAGGCCACCAGCCGTCATTTTCAGTATGAACAAACCCGATACGCGGTCCATAGGCTAATTGGGTGTTCTCGAAACGCTGATCCGTCTCAAACCCGAGTTTGAGGTCAAAGCTCACAGCATAATCATGGGCACCGGCCACGTTGCCAGGGAGAGGATTTGGCGCAGTCGGATCGACTGGATCTTCGAGATCAAGAGCTACCGTGCCGCCAAAGCGTCGCCAAACACCGCCACCAACCTCTGCAGTCATATTATCGGAGTTGATACGGCTTTCCCACGCAACGGTTCCCTGAGTGTTCGCGAATAGATGGGTTGCCGTCCCTCCTAAATCCGCGTCTTTCTCGATGCCGAATTTGAAACGGGCGGCAGCGGTTCGATCATCGGAATCCGCAGCGGTGAGGAGGGCGGGTTTAAGCTCGTGAGTGAACTTAGGCTCGTCCCCTTGCGCTAGGGACGAAGCGGCTAATAGGCCGCCGCAGGTAATCAGTAAATGGCCAAGATAGTTCATGAGGGGGATTCGGTTTCCCGAGAGAAGCGGAAAAGCCTGTCAACCGATGCGGCAAAGGCATGCAAGGGGGTGTCTCCATCGGCAAGTGCAGCACCAAGGGATTTCCGAGTGCTTACGGCGGTCTTCCCTTCCTCGTATCTCACCCCTGCCGCGATGAGCGAATCATGGAGTCCGCTGGCGACGAGCCGGCACTTGTTGGTGAATATGCCAGGTGCCTCGTGTTCTTTATTCCAATACATGAGGTCGCGAAGACGCAGGGATCCGGCATCGTTGAAGGACTGCTGCTGCTGCGATGGATACATTTGAGCGATTCGCAGATATTTCCACGTGGCGACGTGGGCTTGGTTATTCACGGACCATGCAGGGCCCAGTCCGCTCGGTGTAAAACGTATCGGAGTAACGGAGGTCGCCTCGATTGCGGTCAGCACCCACTCGGCAGGGATCCGTTGCACATCGGTGCGATGTTCGGATATCCAGTTGAGATGACGCTGGATATTTGCGCGGGCACCAGTGCCGTCGGGGGCAGGCAACCCGAGAAAGGCAACCGGGTTTGTCTCGGTTATGCGCTTGAATTGAGCTGTGGTGAATTGAGCCTCGAAATAGCGCCAGAGGTTGTCCTCGCGCACACGCTGCCGGACTAGAAAGAAGTCACTTCCGAAAAGAAGACGGTCGCGGGTCTTCGCGTCCGCCAGCAGCCCTGTTAAATGGGCGAAATAATTCTTCTCCGCTGCTCCACCTGCCATGGGCTCGGTATGGAAGGCGATGTCCGCATACACTCCCGGATAGGTTTTCATCAGGCTGATGATCGCCGCAGTCCAGCTATCGGGATCAATGGCCGGCTTAATGAGGTTTTCGTCACCGCCAAAATGCCCGAAGCACACCCGCAGAGTCGGGAACTTGGCCAGAATATCATTCCATGTGATAGGGTCGCAGAATGCGATGTCCGCCTTGGTGCGATAGAATCCGCCCTTGTTGCAATGGAGTAGGACTGGAACGTCATTGGTCGCGCAGTAGGCGAAGACCCGGTCCATTTCGGGCGAGATCATGCTATACCCAAGCGAAGGGTAGAGCTTGACCCCGACAAACCCCTTCTGCGTGAGAGCTTGATCCATGCGTATGAAATGGGAGGCTCGCTGCGTATTGACGGCGACGAACGGCAGCACTCTTCCGGGGTAGGCAAGCGCAGCGGCCGAAGTGTCCTCCATCTGCCTGATGAACAAGGCTTCGTCGGAGGCCTGTCCATTGGTGATGTCCATCATGAGGGCCACCACAGCAGTCTCAGGGCCGCTAAGGGAGATAAGCCGGTCCGTAACAGCACTGATCGTAGGCTTTATGCCCGTGGTCAAAAAATCCACCAAATCGCTAAGAGTCTGATTTTCCGCGTCGCGATTTCCAGTGATGAGATCGCCGATCTTGCGGAGTTGCTCTAGTAATGCGTCTGCGGGCAGATTATCTATGCTGCCGTTGACGACGATACTTACATCGGCAGGTATCGCGACATTAAGGCTGGAAAGGTAGCTCTTGAAGTTATTCGAAAGCGAAAATTGTTTGATCAACGCTCGAGCCAGTTGCTCGTCGTCAAGCTTATCGCCGGCAATGACTCGCGCTAGGGTTTTCGCGACGGCCTCCACAACGAAATCCGGCCATTTTTCGCGACTCAGGCGGTTTACGAACGTCTCAAGTGTCTGCGTGGTAAAAACTGACTTCAGGTTGAAAATATGCGTATGGCAATTGAAGCGCATAAACTATGCTTTTGCCATGATGTTTCATTAGCAAGCCAATAGCCATAACGGGTCGGGACAGGTTAATACTGAGCCGATTGGAGCCGCTGGGCAACGTGGACTCCGAGGTGCATATCGGCGATTTTTACAGCGCTACTATTTTGCTTTGACCGGAGTTTGATGCAATTCACCGTCTGGAACTCACTCCGGTCTATGAAAACCATTTTCTCTTGGGCTTGTCTGTCGGGCATATTCCTTGCGGGTTCCGGTGTGGTGGAATTGCTGGGAGACACCTCGAGTGAGACCCCATCCGCAGCGGTTACTTATTCCGAGGTCCGGCGTAAGGTTGTGACGGTTGATGACCATACCGTGACGCTGGTTCGTGTGCGTCCGCCTGCTTTACCAAAGTTGCCTGCTTCGCCAGCACCACAGGCTGCCACCGCCGAGGAGCAGGCTACTGCGGAGCGTTATGCCAAGAAGGGCTACGCCATGCTGAATTTAAACGTAACGGTTTACCTTGGCGGCAAGACACCCGTAACCGAGATCCACTGGCAGAGCGAAGGCGGGCAATCGGTATATCGAGCATGGTCCAACGTGGATTTCCGCTACCTCACCCAGCTTCCCAACCTCGAAACCGAGACCACCGTGTATTCGTGGTTCCCCTTCTTGGATGTGTGTTACCTGAAGGACTGGCCTGCCGGCCAAAAGTCTCCGATTCCGGCCGAGCTCGATTTCAGCACGACGGAGGCGGAATACTTCATCGACTCCCTGACGAAGAACTCGAAGGACCAGGAAATCACTTTGGCGGGGCTCGACTATCTGCACGCGTATTACCAGATCAACTACGCGGACCTCAAGGCCGCCTACGAGAAACGAGAGGCCGAGAATGCGGAACGTGAACTCCAGTTGCGCGAAAATCCGCCGAAGAAGCCCGATACGGTCATCCACTTCTGGCCGGAACAGAGCCGCATCAATCGCTGAACTCATCAAACGCGATACCATGAAAATTCCCCGCCTTGCGTTCGTTCTTTTCTGGCTGCTGCCAATGGCTGCATATGCGGTAAACGAGGATAATGAAGGGTCCGTCCTGAGTCTGGACGCCAATACTGGAGCATACCGGTTCACTTGGAACGGCACGACCGGCCGCACCTATTTCATCCTGTATTCAGAAACGCTGATGTCCTGGGCCTATCTGCCAATCATTGAGCAGGGTGCGGGTGAGACCTTGGCATACGGTCTCACTGTTTCGAGCGGCACCAATAAATTTTTTCTACGCCTGCGCTACACAGACCAGCCGGCAACGGACCCCTATACCGCCGACTTTGATAGCGATGGCATCCCGAACGGTTGGGAACTTGAAAACGGACTCAATCCCTTCGATTCAGCCGATGCCTCCAATGTGAGCGGTGGTCTGACCTACCTGCAAATTTACCAGCAGTCGCTCGGTGGAAGCGGTGATCCGACGGGCGCCAACGCGGCAGGGATGGTGGTTTTTTCCCCCTGATTCCCGGCATCGCCATACGAACACGTGTGCTCCGTTCAGCCCTGAATTTATTTCGATATGAAACTTACGTTCCACAAAGCCTTCGGCTTTTTCGTAATCACGAGCTCGATACTCGCGGCCGAGGGTTCATCCCTCGCGCAACCCGTCTCCGGAGCGGTTCCCGGTGCCGTGGGAATGACGCGCTCCGAGCTTGAGCACAGCGAACCGAAAGATCCGGAGTGGGAGGAATACGTCCAGCAACGTGCCCGGTTGCGGGCGTTGATCGCTGAACGAACTCAAGCCATGGAGTCCGCGGCTCCCGCAGAACGATCAAAGGTTGGCCAGCTTTGGGATAAGAAGCATGCAGCCGACTTCGAGGCCTACGAGAAAGCATCGAAGGCCATCGCAAAGCGCTCAGCAGCGCCGGTGAAGTCTGAAACCAACCCACGCAAGGAGCAGCGGGATAAGCCAAGTGTGGGAGGAGACGCCAAACTTGTGGATGCGCCTATCGTGGGCGAGCCCAGTCACGACAAAGATAAGTCAAAAGACTCTACCAAGCACTCCGCACAGACCCCGTAAGCCAGCCACACTTCGCAGCCTTTCCAGCCTCTTTCGCCCTCCATGAGATTTGTCCTGACGCTTGCCCTTGTCGCTTTGCTGGCGGTTTTCGCCCCGGCTGCTTCCGCCCAAGAGCGCCCCAACATCGAGGCTGCGCAGCGAGCCCTTCAGGAGCGGTATCAGAAGTTCCTGCAAACCGCCCAGGCTAACGGTGAAGATATTGGCGGCAACCCGCCCGCCGCGCTGACGTTCCCCTCACGGCTGGACGGAACCCCGGCCGGAGCATACCCGACGGATAAGTTTTACGACGCCGATCTCATCGATCCGAAGTCCGGAGGAATCAACCGGGCAGTGGCCATTGATCTGATCCGGAACTTGCGGGACAACCTCAGCGCGTGGATTGCCTTCGATCACTTCGTGGCCCCCGCGAAGCTCACGAAGATCAATTCGCTGAATTATCCCTCGAACTCGGCCTATCTGCCGTCGTCGTATCAGGTGGCTCCTCCAACTTTCACCAACCAATCCTACACTGCCGACTTCGAGTTGGCGGTCGATAAGATCAACGAACTGCGCTACCCGTTTTTCGGACTTCGGACAGCATCGGCGACCGGCGATGTTGCGGTGGGGCCGAAGCGCAATAACGGACACGACGAATTTGCCTGCACCTGTGCGGACCATAAAGCCGCGATCCTTGATGCTTGGAATGCTTTCGTGGACGCGTATCCGGACGGAATCATTGGCCGCGCGGAATACGTCAAACGCACGGAAGGGACCGCCCGCGTGGATTGCTCCAACTCTACAACCTATTGGGAGGGGCAACTGCTGACGGTTGCCGGAACTCATGTCTTCGCAGGTGCCGCTTATGAGAAAGGCACCGCCCGCGTTTACCAGCGCCAGGCCGACTATGCCAAATTGCTCTGGAACGTCTCGACCAACACCTCGCTCACCGGCACGTCTGCTCCCCACACTGATTTTGGCGTCTGGCACGATAGCGCGACCATCACGATTACCACTGCTCCTTATGTCGGCCCGGTTATGGGTGACACACCTGCCACCGGCATGACGGTGGACTGCCCGTCGGCCGCCGGCACCAACTACTTTGGATGGACGATCCATAAGATGATCGTCTTGGAGCCGACCTACACCAACAACATCAGCGACTACTACACCCATTGCTCTGGTTGCTCGGCGTGCGTGCTCGGTAAAACCTCCGTCAAGCTTGGTAGTCTGGAAGTGGAAATCGGGCTCGGGCGTGATGCGAACCGGTCGGTCGGAACCCTGGCGCTTCGCGAGCCCTACATCACTTCCAACACCGCGCATCCGATGGCCCTGAGCTGGAATCTTGAATCAGGCGCGAGCATCCTGCGCGCGAGCGACCCGGACAAGACGCCTCGGCAAATCAAGACTCAGCAAGGCCTCGTCGATATCGTCGTGACAGACCAGTTTCACAGTTACGAAATGCGATTCTACGACGCAGCTTCGACTGGCACGGTCGCATCCGGGACCGGCCTCTATCAGCCGACGGGATCTCCGTATAAGACGGTGACCGTCCAGAATCCCGATACCCCTGTTAAATCGGTTGGCGGGGTGACCAACGCCACACCGTTCCCCAATTCATTCCTCATCGCTCCGGCAAGTCCGTTCCCGTCGAACAGCCTTTATTATGCGCGCATCACCAGCAGCACCGGTAATCTGCCGGTGGCGCACTACAGCGGCCAACTGAAAGCCTCCAAAACGTATGTGGTGTATTCGCATCCCAATTACCCGAATACGCTCATTCTCGCCTATGAGCCGAATCCCGGTTCAGGCCAATACAGCCTCGATTACTTTGAGAGTGCGGACACCTCAGCGGTCTTAACCGTTTCCACGCCTCAGCCCTATGACCGGATAAAAATCACCGAGTCCGGTGGCGCCTACCTCAAATCCAGCACGTATCAGTATGATTATATCGATGCAACGCACACGGCGAGTTGGTCGCTGGCGCAAAGCGTGGATAATGCGCTCCTGCGCACCGACCGTCGTGACGAGGTGGACTCTTACACTACTGGAGGTGCATACCAGCTGACCGCGACTGATTGGGTGCAAGATGCGCAGCAGGTGGTGGTTTCCAAAAAGACCACTGTTCGCCAGGTTTATCCATGGAACGATTTCTCCTCCAATTGGACTGCCCTCCAAGGTGAGCCGACATCGGTAACCATCGACCCGAGCGGGGCGGCTCTCACCACCACGTATGACTACTACGCCAACTCTACTACGGACGGTGACAACTACGGGCACCTCAAAGAAAAGGTGACTCCTGATGGTGGCTGGGAGCGCTACGAATACGACAGCGCAGGCCGAGTGAAACGCGTTTACCGCTCCTACAAGGGAAGCGCTCCGGCTTTCAGCTACTCCGGCAACGAGGTCGTCGACACCACTTACGGCCAAGCGGTGACGCTTCCCGATAGTCTCGCAGGTGTCATGCAAACGGAAGTGACCAGCCTTGATTCCGCAGAGGTTTCCCGCACCTACACCATCACCGCGGTTGACTCTGTAAACTCACTCCGACGGGACATTACCATCCAGGCCAAGAACACCGGCGCAGCTTGGGATGCCACCGGTAACCTCTGGACGCAGAGTTGGACCATCATTGGGGGAACCTTCGATGGGAGAGTCGCGCGCGAACTCCGTCCCGATGGCATCGCGACGATCTACCAATACACCCGCGACGCCGCTACCGGACACGAAATCACCACGGTCTTTACCGGAGTTCCCGACACAGGCCTGACCGCCATCACGCGAGGGGCCAAGGTTGTTACCGAAACTAACGAAAAGGGCGGATTGGTGTCTCGCGACACCTACGACATTGCGACGGCCACCACGCTGACCGGCTCCGAATTGGGCATGGATTTTGATGCCTTCGGCCGTCCTTGGGAAATACAATACCTCGACGGGACCAGTCAGAATTACACCTATGGTTGCTGCGGATTGGAGAACAACACCGACCGTGAAGGCATCCTTACCACCTACACGCGCGATTATGCCGAACGCGTCCTCACCGCCACCCGCGCTGGTGTCACGACGGAGAATGTTTATGATATTCTGGGCCGATTGCGCTTGGTGAAACGCTATCCGGCGGGACAGTCTTCGTCTGCGATCACCGTCTCCCAAACGGACTACGACGTCGCCGGCCGCCGAACTTCCTCCCGTGACCATGCACGCGAGACCACCTATGTGGAGACGCCGCAACCGTCCCAGCGTCGCACCAGTCTCCTCACTAAACTTCCTTTTGATGGGGCTTGGCCCACCTCAGACCGAGGGGAGATCACCGATATCACCTGGGCAGATGGGCGCATGGCTTCGCGAACCGGCAACGCCGCCGCCCCGGTCAGCTACGGCTATGGCACCGGCACACTCAGTGAAGCCGCGTCCCTCGGTTACGCGAGCGGCACCCTCTTCCGCGTCATCACCGAAACTAAACTTGATGTCGCCGGAGCTGCTACTGCCGAGACGATCACTCGCTACATCGATCCCTTGGGGCGGACGGTGAAAACCGCCTATGCGGATGGCGCTGCTGCCTACGTCTCCTATAACGACCTCGGTCAGGTCTTCCGACAAACCGATCCCGATGGAGTCCAGACTCTGTTTAGTTACGACACCTTAGGTGAACCCTCCCTTAGCGTTTTGGATATGAACCAGGACGGTGTAATCGACTACGCAGGCACCGACCGTATCACCCGCACCACCCTCGAAGTTGGCACCCGCACTGACGGAGGTTCCTTTACGGTGCAGCGAATCACCACCGAGGGGTGGGATACGACCAACACGGACACGCCGCGCACACTGGATATTACCGAGCGCTCCGTTGATGGTCTGCGCGTTTGGCAAACCCGCAACGGCCAGACCACTCGCATTGTCACTGCCTACAGCCCGACCACGGCATCCCGGATCGAAACCACGACGCTTCCGGACAGCACCTCGCTGGTCCGAACCTACGTCAATGGTCGGCTCTCGACCGAAACTCGCCGCGATAACGCGCAAGCCGTGGTGACTTCGCTGACCTATGGATACGATGCCCACGGACGGGTGGAAACAGTCACTGATTCCCTCGGGCACGTGACCACCTACAGCTACTACACGGACGACCAGATTCACACCGTTCTCACGCCCGATCCGGATACGAGCCGCACCGGTTCAGGCTACGATGCGCAGACCACCACGTTCCACTATGATGCCGCCGGTCGTGTGGACTTGGTGACCCAGCCTGACGGTGCCGAAACCCACACCAGCTACTGGCCCATCGGTAAGGTCAAACGCACCTGGGGTGGTCGCTCATATCCGCAGGCCTTTACCTATGACGCGCAAGGTCGGATGAAAACCCTGACCACTTGGCAGGATTACACCGGCCAGACCGGCGCGGCAGTCACCACATGGAATTACGATCCGCAGCGTGGTTGGCTGAACAACAAGCGCTACAGCGACGACAAAGGCCCCGGCTACGAGTATTGGCCTTCCGGGCGCCTGAAGACCCGCACCTGGCAACGCGGTGTCGTGACCACCTATGGTTACGACAACGCAGGTGAGGTGAGTTCCATCACCTACTCCGACAGCACCACACCGGCGGTGAGTCAGACTTATGACCGTCTCGGACGGCCGGAGACGACCACCGACGCCGCCGGTTTGCTTACCCGCAGCTACGACCCCGTCAGCCTGAACTTGGCTGGTGAAACCTACAGCGGCTCCGGTCTGCTTTCCGGTCGCAGTCTCACGCGTGGATATGACTCCCACAATCGGCCCCAAAGCCTCTCGGCCGATACCGGCTACGCCGTGGGTTACGGCTACGACAGCGCCGGTCGCCTTGATACGATCAGCCAAGGTTTTCACGCGGCCAAATACGCCTTCAAAACTGGTGTGGGCACGGTGGAAACAGCGACGGTCAAGCGCTCCGGCGTGGAACGCGTGAAGCATACGCGCACCACCGATAACCTGGGTCGTGTGGCGCAGGTAAAGAGTTCCTCGGGCGGAAGCGTCGTCGTGCAGCGTGACTACACCTACAACGATGCCAACCAGCGCACCCAGATTGCGCTGGAAGACACCCGTGAATGGGCTTTCGGTTACGATGCCATCGGGCAGGTCACCAGCGCACTAAAACGACTGGCGGATCACTCGACGCCGCTTCCCGGCTACAGCTTTGGCTATACCTTCGATGACATCGGTAATCGCACTCAGACGGTGACGAATGCCCGCACAACAACGTGGTCGCCAGATTTGCTCAATCGCTACACGAGCCGCCAGGTGTCGGGAGCGGTGGACGTGCGGGGCGAAGCTCACGCCGATGCCACCGTCACGGTCAACACGCAGGCGACGACCCGCACGGGGAAGGACTTTTATCGGGAGGTTGCTGTGAGCAATGGGAGTGCCGCCGTGAACACCGCGCTCACCATCGAGGCAGTTACGGCTGGCTCGACTCCGGAAACCATCACGGAGAATCGCACGGCTTTCAGTGCGCAGACGCCGGAGAGCTACAGCCACGACGATGATGGCAACCTCACCGCCGATGGACGATGGATCTACACGTGGGACGGCGAAAATCGACTCGTCGCCATGGAAACGGTATCGGCGGTCGCGACCGCACTGCCGACGCTCAAACAGCGTCTCGAATTCAGCTACGATGCCCAAGGCCGACGCATCAGCAAGGTGGTCAAACTCTGGGATGTATCTGCCGGCATCTGGACCACGAGTGCCATCCAGGGCTTTCTCTACGATGGCTGGAATCTCATCACCGAAATCGATGTGTTGAATAACAGCATCATTCGCACCCATGTGTGGGGTGTGGATCTAAGTGGCACGACGCACGGCGCGGGTGGAGTGGGTGGCTTAATCCTGACTAACACGGGTGGAAATACGTTCGCGGCGAGTAGTGATGCCAATGGCAACGTTGTTGCCTACATCAACACAGCAACGCTCGCCGTGTCCGGCCGCGCTGATTACGGGGCCTTCGGCGAGGCTGTCATGCGAACCGGGGTGGCGAATACCCTACCGTTCGGATTCAGTTCCAAATACGCCGATAGAGAAACTGGGGTTTCGTATTATGGTTACCGCTATTATAGCCCGGGCACTGGTCGGTGGCTGTCTAGAGATCCGATGGGGGAATGGGGCGGCGTGAATTTGCATGGCATAGTAAGTAACAGTCCAATTGATCGATGGGATTATCTAGGGCTGGAGGATTGTATTCCTTATGATCCTAGGGCGTGGACGGGCAATCTGTTGTCGTCAAAAAATCAATTGATAATACCATCACAAATACGGCCATTCCTGGAGAGATCGACGATCACGGGAGCAGCCTACGGTATGTTGGCCACTCAAGATTCTGGGTTTATAGATGTAGGTCACGTGAGAGAGAATATGGATAAAACTCTCCATTATTACATTGCCTTGAGTAAGGCTGCAAATTCTACTGGCGTAGTGCCAGCAGGGACTTCGCTGCCGGGCTCACCTGGTATGATTTTGGATTATGATAACAGGATCACCTCTGCGGATATTGCTAAGGCGGATTTTGCCTCGGCAGCATCTAGGTTGGCGCAAGATGAATCATATGAATACGAGGAGCATGATCCGGTTCCTGATTCTAAATTCTCTCCAGAGGATATTCCTTCTAATCACATCGGGGCGGAAATCGCTAAGCGCTTTTTGGCTAATAAAAAACCAGGAGACTGTATATGCGCCAAGGAGTGGGCTGAGGCCATGGACAAGGGTCTTATGGAGTATCTCGAAAAGGCGCGGGTTTTGAAAAAGAGGGATGACGTCTATGCCATGCACGATAATTTTATGAAAAAGTATTGGGATAGTGCGCATGGCTATTGGAAACTAAACGCATTGAATCACGGAATAGAACCTCTGCAATAATCATGAAAAATATCATTGGTAATGGATTTTGGCTTGTCGTAGCTTTGATGGTCGGAATTCCCTCTGTTTCCTGTCTTGGTGCAAAAAATGAGGAGGGGAACCCTCGGCAGCTTATTATAAGCGCATTGAAATTGGTGGAATCCGGGGCAAGTGTGAAGGAACTGATCGCTAAGGCTGGAAAGCCGGATGGGTTTGGGTCAGATGTTCCTTTTTGTGGTCCTGTTTACAAGGACGATAGCGGCAGTTTTTTATTCGCTCCCCTTGAGCCTTATGGAGGGGGGTATAGGGAAACTGATGGAACTAAAATTGGTATGGTAATATATTTTGCTGTTATTGGCGAAATTCACATGCCTCCGGTTTATGTTTATCCGTTGAAATTGCGTGGCCAAATTGCAGTTCCTCCCAAAAGTCCAGATGGGCCATAGAGCCTGATTGGAATTCTAATTATTCTGACGGTGAATCCCAAGATAACGCTTTCGGTAACGCTCGGCGCCGTGTTTCTAATTGGTATAGTTGGAGGCTTTTTGACGTCCCGCCGCGTGGGGATTATTGGACGTCAAGGAGAAGTGAACTTGGCGGGAGTTGACCGATATCAGATTGAGGCAGCTCCTTTTATT
>Ga0068869_100000947_pt1 | contig 16811 bp, 14 predicted proteins | sample KBSMisM52_FD_64676 | JGI IMG/M metagenome (GOLD analysis project Ga0068869, IMG submission 64676) | Miscanthus rhizosphere microbial communities from Kellogg Biological Station, Michigan, USA - KBS Miscanthus M5-2 | ecosystem: Host-associated > Plants > Roots > Rhizosphere > Soil ... | reverse complement strand
CCCGGCTGCGTATTCAATAAATAGTGACAACCACCCCGTCCCCCTCGAGCGCTTTCGCTGCCGCGTGCCGACGGACCCGGCGCTTCTCGATCGGCTGTGCGCGCAAACCGACATGGATGCGTTTATTCGCCTGATGGTTGAATTGGGGGCCAAACATGGCGAGCGCTTCACGGTGGATGAAGTGCGCGCCGCACTCGGAAGCCGCCGAAGCGAATGGCTGCAGCGGATCATGCTATGACCATCTCCGAATTGAACCCGTGGACACCCATCCATCTGACCTGGACGACAGATCCTCCCGAGATAACCTGGGGCCCCCTGGGCAAACGCCGGTTCAGCGAACCGTTTTTCGAACAAACCGTCGCCGCGGCGATGCGCCAGCTCGGCCCCCTCTTATTTCAACGCCGGACACCGTTGTCCGCGCTTGAGTTCACATCCGAACACATGCGGCGTCCTGCCGGCTTCATTTTTCACATGTCCCGCTGCGGCTCCACGCTGGTCTCGCAGGTTCTGTCTTCACTCCCCCATCACCGAATGATCTCCGAATCCCCGCATCCTTGATGCGATGCTTGAAGCACGGTTTCGCGATCCGCGTATCACGCATGAACAGCACCTGAAGTGGTTCCGAGGAATGATCCATGCCCTCGGCCACGGACGCGCGGGCGAACGCAAATCTTTTTTCAAATTCGACGTCGTGCACGCCCTCCAACTGCCCTTCATCCGCGAAGCGTTCCCCGACGTGCCATGGATATTCGTCTACCGCGATCCGGTCGAGGTGCTCGTCTCTCAGCACCGGCAGCGAGGATCTCAGATGATCCCGGGGATGATCGATCCACGACGGCTCGACCTTTCGCACGCGGAAGTGGCGACGATGTCATTCGACGCTTACACCGCTCGCGTGATCGCCTTGGCTTGCTCCGCGGTGCGCTCCTTCGACGACGGACAAAAAGCAGGAGGACTTCTGATCAACCATCGCGAGCTGCCCGGCGCGATCAGGGAAAGGCTGACGGAGTTCCTCGGCCTCGATCTCTCGGATGCAGATCTCGCCGTCATGCGCGAGGCGGCGACATTCAGCGGGAAAAATCCCTCCCTCAAGCACACGGACGATTCCGAACAAAAAAAGCGCGCAGCCCATGACGGGCTGCGCGCTCTGGCCGACCAATGGTTGACCGGCCCCTATCAACGGCTGGAATCGGCTCGCCGATCCCAACCGTAGCCGGAGTCTTCCGCATCCGAGAGGAAGATCCCGGCTCCCTATCATCACTGGACTTCGGAGCCGGGGATCACGTCGCGCACGATAGGATAGTGCTTGGGCGCCTTCGGCTTGGCAGCGCGAAGCACGGGCTTGCCAGACGCGTCGGTGACGGGCGCCGGGGTCTCGTAATCGGCGGCGAAAAGACCGCTCTGCGCCGGGGATTTCCAGAGCAGGAAGTTTTCGATGCCGATGGAGAGCTGAAGGCTGTAGTCGGAAGATTTCGCGCCCGCATCAAACGCGGTGCCGCAATTGATGTTTTGGAACCAGCGCATCCATGCATCCGTGCCGGGTGCCGGCGGGTTGGCTTGGAAGAGTGGGCTGAGCGGCGAGAGCGCAGGAACCTCAGCGGTCATGTGACAGCTCAGGCAGGAACTCTGGGGATTATCCACCGGACCATTGAGACGACCATTCCAACCAAGATGGGTGGGCGGCAGTTCCTTCGGATCGGGATTGATCGAGGTTTCCTTGAGGTTGGGGTTGATCTTGGTGACGGCCGGCTGAGGGTTCGTGTAGGTGCTGTCGGTGATGGTCGGGGCGTTGCCCCACATGATGCCGACGGGGATCAGATTTTCCCAAGAGTTGGCTTTATTGAGGGCTCCGTTGTATTGGAAGGTGCCAAAGAACCAACCGGTGGGCGCACGGTCGTCTCTCACGGCGATGTCCATCTGGATGAGCGATACGCTGCGAACGGAACGCGTGCTGTTGTTAAACGCCCGCTGGATGTAGGCCTGCCACTGGAGTGGGTTCACCAGCGAAGGCACCTGCTCCACTGGAACGTCAACAAAGAGGAGCTTGCTGATGACCGTGCCCTCGGGAAAACCGCCGGCACGGGTGGTCTCCGCGGTGTTCGGATTCATGTGGTCGGCCCACACGCGACCAATGGTGTAGCCGCCGAACTCGTTGAAAAAACCGACCGCGTAGGTCTGATAAAAATCCGTGGGCGTGGGCCGACCTTGGCCAATCGCGAGCTGGTTGGGCTGCACCGGAGCCTCCTTGGTGAGACCACGCAGCCCCTCTCGGCCACTGGGGCCGTAGTGCTGCCAGGGGATGTGATACCAGGTGCGGACGGCGTTGTCCTGCACGCGCCAGTCCACGGCGAGGTTGCCCTCGAAGCAATAGTCCCGGATCGCCATCATGTAGTCGCGCCAGACTTTGAAATCGGGCGAGAGCGTGGCGGGCAGCTTGGAGAAAAACGCGGGAATCTTGCTCTTGTCGGGCAGAGTCGCGGGGTAGGCTTGGCTGAGTTTGAACACAGGGCCAGTGAACGACCCTGGAGATGCCATGAACCCGAAATCGGGAAAAGGCAGCTGCGCCCCAGGCGAAGACGCCTGAGGTATTTGCGCGGAACAAGTCAGGGATCCGATCGCGAGCAACGCTACGAGACCGGAACGGAACCGAGTTTTTTTGGTAATCATGGGTGGGGAAAAGAGCAACAGGGTCGCGAAATACAGCCGGCAGGGTCACGCGATCAGAGGTGACGCGACCGGCAGCACTAGCTGGCTCATCGTCAGAAGCGGACGCGGCGCCGCATCGTCACCGATGAACAGCGTCAACGACACCGTCCATTCCGCACCGGCCGTCTCGGGCTGGCTGGCCGCAAACCACTGTTCGGAGACCATTTCCATCGCGCCAAATGCCTCGTCGTCGAGCAAGCGGGGAGGAAGGAGCAAGACCGGGAGGGACACGCGTTGCGGCTCGGGCAGTCCCGGCGTGTTAAGCGGATGGCGGTAGGCCAGCGTGAACGAAACCAACAGGTTGTCTGCGTCCGCGAACAGGACCTTGATCGCCGACGCCAGCGCTTGTCCGAGCGACACCCCCTCCATCGGGAAATCACCCTCTCGCACGATCAACGGTTCGATCGCCGTCGCCGCCGCCACCGGCGGAGCCGAAAAACAAAACAGATCACTCACGTCAGGTTCGTCCGAACCCGCCAGAGTTGCGTTGCGGCGCACCGCGAGTTGCACGGTCGCATCCCGGAACGTCGCAATGTTCAGTCCCGCCCACTCGAACCGGAAGATAAAGCCGGGCGAGCTCTCCAAGCCGACCTCGGTCGCAACCCGATACTCGGCGACGACCCCGGAGGACGCTCCGCGAGCGAGCGAAACCGGCTGGTTGCTGGTGTCCATGACGGTGATCACCGGCCAGCCCAGGCTCTCATCGCCGGCCTGCGCGGCAGGACGGATCAGCGTAACCGTATCCAGAAAAAGTTGACCGGCGGCACCCAGCCGATGGGTCACCCGAACCACGAAGGACGAGACCTGCTCGGCGGCGATTTCCCCCGCCTCCGGAATCGTAACTTGATCACGGACACTCCACCGTTTCGCGATCAGTTCGGTCGTGTCGGCAAACAGACGCACGACGGCGCGTTGCGCCTCCGAAAGCCCACCCTCGGACGTTGCCAGCACGAGCAACGCCGCCGCCAGCGCATCCGTCAACTCCAGGTAGCAGGCGAGCGCTGCAAACAAATCCTCGCCATTCCCGGTCACCGGTGCAGCAGCCGGCTCCCGAGCAGGCGAAATGGCAGTGGTCGCATTAAACCCCACGGTGATCAGCAACTCATCCTGCCAGGCGGGCGCATATGCATAGGTGAGTCTATAAGTCCACCGGGCCGCCTCCGCCAGTGTCGGCGTGGCGAGTTCCGGCACAAGGGCCGATTGAGCGACGAGAACCGGCGGCATCGGTGAGAAGCGCAGCGGCACCGGCAACGTGGCCGGGTCGAACGCACTCTGCGACGGTGCGCCTCCCTGCCCTTCTACGAGCACGTTCAGCGCAAAGGGAGCGGCCGATGCCCCCGCCTCGCGCACGACCAACGCGGCGGTGGATGCGCCGGCGACCGGGTCAAACATCACGGCAGAAGCCACCACCGTTCCGCGCGGGGAAACCGTCGGAACGACCGGCGCCGAAATGATCCAAGGGACAACCGCTTTTTCCCTCCGAACGATCAACGACGTCGCATAACCTTCGGTGAGCGATACGCCGAGTTGACGGACCAGCAAGGCCCGGGCGCGCGCCAGCCCCTCGCTATCGACCACCGTCGCCGGGTTGAGCGCAATCAATCCATCGGCAATACGTTCCACCAACACCTCGCGGGCGGCCTCGAGCTGCGCCACCGCCTCGGCCAGTGCAGAATCACCCCGCAGTGCGGTCCATACCGGCGGAGTCAGCACGCGATCCAAGTCGGTCAAAAACCGCCGCGCCCAGACTTCTACATCCACCGCACGGTAGCTCCGCACCGCCGCCACCGGAGTGAAGGGAGCCGTCCCACAGGGCTGAGATACGGACACATGCGCCCGGTTGACTACGGCAGGATAAAGAGGAGCAAGGGCAAAACAGATCGGGTGGAGTTCAGGCATGAAAAAGCGGATTACGGGACAAACAACACCCAGGATGAACCGGTTAACGGACCACCTCAGAAATGACCGCTTACGCAATCATGATTCGATCTATGCTCCTCGAACCTGATCGATGATCGTCTCAACCCGCTCGAAACCGACGGCGGACACATGCAAATCCCAGCATTAGCAAACCTGCCAAGCCAGCGATGTGAGCGGGCTCGGGAATGGCGGCGACTATGAGCGATTCACCGGGCGTATTGCTGTATGCTAGATCCACGCTTATGCCAGAGCCGTTGTCGTTCGGCGTAAAACTCAACCATCCGTAGCTCACAGCAGACGAGATCGTAGACTGATACTCGAAAGCCAAATAACCGGCGACCCCGCTGTGAAACTGATTCCCGGCAGCCCCCAAATGAAACTCGGACCCCGACTCTCCGGAAACAAACAGCCCGGAACTGTCGATCACACTGCCTGGAGCCAAATTGATGAAATAATTCCCAGTAGTAGCGGGATCGTAAGAACCGGGAGCGACACTCGCCCACGGGCGAAGCAATTCGCTGTTTGAAATCCCCCTTCCGCCCAAAAACAAGTTGATCCAAGGCGCGGCATTAAAATCACCGGGCTCGGACGTAGCCGTGGCACCCGTGATAATATTGATGTAAATACCATCGATCGTATTGGGAACCGCGATGTCCTGAAGATCAGTGTAGATGACGGAGGCCGAGACCGGAAGAATACTGATGACCAGAAGGCTGGAGATGTATGCAATTTTCATAAAAAACATAAAAGCCTGATGCAAATGAGCCGTAACCATCATGGAATTATCTCAACCAATATGCGATAATAGCGCGTTTTCTTTCCCCCGACGAAGAGCGTGTAGGGAACACTGATAACTTCATACAAACCGTCCGCTGCGAGAACCGACGAGGAGCCAGTTCCATCCACCCAAGTGGTGCCATTTGAACTGAACTGGGGGGTGTAGCTGAGGTCGGAGGTCAGGGTGGCGTCACGCTGCACAAAAAGCAGTCGGGTAATCGTGCCGGAGCCGGAGGTTTCAACGCGGCTGACGGGCTGACCCGTTGCGACGAGGGTGCCTCCACCCGCGAGAGTGCCGGAATATTGCAGCGCCCCGGGTCCCGAGAGAGGATCATTGGGATCAGTGCCAAAGGCGTATTCGTAAAGGTTGGTCACGCCGTCAGAATCAGGATCCGCGTTAGGACCGCTGATGTTGGCATCAAGCAACTCAGATGGAGTGAAATTCTCCGCACGCCAGTCATCAATGACCTGCGCACTTACGGTCAGCGTGCCGTTGACAAAGCTAAAGGTGTAGTTGGTCGCACTCAATGTGCCCATGGCGGCAGTGATCGTGTAGGCACCAGGAACACTTGCTGCGGTCGCACTCGTGGTAAGCGAGGCAGAGCCGGAGAGCACAGCACTCGTCTCACCATTGACGTATCCGGTGATAGTCGCCGTAAACGTCGGATTGGCCAAACCGTAGGCACGGCTCTTGGCGTCTGCCGTAACAGTCAGGGTGGCCGCCGTGATGTTGGCCGTCAGGCCCGTCGGCTGCGTCACCGTGTAGTTGGTGTTGCCCGCTCCAGTCAGAGACAGACCGGTGACCGTCACCGCTTTCGCCGTGCCTATGTTTTTATCCGCGAACGTGCCGGCGGCAGTGCCGCTCAGAGACACCGAGTCCACACTGTAAGGTTTGCCGTCACTCGTCGTGCCGGCTCCCGCAGCCTCGGTGACCTGCAACGCCGCCATGCCGCTCAAGCTCGCCGTCGTCAGGCCGTCATAAGTCTTCGCGGCCACACTCAGTCCGCTCACGGTGAGGGCCTTCGTCGTGATGTTCGCCGTCAGGCCGGCCGCCGTGACGCTGTAGTTGCTCGCCTGTGCACCCGTCAACGTGAGTCCGGTCACGGTGACCGCGACCCCCGTCGCAGCATCTTTACTAGCGAAAGCACCACTCGCCGTGCCGCTGAGAGAAACCGTGTCACCCGTGTAAGGCTTGCCATCGCTGGTGGTGCCGGTGCCACCGGCTTCAGCGCTTTGCAGCGCGGCGGTGCCGCTCAAGGTTGCAGTCGTCGTGCCGTCATAAGTCTTCGCCGAAGCGCTCAGGCCGCTGACAATCAAAGTCTTCGTCGTGATATTCGCGGTCAGGCCCGTCGGCTGACCAAGCGTGTAGTTGCCGGAATTGGTGCCGCTGACGGTGAAGCCGGAAACGGTAACGGCTTTTCCTGTCCCCACATCTTTATTGGTGAAGGTGCCTGTCGCGCTGCCGCTGCCAAGCGTGAGCGTGTCGCTATTTACCACTCCGCTGAACGCCGCACTACCGACATTGAGCGTCGCTGCGGTCGTGCCATCATAGGTCTTGTTGCTCACGGTGACGCCAGTGATAGAGAGCGCCGCTTTCGCCACGGTGAACACGAGCGTAGCCGTGCCAGTGCCACCGGCGTTGGTGGCGCCGATCGTCACGTTGAAGCTGCCGTTGGTCGTCGGCGTGCCGGTGATCTGTCCGTTCGAGGTGTTAACACTCAAACCCGAGGGCAGGCCGGATGCGCTGTAGCTCGTGGGCGAGTTGCTTCCAGTAATCGTGTAGGTGCTGATGGCGGTGCCATAGGTGCCGCTCGCGGTGAGCGCGCTGGTGATGGCGGGACTGATAGTCGAGGTGATCGTGGTGCTGTTGGCCGCGGTCAGTCCGCTTGAGACGGCGTGAAGCGCGATCGAGTTCGTGGCGCTCGCATCGTTCGTGTAGGTGACCGAGAGACCGGTGAACGTGGCGACGCCGCTGCTGGTCGGAATCGTGACAATCGTGGCCGAGGCATCGGTATCTCCCGATACCCCACCGAGTGCGTTGACCGTGCCGGCGGCGGCTCCGCCGCTCGTGTTAGTGACGGTAAGCGTAACGTTTCGCGCAGCAGTATCGACTATGCCACCGGCATTCACCGCGCGCACGACGGGCACTGTGCTGAACCCCGTAGCAATGCCGCTCGGGATGCTCGTCGGCACCGGTTGAGTAGAGAACTGCAGTACCGTCGCCACGACATCCGAGGTAACGCTGTTCGAGGTCGCGTTGGTGAGGCTGCTCACATTGGAAGTGGTCAGCATGAAGGCCTGCTGGTCTGCGGTCGCCGTGTAAGCCACATCGGTGAACGTGGCGACGCCGCTGACGCCGGCCTTGGTGAGCGTGCCGGAAAGAGAACCGGCGCCGGAACCCACCGCCAGCGTGACGTTGGCAACGAAATCGACATCGACGTTACCCACGGCATCGGTGGCTTTCACGATGGGTTGGCCGGTCAGCGCAGACCCGCTGGTCGAGCCGGACGGCTGTGTGGTGAAAAGGAGTTTCGTCGCGGTCACGGAGACCTTCGCACCGGTGCCGTTGGTGACGGCGGACTGACCGGTCGCCATTTTTGTGCGACCGGTGCCGATCGTAAAGCCGGAGCTGCCATTGACGCTCAAGATGTAGGTCTGGTTTTCCGTGAGACCCGCGTTGTTGTTGTAATAGCCCTTGACGGTGTAGGTCTCGTTGCTGGCGTTTGCCACGGAGATGCCCAGCCCGCTGAAGGTGATGGTATTGGTGCCCGAGCTGTAGGTGCCGACCACGTCGGTGGCATCAGGACCGTTGAGCAGCCAAGTCACCTTGGTGAAATCGGCTGTTCCCGAGGTGTTCACCACGATCTGACTGACCGTGAGCGGCACCGTATCGGCCGTGCCTCCGTCGGTGATCTTAAAATCGAAAAGGCTGACCGCTCCACCAGCGGTCGTGGCTGTGGTCGGCAGTGCCACCGGCTCGATGATACCGGTACCGGCGGTAACGGTGCCGTCCGAATCGAGAGGAGGCAACGGAGACGCGATATCGAAGGTGACGAGCGTCATGTTGTCCGTCGTCGTGCTGTTGGTCACTTCTTCGGGGCTTTTATAGAGACTGAACTCCACCGCGAATTTCGTGATCTGTGTGTTGGTAATCCCGGTGCCCAAAACAACAGGATAGGGTCCAGCCGACGCGGTAGTAGTCCCGGTGCTGTAAGGCGTGCTGATTATGTCCGCAGAGCCATCCGACGGCGTCGCTCGGATCGTGATGTTTCGGAAATAGTCGGCCTGATACGACTGCAGATTGATCGCCGAGAGTTTGAATGAGCCCATCGCGGCGCTCTTAGCGGTCACCACCAGTTTATAGACCCGAGTGCCATAGGGCGGACCGCTGTTATCGACCGTGCCGGGTGCCAATCCGCCCGCACCAGGAGGACCGGAGTCGTAAATCGAAATCGACGAATTGGTCCCATTATCGACACCACTGATCGTGAAATAGGTATTGGAAAAAGTCCTAGGCGAATTGCCGTCCGTGGTGAACGTTGAGTTATTAATGGTCTGAGTCCCAACTGTGGGCAGCAAAAGCCCGCGGTAATGCGGGGCCGCATGACCCATAAACGGCAGGCCCGGGGGCGTGGTGCCCGTGCATACCTCCAGGCGCCAATCGCCCCCTTGATCTGCCCGCCCCGTGGGATTGTCCGAGGCAGAGACTTCGCCTCCCAGACGTTCGGACAGAGCGGTTACGAAAGACCGACCAGCTTTCCCCTGCCCGATATTACAACCGTAGAGCGCGACGAATGCATCCGGGCCCAGCGAAGCGCGCCAAGCATCAAGCGTCGAACGATGCGCCGCAAATGCGGCAACATCCAAACGAGCACCGGCGATTAAAAGCGCGCCCGGTTCACCGTGCGAAATCACATACACCGCGCGCAATCCGCGGTGGGCGCGGAAATACGACTCCATTTCACTCCACCCCTGTTCGCCCGCATCGATCCAACGCAGATCCGTTTCCGGGCGCAAAGCCGCGATCAGCGACTCCGCATCCGGCACCGCACGATCGATAAAAACAACTTCATCAGGTTGAGCGGCGATGGTCGGGGCAGCCACCGCAACGACCGTAGTAATCGTGAGCAAACCGGCGAACCACAGGAGGAGACGAAGAGTGTTCATGGAAACTGGCAAATAAGAGCTAAGTCTATAGGCCAAAAATCGTCAGAGCCCGGAACCGACCCCTGACGATTTCGTTTAAATGGCTCAATTACGGTCGCTGCGGGAACACACCCGAGAGTGCGATGATGTAGGTGAGCGCGAGGTAGGGAGAGTAGTTGTTGTGGGCCTGGGTCCCTCCCGACACCCCAATGAGATTGGGAGCCATCGGCGCATTGGGCGTGCCCGAGCCATAATATTTTGCGGCTTCACGACCAGTTTGGCCGCCCCAAAATGCATTCACGGGTGATGCTTGGGTCGAACTGTTGGAGGCTTGGGCCGCATGTGTGTGAACCGCCATCTCCGTCAAACTGAGAACAACCGCAGCTTCGCCTTCGGCGTCTCCTACGTTACGTTGAGTCAGGCCCGGACCCTGACCTTGATGAATGGGCGTCCGACCTTGCAAGTTGGGAAGGCCAAAAGTAACCTTACCATCGCCGCCATAATTCGTGCCGAGGAGGCTGAACAAGGCGGTGTATCGCTGAATAGGCAGAAGCTGCCCGTTACACAAAGCCCAGTCACGAGGCGCGAAGTTGCCCCCAAAAAGACGGATTTCTCCAAGAAAAGGTTCCATAGTGATAAAGAGTTAGTTGCGGGAGGGGAAAATACCCTGCAGAGCGATCATGAAATTGAGCGTAAGATAGGGCTGTTGGTTGTTGTGCGGCTGATTGCCGCCTGTCGCGCCCAGCGCGGTGGGAGCCATGACCGAGTCCACGGTAGTGGAGGTGCCGTAGAGGCTTTTTCCGGCGTTGGTCTGCCACAGGCCGTTGTTGGGCGAGGACTGCGGTGTAGAGCCCGTCCCACTCGTGGTGCCCTGCGCCATATGGTTATGCTGCGGGATTTCCGAAATCGTCAGCGTGTGTTGAGCTTCGCCGCCGACCTGTCCGAGTGCAAAGCCGGTGCCGGTTCCCACAGCGCTCGCGCCTCGGAGATTTGGCAGGCAAAATGTGTTGACCCCGTTGCCACCGTAGGTGGTCCCAAGAATGGAGAAAAGCGCTTGGTTTTGAGCGATAGGCAACGTCTGTCCGTTGCACAGCGCCCAACCGCGCGGAATGTTCGAGTTAGTGAGAGCGAAGATACGAATTTCGCCGATGAATGGTTCAGCCATGGGAGTATAGTTTATTGGGAGGACGGATAGATGCCTGAGGTGGCCATGATGAAAGTGAGGGTAAGGAACGGCATCATGTTGTCGTGCGGCAGGCTGCCGCCACTCGGGGTGATCGCGGCCGGAGCAAACGACGTGTTAGCCGGGCCGGGATTGAAGAGATTGAGCGCTGCTCCTGAATTGGCCCAGACCCCGTTGGCGGGGCTGTCCTGCGTTCCAACCGCAGAGGATGCGCTGACGGTGTGGGTGTGAGCGGGCAGCTGAGAAGCAACGAGAGTCACGGTTTCGGCACCAGCGGCCTGACCGAGTTGATACTGCGGGCCCACGTGAATCGGCATGCGTCCGCGAAGATCGGGCACTCCGAACGTCGTCTGGCCATCACCGCCGTAGGTGGTGCCGAGCAACGAATAGAGCGTGTCGTTTTCTGCGATCGACAGTAACTGACCGTTGCACGACACCCAGCCCACCGGGGCAAAGGTGCCGCCAAACACTCTGATTTCTCCAAGGAAAGGATCTGACATATTGGAACGATTGAGTTGTTGAACTGGATTTAGGACTCACCCCGCGACTGCGGAGCAAAAGGGATCGGACCGGTGCGACGGTCGCGTGCAGAGAGATTGCGTGAACGACGAAAGCCGGCTCAGGTTCGCAGCCACCTTATGGCCGGCACCCACCACCCTGTCCTTCGTCCCGCCTGCGAATCCGACGAGAAGTTTCTGTTCACCCTGTATGCTGGCACCCGCGCCGAGGAGATGGCTGCGTCCGGCTGGAACCGAAAAACCCAAGAGACCTTTCTTCGCCAACAATACGCGGCGCGGCGCGCCGACTACACCGCCCGCTTCCCCCAGGCCGAGCAGAGTGTGGTCACCGTTCATGGCGAAAACATCGGGACGTTACTCGTGAACCGCGCAGAAACTGAAATCCGCCTCGTGGACTTCGCGCTGGTGCCCGCACATCGGAACCAAGGGCTGGGACGCTTGCTCTTGGAGTCGCTCCTCGCCGAAGCCCGCGCCGCCGGTAAACCGGTGAAACTGCACGTGCTCACCCACAGTCCCGCCAGACGGTTATACTCCCGACTCGGGTTCATCCTCACCGGGAACAAAGGTGAATACGTTGCCATGACGTGGTTGGGGTGATGAAAGCAATGTGCGTGCCCGGTAAAGTCAGTCTAATGCAATTTAAGACTTCTGCTTAGGTGTCCAAGCGGGGAAGACGGAGCAACTGCAAATTTATATTAAAAATAAAAACTGCTTATTCAGCAGTAAGTAACATCAACAAACCGCCTAAGGCCATTGAACAGCGATTAATTTCAAATAGATGGATCTATTTATTGATTAAATAGTAACCACTTCAGATATCGCAGATGCCATTCGCCTTCACTCTCTTTTCTGTCCGCATCCCTTTCCGCATTTTTTCGCACTTTAGCAGCAATTGATTCCGTTGATCGCTCGTATCTATGCGAGCACTTGGGCCGATCTCCCTCCTTTCTCCGCAGGCCGGCATCACGCTCACCTTCGACGCACCACCGGCTCCCATAGCGCTGCGCTTAGATACCGTTCCAACCGCCACTCCATCCCGGTGGACACCGCCGGCGCGGCCCCTCTCCCTCACGCTCGACTCCACCGCCCCCGGCAGTCCGATGAATGCCAAGCTGACGTTCTTCTTTGACAGCCATCAGAAGACTTTCGACGCCTCGCTCACGATCAGGCTGAACTTCGGCGTCGGCACTCTGGTGCCGTGAGGTGCGTTAAAAAAACGCGGGAGGTGCTTTCACCTCCCGCGTCTGCTTCGTCCCAGGTGGTCGGCGCCGGACACTCACCCTTTCAATTGAGTCAACACATTGTCCGCCGCCCAGAAGGCCAGCGCGGCGATGGTGAGGGACGGATTACCCGTCGCCACCGTCGGGAACACCGAGCTGCCGGTGATGAACAGATTCGGGTGATCCCACGAACGCTGGTTGCGATCCACCACCGAATTGTCCGGCGAGTCGCCCATGCGGCAGGTGCCCACGATGTGGCCCGAGCCGAAGTATTCGAACTCGTAGAACTGCTTCGTCTGCGGATCGGTGTAGGTAAAGTAACCGGCGTCGCTCTTGTTCGGCTTGGCCGACAAGGGATTGGCGGTGATGCCGGCGGCGGCGAAGACCTGATCGGTGAGCTGCTGTGCCGCGACGAAACCGCGCTTGGTGTAGTCGGAGAGGTTGTAGGTGATCTTCGGCCGGGGAATACCGAGGTCGTCCTTCAACGTCGAAAGCGTCACCGTGTTCCGGTCCTCGGGCGACTGCTCGACGAGGAAACCGAAGCGGAACTGGCGCGTGAAGATATCGTTCAACTTCGTGATCAGATCCGCGCCAAAGAGGCGGAGTCCGTCGGGATTGGTGCCACTGTTGTTGGTGCCTTCGAGGAAATCCAGCGTGGTGCGCTCGGGATCTCCGCCGGCGAAGTTCCAGCCCTCGTTGCCGAACTCAACGCGGAAGGCCGCGCGTTGCGAGCGGAACGCACCGTCGCGCAGCGTCTCGATGCCGGCGGTCGCAAGCGGTCCGCGGTAGGGGAACGTCGGCGTCGGCGTGAGGCCCCAGCGCAGGAACAGCGGGTGATCCATGAGATTGCGGCCAACCTGGCCGCTGCGGTTGGCCACGCCGCCGGGAAGCTGGCCGTTGGAGTTGAGCAGCAGCTTGGGCGTCTCGATGGCGTGCGCGGCGATGACGTAGGTCTTGCCGCGGGCTATGCCCTCCCCGACCGGCGAGCGCACGCCCTCGGTCTTGTAGAGGATGTAGTGGATGCCGGTGATGGTCTTGTTGTCGGCGGCGAGCAGGATCTTGTCGGCGACGGCCTGGTAGAGGATGTCCACGTTGCGGGTGTTGCGCGCCTTGAAGAGCGTCACCGTGGGATCGTATTTGGCCTGGATCGGGCAGATCGGAATGCAGTTGGTGTTGCCTGCGCACACGCGGCGACCGTCGTAAGGCTGCGAATTGCGGCCGGCAGGCGTGGGCGAGACACCGAGCGCCTGGTTGTCGAACGTGAGCTTCCCGTCGATCGCGGCGGCGAAAAAATCGTCGGTCAGCGTGAGTGGAATCTCGGGATTCGGATACTGGTAGCCCGGCGTGAACTGGATGCCGTGATAAGCTTGATGCGCCACGTCGGCGGCCACGCCGATCTCGCGTTCGGCGTCGTCGTAGTAGGCGCTGGCGCGGCCGGGCTGCGGCAGACCGAGATCGGGATAACCGATGGGCCAGTCGCGTCCCTGCCCGTAGGTCGAGGCGAGTTTGAAATCGTTGGGCAGAAAACGAAAGCTGCTGCCGAGCCAGTGCCAGAACGTGCCGCCGCCGCGCCGCTCATACGTGCTGCTGAACGGCAGCGTGGAGCCGCTCTGGTCGAGGTAGGACGTGGCGGGATTTTTCCACGCGTCGTCCGGGCCGAGCTGAAGCACGGTGGCGCGCGGGGCGTTGGGATTGTCGGGATAAGGCGACTCCGGCGTCTTCGCGAGCTGGGTGTAGAAGCGCTCCATGTAGGCCTCGCGGCTGACGGGCACCTCGACGCCGGACTCGACGATGAGGACTTTTTTACCGGCGAAACCGAGCTTGTAGGCCATGATCGCGCCGGCGAGACCGGCGCCGACGATCACGACGTCGTATTGGGTTGGGTGGTCGGACATGGGGGTAATCAAGTGTTGGAGGCGGGGGTGATGAACTGGGACAGGGAGGGCGGTTGCTCCGCCCAGTAGCCGAACGTGAACATGCTGTAGCCCATCGGGTGGGACTGCATGATGCGCCAGACGAGGCTCTCCTTGTAGGCCTGCGCGGATACGACTTGCACCGCGTTAGTAGGATTGGCAGGGGCATACCAGGAGCCGAGGAGCCACAGCTTGATGATGCTGCGGGCCACCGGTCCGAGGTCGGGCGTGGCGAGGATCGCGACGGCGGCGGCCTTGGGATCGGCGGGATTGTTGAAGGCGGCGGCGAGCTTCGTCAGCAGCGCGGCATCCATCTTGGCGGTGAGGATCGCGAGGTATTGCTCGGCGATGCCGATCGGATCGATCTGCGGTTTGAGCTGGCTCGCGGCGACCCCGGTGAGGGCCGAGGAAAGAGAGACAAAAACCGGGAGGGGAAGCGGAGGTGTGGTGCTCATGGTCGGGCGATTACTGCGCGCGTTGCAGCAGGTAGGTGAAGTCGGAGAACGTGTTCTTGGTAGTCGTCGCGTTGAGGTGGCACTCGATGCAACTGGAGGACGTGTTGGGCACCTTGCCTTGAATGTAAGTCTCCAGCGTGGTGTTGGCCAAAAACTGCGGGGCGGGCGTGCCGGTCAGGTTGGTAGGCGCGGAGGCCTTCACATCGCAGGACGGAGCGGGGGCGGTCGGCCACTGAGTGCTGACGAGCTCGTAGTATTGCCAGACGGACTGCGGGTTGACCTTGCGCAGCGCGGCCTGGAACGCGGCGTTGAGCGCCTGCGTGGGCGTGTCGATCGGGGCCTTGCGCACGACCTGGGGACGACGCGCGGGCGGCTCGACGACGTTGGGATCCCACGGCGGGAGCGGCGGGGTGTTGGCCGGGACGTCGGGCGTCTTAGGGTTGTAGAAGTTGTAGGCCTTGCCCGCATCCACCGCGCCTTCGGTCGGGCAGTTGTCAACATGCTCGAAGGTCGTCCACACCCACTGCGGGGCGTTGATGGTCTTGTGCACGATGTGCAGACCCACGAGGCCAACCGTCGCGATCTCGTAAGACTCCTTCACCGGCGGGTTAATCGATGCAGGCGTATAAATGACCGCCTTGCGCGAATGGAAACGGCCGCCTTTGAGTTCGGCGGGCGTGAGGATTTTCCACGCGGCCTTGACCATGATGGAGCCGACACCGGCCTTGGAGGGATCGGGGCTGATCGCGCCGCACGGGAAGACGACCGGGGGAATCCCAATCTGCGCCTGTTTATTGTAGAGTTTTTGGGAAACGATGGTGTCGAACATCGTCTCGTTCACCAAAATCTCGAAGCGCGCGTAACGACCGTGCTGGTCGATGAGCGGACCGGTCTTGAAGGGTTGCTCGGACTCGGTGAGGAGACCGGGGGTTTTCCCGATCTGCGTAAGGATGCGTCCACCGTTCGCGAGGAGCTTGCGGCACTTGGCCGGCAAATCGGCGGGAAGATTGGCGCCCGCCTGGCCCCACGGCGCAGGCGGTGCTCCGTGCGGCAGGAAAATCTGCGAGGACTCCTTCCACGTTTCCCAGACCGTGGCATTGTCTTTGTGCTGCCCGATGGTCACGGCGGGGTTCGGCTGGCCGTTGGGCAAGACCGGCCAATTCATGGCCACAAACGTCTGCCACGACATCACGTCGAAGTCCGCTTGGAGGCTCTGCAACGTGACCTTGGTTTCGTTGACGGTGACATCAAACGGGATGGCCGAACTCAAGACGATGGGCGCAGGCGGGGCGGGCTCGGTCGCGGAGGCGGAGGTCTCGGCGGAAGCCCAAGACCCCGTGACTCCGGCAACCACGATGCAAAAAGCAGCCCGCTTCCACGAGCCACGCGGATTAATCGATAACGTATTCATGCAGCAGCAGAAACAAGTTTAGGCGGATGGGAATCACGGCCGGTGCCTCGGCGCCCGAGATTTTATTAGTATTTGCAATACCGCCCACACCCTCAACTGATGCAATTTTACGTCAATAGATAAATATCCTGTAATTATTTAGCTTTCATAAGATAGAGAATTTCATCGGCTGACCGGCTCTGATTTTCGGTTCACCCGCAAACTCAAGCAGCCAAAGCATGGCAGTAGCGCGAGAGCTGCTGGTCAGTGAGCGCCGGCATGCGTTGCAGCACAAAGGTCGCTTCAGGCCGCCAGAGCAGCGCGCGCAATGGCTCCAACAGGCGGCGAGGCACATCGGGATCGATCAGGTTGCGTAGGATCGAAAGGGTATCGCGCGAAGCGGGCAGCCCTAGCCACTCCAACACGGCAAACATCCCGCCCCGCTCGTGGACCGCAGCGACCTCGTCCCACCGCAGCTCCCCCGTGCCGCGCAGTTCGTCGTGAGCCGCCAGAAAGGGCACCAGCGCAGGCGTCTCGTCCAGGTCAGCCAACAGCGCCGGACACCGCGCCACGATCAGCAGCG
>Ga0068869_100000941_pt1 | contig 16837 bp, 10 predicted proteins | sample KBSMisM52_FD_64676 | JGI IMG/M metagenome (GOLD analysis project Ga0068869, IMG submission 64676) | Miscanthus rhizosphere microbial communities from Kellogg Biological Station, Michigan, USA - KBS Miscanthus M5-2 | ecosystem: Host-associated > Plants > Roots > Rhizosphere > Soil ... | reverse complement strand
GCTTGTGCGCGCGTGTCGACCTTCTCCGCCAGCAACTTGACCTTGAGCTGTTTGAGACCCGTAGTCGTGCGCGCAAGCGTGGAGTCATCCATGCCCTGGATGTCCACCTTGACGATGTCGACTACGTCGAGCAGCGGCCTGTATTCGTTTTCCCGTCCCGTGAAATCATCTAGTGCAAGCGTGAAGCCCATGCTCTTGAGGGCCTTGCAACGCTGCACCAGCGGGTCGGTAATTCGCACATGTTCGAGGATCTCGAGCACCACCCGATCCTTGGGTAGCAACTCGATCACCTCGCTCATGATGAGGGGCGCACTCAGATTGATGAAGCCGGGATACTTGCCCAGAACAGTCTCCACTCCCAGTTCGCTGAAAGCGTGATTGATCACCGTAGCGCTGGCGAAGACATCGTCCTCGACCCGCGCACCGTTGTAGTGACCGGAGCGGAACAGCAGTTCGAAAGCGGCGAGATTCTGGTCGCGATCGAGGATGGGTTGACGCCCGAGAAACAATTCCCGGGTTAGTGATTGTTCCATTTTAGTTAGAACGGTAACACCGCCTCCGGTGCCGCCGCGGAGAGAACTCGACGGAAATCCTCCTGGATACGCCGCAGCGCTTCGGGGTTGTCCCCCTCGAAGCGCAGAACGATCACAGGCGTTGTATTGGAGGAGCGCGCCAGACCGAATCCATCGGGGTACTCGACACGCAGGCCGTCGATACGGATGATCTCGCGTGCTCCCTGAAACGTAGCGCTTTTCTGCATCTGGGCCATCAGCGCATAGTTCTCACCCTCCTTTAGCCGGATCTGCAGCTCAGGTGTGTTGACCGAGTCAGGCAAGCGTGCGAACGCTGCGCCGATGTCAGGCTGGCGGCTCAAGATCTCGAGCAGGCGAGCACCTGCGTACAGTCCGTCGTCGAATCCGTACCAGCGTTCTCTGAAGAAAACATGGCCGCTCATTTCGCCGGCAAGCAGTGCGCCCGTTTCCTTCATCTTGCCCTTGACCAGGGAATGGCCGGTCTTCCACAGCGTTGGAATGCCGGCATGATTTCGAATCCAGGAGAAAAGATTGCGAGTACATTTCACATCGAAGATAATTTCTGCCCCCGGGTTGCGTGACAGCACATCTGCCGCGAACAGCATGAGTTGGCGATCCGGATAGATGATCTTGCCCGCTTTAGTGACCACGCCGAGGCGATCCCCGTCGCCGTCGAAGGCCAGGCCCAACTCCTCCTCGCCCGAAGCCAGTACTCGGATCAGGTCCTGCAAATTCTCCGGCTGAGAGGGGTCCGGATGGTGGTTCGGAAACCGGCCATCGACTTCGCAAAACAGTTCGCGCACCGTGCATCCCATGCGGCGGTAAAGTTCGGGCGCAAACGCCCCTGGAATCCCGTTGCCGCAGTCGACGACGATTCTCATCGATCGCGCCAGTTTCACATCGCCGAGGATGCGCTGCAGATAGCTTTCGCGAACATCCATCTGGCTGTAAGCGCCATTGCCGGATGCGAATACTCCGCCTTCGATGCGCTGCCGCAATTGCTCGATGGCATCGCCGGCAAGCGTTTCGCCGGCGATCATCATCTTCAGTCCGTTGTAGTCAGGGGGATTGTGACTGCCGGTGACCATGACACCAGAGCCGGTATTCAATTCGTGAGTTGCGAAATACAGCATGGGCGTGGCCACACGCCCGATGTCGATCACGTCGACGCCGCTCGCCTGCAGGCCGCGACTGAGCGCCTGCGACAGGTCGGGGCCGGAAAGCCGCCCATCGCGTCCGATGACCACTTGGGTCTGGGCGACGGCGCGAGCCTGCGAGCCGATGGCGCGCCCGATCAACTCGGCTGCCGCTGGCGTCAGCGTCTTGCCTACGATGCCGCGGATATCGTAGGCCTTGAAAATCTCCGGAGAAATAGCTGACATTGAATGCATCGCTTAGGAACAGGTGCAATTATCCCACCAACTGCCTTTCCACATGCACGGTCGACGAATACCATCTGTATCGGAGTACTCAGGCTTGGAGGGTTTCATCGAAGAATGCCAGCAGCCGCGCGGGCACCCAATCGAGATTTCCTGGGAAGGTTCCGGAAACAAAGCCCACATGACCCCCCTCTTCTGGAAAATCCAGGCGCACCTGCGAAGATACTTCAGTGGCGTCGGGAAGGTGATGGCCGGGGTGGAATGGATCGTTGCGCGCATTGAGTATGAGAGTCGGCAGCGTGATGCTGGGCAGGTCTGGCTTGCTGCTGGCACTCGTCCAATAGTCCTCCGTGTCCCGAAAACCGTGCAACGGTGCGGTTACGATGTTGTCGAACTCGTACAAGTTGCGGGCGCGGGCAAGAGCAGCGCCGTCGTAGAGGCCGGGAAAACGTGCCAGCTTGGCCAGGAACTTCGGCTTGAGCGTCTGCAGGAAATGCCGTGTGTAGAGCCGATTGAACCCCTGTCCCAATATGTGTCCGGTAACGCTCAGGTCCATCGGCGCGGATACCGCGGCCGCGGCCGAAATGACGCTCGCAGCTTCCAGCCGAGTGACGGCAAGCCATTTCAGCAACGCGTTGCCGCCCAGCGAAACCCCTACTGCAAAGCGCGCCCCGTGAGGATGCTCATCCGCAAACCGGCGCAAGATCCAATCTATCTCGGCATAGTCGCCGGAATGGTAAGCACGCGGTAGCCGATTTGGTGTGCCGCTGCAGCCTCGGAAGTGCGCGACTGCGCCGCACCAGCCGCGTGCCCTCAACGCTCGGAGCAATGCCCTCGCATAGTGACTGCCAGAATCGCCTTCGAGGCCGTGGAAGAGGACGACCAGGGGAGCATCGTCCGGACCCGGAAGCCAGTCCACTTCGATGAAATCGCCGTCTGGCGTATTCCACTGTACCCGCTTGTACGGTGGACCCGGCAACCGGCGCAGCAGATAGGGGTAAAGAGTCTGCAGGTGCCCGCCGCGAAGCCAGCGCGGCGCCCGATAGACTGGCGATTGCCTCAAGGTCATGCCGGCGCGGGCTTCGCTGCGATGATAAGCGCCCGATCGAATACACGCTGCGGATCGAGTTGGCGCATGCAGTTGAAATGGCCTAGCGGGCATTCGCGCTGGAAGCATGGACTACACGGAAGGTCGAGCTTTTCAACGGCTGCTCGAGCTGACAGCGGCGGTGTAAAACCCGGGCTGCTGGAGCCATATAACGCCACCATCGGACGGTCGAGGGCCGCCGCAACGTGCATTAGCCCGGAGTCGTTGGAGACTACCAGCGCGGCCACCGAAAGCAGATCAACCGCAGCGCCCAGGTCCGTAGCGCCGCACAGATTACGGCTGCGGTGCTCGCTTAGTTGCTCGATTGCCGCCCCGATGGCGCGGTCTTTCGCGGAGCCAATGATCCACACCTGATAACCCGCGTCGGCGAGCTTCCTGGTCAAAGCGGCGAAATGAGCTTCCGGCCAGCGCTTGGCAGGACCGTATTCGGCACCAGGGCACAGACAAGCTACTGGTCGATCGAGGTCCAGGCCGAGTTTGTTCAGCGTGGCATCGCGGCTGCTCTGCACAACACGTAGTTCGAGCTTCGGAAGCGGACGCTGCAGCGGTGCTCCGGGTGCCTCGGCCAATTGCGCGAAGCGGTCCGCCATCAAAGGCAGCGCTTGCTCATCGAGCACACGCGCATCGTTTAGCAAGACCTGTCTCAACTCGCCCACGAAACCCGTGCGCAACTCGATGCCTGCGAAAGCGGGCAGCAGCGCGGACTTGAACGAATTGGGCAAGACGATAGCCTGATCGTAGCGGCGTGTCCGCAAGTCGCGCGCAAGCCGCCAACGTTGCGTCAGCCTCAAGTCGCCATGACCGAACGGGTTCAGAATACCGGTGCCGACTTCGGGCATGCGTGCGAGCAACGGTACTGTCCAAGCCGGGGCAAGGACGTCGAGTTGCAGGTCCGAATGCCTTTCATGCAGCCGCTTAAACAACGGCTGCGCCAGCACTGTGTCGCCAACCCATGCCGGGCCGACTACGAGAATCTTAAACACCGTCGGCGACACGCACCCGGCACTGCGATAAGGCCCGCCTGATCATCCGGCCGGGTGCGGCGCCTTTGTGCTCGGTGCGCAAGCAGTCTCTCAGTGATGATCCGTTCTGGCGCCGCCCTGCAGGATATACCGTGTACCACAGTAGGGACACAGCACCTCGCCGGTTTTTTCGATGGGCAGGAACACGCGTGGATGCGCATTCCAGATCAACATGTCCGGCATCGGGCAGTGCAGCGGAAGATCGGCTTCGGTTACCTCGATCTTCCGTGCTCGGTTAACCGTCTTGCCTTCATTCATGTCGGTCATCGAATCGGAGTCAGCCATTTTGCATATTTCGGGTTGCGGCCGTTGACGACATCGAAGAACATCGATTGCAGCTTCTCCGTAACTGGCCCGCGCTTGCCCGCGCCGATGACACGATTGTCCAGTTCCCGGATCGGCGTGACCTCAGCTGCAGTCCCGGTGAAAAATGCTTCGTCGGCGATGTAGATGTCATCGCGGGTGATGCGCTTGGTGTGGACTTCCAAGCCGATATCGTGGGCGAGCTGGATCACGCTGTCGCGCGTGATGCCGATCAACGCGGACGTCAGCTCGGGTTCGTAAAGTCTGCCGTTCTTGACTAGGAACAAATTCTCTCCAGCGCCTTCGGCCACGTAACCATCCACGTCGAGCAGCAACGCTTCATCATAACCGTGGTCCACCGCCTCCTGATTGGCCAGGATGGAGTTCGCGTAGGTCCCCGAAAACTTCGCACGACACATTGTGACGTTGATGTGATGCCGGGCGAAAGAGGAGGTCTTGACGCGAATTCCCTTCTCGAGGCCATCGGCACCGAGATAGGCACCCCAAGGCCATGCCGCGATGGACACGTGCACCTGCGCGCCCTTCGGGGACACGCCCATCTTCTCCGAGCCGTAGAAAGCGATCGGCCGAACGTAGCAGGACTCCAGGTCGTTGGCGCGAACCACTTCGCGTTGCGCGGCGCTGAGAGTCTCCTTGTCGTAGGGCATCTTCATCATGAAGATATGCGCGGAATTGAACAGCCGTTCGGTGTGCTCACGCAAGCGAAAGATGGCTGTTCCGCTGGCGGTCTTATAGGCGCGCAGCCCTTCGAACACGGCCAGCCCATAGTGCAGCGAATGCGTCAATACGTGCGTGGTGGCCTCACGCCACGGCACCAGCTTGCCGTCGTGCCAGATGAAACCGTCGCGGTCTGCCATGGACATGTTATAGGTCTCCGTCGCAAAAGCTGGTATTTTAGCGTAGCTTGGCGTTCATGCCGCGGGGCCGGTACGGCGGCCTCAACAAATCGAACGCCGGCGTTATACCTGGAAAGCGTACGGAGCCTGGTCTATGAATCTCCAGATTGATGTCATCTCGGACGTAGTTTGTCCCTGGTGTTTCATTGGCAAGCGGCGACTGGAACAAGCCCTGCGCCAGTTTCAACCGCCTGACAGTGATCTGTCGATCGACGTTCGATGGAGACCGTTCCAGCTCAATCCGGACCTACCTGCATCTGGCATGGAGCGTGCCGAGTACCTAAGGCGTAAGTTCGGAGCCAACGCCCGCGACATTTATTCTCGCGTCTCGCAGGTTGGGCGCAGCGCTGGCATCGAGTTTGCCTTCGAAACCATTGCGCGTCAGCCCAACACGGTTGACGCTCATCAATTGATCTGGCTTGCCGGACAAGAACTGCGTCAGGACGCAATGGTGGAGACTCTATTCCAGGCCTACTTTCTCGAGGGCGCGGATCTTACCGATCGTGGCGTACTCTTGCAGTTGGCGATGCGCGCAGGCCTGCCGGCGCTCGCTGCGCAGAACTGCTTGACCGACCAGAGCGCTCGGCAGGCAGTTTCCGGGGAGGAGCGCATGGCACGCGACCTGGGCGTTCAAGGTGTGCCGTTTTTCGTGTTCAACCGCAGATTTGCGGTCTCTGGCGCCCAGGAGCCTGCAGTGCTTCTGCGGGCGATCGAGACCGTCTCGCGCGGCGAGTCGGTGGCTGCCGAGAGACTGTGACTCGGCGCCCACTCGCATCGCCGCGGGGTTTGGAAGCGCTCGGCGTAGCCTCGCCCACGGTGCTGCTTGCTTGCCTAGGCACAAACCATGCTTTAGGCTATGAGTTCGGAGTTAGCACCCTGCCTCGCGAGAAGAATAAATCCCACCTATGTCCGAAGTCTCCGCAGCCGCTTCTACCGCTCCGATGACTGCTGCGAATAGCACTCCTGCTTCGCCGCCGATGGATCGGACGCCAGGCCGTGGCGCCGGCCCCATCCAACCGGCGGTCAACGCTTCCATGGGTGTTACGGCGAAGAAAGGGCCCGGCTCGTGGTTTGACCGTGTTGGCCGCTCCGCGTTGGATTCGAGTGACAGCGAAGATCTGCGTCTGCGCAAAACGCTGTTGATGTTCGCTAGCGGCCTGATGAACCTGGCCGCGATCCTGTGGCTGGCAATCTATTGGGTCCTTGGCCTGAAGCTCCCGACCACGATTCCGCTGGCCTATCAGGCCATCTCTGCACTCATCCTTGTTATCTTCCTAAAGACGCGCAACTTCGATTTCTTTCGCGTTGCGCAACTGTCTTTGTTCCTGTTCGCTCCATTCATCATCCAATGGAGCATCGGAAGTTTTGTGACTTCGAGCGGCATCGTGCTGCTGGCCCTGCTTGCGCCGGTCGGGGCGATGGTCGTATACGGTGCGCGCGAATCCATTCCCTGGTTTGTCGCCTATGTCATTTTGACGGCATTGTCCGGAGTATTCGACTATTTCCTCGCGAATGGCGACCTGTCCGGTGTGCCAATGAAGACGGTGGCCGTCTTCTTCGTGCTCAATTTCACTATCCTGTCCACCATCGTCTATCTGTTGCTGCGCTATTTCGTACAGCAGAAGGACAAGTTTCAAGCGGAGTTGTCGCACCAGCATGACCTGGTGCAGGCCGAGCAGCGCAAATCCGATCAACTGTTGACCACCATCCTCCCCCCTCACATTGCGCAGCGGCTGAAGCAGGACCAGGCGACGATTGCCGACGGCTTCGCCGACGTGTCCGTGATGTTCGCCGACATCGTGAACTTCACCGCGCTGGCCGAAGAATTGACGCCGAAGGAAGTGGTGAACTTTCTGGACGAAGTATTTACCCAGTTCGATCAACTCGCGGAAAAACACGGCGTAGACAAGATCAAGACCATCGGCGATGCCTACATGGTGGCGGGCGGATTGTCGGGCGAGGGGACGCAATACGTCTCGGCCGTCGCCGATATGGCGCTGGAAATGCTGGCGCTGGCTCGACGCGATACCAACATGAGGCGTTACAACCTGGCATTCCACGTCGGTATCGCGACCGGGCCGGTGATCGCTGGAGTGATCGGTGCGAAGCGTTTCATTTATGATCTTTGGGGCGACACCGTGAACATCGCCAGCCGAATCACAGCCGAATCTCCGGCCGGCGAGATCATGGTCGACAAGACCACATTCCGCCGCCTCGGGACTCGATACAGTTTCGGCGAGCCCCAGGACTTGATGTTCAAAGGTAAGGGGCAAATGACCGTCACCCAATTGCTGGGACGCAGAGACGCTTGACGTCTCACATAAAAGGCTAGAGGGACAGCGTAAAGACGGCGTTCGTCTCGGCCCACCAAGGCCAGTTGCTTGCGACGCGCTATTCCTACTGGCTCTTGTCTCTCGCCGACCGACTCTTGCCTTCGTCGAAGACGATTTCCCACAGCCGCAAGACCGGCTGCGCATACTGATCCGCTCGCTCCTTTTCCACCCGCGCATAGGTCTGTCCCTGTAGTCGCAGGGAATGCTGCATCATGCGGAACTCGCGGTAACTTCGGTGCACGGCGGCTGCCTGGTCCGGCGGGATAAGTCCGAGCCGCGCGGCAAGCATCAACAAAGCAAGATTGCCGACGTTCCCTGTAAGCTCGGCGTAACGGTGGGCGTACCCCAAAACGAGGTACTGCACGATGAACTCGACGTCGACGATGCCCCCGCGGTCATGCTTGATATCGAACAGCCCGCTGGTGTTTGGGTGGCCCTCCAGCATCTTCGAACGCATGGTGGTGACTTCTTCACGCAGCTGGGCCGGGTCGCAGGGCATCCGTAAGATCTCGATTCGCAACGCCTCGAAGCGTTTCCCGATGTCTGCTTCCCCGGCCACGAAACGTGCACGGCTGAGAGCTTGATGCTCGAATACCCAGGCCTTGGTGCGCTGATAAGCCTCGAATGCATCCAGCCGACTCACCAGCAGGCCGGAAGCGCCATCGGGCCGCAACCTGAGATCGGTCTCGTACAGGATCCCGGCGGGTGTGAAGCTGGTTAGCGAGGTGTTGATGCGTTGAGCCAGGCGCGCGTAGTTCTCTGCTGCTTCCGGTTGGTCGTCGTCGTACAGGAAGATCAAATCGAGATCCGAGGCATAGCCCAATTCCTTTCCGCCTAGCTTGCCGTAGCCCACAATGGCGAAGCGGGGCGTCTCGCGGTGCCGCGTGCGCAGTCCAGCCCACGCCAGGCGCACCACCTCCCGTAGAATCAGCCCGGCGAGATCGCTCAAGTGATCGCTCAACTTCTCCAGCGGTAGTGTGCCGGCCAGATCCTGTGCGAGCAGCCGCAGCGTCTGCACTTGCTTGAAGTGACGCAGCAGCTCCATCTGCCGTTCCATGTTGCCGTCGGCCTCGTCCAACTCGCGCACGAGTTGTGCGCCCAGCATCGTCCAATCGGGAGCCTCGAACGCGTGCGAAGAGATCAATTCATCCAGCAGGATTGGATGGCGAGATAGGTAAGCCGCCGCCCACGGGCTGGCTGCCGCCAACGCAGCCAGCCGTTCGAGGGCCGCGGGATACTCGAGCAGTAGCGCCAGATAGGATTCGCGCCGCCCGATGCTTTCGAGGACCTGAGCGAGTCGCTCGAGCGTTTGACCGGGATGCTCGTAACGAGCGGCTAACTGCAACAGACGCGGCACGAGGCGGTCCACGCGTGACTGGGTGGAGGCCGACATGCGACGATAGAGCGGGCCGTCGTGCAACTCCCGCAACCGTTGCCACACACGCTCCGGTTGCTCGAAACCTAGCTTGGCCAACTGGGCGATCCCATGCTGCTCCTCCACAGTGGCAAGCCACAATGGACTGAGCGGATGCTCCGACACATTGGCTCCCTCGCCCGCGAACACTGCCTCGAAATGGCGAGTGACATGAGCACGATGCTGCTCGAGCGCAGAGATCAGTGCGTCTGTGCCAGCAAAGCCCATTGTTCCCGCGACGATTTTCAGATCCTCTAAATTGGCCGGCAGCATGTGTGTCTGCTGATCATCGAGATATTGGAGGCGATGTTCCAGGTTGCGCAGAAACTCATACGCGCCGCGCAACTCTGCCGTGGCAGCCATCGGGAGGAGTCCGCGGTTTCCAAGCCGGTCTAGGGTGGCCACCGTTGGGCGCAGGCGCAGACCGGGATCGCTGCCGCCGCGAACAATTTGAAACATCTGAGCCACAAACTCAATTTCTCGGATCCCTCCTGGCCCCAGCTTGATGTTGTCGTGCAAATCTCGGCGCGTAACCTCTGCTCGAATTTGGGCGTGCAGTTCGCGCAGGGATGCGATGGCGCTGAAATCGAGATGACGACGATAGACAAAAGGCGTGATCAGCTCCATCAACCCTGCCGTGGGGCGGCCAGTGATCTCGCGTGCTTTCACCCACGCGTAGCGCTCCCATTCCCGCCCCTGCGTGTGCAGGTAGTTCTCCAGCATCGGGAAGCTCATCACTAGAGGTCCACTGTCCCCGTAGGGCCGAAGGCGCATGTCCACCCGGAACACGTAGCCGTCAGCCGTGAACTGGGTCAGCGCGTTGATGAGCTTGCGCCCGAGGCGAGTGAAGTATTCATGATTGTCGATACGCCGCGGCCCCGCGGTTTCGCCCTCCTCGCCATACAGAAAGATCAAATCGATGTCAGAGGATACGTTCAACTCGCCGCCGCCCAGTTTTCCCATACCGATAACCAGTAAGGACTGGGGGGTCCCGCTGTCGCCGCCGACCGGTTGTCCGTGGATAGTCGACTGCCAGGCGTCCAGTCGGGTCAGTGCGAAACGGACACACTCCTCCGCGAGTGTGGTCATGGTCTGCATGACCTCTGCCAGCGACGCGAGTCCGTTGAGGTCGCGGGTGGCGATCTGCAGCATCGTCGTGTTTCGCACCTCGCGCAGCACTTTTGCCAGCTCGGCCTCGTTAGCTGACGCACCTGACTCGAGCAACGAGCGAAGCTGGTCGAGCCCCCAGCGTTCAGTCAATCGTGTTCGGTCGAAGCAGGCGGGCGGATTGTCCAGGAGCCGGCGCAGGAAGCGGCTGCAGCCGGCGGCATTGTCCAGCCAGAGCTGGCTGGCGTCAGGCTGCGCAGGGGATGGCTGGCCCGCATCGCGTGGTTGCATGGTGGCTTCCGGTCTAGAATGTGAGGTGTACTGCGTCAGGCGCCTCGTGCGGCGGGCTCTCGCCCGGACGTCCAGTAGACTGTCGCACGCGGCGTCCGATTTGCGGTCCAAAAATTGCATCCGTCGGATGCGCCGGCCGACTCGGGGTCTAGTGACTCCGGGGCGCGTGGACGGGGGACGCCGTCAGCCGCGATTGTATATTTCAGGCCCCCCAATCTGGAAACCCGAATACTAACCCCATGCCGCGGCGCCACGCACTGCGCGTTCTGAGGCACAGCTCGCTATGGCTGTACCGCGCAGCATTTTACGTGCTGATCGCGAGCGTGCTCCTGGTCGCGGCACTGGTTCTGGGATTGCGCTATTGGGTGTTACCCAATATCGACGACCATCGTCTGACGATCGCCGCTGCCATCAGCCGAGCTGCCAACCAGCACATTACCATCGGTTCGATTCAAGGCGAGTGGGACGGACTGCGACCACGGTTGATCCTGCAAGACGTGCGTCTGTATGACCGGACCGGCGTGGAGCGGCTTGCGTTGGAGTCGGTCGACAGCACCGTGTCGTGGGCGTCGCTGCTGGCGGGCGAGCCGCGCTTCTACAGTATCGAGATTACGCATCTCTCCCTCGAGGTTAGGCGCGACGCCACCGGAAAGCTGGTGGTGGCCGGGTTCCAGCTCGCGGAGAACAATCAGGGTGAGGGCGGTCTCTCCAATTGGCTGCTTGAGCAACGCCAGATCGTGTTGCGCGACACGGATCTCACCTGGGTGGACGAGACGCTGGGGGGAGAACCTCTGGTGCTCAAAGATGTTGAGTTTCGCGTCGACAAACTGTTCACGCGCCATCGCTTCGGCCTGCGCGCAGTTCCTCCTTTGGAGGTGGCTTCGCCAGTCGATCTGCGTGGTGACGTGAGTGGCAGCACGTTTGCCGAGTTCAAGGGATGGCAGGGGCAGCTCTATCTCCAGCTTGGCTATGCAGACCTCGCCGCGCTGCGTAAGTGGTTTCCGCTCCCGCTGCAGGTCTCGAACGGCGTGGGAGGCATGCGGGTTTGGATGAACTTTGCCGAGGGTAGAGTTCGCAACCTGACCGCAGATGCCGAACTCTCGGGGGTGCAGTTGCGGCTGCAGCCCGATCTTCCGGAGCTCGCGCTTGCACAAGTCCAGGGCCGCCTGATCTGGAAAGAGGGACGGACAGGGATGGAGCTCGCAGCGGAGAATCTGACTTTCACCACGCCGGACAACCTGAAGCTGCCGCCGGCCGATATCCGCTACCGTCGCAGCGGTGACAAGGCAGGACCGGGCGCGCGCTTCGAGGTGGAGTTCGACGCCCTCGACCTGGCTGCTGTGGCTCGGTTGATGGATCGCTTACCGATCGACGGGTTGGTACGCGCAAGGCTCGAGGGGATGCGCCCTCGCGGCACCTTGCGAAGTTTTACGGTGAGCTGGCAGGACCACTGGGATATACACGGCAAGTACGCTGTGCGTGGAAGTTTCGAGGACCTGACACTAAGTCCCTCCGGATACATACCCGGATTCTCGCTTGTCAGTGGTGCGGTCAACGCGGATCAGGGCGGCGGCACGCTGACATTGCACGCGGAGGCAGCCCAACTAGACATGCCGCAAGTGTTTGTCGCACCGCTCCCGTTGGACAGTCTCAGCGCGAAATTGGCGTGGTCGATGGAGCAGGGCCGCCCCATGGTGCGGGTGGAGCACCTTGCCTTTGCCAATCCAGACGTGGCGGGCAAGCTGGCCGGCACCTATGAGGTGGTGCCAGGTCAGCCGGGCAATATGGATATCTCCGGGAAGCTCGAACGCATGGATGGTCGAGTCGGCTGGCGTTACATCCCGCTCGTGGTGAATTCAAACGTGCGCGATTGGATACAAGCGGCGATCGTCTCCGGGACGACACACGATGTGCGATTTCGGTTGCGCGGCGATCTGCGTCAGTTTCCTTTCCCTGACGGCAAGGCCGGTGTCTTCGAAGTTATCGCGGACGTCGAGGAGATCACGGTCGCATTCGCTCGCGGTTGGCCGAGACTGGAGGGGATGAAAGGCGAGATTGCCTTTCGCGGAGAGCGCATGACCGCGACAGTGCGAGAGGGGAGCATGATGGGAGTTCGGTTGGCAGCGATGACGGCAACCATTCCAGACCTCGAATCGCGCGACGCACTGCTGCAAGTCCGTGGCGATGCGGAAGGCCTTACGGCGGAGTTTCAGCGCGCACTCGAGCAAAGCCCGGTGGACAGGATGATCAATGGGTTTACCCGCGGCATGCTCACAACAGGACGTGGGCGACTCACATTGTCCCTAGATCTGCCGCTCAATCATACTGACGACGCGCAAGTTTCGGGGCAATATCGATTCGTGGACAACACTTTGGACGCTGGTCCAGGAACTCCCCAGCTGCACCAGCTCGGAGGGCAACTCGCATTTACTCGCGACGATGTCAGCGTGCGAGACGGTTCTGCCAGCGTGTTCGGGATGCCGGTCCGATTTACGCTCGACCGCGATGCCGGCGGTGTGCGCATTCGCGCCACAGGGCGCGCCGAGGCGAGTACCCTGCGCCAACACATTGCCACGCCCCTCATGAGCTATGTGTCGGGTGCGGCGGACTGGAAGGGCAGTGTGACCTTGGTGGGGCGTCGTGCCGATCTTGTCGTGGAATCAGATATGAAAGGATTGTCTTCGAGCTTGCCTGCACCGTTATCAAAGGCCGCAAGCGCAGCACTGCCCTTCAAGCTCGAACGCAAAGCGCGTTCCGCCGATCAAGATCTCCTTAGCGTCAGTGTGGGGTCGCTCATCTCGGCGCAGCTGTTGGTAGACAAAGCCGAGGGGGGGCGCATCGCCCGTGGCGAAGTCAGGGCAGGTGACAGCGCTCCGCTACCGCAGCGAGACGGCCTCTGGTTTGCCGGCAAGCTGGACTACCTGGATCTTGATCAATGGCGCCGGGTCTTGTCGCCCCCGACTGCATCCAAAGACGAATCGCTGCCCGCCTTCGCGGGCGTGCAGCTGCGCGTTTCAGACTTACATGCGTTCTCACGCACCTGGAGCGAGGTGGGGCTTGACGCCGCACTGGATGATCGCACATGGAAGGCCATCATCAACAGCCGCGAAGCAGTGGGCAACTTGAGTTGGTCGCCCGGATTATCCGGCGGCGAGGGTGTTCTCACCGCGCGTTTCAGCAAAATGCAGATTCCTGCGTCGACGCCGGAGATCGGCGCGGTTTCCCCGACGAGCGATGGACGAGGGCTGCCTACGCTGGATGTAGTTGCCGACGACTTCAGTTTGAATGGACGGCCATTTGGCAAACTGACCCTGGCAGCGGTGCCCCAGGGACGTGATTGGCATATCGAACAGCTGCAGTTGCGCAGTCCTGACGGCACGTTGAGCTTCAACGGCGTGTGGGAGGCCTGGAGTGTCAACCCGTCAACGCGCTTGAAAGCGAAAGCCGAGGTCAGCGATATCGGCCGCTACTTCAATCAGCTCAAGCTTCCACAGGGCATCAAAGGGGGCAGTGGACATATGGAGGGTGAGTTGGCTTGGAGCGGCCCCCCGTACTCGCTCGATCTGCCCAGCTTGAGTGGCACCCTGAGTCTCGAAACCAAGAAGGGTCAGTTTGTGAAGCTCGAGCCGGGCATCGGAAAATTGATCGGCGTACTGAGTTTGCAGGCGCTGCCAAGACGTGCAACATTCGACTTTCATGATCTCTTCAGCGAAGGCTTCGCGTTCGATCAGATCTCTGCAAGCGCTGTGATCGATCGAGGCGTGATCCGGACCAGCAATTTTCGCATGATTGGACCGGCAGCGCGTGTGGAGATGAAGGGAGATCTCAATCTACCTGCGGAGACGCAGACGCTGGACGTGAAGATCATCCCAGCGATGAGCGAGAGCGTCGCGTTGGGCACCGCCTTCGTGAATCCCGTAGTGGGAATCGCTACGCTGCTGGCGCAGAAGGCGCTCAAGGATCCGATCGGTCAGATGGTCGCGTTCGACTATGAAGTCAAGGGAACGTGGGCCGATCCCACGGTGACAAAGAAGAAGAGGAAGCAGGCTCCGGAAGGCAAACAAGGCCGCAAGTGACTGCGGGGCCGATGCCCGACTGCCGACAACACGAATATGAAATCAACTACCAAATCCGGTTTTGGCCGTGCGCGGCCACGTGCCACGGCTGCCCGCAGTCCTCTGGCGGAGCGCGGATCCAGCGGTCAGGCGCAATTGTTTCGCATTGCAGGGGTGCAGATGGCGTCCGGGCCGAACGTCGCGGCCAATCTTAACGAGGCGAAGCGCCTCATCGAGATCGCCGTAGAGCACGGCGCAAAGCTTGTGGCCCTGCCGGAGTACTTCGCCATCATGGGCCTCAAGGACACGGACAAGGTCGAGGCGCGTGAGAAAGAGGGAAAAGGTCCGATTCAAGAGTTTCTGTCGCGCACTGCTCGTCGGCACAAGATCTGGCTGGTGGGCTGCTCGGTCCCGCTGGAAGCGCCGGTGGCGGGTAAGGTGTTCAACGCATGCGTGGTGTACGACGACGCGGGCATGCAAGTGGCGCGATACGACAAGATCCATCTATTCAGTTTCGACCTGGGGGCGGAGAAATTTTTCGAGCAGCGCACTATCCACCCGGGCAAAGACATCAAAGTCGTGGAATCCCCGTTTGGCAGAATCGGCTTGTCGATTTGCTACGATCTGAGGTTTCCCGAGCTGTACAGGGCGATGGGTGACGTGGATATCATCGTCGTCCCGTCGGCCTTCACCGATACTACTGGTCGCGCGCACTGGGAGGCACTGATCCGAGCCCGCGCCATCGAGAACCTGGCGTATGTTCTGGCCCCTGCACAGGGTGGTTATCACTTGAGCGGGCGCGAAACACACGGCAACAGCATGATCGTAGATCCCTGGGGCGTGGTCCTGGACCGCCTTCCACGTGGGTCGGGGGTGGTCATCGCGGGAGTCAATCCAGCCCATCAGGCCAGCCTGCGCCAGAGCTTGCCGGCTTTGAGCCATCGCACGGTGAGGAAGGTGTGAAGGGCCGTGGTTGGTGGCTCGTGGTTCGTGGCTCGAAAAGGCGGTAATCGATCCCCATATATCCACTTTCTGACCCTGGCCGCTAAGACGCCTTGCTGCGCCGTGAGATGATACGATCCAGCGATAGACGTGGTGCACCACGAGCCACGAGCCACGAACCACGAACCACGAACCACGAGCACAAACATGAACGCTCCCGACAATACGCAACTGCTATTTGCAACTGCTGACCGCACTTTGCTGGCGCCTTACGGGCTCGATGCGGGCGGGCTGTCTCGAGTGTTTGGCCAGATCCTGTCGCACCAGGTGGACTACGCCGACCTCTACTTTCAGTACAGCCGCAGTGAAAGCTGGAGCCTGGAGGAGGGGATCGTCAAATCGGGCAGTTTCAACATCGAGCAAGGGGTGGGTGTGCGCGCAGTGAGTGGTGAGAAAACGGCATTCGCCTACTCGGACGACATCAGTCTGCCGGCACTACAATCCGCCGCCGAGGCTACACGCGCCATTGCGCGCCAGGGCGGCGAGGGGCGCACGCAAGTCGCCCGCCGCAACGTGGGTCGCGCACTGTATCTCCCGCAGGACCCGATCGTGAGTCTGGATGCGCCGGCCAAGGTAGCGCTGCTAGAGAGGATCGAGCGATATGCTCGGGACCGCGACCCGCGTGTGTCTCAGGTGATGGCCAGCCTGGCGGCGGAGTACGAGGTGGTGCTGGTGGCGCGCTCCGACGGTGTGATGGCTGCAGATGTGCGCCCGCTGGTACGGTTGTCGTTGCAGGTGATCGTGGAAGAAGACGGTCGCCGGGAGCAAGGCTCTGCGGGTGGCGGCGGGCGGCGCGACTATGCTTACTTCACAGATTCGATTTTGCGCGACTACGCACACAAGGCCGTAGATCAGGCTTTGGTCAATCTCAGCGCGCGTCCTGCACCCGCTGGCACCATGACTGTCGTATTGGGGCCGGGTTGGCCTGGCGTCTTGTTGCACGAGGCGGTGGGTCACGGACTGGAGGGAGACTTCAACCGCAAGGGTAGCTCGGCGTTCACGGGTCGGATCGGGGAGCGTGTCGCGGCCCCGGGGGTTACGGTGGTCGACGATGGAACGCTGACCAATCGGCGTGGATCGTTGAACGTGGACGACGAGGGCAATCCTACGCAGCGCACTGTGCTGATCGAGGATGGAGTGCTGAAGGGTTACATTCAGGATTCTCTGAACGCGCGCTTGATGGGCGTCGGGGTAACCGGCAACGGCCGGCGAGAGTCGTTTGCACATACCCCGATGCCACGTATGACGAACACTTACATGCTGGATGGCGACAAGGACCCCAAGGAAATCCTCTCCTCGGTTAAACGCGGCCTGTACGCAGTGAACTTCGGTGGCGGCCAGGTCGATATCGTCAGCGGAAAGTTCGTGTTCTC
>Ga0068869_100000925_pt1 | contig 16936 bp, 4 predicted proteins | sample KBSMisM52_FD_64676 | JGI IMG/M metagenome (GOLD analysis project Ga0068869, IMG submission 64676) | Miscanthus rhizosphere microbial communities from Kellogg Biological Station, Michigan, USA - KBS Miscanthus M5-2 | ecosystem: Host-associated > Plants > Roots > Rhizosphere > Soil ... | reverse complement strand
AAGGCTTCATGGTTCTCTTCCACAACAAGCACGACGAGGACCGCACCGCCTGGAACCTGGGCGGCTGGGACAACAAATATGACGCCGTGCTGCTCGCCGATTCCGACGAACGCAAGGACGGCTCGATCGAAACCGGCCGCTGGTATGACCTGCGTGTGCAGCTCGACGGCGACCAAGTCCGCTGCTGGCTCGACGGAAAACTCGTCCACGATTTCCGCCGTCCGCACCTCACCGTCCGGACGATCTACGCCAGCGCCACGCGCGACACCGCCACCGGCGAGATCATTCTCAAGGTGGTCAACACCGCCGCGGGCCCGACCGAGACCACGATCAACCTGGAAGGCGTCGCCCAACCCTCCGGCCCGGCCCGCGCCACCGTGCTCACCTCCGAAAAACCCGACGACGAGAACTCCCTCGCCGAACCGCGCAAGATCGCGCCACACACCGAGGAGCTGACGCTCACGGGTCCGCGCTTCACCCGCAGCTTCCCCGGCAACTCCCTCACCATACTGCGGATTCCCACGACGAAGTAATCCGTGACCGCCCCCAGTCGTCTCGGCGCCCTCCTCGCTCCATCCTTTTCAAGCACATGATTCGTTTGCCCCGCATCGGCTTTTTCCTGCTCTCGCTGTTCGTCAGCCAGGCTTGCGGGGCATTCGCCCAAGGCTTCGTTCATCCGGGCGGCCTGCACACGCAGGCCGACCTTGACCGCATGAAAGCGAAAGTGGCCGCAGGCGAGAGCCCGTGGATCGATGGCTGGAATGAGCTCATCCAGGACGGGAAGGCGAAGAACGATTACAAGGCCGGCCCGCACCGGCACATGATCAGCCGCCAGCGGGCGCAGAACGACGCCAACGCCGCCTATCTGAACGCCCTGCGCTGGATCATCTCCGGCGACATCTCCCACGCCAATTGCGCCGTGCGCATCTTGAACGACTGGTCCGAAACGGTGGCGGAGGTTCCCAAAGGCGACAACCAGCCGGGCCTGAGTGGCATTCCCATCGGCACCTTCGCCATCGCGGCGGAGCTGATGCGCTCCTATTCCGGCTGGTCCGCCTCCGACCAAGCGCGCTTCAAACGCATGCTCGTGAATTATATGTATCCGGTGTGTCATGACTTCCTCGCCAACCACAACGGCGCGAGGATTGACCACTACTGGGCCAACTGGGACGCCTGCAATATGCGCGCGATCCTCGCCATCGGCGTCTTCTGCGACGACCGCGCGAAGTTCGACGAAGCCGTCGAATACTTCAAAAACGGCCGCGGCAACGGTGCGCTCCGCATCGCCGCGCCCTTCCGTTTTCCCGGCGGCCTGGCGCAGTGGCAGGAGAGCGGCCGCGACTACGCGCACGTCATGGGCGGCCAGGGTCTGCTGGCGGAAATGTGCCAGATCGCCTGGAACCAGGGCGTCGATCTCTTCGGCTATGACGACAGTCTGCTGCTCGGCGCCGCCGAGCACACCGCGCAATACACCCTCTGGAAGGGCGTGCCCTACACGTTTTATAACAATTCGGACGGCGTGAACCAGTTCTACATCTCCACCAACTACCACGGCCGCCTCGACGCCTCGCACTTCGAACTCCTCTACAACCACTATGTCGTGCGGCAGGGACTCAAGGCCCCGAATATCCAGCTCTTCGCCGCGTTGCGTCGCCCCGAGCCGGGCGAAATCGACGTCCTGGGCTACGGCACCCTCACCTACACCCGCGACGCCAAGGCGTCCCCCCTGCCGGCCAAAGCCCCGCCCACGCCGCGTGAGGTCGTCGCGACGCCGGGCCTGCAACGCATCGAACTGAAATGGTCGCCCTCCGGCGCCTACAGCGCGCACGGCTACGAAGTCAGCCGTGCCACCTCTGCGGACGGCCCGTTCACCTCGATCTATTCGACCAAGAGATGGACGACGCCCGCCTACGTGGACAGCGCCGTCGAGGCCGGTCGCACCTATTATTACACGGTCGCCGCGCTCAACAACGCCGGCAAAAGCGCCCCCTCCGCGCCGGTGAGCGCCGTCCCGAACAAGGGTGAAACGTTGCCTCCCGTTTGCCGCAACGTTTCCGTCGAGGGCGCGCTCTACTCCAAAGCCGCTGCGGGCAATTTGTTTCTCGTTCCCGCAGCGGGCCGTGAGGTGGACGGCAGTTTCGCCGGCCAGTCCGTGGAGGGCGACTTCAGCCTCACCGCCCGGCTGGCGGATTGGCTGGGGCCTGTCGGCATGATGGGACTGACGGTTCGGGAGCCGGGCGCGGCCAAGTCGCGGACCATCGCGGTGACCCTGAGCGGTCGATCCGCGCACTTGCACACGCGGGCCGATGGCAAGACCACCGTCCAGCGCGGCTGCGATTACACCTGGATGCCCGTCTGGCTCCGCCTCCGGCGCACGGGCGACGAATTCACCGCCTACCAATCGTCCGACGGTATCGAATGGTTCGAGATCGGCAAAAGCACCGTGGCGTTGCCCAAAAGCGTGCTCGCCGGCCTGCTCGCGAGCACCGGCGAGACTCCGCCCGGACGGAAGGAAACCGATTCTCCCAAGGGCATCTTCGACCACGTCCGGATCGAGCGGCAGCCGCCGGCCCCGCCCGCCGCCCCTGCCGCGCTCACCGCGACTCCGCTCGCCGGCGGCGTGGTGCGCCTGGACTGGAAAAACGCCGCCCCTACCTCCCAAATCGGCGTGAAAATCGAGGCCTCGCTGGACGGCGCTCCGTTCTGCGAGATCGCCGATCTCGCCGCCGACGCCTCCCGCTTCGAAAACACCGGCATCGAGCGGCCCGCGGCTCTTCGTTATCGCATCCGCGCCTATAACACCGGAGGCTACTCGGCTTATTCGAACACCGCGCAACGTGAACAATGAACCCCGGCCAACCGGCCTTTTATTGAAGAGATGACATCGGGAATCATGAAAAAAAACAGGTGGGGATGGATCGTCGCCTGCACGCTCCTCGCCGGCCTCGTGTCATCGTCCTCGGCTGCGGCCGCCGGCGCGGAATCGCCGGTCGAAGTGACGGACAAGGTGCAGATCCACAAGACGACGGAGAACGGCTTCACGCACCCCGGCATCAGCCTGAATAAAGAAATCCTGGAGAACGTCCGCGCCCAGGTGCTGGCGAAGCGCGATCCGTGGTATTCCGGCTTCGTTAAACTCGCGTCGAGCCCCCGCTCCGAGAAGGCCGTGTCCAGCCGCAACCAAAGCAAGGACGACCCGACCCGGCCGGAAGTGGATGCCTTCGATGACGGCGGCGTCGAGGGCCGCCTCAAAATCGATTCCGACACGGCCCTGCGCCAGATGCTGATGTATTGGTTCACCGGCGACGCGACCTATCGGGCCAACGCGTTGCGCATCGTCCGCCTGTGGTCGAAGATGGACCCCGACAAGTTCAAGGCCTACCGCGAGGTCTATATCCACTGCTCCTTCGCGTTTAAGGACATGATCCTGGTCGCGGAGTTGTTGCGCGGCATGGAGTCGCCCAATCGCGAGCTGGCCTGGACGGAACAGGACACGGCCGCGTTCTCGAAAAATTTCGTCATCCCCGGCGTGACGAACTTTTTCAACCACAACGGCTGGTTCATGAACCAGAACGGCTTCGCCTATGCGCCGGCCATCGCGGGAGCGATTTTCCGAAGCGATCCGGCGGACTTCGCGAAACGGGTCGAGCGCTTCACCGTGAACAAGGACGGCCCGAACAAGGGCTTGAGTTTCTCCATTCAGGATCTGGCCCGCTTGGTGGACACGAACGCCCTGACTGGCGAAAAGGTCGCCGCGCCCCAGGTCCAGATCACGGAAATGGGACGCGACCAGGCCCACGCCGGCGACGATCTGACGATCTTCACCACGATCGCGCGCATCCTGAATTCACAGGGCACCAAGGTCGATCCGGTCTTCGGAACCCCCTCCAAGGCCCCGAATGCCGTCGGACCCTACGAGTTTCTGAACGACCGCATCCTGGCGGCGGCCGACCATTTTTGCCGGTTCATGCTCGGCTACGACACGCCGTGGATTCCCACGCCCTGCGACATCGCCCCGGACGGCACCGTGCGCCAGATCTACCCTCGGATCGCGGACAACTACCGGGGCCGCATCCGCCAGCACAAGATTTGGGACCTGTATTACTATTACGCCTGCAAAAAGGGCGTCGATCTGGCCAAGAAGGCGCCTTACTACCACGAGACCTTTCTCAAGCGGATCGTGAGCGACGACTACGATTGGCTCTACATCCCGAAAGAGGCGACCGGCGAAGCGCTCCGTATCCCGCCCTCGGAACAGGAACCGGCCATCGTCGAGTTCGAGCTGCGCTCCGCCAACCTCACCGACAAATCCTCCGCGCGGACCGAGGGCGACACCAGGTTCGTCCGGGTCAACGCCGACCCGGAAGGCGCGCGTCTCTCGGTGCTCAGTTGCGCGAACGAAAGCAAGACCGTGGGTCTGCGCATCCGCACGAACGGCGTCACCGAGATCAAGCTGTCGGGCTTCGCCAAGCCTTGGCTGCTGCCGAACACCCGCGGCGAGTGGCGCCAGGTGTTCTACACCATGAGCGCGCTCGAGCGCTTCGGGGACATCGTCTTTTTCAACGTCAAGGCGGCGTCCGGCACGACCGTGGATCTGGACCAGTTTTTGCGCCGGCCCGAACCTCCGTTCCCGGCCTTCGCCTCGGGCGACGCGTCTCTGCGCCTCGTGGCCTATGTCGGCGCTCCGGTCCGGCTGGATTTCTCCGCGACCCCGGGATCGGGCGGCCCCGTGAAGATTGGCTGTCTCGACCTGCCCGAAGGGGCGGTCCTGGACGCGGGCACCGGGATCTTTTCCTGGAAACCGGCGAAGATTGGCGAGCGCGTCTTCGTAGTGGAAGCCTCGGACGGCGTCTCCGTCGCGCCGAAGAAAGTGACGATTTCGGTGGTCGCCGATCGCGCGGCCGCGCTCGCGGCGATCAGGGCCGCCTATGACGACAAGACGACCTACGTCACCACGACGCTGGATCGTTGCAAGGCGCTCTACGTCGGTGCGCAAAACGCGCTCAGGACCGCCTCCGACGCGGATTTCTTCGCCCGATTGATCGAACTCAAGGCGGCCTTCGACGCGCTGGAGCCGCTCACGCCCTTGTTGCCCGACGGCAGCATGGATTTCCCGAAGGTCGTGGTCGCCTCCAACATCGGCGCGGTGGCCACGAACCTGCTCGTCGACGGCAACGACGACACCTTCGTGGGCTTTTACCTGGCACCGGACCGTTACCATGAGTTCGACTTCGGGCCGGACTTCAAATTCTCCGCCACCGCCTTCGCGCTGCAGGGACGGGTCAACTTCGAGGATCGCGTGGACGACACCAAATTCTACGGCTCCAATGATCGCGTGAACTGGACCGAGCTCACGCCCGAGCCCGTCTTGCACGCCACGGATTTGAAGAAAGTCGCGGTGAGCCCGGATCTGGTGTCGTCAACCTTCCGGTATCTGCGCGTCGTCAGACTCCGCGGCACCCTGATCGAGCCCTCGGAGATGCGCATCTACGGCCGCCGCCATGAAACCGGCAACAAGCTGGAATCCGTCTCGCTGAGCTCGGAAAAGGGCAACGGCATCCGCGTGGCCTTGGGAGAACCGGTCCGGGTGAACATCCAGACCCGGGAACCGATCAAAAATATCCGCGTGCTCATCCAAGGCATCGAGGCCAAGGGGAGAAAAACGGGCGACTCCACCTATGTCGCCGAGGCCGTCATGCGGCCCGGCCAGGCAAAGACGGGCCCCGTGGAATTTTCCATCGATTATCGGCGCCGCGACGGAACCCCCGGCGATACCGCCTCCGTCACCACGGATGGATCCCGCCTGATCCTGGTGGATGAATCCAAACTGATCCGTGACGTGCCCAAAATCGCCAAGATCATCGATCCCAACACCGGCGGCCCCGCCGCCAACTCGCAGCGTTTGCTCGACGCCTTGTTCGACAACGATGCCAGCACCTACGCGGAACTCGCGGTGAACAACAGCGAGGCGGAATGCTGTTTGTTATTCGATTTCGGGGAGGCCCGACACGTCCGCCTGTCCGGCGTGGAGTTTTTGGCCCGTCCCAAATACCGGAACCGGCTCGCCGGCGCCATCGTGCAAGGATCGGACAACCGGCAAACTTGGACGACGCTAACCGAACCGGCTGGCGAAACCGAGGATTGGCAGAGCCCGAAAATGAAGCCGGCCGGCGAATCTTATCGTTACATCCGGATTTTCAATCGGAACGACTGGCTCTGCAACGTTTCGGAGATTCGTTTCCACGGAGCGGTGAAATGAAACCCGCTCCATGCTGGAGTCTTTAACCCCGTTTATCGATCGATCCCTTTAAAAATGAAACCCCGTCACTCCGACAATCCCCCCTCTTGGCTGCGCCGGCTGCTCGCCGGCGCGGCCCTTTCGATGGGCTGTGCGAGTCTCCTCGCCCAGACGCCCGCCCCCTCGGCCACGCGCTTTGAGCACCCCGAGCGCATCCGCTACGACGGCCACTGCCTCCAGATCGAAGGCAAAGACTTTTTCCTCTCCTCCGCCGCGTTCCATTACTTCCGGACTCCTCCGGAGCTGTGGCGCAACCGCTTTCAGAAAATCAAGGACGCCGGCTTCAACACCGTCGAAACCTACGTTCCGTGGAACTGGCACGAACGCGACCTGCCCTCCGGCCTCGACGACTTCTCCAAGGTCGATCTCTCCGAATTCGAGGCCTGGCTGAAGATGGCGCAGGACGAGTTCGGTTTCTACACCATCGTGCGCCCCGGCCCCTTCATCTGCGCCGAGTGGGGCGGCGGCGGCTACCCGCGCTGGCTGGCGAAGTTCGATCCCTGGACGGGCAAGGAATTCTGGCTCCGCAGCGCCGACGACGCGCACATCGCCTGGAGCGTCCATTGGTATGACGCCGTGTGCAAGGTCTTCGCTCGCGAGCAGATCACCCGCAAGCCGAAGGGCGCCAAGGGCATCATCCTCGTCCAGATCGAGAACGAATACGACTACCACAAGGCCTCCGCCCCCGACAAAACCAAGCTGCTGCACGCCCTCTTCGGCGCGGTGAAAAAATCCGGCGTGGACGTGCCCATCTTCACCTGCCTGACCCGCGAAACCCGTGGCAGCGTCGACCCGGTGCTCTCACAGGTCTTCGACTGCGACAACTACTACGTCGCTCTCGACGGCGCCCCGGGCTGCGCGCAACGCATGATGTCGCTGCGCGCCCAACAGCCGAACGCGCCCGGCTTCGTCACCGAGCTGCAAGGCGGCTGGTTTTCCTTGGTCGGTGATCGTCTGGCCGAGGAGAACTACTCCGACGCGCGCCACTTCAACGCCATCCACCTGATGTCCCTGCTCGGCGGCGCCACCGGACTCAACCCCTACATGTTCGTCGGCGGCACCCATTTCGGCGGCTGGCAGGCGCGCGGGCAGACCACCACCTACGACTACAACGCCGCCATCCGCGAATGGGGCGCGCTCAGCCCCAAATACTACGCCGCCAAAGGCGTGAACGAATTCGTCCGCGACCACGCCTCGCTCCTGGCCCGCGCCGAAGGCGGCCCTTGCGAGCTCCAAGGCGCGCCCGCCTCGCTCTTCGGCGGCGTGCGCGTCGCGCCCGACGGCACCCGTTTCGTATTCCTTCACAACACCGACGCCAAGCATCCCATTTCCGGCAAAGTCACCGTCGTCCCCGGCAAGATCACCCGCTCCACCGAACCGGTCTATAACTACGACCAGGAGGGGAACCGCGTGCTCATGCGCACCAACGACGCTGATTCGGCCGCCGCCACGATCCCGCCCTTCGAGGTATCCTACGCCCTCGCCGATCTCGGCGCCCAGGTGCTCGTGATCCCGCCCGGCAAGACCCCCGCCGAAGGCGTCTGGTATCCGAAAGCCCAGGTCGTCCCGCCGGCCGCGCCCCTGCCCGCGCCGGTGCGCATCGCCTCCGCGCTCAAGCGCCCCGACCCGCTCGACGGCCGGTGGCAACCGCTGCCGACGGGCAAATCCCTGCCCGAACTCGGCGTGAGCGACCAGCGCTACGTTCTCTATCGGTCTCGCTTCACGCTCGCCGAGGCCGACGTGGCCCAGTTCGGCCGGTTGCTCGTCAACTCCTTCAGCCGCGACCTCGTCACCGCCCAGGTCAACGGGCGCCTCGCCGCCCGCCTGTATCCGGACGAGGCCTATGCCGCCGCCGCGACCCGCAACAAGAAGCTCTCCTTCGACCGGATCCGTCCCGACGAGTTCGACAACCGCTTCGACCTCGGCGGCCTCCTCCGCGCCGGGGACAACGAGATCGTGCTCCTCTACGAAAACATCGGCCACGAGCACGGCTACATCCCGATGGAAGAGCTGAGCGGCGTCCGCCAAGCCGGTCTTTCCGCCGACGAGACGACGCTCTTCAAGCCGCTCGACTGGCAGGTCGCCCTCGACCTCGGCGGCGTCGCCGCCGGCTGGACGCGCGCGGGCTTCGCTCCGGAAGGCTGGGGAAAAGTCTCGCTCGACACCGAGCGGACGATCGCGCGCAAAGGCAACGGCATCCAGCCGCAGGGCCAGCGCGACGGCCTGCTCACCTGGTATCGCATCGAGTTCGAGTTGCCCGGGCTCGCCTCGCCCGCCGCCGCGTCGATCCCGTGGCGCCTCCTGCTCGACGCCTCCGGCAACGGCTTCATGTGGCTCAACGGCCACGACATCGGCCGCCACTGGGAGCTCGGCCCGCAGCGGGAGTTTTACCTGCCCGAGTGCTGGCTGAACTTCGGCCCGGGCCGCAAAAACGTGCTCATGCTCGGCCTGCGCCAGACGATCAACGGCGCCGAACTCCGCGCGGCGGAAATCTCCCCTTATCCTCCCGCGCCCTGACCCGCCTCAGTTGTCGCCATAATGGAGACCGGACCTCCCGGTCCGGTCCAATCATCATCACGACGGACCAGAAGGTCCGTCCTCCGCATAACCCCGCTGCTCCTCCCGGAGGGTAGACCGCCTGCCCGGTCCTCCACAGCTCGAAGAGCGACGGTGGATGCAGGCGCGGTTCGGAGCGCGCGTGAACTCGCCGCCTACGTCGATCAACAAGGCGGCAACACGGGGAGGGATTCGCCCTCCTCCCCCCCCTTCGCGAGACCCCTCCTCCTCCATGGAGGACCGGCGACCTCGCCCGGCTTGCCCAAAGCCACCCCTGCGGCTTTCTTTTTTACGCTTTCTCACAATCTTTTTACGGCCAAAATCCTGATCGATTTAAATAGAGGGCCCTCAACGCCCAACACTGGGGGTATTCCCCCAATGCATCCTTGCAAGACATTAGCCTCTTACGCAGGTAAATAATCCCCCATTTGGGGATATTGGAGACCGGGCCGAAACCTGCTAAGGTCCTTGAGTTGGTGACCCTAGTTGGGCTGCCGCGCTCCCCTACTCCACGACCCTACCATTACGCAGCTTAAGCATCATTGCCCGCTGCGCTTCCCAGCCGAGCAGACCACCAGCCCCTTAAAAAACGTTATTTTCTACCAATGACCGCCCAAAAAAACCCATCCCTGCGCCTCCATCCCTCCCAAAGACGCGCTCTCACGGCCGCGCTGTCCGCCGTCGGCATCCTGCTCACCGCCACCCCCTCCCACGCCCAGACCAGCATAGACTGGACTGGCACCACCAGCACAGCTTGGGCGACCGGCAGCAACTGGACCGGCGGCACCGCGCCCACCAGCGATCTCACGACGAACATCGCGCGGTTCAACCAGACCACCTACACCAACCAGCCCAACGCCGGCACCACCAGCATCGCGGGCCTTCAGATCGGCGACGGCACGACTTCAACCGGCGCGCTCACCCTTTCCGGCACCGCGCTCACGATCGGCTCCTCGGGCATCAGCATGCAGGCTAATGCCGGCGCGGCGACCATTTCCGCTACCGGCGTCACCCTCGGCGCGGCGCAGAGCTGGACCAACGATTCCAGCAACCTCTTAACCGTAAGCAGCACGGTGGCCAATGGCGGCTTCCTTCTCACCAGCGGCGGTTCCGGCAACACCACGATCTCCGGCATCATCAGCGGCACCGGTGGTCTGACCAAGAACGGCGCGGGCACGTTGACGCTGCAAGGGGCAAACACCTACACCGGCGCGACAGCGATCAACGCGGGAACCCTCTCGTTCAAGGGGGCCAATGCGCTCAAAGGTATCCGGGGCACCAACACCGTTGCTTCCGGGGCGACGCTGAAATGGGATGCAACGGGCATTGGCGGCAATGCCACCGGCGGCACCTTCACTAATGGTGCGGCAGTGGCAAATAGCGGCGCCAACACGACCATTTCTGGCGCGGGCACGCTTGTCATCACTGGCAATAGCACCGACTTTTTGGGTCTGGGCAATACCAGCGGTCGAACGGTTACATTCAGCATGAGCTCCGGCGCTTTGATCGACATCCAAGGGGGCAATCTCGTCGACGGTGGATTCTCGGGAGGCGTTTGGACCAGTAACTTGGCTAGTCTCAATATCGCATCTGGCGCATCGTTCGACACCTGGGACGACAACAACGCCGTGTTTGTGGACGCGTTGACCGGCGGCGGCAATATTATGAACTCGAGCAACAGTAACACCAACAGGACGGTGACTGTCGGGGTTAACAACGGCTCGGGCACCTTCAGCGGCGTGATCGGCGGCGGCCGCGGCGCTGGCGCTGGCATCGGCCATATCGCCCTCACGAAGAATGGCACCGGCACCCAAACCCTTACTGGGGTAAACACCTACCTCGGCAACACCACGATCGGCGGCGGCACGCTGAAGATCAGCGGCGCCGGCCAGCTCGGCAGCGGTTCCTACGCGGGGGCTATCTCCAATGCCGGAACGTTCAATTACGACAGCACCGCCGCGCAAACGCTCTCGGGCGTGATTTCCGGCGCCGGCGCGCTCACCAAGACCACGGGCACGAACACGCTGACCTTGACGGGAGCAAACACCTACACGGGCGCGACCACCGTCAACGCTGGCACGCTGCTTGTCAGCGGCTCTGGCGCAATCAACAGCACCAGCGGCATCACGGTCAACGGCAGCGGCGCCAAATATCTGCACACCAGCACCACGGCGAGCACACGAACGGTCACCCTCACGCAGGGCACGGTGGATGGCACGGGCACGCTCGGCACGGTCAACGTGGCCAACCTTGCCGGCAACACCATCAGCAACGGCAATGGCAGCACGGGCACGCTTACGATTGGCACGCTCGCCTTCTCAGGCGTGGGCACCATCAACGTCAACGAAGCCAACACCACCAAGGGTCTGGCGCTTACGACCTTCACCACCGCCAACACTGGTGCGGGGGAGATCACCATCAATGCGACCAACAGCTCGGCGTGGAGCAATGGCACCACGTATGATCTCATCACGTTCACCTCGTTCACCGGCGGACTGGGAGACTTCACGAAGGGGACGATCACCGGCATCAGTGGCCGTCAAAACTCCGCCTTGGGCGTATCGAGCAGTGCCGTCACATTGACTGTCACGGGTGACAATCCGACTTGGACAGGTGTGGGCAGCCAGACGTGGACGACCGCCACGACCAACGACAACGCCGGCCCCAACGCCTGGGCACTCAAGACCGGCCACACCGCGACCAATTTCTGGTTGAGCGACGCCGCCGAGTTTAATGACACTTACGACCTCGGCTCCGGTAGCACGGCGGTTACCAACAGCACGGTGACGATCACCGGTGGCGTGGCTCCGTCAAGCACCACGTTCAACAACTCCTCGGTCGATTACACCATCAATTCGAGCGATTCCACCGGCATCACTGCCGGCTCGGTGACAAAGAGCGGCACCGGCTCATTGACCATCAACACTGCCAACACCTATTCGGGCGGCACCACGCTCAACGCCGGCACGCTCAACCTCGGCAACGCCGCTGCACTTGGAACTGGAGCGCTGACCATCGCCGGGGGCACACTGGACAATACCAGTGGCTCGGCTCTTACCCTGGGCAGCAACAATGCCCAGAACTGGAATGGCAACTTTGCCTTCACTGGCACCAATGACCTGAACATGGGCACCGGTGCCGTCACGCTGAATACCAGCCCGACGGTGACCGTGAATGCCGGCAAGCTTACCGTCGGTGGAGCGATCGGTGGCAGCTTTGGCCTGACCAAAGCGGGCGCGGGCACGCTGATCCTCTCTGGAGCCAGCACGTATAACGGAGGCACCACGCTCAACGCCGGCACGCTCAACATCAACAACGCCTCGGCCATCGGCACCGGCGCGCTGACCATCGCCGGGGGCACCACGCTGGACAATACCAGTGCCTCGGCTATTACCCTGAGCACCAACAATACCCAGAACTGGAATGGCGACTTCGCCTTTACCGGCACCAAGGACTTGAACATGGGCACCGGTGCCGTCACGCTGAATGCCAGCCCGACGGTGACCGTGAATGCCGGCAACCTTGCCGTCGGAGGGATCAGTGGCAGCTTTGGCCTGACCAAAGCGGGCGCAGGCACGCTGACCATCTCCGGAACCAGCACGTATAACGGCGGCGCGACGATCAATGCGGGCACGCTGGTTTACGACAGTAACTCTGCCTTGGGCACGGGAACGGCGACGCTCAATGGCGGCACGTTGAAGGCGGGCACCTCCGGCAACTTTGCACTCGCCAATGCAATCAACGTCACGGCGGCATCAACCATTGATTCGACCGGCAAGAATACCTCCCTTAACGGCAATATCAGTGGCGCTGGAAATCTCACCTTAACCAACTCGGGAGGTGCTGTTACGGTCGCTCTGGGTGGAGACAACCATAACTACACTGGAACCGTCACCCAAAACACTAACGTCGCGGTGAATTTCACCTCGGCCAATGCCGGCAGCGCCGGTGCCGCGTGGGTGTTCAACGATGGCGGCGCGGACCGCGTGCGAGTCAACATCGCGGGTGGCGGCACGCTCAACCTCGGATCCATCGCTGGAAGCGGCCAGATCCAGAACGACACGAGTTCCACGACCTCGACCCTCAGCGTCGGCGCCCTGAACACGAGCACGACGTTCAGCGGCACGATCAAGGACAGCGGCACGGGCATCCTTGCGCTTACCAAGGTGGGCAGCGGCACCCTGACCCTCACCGGCGCCAACACCTACTCTGGCGGCACGAAGGTCAACGCCGGCACGCTGGCTATCGGCGCTAACTTCACGATGTCCGGCGCCAACCAGATCACCGTCGCGGCGACGGGCACGGCGGGCACCAACTATGCCACCGTGACCAGCACCGGCGGAACGCTGACCTTTGGCGGCACCTTGGACATCAACTTCAGCTCCGCCATCCTGAGCGGCGGCGAAAGCTTCAACCTCATCCAAGCCAGCGGCGGCACCTTGACCACCGGCTTCACCACCGTGAGCATCGGTGGTTCTTACTCCGCCCCCCTGACGAACAGCTCTGGCATCTGGACCGGTTCCGACTCCATTACTGGCCTCGGCTTCACCTTCACCGAGGCCTCCGGTACGCTTTCCGTTTCCGCCATCCCCGAGCCCGCCACCTATGCGGCGGCGTTCGGTGCGCTCGCCCTCGCCGGTGCGGTTTGGAACCGTCGCCGTCGTTCCTCCGCCCAAGCCTGAACGATCTCATTCCCAAACTAAACTTCGTTCAACGAGGGGAGGGATGGCGCAAGCCATCCCTCCCCTTTTTTTGTAGCTTGGTGTCCGCCTCCGACGTGATCGTCACACCACCTCGGCAGCGGCCGATATACCAAAGAGGGTCGCCCAGAGAACCCGACCCGATCCTCCACCCATTTCACAGAAGGAAGGAAACGAAGAGGCAGCGTCTTTCGACCCTCCTCATCTCTGCACCCCTGCGTTAGGGTGTGTTTGCTAAATAAACCGGACCAGCGGGAGCGAGAAAAGGTGCTCGGCCAAGGCGACCGAGGCGGAGGCGGGCCAGCGGCCGGTGCCGCCGAGGGCAACACCGGCCCAGTGCCCTTTCTCGCTTCCCTCGTAGAGCGCCAGCGATGGACTGGTTTATTTAGCAAACACACCCTAAATTCTCCGTGGATTCTCTCTTCGCGCCTTCCGACGACTTGTTGCAGCCAAAACTCCGAATGGTTCATCCGCGATCCGTGCTCATCCGTGAAATCCGTGGTTAAAATTCCCACGATGCCGAACTTTCCACGCCCCTTCGCACCTTTCCAAAACGATTTTTCAACGCAAAGATCGCCAAGGCCGCAAAGATTCAGCGCCTGATCGATCAGGTGTGACCGGCATCCCCACCGGCCAACAGGAGACTGACGTCAGGTAAATCGCCCCCAGCCAGCCAATCTCCATTTCCCAGGCGGAGAGAAAGAATCAGCAGAGCCTCTCACCGCCCCACGTCCCTGCGTTAAAACTTCGCCTTCACCGCGGCATAGCCGCTCCCCCTCATCTGTGGCTTTTATTTTCTCGCCTTCCGGCGACTTTTTCCGGCCAAAACTCCTTCGGATACGCTTCCTCAAACCAGAGGCCTTCCGCGAATGCAACACCCCCTCATTTGCGGGTATTGGAGATCGGGAAGTAACCTGTTATGGTCCGTAGATTGGCATCTCGAATAGAGTCGCCATGCCTTTCACCCCATCCCCCTTTCACAGCGCAGGTTACGCCTAAACTGCGCGCGCTTACCCCAGCTCAGCATAACACCCGTTATTTTCAAATAACGCCTACACGCCGTCATGACCGCAAAAAACCCCACCGCCCTGCGCCTCCTTCCCTCCCAAAGACGCGCCTTCACGGCCGCGCTGTCCGCAGTCGGCATCCTGCTCACCGCCTCGTCCGCCCAAGCGGCGAATAGAACCTGGGTGGCATCCCCTACCGATGCAAACTGGGCAACGGCCGGAAACTGGGGCGGCACCGCACCGGTGGCGAATGACGCTCTGATCTTCGCCACTTCCTCGACGACAACGCTGAATAACAACCTCACGGCTGCACTCCAATTCAACGGAATCACGTTTAACTCGGGTGCCAGTGCTTTTATCCTGAATGGGAATTCCATTACGCTGGGCGGCAACGTCACCAATAACAGCACCAGTCTGGAGACGATCAACCTGGCCATGGCGACGGCGGCGGTGCGCACCTTTACGATGACCGCCGGCGGGGGCGATCTCACCCTCGGTGGCGTCATCAGCGGCGCTGGCGGCATCACGACGGCGGGCACCGGCACGCTCACGCTCAACGGATCGGCGGCCAACACCTACACGGGGGCCACCACCGTCAATAACAACACGCTGCTGCTCGACTACACCAATCTTGCCACCCCCACCAATCTCATCAGCAGCAGCTCCGCGCTCACTTTGGGCGGCGGCACGCTGAGCTTAAAAGGAAAAAGCGGAGCGACCACCGCGCAGACCTTTGCCAGCACCACACTGACGGCCAACAACACGTCGTCGATCAGCACGACGCAAAACGGCGCCACGGCGGTGAACCTGGCGCTGGGTAATATCACCCGTAACACGGGAAGCACGCTCGCCCTCACCCTGCCGACGAGCGGCACCGTCACGACGAGCTCCACCAGCAACGCGGCCAACGGCGTTTTGGTCAGCGCCGCCTCCAACGGCGCGGCGTATGCCACGGCCAACGGCGGCACGACTTGGGTGAGCAACACCTCCGGCACCTTGGGCGCGCTCTCCAGCTACGCGACGGGCACCGGTAATTACACTTCCACCAACAACGTGGATGTGACCAACGGCGACTCGGTTTCCGGAGTGACGGTCAACACCCTGCGCTTCAACGCCGCGTCAACCGGGCTGACCCTGGCTGGCACCAACGTCGTCAACACCGGTGGCATATTGGTGACTCCCGGCTCCACTGGAGCCACCATCACCGGTGGAACGCTGACCGGCAACGCCACGGCGAATCGCGAGGTCGTCCTCGTCGACTACGGCACCTTGGATGTCGGGTCGGTTATCGCCGATAACACTGGCGCCACCGCGCTCACGCTCGCCGGTTCCGGCACGACGACGCTGAGCGGCGTAAACACCTACACCGGCGCGACCGCGATCGGCGGCGGCACGCTGAAGATCGGCGGCGCCGGCCAGCTCGGCAGCGGTTCCTACGCGGGGGCTATCTCCAATGCCGGAACGCTCAATTACGACAGCACCGCCGCGCAAACGCTCTCGGGCGTGATTTCCGGTGCTGGCGCGCTCACCAAGACGACAGGCACGAACACGCTGACCTTGACGGGAGCAAACACCTACACCGGCGCGACCACGATCAACGCCGGGACGCTCTCGCTCCAGGGTGGCAATCCACTCAAGTTTTTCCAAACCAACACGACCATCGCCTCCGGGGCGACGATGAAATGGGATATGACGGGCATCGGTGGCATCGCCAACAGCGACACCATGGGCGCTGTGGTTGCGAACTCCGCCACAACTACCACCACCTACACGATCAGCGGCACAGGAACGCTTGTCGTGACCGGCAACAGCACCGACTTTCTGGGATTGGGCGGTAAGGCCAATATGAAGGTTGCGTTCGCCCTAGGCTCCGGCGCTTTGATCGACATCCAAGGCGGCAATCTCCGCAACGGTGGATTCTCGGGAGGCGTTTGGACCAGCAATTTGGCTGACCTCAATATCGCATCCGGCGCGGAGTTCGACGTTTGGGACGGAAACACCGTGTTTGTGGACGCGTTGACCGGCAGCGGCAATGTCCAGAACCAGAGCAATAATAACGGCGACAGGACGCTGACTGTCGGCGTTGACAACGGCTCGGGCACCTTCAGCGGCGTTATCGGCGGCGGCACCCGCGCCGGCATCAACCATATCGCCCTCACGAAGAATGGCACCGGCACCCAAACCATTACTGGCGTAAACACCTACACGGGCGCGACCACGATCGGCGGCGGCACGCTGAAGATCAGCGGCGCCGGCCAGCTCGGCAGCGGTTCCTACGCGGGCAATATCTCCAATGCCGGAACGTTCAATTACGACAGCACCGCCGCGCAAACGCTCTCGGGCGTGATTTCCGGCGCCGGCGCGCTCACCAAGAC
>Ga0068869_100000912_pt1 | contig 17009 bp, 16 predicted proteins | sample KBSMisM52_FD_64676 | JGI IMG/M metagenome (GOLD analysis project Ga0068869, IMG submission 64676) | Miscanthus rhizosphere microbial communities from Kellogg Biological Station, Michigan, USA - KBS Miscanthus M5-2 | ecosystem: Host-associated > Plants > Roots > Rhizosphere > Soil ... | reverse complement strand
TCCTTCGAGTGCTTTGAGGCCGGTTTCTTCGTACAGCCTTATTATCTCGTTCGGTGTAGGTAACGGTGGAGGAGTAACAGTCATCAAAGCGATTGAGCCATCTGCTTTTTTTATAGATACACATCTTTCGCGCAGAGTAATCTCATCGGTGCCGTCATCATAGACCGGGCTTTCTTGTGTTATTTCCTGAGGATCAGACATTTTTATATCAAAATTTAAGCCATGACTTTCTACACTATTTTTTCGAATTTGAAAATGGTAGATTGTGAATGTTTTTCAGAGGGTGTATTTCTTTTAACTACTTTTATGAACGACGATATGAAAAAAGATGATAATTACTGGAAAGAGAAATTATCAGCAGAACAGTTTCATGTTTGCAGAAGAAAAGGTACCGAAGCTCCTTTCAGCGGCGATCTGTATGATAAGCATGATCCGGGAATGTATATGTGTGTGGCTTGCGGCTCTGAACTTTTTTCTTCACAAAACAAGTTTGATTCAGGAACGGGGTGGCCAAGTTTTTGGGATGCTATTAATAAAGATAATGTTGTCCTGAAAGAGGACGATAGTTTGGGAATGGTTCGAACTGAGGTTCTTTGTAAGAAGTGCGGTTCACACCTGGGGCATGTGTTTGATGACGGCCCTGCGCCGACCCATCAGAGGTACTGTATCAACTCAGTGGCACTCAAATTTGTGCCTAAGGATAAGGATAAAGCCTAATTTGCTCGAAAAACTTGCCTTTCCGGCAAAAAGTGGTTAAATTGATTTTCCCTAAGCAAAGCTATGGGAGAAAAAGTCCTCGCTGATCCCGAAGTTTCAAATCCTGACCAAACGTCAGGTGGTGAAGCTCGGGCCGTTTTTGCGAATGATGCGGAACCGCCTGACGATGATCAACCGGTAAAGGTTCATCGTGAATCTGTTGTTGTTCCGAAGGGAGAGTTTAACCAAGCGGGTGATAGGATTTCAAATATTCAGCCGCTCAAAATTCATGGTAAAGATGTTGATCCACTACTTTTTATCAGGCATGAGATGAATCAACAGATGGTGGTTCTGAGCCTGACGCAGACTATCCTGATGAGACTTCTCAAAGGGAATGATCCTGAAGCAACGGTGACTGTGGAACAACTTAAACCTCATGTAGAAACTTTGGGGCAGAGTTTGGAAACTCTCACTGGTTTGATAAGAGAGGTTCGTTCCGATATTCGCAAAGTTGATCCTGCTGTTGCAATAGATGAACTGAAACCAATAAATATTTCGGCTTTTGTAGAAAAACTTGTTGCCGGATGGCATGCTCTTTTTGATGATCAGGCTGATATTACTACGGAGATTGAACCGGATTTTGAGGTTGAGGCTGATAAGAAAGCTCTTCACGAAGTTCTGCATAATGTCTTCATGAATGCATTGGAAATATGTCATAAGAATGGTGTTCCTCGACCAAAAATTCATATTCGAGTTCAAAAGTTCCGTGATTTAGTACAGATATTTGTTCAGGATAATGGACCTGGTATTAAACATGAAGATAAAACAAAAATTTTTAATCCCGGTTATAGCACCAAGGGTGGTCATGGGTTGGGGCTCGTTCGCTGTGATCTCCTGATGCAGGCCATGCATGGCAATTTGTGTTTGGTTAATAATGTCGACCGTGATGATCTGGCAGAGGATGTTCGTCCTAAAAATGGAGCATCTGCCGTAATTGAGATTCCGCTTTCGCGAATACCTGACTGATATGGATCATTTTGTATGTACAGTTGATAATGATATATAGTTACTTTGCAGAAAGTGACTCTTTGTAAAAATGAAAAAAAATATTTCAAAAAAAGTTGATTGCCCGGTGCAAATTACTCTGGATGTCATCGGAGGAAAATGGAAACCGGTGGTTCTTTATAATCTCCAGAATAAAACCATGCGTTTTAATGAACTGTGCAGAGCAATCCCTGCTATTACGCAAAAAATGCTTACGCAACAACTGCGTGAAATGGAACATGATGGTTTGGTGAAAAGAAAAATTTATCCGGAAATTCCGCCGCGCGTTGAGTATTCAATAACGTCTTACGGGAAAACTTTGAATCCGATTTTGACTTCCATGACTGAATGGGGTAAAAAACATACTCAACGCAGATAACAAAAACTTATGCCCGATATTTATCAAAAAGCTGCTGAAAAAATTGAAGATATTATTAAAGAGATGAGAGCTGAAGGTATGTGGCAAAGTGAACCGCTGCCGGAAGATGCATACGATTTTTCTGCTGCTTTTGGGGCCGATAAATTGGCTTTTGAACAATGGATTCAGTTTATTCTGGTACCGCGTGTGGATGAGATTATTAAAGAGAAAGGGACGTTTCCATCAGGTAGTATGGTGGGAACTTATGCGATTCGTGAGTTTGACGGATTAGAAAAAGCTTCGTATCTGATTACACTTTTGTGCGAGTTTGATGCACTGTTTGGTCCGGCTGAATAGTTTTGATTTCAGACAATTGTTGAGTAGAATGGCTTTATTGGTTATTTCTTAATTTTTCTTTTCATGATTCCAGTAACTATTAATTTTCTGGCGATTGTTGCCTGCGCCCTGACACAGATGGGTCTTGGGATGCTCTGGTATTCGCCAATTCTTTTTGGAAAGCCTTGGTCAAAAATGATGGGCCATAATATTAAGAGCAAAGAGGATTTGAAAAAAATGCAGAAGCAGGCCGGCCCGGCTTATATTGTGAGTCTGCTTTGTGCTTTTGTGATTGCCTTCGTGATGTCGCATTTTATTGATTATACTCACGCAACAACTGCCGTTGCTGGTATGATCACAGCTTTCTGGTGCTGGCTGGGTTTCAGTGCAACTGTAATGTTGATGAACAATATGTTTAACAATAAACCGTACAAACTCTTTTTAATTGATGCAGGTTATCAACTGGTGAATTTTTTGATCATGGGAACTATTCTGGCGCTCTGGGTGTAAATTTTTTATAAAAATTTTTATGGCGAAAACCCCCGTGATATTTCTATCGCGGGGGTCGTGCCTGTCTTTCAGAAATGCTTGAGCACCGGGATCTTTCCCGGCAACTCCACCACCAGGGCGAAACGGAACGTCCGTCCGCGCTCGTGATCCAGACAGCCTTCGAGATACTGAACCTCAAAGGCCATGTCCCGATCCCGGGTTGCAAAGCCCGCGTTCAGACCGAAGAGAAGGGTTCTGGACCCAATCTGTTCGGAATGTACACCGACGTTGAACTCCTTGATCCAGTAATCCAGGGACTGCCAGCCGAAGAGCTCCCTCTGAGTGGGCGTGAGGATGGCGTTGCCTTCCACGTTGAGCGTCAATTTGTGCGGGATGAACTCCCACTCCGAGTCGAAGCCCATGAGCCCACCGGACTGGTTATTGTTGAACCAGTTGCCGGCTGCACCGATCTGGAGAGTGACCCAGTGGTGTTTACCGATGAGGAAGCGCGGACCCATGCTCCCGATGTAGATGTCCTTGCCCATGCGCTCGTGCCAGAGCGTAACGCTCCCCTGTGCGAGCACGTTGGTGTGATCGTAAATGGGGTGCTTGGCAGTCATCTTGATGAGAAACTCGGGGTCGTGCCATTTGCCGCTTGAATCCTGAAGAGGTTTCTCGGCTCTGGCGCCACAGGAAAGGAACACGATGGTGACGAAGGTGCACAGACCGAGGAACAGATTGTCGAACATTCGTTTCGAGCCTCCGGTTGGTGATGAATTTTTGAAAGAGCAGGCGACCTTCTGAGGCCAAATGCTCTGCTCTGAAATTTATACGCTGAACAGGCCTCGTGGCCATGCAGCGAGGACGATCGACTTATAACATAAAAATGGCCATTAATCAATACTACTAGGAGCACTTTTTCTTTAAGGATTCACAGATAGATTCGCCAAAAAGAGGCGGTTGATTTTTTTGATCGAAGACTATATGATCTTGGGGCTTTTTGGTCTTAACCAAGAGCACGGTCAGCCGATGCGGAGAGGTACCCAAGTGGCTGAAGGGGCGGGATTGCTAATCCTGTAGTGGGGTTTCGGCCCCAGCGAGAGTTCGAATCTCTCCCTCTCCGCCAATCTACATGCAACTACGCACCGGGACCCCAATAGAAAAAGAAAAAGGGGGCCCCAAACTGGTCTAGCGAAGCGAACAGTTTGGGGAAAAGGAGCGGCTGACGAAACCTGGAGTAAACCGCGAAGCGGGATACGTAAGGTGAAGTCAGGCAAGCGACGCGGCGGTATAGCCAAGTGGTAAGGCAGAGGTTTGCAAAACCTCCATTCCCCGGTTCGAACCCGGGTGCCGCCTCCAAAATATTTGATGCTTTGTCCTTCAAAACAAGTTTTGTTGTATTCAAAATTTTTGTAGAAAATTGGGTTTGGCGAAGCCCACCGCGATCTTGCTTTGCAGCATAATCGAGCGGTGAGCACGGCCGGACAACTGACGTTCAGCGAGGAGGAGGCCCAAAGCCCATTGGCCATTCAGTGGTGTTATCCCACTGAACTCCTTCCAGCCTGCAGTCATTTAGATTCGTCATTTCCATTTTGGCGCCGCGCAGGTCGGCACCAGTGAGGTTTGCTCCAGTGAAATTTGCCTCAGCAAGATTGGCGCGACGCAGATTTGCACCTGCAAGGTCGGCCTTGCGGAGATTTGCGCTGTGAAGGTTTGCCTTCCAAAGGATAGTGCCTTGCATCCGTGCCCCATAGAAATTACAGGCTGCAAGATGTGCACTTTCCAGATCTGCCATGTGCAGCTCAGCCTCATTCAGTATGGCAGATTCGAGATCAGCCTCTCTGAGATCGGCGAGCGTCAGGTTACACTTGGACATTTCTGCTCTCGTCAGACGGACTTCCTGCATCCGTGCGTCGTGCAGACTGGCAAGCTGCATGAGCACAAACTTCATGCTCGCGCCCTGGAGTTTGGCTCCATCGAGTTTGGAACGAAACAGATTGGCTCCGTCGAGCTTTGCCGATCGAAGATCCGCCTGTTTTAGAGAACAGAACTTGAGCAAGGCACTGCTCAGATTGATGCCTGCGAGATTGAATTCGTCCATGTTCACGCGGGACAATCTTACTCCGCGTAATGTACCTTCGTGCAGGTTTGAAAAAATCTTCAGCATCTCCTTTGCGGTAACTTTGACAGCCGTTTGCGCTTTTTTTTTGGAGGGCATACCCTCTCTCACTTTCGATGAAAATGTTGTCCGGTTTTTAAGGATCTCTCGTGGACACAGCCAAAAAGACAAGTCGTAGAGAAGGGTGTATTAAATCTTTTTATACACTTGTTGTCAATTTTGAGTACATAACTCAAAATTGCTACATCCTTTCAAACGTCGCGATCCCCAGAACCTTCAGTCCGTTGCCAATTACATGGCTGAATGCCTCTACCAGTTTTAAACGTGCCTGTTTAACGTCGTCGCGGCTGGCGCTTAAGACCGGGGCTTCGTTGTAGAAACTGCTGAATGCGCGTGCTAGGTCGTATAAATAAGTGCAGATGTGGTTTGGTTTGAAATCCACCGCGGCTCTTTCCAGGACTTCCGGAAATTTATAGAGCATGTGTAAAAGTTTCTGTTCGCTTGGGTGCATGAATGGTTCGGTTTGAGGTTCTTCCTGATGTTTGGTTTCTTCCGTCATGCTGAAGAGGGATGTTTGTGCATCTTTGCTGGAAGGGGCTTTTGGCTGGGCACGTAGACTTTCGCGGTATTTGCGTAAAATGCTGCGGGCGCGGGAATAGGCGTACTCTAAATATGGTCCGCTGTTGCCTTCCAATGAAAGGATTTTGTCCCATTCAAAAGTGATGTTGGTTTCGCGGTTTTGGGAAATGATATTGTATTTGATTGCGCTGATTGCCATTTTTTCTGCTACATCTCTGCGCTCGTTTTCTGAAAGTTCAGGACTTTTTTCGGCAACGAGTGAAGAAGCTCTGGTTTCTGCTTCATTGATAACTTCATCCAGCAAAATGACTTCTCCTTTGCGTGTGCTCATACGTCCTTCAGGCATTTGCATGCGGCCAAAAACAACATGTACTAAATCTGCACCTGTGTAACCGAGCAAGCGTGCTGCCTCAAACAACTGATTGAAATGTAGTGATTGAGCAACATCAACTACATAGACAATTTTTTCAGGTTGGTATTTTTCAATACGATCTCTGATGCTGGCCAGATCACGTGTGGAGTACATGGTTGTGCCGTCGGATTTTTGAACAATGTATGGCGGATACTTTTCGTTTTCAAATTTCACAATAAGCGCCTCGCGTTCGCCGAGTGTAATAACGGCTTTCTCCAGGCCCTCTTTGATGATGTCTTTGGCTGCCTCAAGATACATCTGTTCACCAAGATACAGATCAAATTTCACGCCAAGCTTTTGGTAGAGACGTTCGATCTCTTTGATACTGAGGTCTTTCATCCACTGCCATAAGCGATGGTTTTCTTCGTCCCCTTCTTCAAGTTTTTTAAACTCTTCACGGCCTTTGTCTTCAAGTGCCGGATCTTTTTCAGCTTCGTTGTGAAACTGAACATAGAGTTTTAAAAGTTCGTTGAGCGGATCTTTCTGAACGATCTCCATATTGCCCCAGGTTTTGTAGGCATATAAAAGTTTGCCGAACTGAGTCCCCCAGTCGCCAGGATAGTTCACGGCGGTCACTTCGTAGCCCAGATAGCGATACATATCTACGAGCGTCTGGCCGATGATCGTGGAAAGTAAATGGTGTACGCCCAAAGGTTTGGCAATATTTGGTGATGAGTACTCAATCATGATTTTGTGGCCTGCACCAATGTTGGAGCGGCCGAAATGCTGTTTTTGTTTGATAATATTTTCCAGCTCATGCTCAAGATACGACTGTGAGAGTTTGAAATTTATAAATCCAGGTCCGGCAATTTCCGTGCCCTGAACTTGGGGAATAGATTCGAAATGTTTGAGAATCCCCTCTGCCAGTTCGCGTGGTGAGCGACCAAGAATTTTGGAGAGTTTCATGGCAATGTTACAAGCCAGGTCACCATGGGTGCTGTCATGCGGGTTTTCCATGTGAACGGTCTGCTCGTGTTCGGCTACCTGGAGATTTTCTGCGTTAAGAAAAGCTTTGAGAGCTTTGAGTAATTGATCACCGATAATCTGCTTTACTGAAGTTTCTGCTTCACCCGGTGTGCCTTCCGGCTCCGGTAATGTTTCTTCAATGAACGGAACTTCGTCTGTAGTTTTAATTTTTTCGCGAATAGCCTCTTCCTGGGCTTTTTGTTCCTGCAACTCTTTATACTCTTTCTCTTTTTCAGAAGTGTATTGAAGATCTACCTGCATCAGGTCGGCATTCAGCCAGTAGATGGCCTCTTTTTCCCCACCGCAATATTTCTGAATAGCCGAAGCAAAAAGATCCGGCATTTTGAGAAAATCCTCTTTAGGGTGTGAACCGATATCAACAAGCCAGAAAACGATGTGTTGGGTTTCGGGAATAATATCGTTATCCTCAACTTTTTTTCCTTTTTTGGGAGTTATATAGGCAACCTCAAGATCTTTTTCTACCTGATCCAGGTCACGGCCAAAAGTTGGAATGAGATATTTTATACTTAAATAGTGGAGGAGATCGGAAATATTATTTTGTGAATCTACATCCTTTCCGGTGCCTATTTTATTGAGAAGGTTTTTAATAAGTTGAACTTCTGGGAGAGTTTTTCCTTCCTGGGTACCCGTCTTGAGCAGGTTCTGGATCATTTTCTTTTTGTCCTCATCTTTGAGTTCGCGTTTTTTTTCAGCACAAACTCCACGCAGAAGAGATGCAATTGTGGAAGTTTTGCGAAGATTTTTAACATTTTTCATGACAACAACCGCAGCACTAACACCGGGTATTGACTGAACGACTTCGTCTTGGAGCAGGAATTTCATAGAGTTACTTTCTTAAGCTTAAGTCTTATCAATTAGACCTATTATATGAGAGGAATACGGACTTTGCAATTCAACATTTGAAAAATATGTCAATATGAATCCTCTTGTTTCTTGGCTTCCACCCTTCAATAAAACCCATTTTTTTGATATAATCTTCTGATAACAAAATTTTAAACCAAAAAAAATATGAAAAACAAAACTTCTGTTGCTACTCTCCAGCAGCCATCAAATAAGATCTTCGGAACGCTTGCCTTTGCACTGCTTTCTCTGCTTTTACTTCTCCTGGTTGCACCGGCAACTTATGCCCAGGATGATGTTATTCCAGAAAAGACCAGCATGGTGGCTCTTGCAGATACAACTCCCCCTTCGGATGTTGAAAATGTAAAAGCTTCTGCCGGCAACGCTCAGGTAGCTCTTACCTGGAATGTTGCTACAGATAATGCGGCTGTGAAAGGTTACAGAATTTATTATGGTAATAAGTCTGTAAACTGCGACGGTTGTGATTACGATTTTGGACCGATTGATGCGGGAAATAAGATTGCCTATACAGTAGGTGGTCTTACAAACGGTACTACTTATTACTTTGCGGTTACCGCTTATGATGAAGCCGGTAATGAAAGTGACAGTTACAGTTCTGAAGTAAGCGCTACTCCGGCTCATGCATCTGCTGACGCTGAAGCTCCTAAAGTTGTTAAAGCTGAGGCTCCTTATATAAATATGGTGAAGGTTACCTTCTCTGAACCAGTTACTCTTCCTTCGACTCAACCTGAAAATGCTTTCTCTATAAAGAATGACAGCACACAGGTGGCTCTTACTGTTGAAGATGCATTACTTGATGCGACAGACCCAAGTGGTAAAACTGTTGTTTTGACAACAGGCGACCAGGAATTAAATGTTAACTATATTGTTACTGCCAGCATTCAGGTGAAAGATAAAGCTGGTAACCCAATCGTAAGCGGTACTTCCGACACTGCAGTATTTAAAGGTTCTGCAACACCAATGCCGGTTGTTACCCAACAGCAAACACAACAGACTCAAGCTCCTGCTGCCGATACAGTTCCACCGGAACTGGTTGCAGTAAGTGTTCCTGACTCTACTCATGTGATTGTTACTTTCTCAGAACAGCTCGACACAGCTTCAGCTTCTCCTTTGAACTTTGTTATTACAGAAGAGCAGAATTTTGAAAACACTCTTGAGGTAACAAATGCAGTAGTAGGTGTAGATGGCAAAGCTGTTACTCTTACTACAGCTCCACAGAAAGCTATGAACTACAATTTGATTGCCCTTGATGTGAAAGATGTAGCCGGCAATCTTGTAAGTGTTGATAACAACGCGACAACATTCTTTGGCTGGTTTGATTCAAGCGCTCCGACTACTCAGGAGACTCAAGTTACAACACAAGAGACTCAGCAAACACAAATGACTACAGACACTGTAGCTCCTGAAGATGCAACAATGTTTACTGCAGTTGCAGTAGGCAAACTGATGGCAAAACTTTCTTGGGTTGCAAGTCTTAACTCTGCCGGCGATCTGGCCAATTATGTTCTTTATAAGAGTACAGATGGTACAACTTATGGTCCTGGCGTGCTGGTTGATGCTGCCTCTTCAAGTCTCGATGTTTTGGATCTTGTTCCAGGCGTTAAATACTTCTTCAAATTAACTGCAAAAGATTCTGTTGGTAACGAAAGCCAGGGTGTTGTTGCCACACTTACTCTTCCAGGCACAGGTCCAGAACTTCTGTTCCTTGGACTTGGTTCAATGGGTCTTGGAAAACTGATGCAACGCCGTAAGAAGGTTCGTAAATAAGCGGTGTGAGCCTCGCAATGGCGGGGACAAAATAAATTTATAAACAGGGAAAATAAAAAACAAAAGGAACGACAGAAGAAAGCCCTCCGTCATAAGGGCTTTTTTCTTTGGTGAAAGTGATTTTTTGGTTAGAAAAATTTTAAAAGTTTTTGGCAAAGTGTATACATGAAAAAACTTTTGTTTGTTTTTTTAGGAGTGGTGGTTGTTCTGACGATATTTTTATGGAGGCTGATTGATGGTGTGAATAGTCATCAATTGCAGGTGTTTGTTTTGAATATCGGGCAGGGGGATTCGATTCTGGTGCGGTTGCCGACGGGTGAAAATATTCTGATCGACGGCGGGCCGGATGAAAGTGTGCTGCGGGAACTGGCTGAACTTTTACCCTTATATGAGCGGAAAATCGATGCTGTGATTTTGACTCATCCACATGCGGACCATTTGAATGGGCTCATTGAAGTGATGAAACATTATGAGGTTCGGAGCATACTTTTTACCGGCGTTTTTTATAATAGTGCCACCTATGATGAGTTTGTGAACGTCATTGCTCGTGAAAAAATTCCGGTTTTCTTTGCACATGCCGATCAGGATTTCCAAATTGGTGGGGTGGATCTGGATGTTGTGTATCCATTGCATCTAGTACAAGGAGATCGTTATGGAAATCTGAATAATAGTTCGATCAGTTTTCGATTATTGAGTTCTCATGGGATTTATTATTTTTCCGGTGATCTGGAAAAAGAGGGTGAAGCTGAACTTTTACAAAGCGAGCAGGATTTGCATGCGGATGTTTTGAAGGCGGGGCATCATGGCAGCAGGACTAGCAGCACTGAGCCTTTTTTAGATGTTGTGAAGCCGGAGTTTGCTATAATTTCCTGTGGCATTAACAATAAATTTAAACATCCTCATCCTGAAACGTTGCGGCATTTTGCGGAGCGAGGCATTCGGTTTTTCCGGACGGATATGGATGGAAGAGTGGAGGTGACTGAAACTGCTGACGGGTATTCTGTAAAAACTGCTCAACAAAAAAGCCCCGTTTTGGTGGGGGCATTTAGGAATGATTGAAATTTATTTTCTTTAACTTCTCTTAATGGTTGCACCAAGGCTTGTGAGCTTTTGATCCATATTTTCGTAGCCGCGATCGATGTAGCGGACATTGGAAATTTCTGTCGTTCCCTCAGCGCAAAGTGCGGCCAAAACCATGGCAGCGCCGGCTCGTAAGTCAGAGCTCGCTACCGGTACACCTTTTAATTGTGTCGGGCCTTTGACAATTGCTTGTTGCGGATTCAAGATCTGGATTTTGGCACCCATTTTTTCCAGTTCAAAAAGGTAGCTTAAGCGGGCATCAAAAAGTGTTTCGAAAATACGGCTTTCTCCTTCGGCCTGGGTGAGGAGTACGGCCATCGGGGCTTGCAGGTCGGTGGCGAAACTTGGGTACACGGCGGTTCGAAGGTTGGTAATGGCGTTGAGTTTTTTGGTTGGTTTAATTATTACACTGTCTTTTTCAAGTTTATAATCTGCGCCAGCTTCATCGAGTTTTTCCCAAAAACTGTCCAGTTGGGTAACCTCAATGCCTTCAATTTTGAGCTCGCCTTTGGTTACCAGGGCCGCGATGGCAAAGGTTCCGGCTTCTAGGTAATCACCGGTAATGGTGTGTTCGGCAAAGTGTAATGAACCTGCTCCTTCAATGGTAAGAAAATGACTTCCGATGCCGCTGATTTTTGCTCCCATTTTGTTTAAAAAATGGCAGAGGTCCTGCACGTGAGGCTCGGCGGCGGCCAGGCGGATTTCGGTAATGCCGGGTGTAACTGAAGCAAGCATCAAGGCGTTTTCTGTACCCGTAACACTCAGTTCCGGCATGATGATTGTGGCACCGCGTAATTTTCTGATTTTGAGATGTAATTTTTGAGTTTCATCAAGAATCTCGGCGCCTAATTTATTCAAAGACATGGTATGTGCGGCAGCGGAACGTTTGCCGAGGACGCATCCTCCAGGGAAAGGTAGATCCGCTTCCCCGGTGCGGGCCAAAAGCGGTCCCAAAAGCAAAATCGATGCACGCATGCTGCAGATGAGATCCTCGGGAATCTTGTTTGTGCTGAGGTTACTGGCATCAATCGTCGCCGTGTTATCGGCAAAGGTGGTTTTGACGTTCAAATGTTCAAAAATCTTCAGCAGGGTGCGGATATCGGCAATGTCCGGGACGTTGTGAAGGGTAATTTTTTCCTTGGTCAGCAGGGCTGCACACATAATAGGTAAAGTGGCGTTTTTGGCTCCACTAACACGTACTACGCCCTTAAGAGGCTTGCCGCCGACTACTTCAAATTTTTGCTGTTGTTCATTCATAAGTTCTCTTTTTATGCCCGGCTTTTTATGAGCAAAGTGGATTATATCCCTACTACAAAACAAAGAAAAGGTGTATAATATTATGATTATCTCTCTCCAAAATGGCACCGAAAAACTTTCACAAAAAAAACTCTGCTAAGGAAAAAAACAGATTTTCTTCTTCTCCATTACAACATGGGATGAAGATGAGCGACGTGATTTTAATTTTTGGCGGTGCAACTTTAACTGCACTTATAGTAGTAACCGGACTTTTGGAAGTTGTTCTTTATGGTTCATGGAGAAGTTTTAAGACTGAAGATTTGAAAGGGGCGGCGCCGACTGTGGTAGAGGTGACAGATTTGGTGAATGAGAAAACTCATGACACAAACTTTATTGAAGATTACAAAGCTAATGTAGAAACTGATGCCGATGTGAAAGCAGGTGTTACGCAGCAAGCACAGAATCTTCCTGATGAAAAAAATCAGGGTGATGTTTATATCGTTACCAATGAAGTAAAAAGTTCGGGTGTACAGGGGGCTAAAGATGTTTTGCTTTTTGACGCAGCTATTTCCAGTCATCAGAATGGGACTTTGCGTAATCTGGTTTTTCATTCTGACGGGTTTGCCCGACCGTATGATGTGGCTTCCATGCAGTTGTATGTGAATGAAAAATTTGTGGCTGAGGCTCCGGTTTTTGAAGGGAAAGCTGAGTTTTCGTCTTTGCAAATTGAGATTGAACCTGGGGAACAGTTGTTTATTAAAGTTCGGGGAAATATGAGTGTGGACGCTTTGGCCGGTGACCGTCTGGAGATCGGTTTTACAAGCTCTTCTGATGTTGAATTGAAAAATGATGAGGGTGGAATATTGTCGATAGGTGGTAAGTTTCCGATCTGGGGTGGCTATGTGAGTGTGATTGGAAAAAAACTATAAAGAGTTCAGTGTGCTTTGATGTTGGCGAAACTGTAATGCTTCAGCGAGATGGGGTTCTTCGATCTGATCGCGATCTTCCAGGTCAGCAATGGTGCGGGCGATTTTTATAATTTGGTGCTGCTGACGCATGGAGAGATGGAGTTTTTCACTCGCAGCTTTGATGAGGTTCTGGCACGAATTTGTTAGATGGGCAAACTGAGTGAGTTCTTTGACGTTCATCTGGCTGTTGGTTTGGATTGATGTGTTGGCAAAACGTTTTTGCTGACGGGTGCGGGCGGTAAAAACTTTTTGGCGGGCCTTTTCCGAAGTAAAAATAGATTTTTGAAATTTATTAATTGGTCGCTCCAGTCGAACATTCACATCCAGACGGTCTAGGAGTGGACCTGAGAGTTTTTTCTGATAATTGAGAATTTGTGATGGCCGGCAGGTGCAGGCTTTTTTGCTGTCGCCAAAGTAGCCGCATGGGCAGGGATTCATGCTGGCGATGAGAGTGAAATGTGCAGGAAATTTTATGGATCCGTGAATACGGGAGACGGTAATGGAACGTTCTTCCAATGGCTGACGCAGGGCTTCCAGAAGGGCACGCGGGAACTCGGCGATTTCATCTAAAAAAAGTATTCCTTGATGGGCGAGTGAGATTTCGCCGGGATGGAGTTTATTTCCACCGCCGAGCAGGGCGATGTTGGTAATGCTTTGATGAACTTCGCGGAATGGTCGCGTTGCGATGAGGTTATGAAGATTATTGGTGAGACCTGCGCAGGAATAAATTTGTGTGACTTCCAGTTGTTCTGAATGGGTGAGTGGCGGCTGGACTGTGGGGAGGGCGCGGGCGAGAAGGGTTTTGCCGACGCCCGGGGGCCCATGTAAAAGCACATGGTGACTGCCGGCCGCTGCGATCATGAGCCCGCGCTTGGCGCTTTCCTGACCAACGATATCTGCAAAATCTATGGTGCGCGCAGGTTTCTCATCACTGCTTTTTTGAATATTTATTGTTACATTTTCATTCGGTTGGCTACCATCGATGCACCAGGAAACTACCTGCTTGAGATCTTTCATTGCGACTGTTTGTAAGCCACCGACGCAGTCTGCTTCACTGGCGTTTTCTATTGGTACTAAAATTTTTTGCCAACCCTGTTTTTTGGCAGCAAGCGCCATGGTTAACATTCCACCGATTGGCCTGATGGATCCATTCAAGGCAAGTTCACCAAATAAAAGCGTCTGGTTGAGCCTGTTGATAATGGCTTCATCTAGCGGAATCTGCTTGGAAGCAATCAAAATGCCAAGAGCCATAGGCAGATCGAATTGCGGGCCGTGTTTTTTCAAATGTGCCGGTGCCAGATTGATAACTTTTTTTTGTTGGGGATAATGGAAGCCGCTATTTTTTATTGCAGAACGGATTCTTTCTTTTGCTTCCTGAACTGCCGTGTCTCCAAGGCCAACAATGGTAAAAGCCGGCATGCCCGCAAAAAGATCTACTTCCACTTCAATAATGTCGGCTTCGAGTCCGATGGCTACGCTTGAAAAAAGTTTGCAGGGCATGACAAATCAGAGGTGAGTAATTACAGGGAGCTTGTATTACAGCACACTAAGTTAAAATTTTTCTTATAACATTCTCACTTCAGCGTTTTTTTATTCAAAAATTATTTTGCGGGGCAAAGTTTATTTACCTTTGTGTTGCTGAGTGTGAGCCTGGATGAAATTTTTGATTTTTGTTAAATATTTTCTAAAATCTTCAGGTATTGGAAGCAGACTTATGACTATGTACAAGCCATTTTCGTAGTCATAGAAATATCCGGGGTGAACGAAGATTCCGGTTTGTTCCATGCACTTGATGGTAAATGTTTCATCATCAAAAGGCATACCATCAATTTTCACAAAAGTGTAAAAACCGCCTTCGCAGTCTCTGTAAGTTAAGTTTTTTTCTTTTCCAAAAATATTTTTCATTACTACGCGGTTTTGCTGAATGCGTTTGGTAGTTTGTTTGATAAAACTGTCTCCTGTTTTTAAAATTACAGGTAGTAATGTCTGGGTAATTTGGTTGGTAGCAAGGAGGGCGTCGAGAGATCTTTCCAGTTCCTCTTTTATTTCATGTCTAACATTATTCATCAGAATCCAACCGAGTTTGAATCCGGGCATGGCGTAGGTTTTGGAAATGCCATTGAGAGTAAAAATTGGCACATGTGATTTTTTACCTGTGCTCTTTTGCCCTGCAATATGAGGAAATTTACCTTTGCCAAAAAAGTATTCGCTAAAAACTTCGTCACTGATAATGCTGAGTTTATTTTTCTCAGCGACCTGCAAAACGGTTTGCAAAGATTTTTTATTCAATACTGTTCCTGTGGGGTTATTAGGTGTGACGATAACAATTGCACGCGTTTTTGGAGTGATCTGTTTTTCTAATTTTTTTTCATCTATTTGCCAGCCGTTTTTTTCATCGAGGTCGTAATATGAAATTTTTGTTCCATTTAAGCGGGCAATTTCTTCGAATAAGGGGTAGCCGGGTTTTGGTAATAATATTTCGCCGTCTGCGGAAGCTAAGATGCGGAAGAGGTGAAAATAGCTTTCGCTGCTTCCGGAGGTGAGGGCGATGTTTTCGAATGTAATATTACCGATTTTTTTGCTGTAATATTGCTGTAATGAGCGGCGCGCCGCGCCGCTGCCAAAAGCCTCAGGATGGTAGGCGACAGCCCCAGAAATAAAAGCTTCTAATGCTGCTTCAACTTTCTTATTTTTGAAAAAAATACCCCACTCGTTGGGATTACCGGAAGAGAGATTGATAATTTTTTTACCCTTAGCCTGGAGCCGGCGACGCGTCTGTTCAATCTTGTTAATCATTGGAACTCTTTAGTCGCTGAAAACAAACTCAAGAATTTTCTCGCCCATTTTCAGATATAAACTCTTTTTATTTTCATTCATAATTACCTCTTCGATGGCATCTACACCATCCATATTTTTTACTAAACGTACCTGATTGCTAACGAGAGAGTATTGAATAACTTTTGGTGTGTTCAGTGTGAGTGTGACGCCTTCAGCGAGATCGGAAAGATCCGGACTGGCTTCGTTCTCTGTTAAAACTACCAGCTTCCCTTCTGCGAGTGCAGGATTTTCGGCACCCTGAACGGACTGTGTTGTTACTGCCCACAAATTTTCCTGATCCTGAATGGCGACATTTTCAAGCGGAGTTTGGAGGTTGAGTTTGGTTATTTTTGCATCTTTATTTGCTGCATCAGCAGGTTTGTATAAGAAAATCGATGTTGCTATGTCACCGCCTTCTCTGGCTTCAAATAAAAAGTTATCGCTTTTTGGAAACCATTTTACGCTTTTAATATTCGGATAACTGAAAAGATTGGTTCGGGTTTTGGCTGCTGTATCAATGACGTAAAAAGTTGAACCTGTATCATCGTCTTCGATCAGACCGATTTTGGAGTTGCCGTCCAAATTCAAAAACAGACGGTAATTTTTCATCGATCGGGTGAAGGAAGTTATTGCAGTTTCCGGTCCGAGTTCAGCACCTGCCGTACCCCGAAGGTATAAAGTTTGCCGATGTGTATCCGGACTATTTTTTAAGTAAGCTGCATATCCGTCGCCCAGGAAAATTGGTTTAATATCCTTGAGCTCTGCCGGTACTTGAGGCTTCACAAAGAGATCGCTGATTGTTGATTCATGTACTTCACGCAAAAGTGGAACAAACTCAAACTCGAGGTTTTGGGTATTTTTACCTGCGATGGATAGTTCAACCTGCTCCTGAATTGTTTTGTACCCGTCTTTGGAAATTGTGAGAGTGTATTTGCCCGGTGCCAAAGTTAAAGTACAGTCTTTTTCAGTACAGTATTCAGTTTTTAAATTGCTGATATCTACTCTGAAAGGAGGTTCACCTGATAAAATCAGGGTTGAACGATTGAGAAAAAAAGCGAAGATTGTAAAAATGACGGCGCTGACTCCGACTACTACGAGTCCGATGATAGTGAGGCGTTTCTGGACTTCAGGTGCGATCATTCGTAAAGAAAAATATTTTTATAGTGTGTAAGGAAAGCTTTGTTCGATTTATAGAGAACTGTTACAACATCCAGTCGCCATGATTTTATGAGATTTTTTTGACTCAGATAAGTGGCGATG
>Ga0068869_100000911_pt1 | contig 17011 bp, 16 predicted proteins | sample KBSMisM52_FD_64676 | JGI IMG/M metagenome (GOLD analysis project Ga0068869, IMG submission 64676) | Miscanthus rhizosphere microbial communities from Kellogg Biological Station, Michigan, USA - KBS Miscanthus M5-2 | ecosystem: Host-associated > Plants > Roots > Rhizosphere > Soil ... | reverse complement strand
CCCACCATCACGCCGCCCTGCCGGTACAGGTCGACCAGATCCGGCCCGTACGCGATGAGGCCGCCATCATCGGCAAAGAGCGGGAACGGCATGATGGCCGGCAGCCGGTGCTTCGCCGCGTGGTCCACGAGCAGCCTGCGGTAAGTATTGAAGACGGGCGAAGATAGCGTGACCAGGGCCCCGGCCCGAGCCCGGACGGCCGACTGGAAGACGGCGTCGAAGTCGCCCGGACCGCGGGCCTCGAGCACCTGGAGCTGCAGGCGCAACGATGGAGCTGCGGCCTCGGCTCCCTTCAGGGGGACACGTCCGGTGGCAGGGTCCCAGAGAACCGCCACGCGAGAGACCTTCGGGGCCACCTCCTTGACGAGCTCCAGCCATTTGCCACCGAGCTCGGGGAAGTCCAGGAAGATACCGGTGACGTTCCCACCTGGGCGGTCGAGGCTCGCGACGATCCCGCTGGCGAGAGGATCCGTCTCCAGGTCCAGAGCCACGATCGGGATCGCCGTGGTGGCCTTCCGGACGGCATCAATTCCCGATGACGCCGCGGCGAAGATCGCGGCGGGTTTCTGGCGGATCAGATCGGCCGCGATACCGGCAAGCGAATCGGTGGTGCTGCTCGGGTACCGGACGTCGACGGCGACGTTCTGTCCGTCGACGTAGCCTTGTTCCCGGAGTCCCCCCTTGAAGGCCTCAAGGATGCGGGCGGCCTCGGGACTCGGTGGCGCCGGCCGGAAGAACCCGACGCGGGGGACGTTCGGCGGCTGCGCCTCCGCGGCGCCCAGCGGCGCGAGGAGCCAGAGGAGGACAGCGACGAGAAGCACAACGGGGCGCGATCGCATGCCGTTCTCCTCGAGAGGTTGTTTCCAGCGGGTTGTGTCCAACGGCCGACTATAGCTCAGGCGCGCCGCCTACGCAGCCCGGCGAGCCCGAAGGGCATCAGGAGCACGACCGCGATCAGCACCAGCCCCAGGCTCAGCATGTAGGCGTAGCGGAACTGCAGCAGGAGGGTCTCGGACAGGAGGCCCAGGAAAACCGCGCCCAGCACCGGGCCGATGACGGTGGTGGCGCCGCCGAGTAGAGCCATGATCACGGTCTGGAATGACACGAGCGGATTGAAGACCTGCGGATCGAGATAGGTCCAGCGCGGGGCCATCGCGCCGCCCACCGCGCCCATGACGGCGGCGCTCAGGGCGAAGACGGTGATCTTGATGCGCGTGGTGTCGATGCCGAGCGTCTCCGCGCGCTCCTCGTCCGCGCCGATGCCGACGAGCGCGATGCCCCAGCGGCCGCGCGGCAGCCACACCGCGATCGCCACCGCGACCGCGGCCACGCCGAGCACCGTGTAGTAGAGGGTCACCGCGTCGGGCGGGTTGAGCAGGAGGCGGCCGACGGTGCCCGTGACGCCGGTCTCATACCAGATCAGCGTGTGTTTGGCCAGCTCGGCCAGGCCGAAGGTGAAGATCGCGAAGTAGGGCCCGCGCAGCCGGAGGGCGAGGGTGCCGACCAGCAGCGCCATCGCGGCGGCGACCGCGGCGGCGACCACGACCGGCAGTGGCCACGGCAGGCGCGCCATCACCACCGCGGTGGTGTAGGCGCCGGCGCCGAAGAAGGCGCCGGTGGCGAGCGAGAGGTAGCGCGTGGGACCGGAGAAGAAGGCCCACGAGACCGCGAGGGCCACGTCCGCGAGGATCGCCAGCGCGAGCGAGCGATAGTACGTGGGCAGCAGGTGCGGCGCGACGAGCAGCGCCGCGCCGAGGGCGGCGCTGGCGACCTTAGCGGCCAAAGAGGCCCGACGGCTTGAGGACCAGGATCAGCGAGAGCACCGCGTAGGACGAGATCAGCCGGATGTCGCTGGAGGCGAGGTAGACGCCGGCGGTCTCGACCAGGCCCAGCAGCAGCCCGGCCATCAGGCAGCCCACCATGTTGCCGAGCCCGCCGAGAATGACGACGACCAGCGCGGTCACGGTGTAGGGCAGGCCCATGAAGGGTGTCAGCTCGAACAGCATGCTGACGAGCGAGCCGGTGACCGCGGACATCGCGAGGCCCGCCCCGAAGCAGAGGCCGTGGATGCGGGAGGTCTGGATGCCCACGAGCTGCGCGCCCTCCGGCTCCTGCATGAGGGCGCGCACCGCCTTGCCGGTCAGGCTGTAGCGCAGATAGACGTAGAACGCGACCCCGAGGGCGAGCGCGATCGCCGCCGCGAGCACCCGGTTGGCCGGGAACACGGTGCCGAGCCAGCGCAGCGGGATCGCCAGGTAGCTGTAGCCCTTGAGGTCCGCGCTCCAGATCAGCAGCGCCGCGTTCTGGAGCACGAACATGAGGCCGAACGACAGCAGCAAGGAGCGCGATTCGAGGCTCTCCGCCGCCTCGCCGGCCAGCAGCGGAGCGTAGAGCAGCCGGTGCAGCGCGAGCCCGACCGCGAAGGCGGTCGGACCCGTGATCAGCAGGGTCAGCAGCGGATTGACGCCCCAGCCGGTGTGCAGCGAGAACGTGACGTAGGCGCCCAGCATCAGGAACTCGCCGTGCGCCACGTTCAGCACCCGCATGAGGCCGTACTGGAGATTGAGGCCGAGGGCGACGAGGGCGTAGATGCCCCCCGTCGTGAACCCCCCGATCACGACGTCCAGCAGGAGCGTCGGCGAGAGGGTCACGCCCAGGCCGGCTTGGGCACCACCGCGGCTCCGGTCGCCGCCGCCTTGGGCCATACCAGCTCGAACTCGTTCTTCTGCCACTGCCCGACGATGCCCGGGGTGGCCACGTTCTCGCCCTTGGCGAACTTGATGGGGCCGGCTACCGTCTGGAACTCGGTGGCGTCGAGCATCGCCTTGATCTTCGGCCGGTCGAGGCCGGCCTCGCCCACGCAGCGCTCCAGGATCTGCAGCGACGCGTACGCGAAGGCGCTCGCCCAGCGGTCCGGCTCCTTCTGATGCTTCCTCACGTGGGCGTCGAAGTACTCCTTGGCCCCCGCGTACTTCACCTTGGGGTTCCAGCCCGCGATGCCCATCACGCCCTCCGCGCCCTTGAAGCGGTCGCGGTAGAACGGGAACGCGGTGCCCACCCCGGTGAAGAACACCGCTGGGTTCCAGTCCACCTCCTTGGCCTGGCTGGTGACCAGGATGTTGTCGGGCGGGTAGGTGAGCCCCACGAAGGCATCGGCCCCCGCGTCCTTGAAGCCCTTGAGCACCGGGGAGAGATCCTTGGCGCCGAGGGGATAGCTCTTGGTGTCCACCACGTCGAGGCCGGCCGCCCTGAAGGCGGGGCCGGTGGCCGCGTTCAGCTCGATGCCGAACAGATCGTTGACGTAGGCCACCGCGACCTTCTTGATCTTGCCCTGGTCGCGCGCGTCCTTGAGCATGGCGGCCACCGCCTGCATCTGCGGGGCGGGCTGCACCAGCATCGTGTAGAAGTACGGCAGGGCCAGCTCCTTGAACTTCCCGGAGATGGCGGTGGGGCCGATCATCGGGTAGCCGTACTTGCCGGCCACCGGGGCGATCGCGAAGTTCATCGCGGAGCCCCACGGGGGCAGCAGCAGATCCACCTTGTCGTCGGTGGCCAGCTTCTCGTAGAAGCGCACCGCGGTCTCGATCTCGCTGCGGTCGTCGATGGAGACGAACTCGATCATCCGGCGCCCCTCGCCCTTGACCGCGAGGCCGCCCTGGGCGTTGACCTGGTCCTGCCACAGCGTGTAGTTCGGAGCCTGGGTGATGCCGGCGCCCACCGCGTAGGGCCCGGTCGCCGACATGGTGTAGCCGATGCGGATCGGCTTGGCCTGCGCGCGGGCGCGCGTCCGCAGGAGGGGAACCACGGCAGCGCTCACCGCCGCCGCCTTGAGGAATTGCCGTCTGCGCACGTTCATGATCATGGCCTCCTTGCCAGTGGGGATGCTTCGCCGAGATACGCCTCGAGGACCCGGGCATCGCGCGAGACCGCCGCGGGCGCGCCCTCGCAGATGACCTCTCCGTGGTGGAGCACGATCAGCCGCTCCGCCGTCTCCATGATGGCCTTCATCACGTGCTCTACCCAGAACAAGCCGACCCCGCGCTCGTCGCGGATGTTTCGCAAGATCGCGGTCGCCCGCGCACCCTCGGTGGGGGTGAGCCCGGCCAGCAGCTCGTCGAGCAGGATGATACGGGGCCGGAGCGCGAGCGCCATCGCCAGCTCGAGCAGCTTGCGCCGGGCCCCGGTGAGCCGGCGCGCGGGCACCGCCGCGTGCTCGTCGAGCTCGACGAGGGCCAGCAGCTCGGCGGGCGTCCCGCCCGGCCGCTGGCTCCAGAGCGCGGCCGCGGCCACGTTCTCCGCGGCGGTCAGGTCGAGGAACGGCCGCGGCGTCTGGAACGTGCGCCCGAGCCCGAGCCGCGCGATCCGGTACGCGGGCAGGGCGCTGATCCGGTGCTCGCCGAGCCGGATGGCCCCCGCGGAGGGCCGGAGCAGGCCGCTGATCAGGTTGAACAGGGTGGTCTTGCCGGCCCCGTTGGGGCCGATCAGCGCCACGATCTCGCCTTCGGCCACCGCGAAGTCGACCCGGGTCAGGACGCGGAGGCCCCCGAAGCTCCGGGCGACGGCGGTGCCCTCGAGGATCATCCGCCCTGAGCCTGCAGCAGCAGGGAGCCGCCGACGATCATGCCGATCGCGAGCAGGCGCATCCACGTGAATGGCTCCTGGAACGCCAGGAACCCGGCGAGCAGGACGAGTACGGTCGAGGTGCCGCCCATGAAGAACGACGAGGTGACCTTCAGTCCCCGGTCGTAGGCGAGCAGTCCGAAGATGTCCACCCCGGCCGCGGCGAGGCCGGCCAGAGCCATGAGCCAGAGCGCCTCGCGAGTGAAGACGATCTCCTGCCCGCTGGCGCGCGTGACCACGATGACGACCGCGTTGACCAGGAGGGCGCCGGTGGTGATGACGAGCGCGCCGAGGGCCGGGGTGATCCTGGAGGAGGCGAGCTTCAGGCAGATCGTCCAGGTGGCGGCGGCTACGCCGGCGAGGACCGCGAAGAGGACCGCCCGGCTCACGCGGCGTGGGCCGGCGCGATCGCGGGCGGCCGGAGACGGGCGATCGAAGAACCTGGGGCGCCCATGGGCGCTTCACCTGACCACACGGCGCGGGCGGCTGTCAATACGCGGCGGCTTCGGCGAGGTCCCTGGCCTTGTGGTAGGCGCGCCACATCAGGAGGAGCGCCAGCCCGCGCCACAGGATGTGGACCAGGAGCGCCCGGTGAAGGTTGTGGCCGATCGGGAAGCTGAGGAAGGCGAACAGGTTGATGATCAAGGCCAGCGCCTGGTAGATCGTGAGCACGATGACCGGGGCCAGGCCGGGCCGCAGGAGCAGCCAGGCCACGCCGATCAGCAGGATCGCGATGTCCACGAGATCCACGGTCAGCGCGCCAATGACGACCAGGCCGACTGCGATCCACAGCAGGTGCCCGGCCTGCACCGCGGCGGCGGCCACGTAGTCGGGCGCGCGATCCGGCCGCAGCGTGCGGGCCGTCCACCAGGCCAGGCCGGTGAGGGCCAGGGGGATCAGGAGATGCATCCTGGAGTAGGCGCCGACCGCGATCCCGACCAGGATCGCCACGATGGCGACGGTCTTCACGGGGGTCGTCATGGGAACGCGCCGAGGATCTGCTGCTCGTACAGCGCCGAGAGCATCTCGTCGATCGCGGCGGAGGCCCATACCTTGAAGAAGGGCGATTGCTGGATGGCGCCCCAGTCGCGCAGGAAGCGCTCCCACGCCTGCTCTCGCGTCTCGCCCAGCCGGGCCGCCTGCATGGCGGGGACCAGGCGATCCCGGGGGAAGAGCGCGGGCAGCTCCGTGTAGTGATACAGGTACTCGAGATCCCGGGTGTAGAAGGCCACGATCGGGATCGACTGGTAGGTCCGGCCGTCCCGCTCCCGGAGGAACTCGTTCATCAGATCGGCGTTCGGCGACTCGGCGGGGTCGGCCTCCGGCCCGCGCCCGACCCGCTGGCCGTCGCGCGGGAAGATCCGCAGCTCGAGCGGAGCCGCCTCCACCAGCCGACCGAGCATGGGGATGACCCGGCGGCAATCCGACGACCATTCCTCCGAGATCATGAGGATCTTGGCCGGCCCCTTGGGCTGCGCGGCGAGCCACCGGATCGCCGCGACCTGATCGTCGCGGAGCTGGAGGGTTTCGTACCACTGCCGCAGGGGACCGCTCCAGTCCACTCGGTCCGGCCCTCGCCACCAGCCGGCCTCGCGGGCGAGGTTCTCCGGCGTGCCGATGTAGTCCATGTAGTGATCGAAGGTCATGCCGGTGGCGAAGCGTTCCGGCGTGACGACACGGCGGCCGGGACCCGCCGCCATGACTAGGGCATCCCGGAGCGGTGCAGCCCGAGCAGCAGGAAGACGATGGCGCTGACAACGCTGCGAACCGGGAGGCGGCCCCAGCGCGTCAGGAGCGCCGCGGTCTCCGAAGAGCCAGGGGCGAGCACCGCATCGAGCAGACGCTTGTTGGTCGGCAGAATCACGATCAGCGTGAACGGGATCAAGGACCCGAGGGAAGCCGGCGATGAGCATCGGAGCGGAGCCGTGAGCATCCGGAGCTCGTCCGAATCGGGGGGCGCGTTGAAGTCTCCGCAGATGACGGTCGGGAAGGCCGGGCCCGCGACCTCGAGCGCGAACGAGACGAGGTGCCGGACCGAGGATTGCCGCACGGCGCTGGCATGCGGCGGCCAGTCGAGAGCCACCGAGAACGCGGATAGTGGCCCGCGCGGCCCCGCGATGCGTCCGAAGAGGGCGGCTCCACCCCATCGGTCCGGGGCCGAAGCGGGGAACTCGCGATACTCGTGGTGCTCGATCGGCCACCGGGACAGGAGACCGGATCCGGTGCCCCAGTCCTCGGCCAGGAATGTTCCGCCCCCGTAGGCTCCGTGGTATCCGAGAGCCTTGGCGAGCCGTGTCGCCTGATCCTGGCCTCCCCGGTCGCACCAGGCCTCTTGCAGCGCGACGACGTCGGGAGCGAGAGCCTCCAGCTCGCCGTATGGGCCGGTCTCCGGAGAGCTCGGGCTCATGCGGGCCGGGCTCGGTCGATCTTCCGCTGGAGGAACCAGCAGAACCAGCCGCGGTACTTCTCCTGCAGCTCGGGCTTCATCCAGTCCTTGCCGGTCACGGTTCCGCGACAGTGAGCACTGCCGCACCGGCACCGCATCTCATGGTCGCCGTCGTCGGTGGTCGCCCAGTCGATGGTGAGCTCCTCGTCGGGGGCGACGTCCCGCATCGCGACCAGGACGATCTGGCCCTGGATCGCGAGATTGGGATCGCACGAGTGGTTGGTGTAGAGCATGGAGCCGTCGCGCTCGGTCTGGTCCACCGGGGCGATGACGAGATCCTCCGCAATCTGGATCTCGGCCGGACCGAGCGCCGGCACGAGGGCCGCCCACTGCGCCGCGGTCAACACGTGGCCGCCCTTGACCGCGACGATGTCGCCGCGCGCGATCGCGTGCTTCGCGAACAGGCCGGTGCCGTGAATCGGACTCGGCCGCACGTCCGTCTTGGGCGAGCGGTAGGTGAGGGCGGTCACGCGTCAGCCGCGCGCGTACGGATCGTCGAGGATGAAGCGCCAGGTTCCGTCCGGCTGGCGCCGCACCACCTCGATCGCCTTTCCGCTGGTCTCGACCGGCTGGCCGTCGGGGCGTTTGGCCGACATGTGCCAGTCGTTGTAGATCATCGCGAGATCGTCGCGCGATTGGACCACCTTCACGATCTCGGTGCTCATCCTGGCGTGCATCGCAAGGAGGCGCTCGAGCACTAGGCGGATCTCCGCGTGGCCCCGGGCCACGCCGCCGTCGCGGCGGACGAAGCTACAATCGGGCTCGTAGAGCGCGAGCAGCGCCTCGAGATCGCCCGCGTTGACGTGCTCGCCGAAGAGGCGATCGCATGCTTCCGGGAAGGTGGCCGATTTCGTCATCGCTCAACCTGCTTGAAGATCGAGAAGTTGATCTCTTTCTCGGTGATGAACTCGAGGAGGACCGGAGCACCTGGGAGGTGGCCAACACCGACTTCACCCCCGGCGTTCATTCCGTGGTCTCATCCATTTCCAGCCGAAGCTATACGGAAGCTATACAACAGTCATACAATTCTTCGAGTCTGCGAAAATTATCCGGTCCGTGCTGATTCTGAACGTGCAGGAGGCCGGCCTCCGCCAACATGGGCCAGCGATCGGCCGCCCGGCGCAAAGCTACCAGGCGCTCCGCAAACTCCTCCACGGATCCCTCGGCAGCCAGGAATTCGTGATAGGCGCCTGCTACTACGAAAGGGATGTCAGCATGGTTCGTGGAGACAATCGGAAGGCCGCACGCCTGGGCCTCGATCAAAATGGTCGGCGCGCCTCCCTCGGTATCTCCGTCCGGCGCGGTTCTACTCGGCACGGCGAGCACATGGGCCTGGTCCATCTCTTCGATGACGGTCGAGCGCGCCCGATAGCCCAGGAACCGGGTAATATCGGCGACGTCGAGCCTTTCCGCCAACTGGCGCACCTGCTCTTCCTCGTCACCGCCTCCAATGACTCGCAGCTCACACGCCCCCAGCTGGGAGCGGGCACACGCTAGCGCCGAAAGGAGAATGGCAAGCCCCTTCTTCGGAATAAACCTGCCCACAAAAAGGAGGCGCAAAGGCTCTCCGGGGTGGAGGTGCCGAATCCGGTAGCGATAACGCTCCGGATGAAGGGTGATCGGCACCAGGTGAATCTTTTCCGAGGGACAGCCTAGCGCCTCCAGACGCCGCTTCATCACCGGCCCCTCCACCGCAAACGCAGTGCCATACCGAAAGAGTTCACGCAACCGGAGCAGCCAGCCCTCGCGCGCCGGCAGGCTGGACGCATCATACCCGTAGAAGCTCGTTAGCAAGGGAATCCGGAGACGTCGACTGTAAGGCAGTACCCGATAGCCGCTGGGACCGAAATGGGCGTGCAGAATCGCCGGTCGCACCCGCGCCAACGCTCGCAGCATGGGCAAGACTCCCGCGTGGAGCACCCGGTAGCTGGCTCGGTCCAGGAGGTCCCACCAGCCGTTCCCCTCCCAGCGGATGGTCGTGAGCACGATCCGCGCGAAGGGAAACTCCTCCGTGTTATAGATCCGCTCGGCCAGGCACCAGGCCTCGAACCGGCGAGAGCCACACACGAAGTCATAGAGAAAGGTTTCCGTCCGTGCGAAGCACCTGTCCAGCACGTGGGCGACACGCTGCGGGTTAACCCTGGAGAACATCGTGCACGGCGGCGATGACATCATTGGCATCTTCATCCGTCAGCTTCGCTGAGAGTGGCAGCGACAGCGTACTCCTCCCGATGCGCTCCGTGTTCGGGAACTGCCCTTCCCGATAGCCGAAGCGTTCCCGGTAATAGGGGTGGAGGTGCAGCGCGGTATAGTGGACCCCGGTACCAACGCGGCGCTCGTGTAGCTCTCGCATCACCTGATCGCGGGTTTTCCCACAGCGATCCTGTTCTACCAGGATTGTGTACAGATGGCGCGCGTGCCGGGTGTTAGGCTCGGCCGGGGCCGGACAGGTGATAGGGAAGCTAGCAAAGGCCTCATCGTAACGTCGCCAGATTTCCTCGCGCCGCTGCAGTTGCGGCTCCAGCCTCGGCAGCTGATGGATGCCGAGCGAGGCTTGAATATCGGTCATGTTGTACTTGAACCCAGGGAACACGACCTGATAATGGTTGTACCCTTTGTCCGAGAATCGCTGCCAGGCGTCCGCCGACAGCCCGTGCAAGCCGTACATCTTGATCTTGGCGGCGAGACTATCTTCCTCCGTGGTTACCATGCCGCCTTCCGCCGTCATGAGGTTCTTGGTTACGTAAAAACTGAAGCACGTGAGCGTGCTGAGGGTACCGACGTTGCGGCCGTGGTGGCGCCCTTCGACACAATGTGCGGCATCCTCAATGACAAGCAGCCCGTGTTCGTCTGCAATAGCCCGGATCTCGTCCATCGGGCACGGGCGGCCGGCGAAATGGACGGGCAGGATCGCCCGGGTTCGTGGCGTGATGGCGGCCGCGATCCGAGTTGGATCAATATTCATCGTCTGTGGGTCAACGTCCACGAACACCGGCGTAGCCCCGGTATGCAATACCGCGTTCGCGGTGGCGCAGAAGGTCATCGGCGTGGTGACGACTTCATCCCCAGGTCCTACGCCACTCACCACCATGGAAAGGTGCAACGCCGCCGTGCCGGAGTTGACCGCGATGGCATGCTTGGCCCCGACGTACTCGCGGAACATCTCCTCGAAGCGCTTGACCTTCGGCCCGGTACCGAGCCAGCCGGAGCGGAGGGTGGCGACCACCTCGGCAATCTCCTCCTCACCAATCAGCGGCGAGCCGAAGACGAGATACTGTTGACGCTTGGCGATGGAACTAGTCATGGGCTTGCTCCGGTCTGGTGGACGCCTGGGTTAAGTTGCCTGTGTTTTGTGTTGCCCGCTGCTGCTCGAATGCCCGGGGGCTGAGAAAACCCGGCGTCGGATGCCGTCGCTGCCCGTTGTAGAAGATTTCAAGATGCTCGAAGATCGCGCAGCGTGCCGCGGGGCGCGTGTTCCAAGAGCGTCGTGGCCTTAGGATGTCGTACTCCATCTGCAGCGTCTGATTTTCGCGCCGCAGCCGGCCGAGTTCCTCCGGCTCCTCGGTGTGAGCGCGCCCGCGACGGCCCCGACGATTTCCCGCTGTTCATCACCGGAGCCGGCGCCCCATTGTGGTCCAGCAGGGACATGGTCGTCAAGGATCGCTCGCGGACTAAGACGCCGGCGCGAGGACCTTGATCTTTCCATCCAGTCCTACAATTGGGAACGGTCGCGCCAGGGTATCGTGTTCGTGGTCGCCCACCAGCCACGCTTTTTTGGGGCGCCCTCGGGCATGTGGCGGTTCGCGCGGGTTCAAATGGTTTGACTTCGGCCCGAAGGGAAGGCACGATCCCAGGGATTCTGCTCCGAGGAGGCGTTCATGAACTACTGGGATCAGCAGGCAGAACACGGCGACCTGCGAGCCGTAATCGATCACAATGACAAAGTCGGACACAAGAATGCCTGGATCGATTGCCTTACCAAGACAGCGTTGTCAGTTCACGGCTCACTTTCGCGCAACGATTCGGCCCTTGATTTTGGGTGCGGAATCGGACGGATCACCATCTGGCTTGGCACCCATGTACGCGACGTCGTCGGTGTGGACACGAGCGAGCGTATGATCGAAAGGGCACGCGCGAACGCGCAGGAGGCGGGCGCATCCGCCATCAGGTTCGCGGCGTTTGATGGACCGACTCTGCAATTCGATCAGGTGTTCGATGTTGTTACGAGTGTGTATGTCATGGAATGCATTTCCGACAACCCTGCGTTCAACCGGACAATATCAGAATTATCCCGGGTTACCCGCAAAGGGGGTCGTGTGCTGTTCATTGAGCGTACGGCGGAAGCGAACCCTGAAGAGGCGTGGATGCCGAAGGGGGTAATACTTCGTCGTCCAATCGCCGAGTACTACCAGGCATTCTTGAGCGCAGGGTTGCGGTGCACCAAGACAATCCCGATACGGGATCCGGGCGTCATCTGCAACAGTCCGCGATTGAACCGAATGGTGCTTCGCGGATGGATTCCCAAGGTGGCGCTGCCTTTCGTGGCACGCGCACACATCGGAGTCAAGAGTCGCCAGACCCACATGTCGGAATGGGTTGATCATCTCTTTGTCTGCGAGAAGGTCTAGGGTGCTGCCCCCGGCCTCCCCGAATGGTTTGACAGGCGGAGACGGCAGTTTGGTGAATCATCGCGCCGTCCTTGATGGCATGGTGCCGCCTTCGGAGAATATTTTCACCTCCGCCCGGTCAATCTCCTGATGTTCGAGATCATCAGACATGCATGCGATGCGGGATCCTCTTGGTTCGACCTTGGTCCGAGTTGGGGGGGAATAGAGGGGGTCAGGCGGTTCGAGTCTTGGGGCTCAGGAATTGGAGTGCCCCAGAGCGGTCATCGAAAGTCGGTTGGTCCGCGAAGAGTGCAGCCCAGTGCGTCATCTCGCGGCAACTACTTAGTCAGCGCCTCCTGAGCAAGGCCGCGGCCATGTTCTTCCAGCTCCCACGGCTCGTGGGAGCGAATCGCAGGGCGCCGGCCGCTGCGCGCGCGACCTTCCACCACTCTCCCCTCAGTCGGTGGTAGTAGGCGACACGTTGATAGGTGGCCGCGAGACGCTGGGCCAGATCGGCGCGGTGGGGCCGAAAGCTCTCGTCGCGCCACAGCAGCGAGTACATGGCGATGTCCCAGGCCCCGGGAACGCGTGCTTGACGTGTGTGGCTCGCGGCGTGCTCTCGCACTAGCGCGACGCTCTCAGGAACAAAGAAGAGATCACTGCAGCGAGCCAACCGAAGCCACAGGTGCAGGTCCTGGGCCATTATCAGCCGCTCGTCGAAGCCACCCACCTCTTGCAGGAGGGCGCGCTTCACCATAACCGTGGGCGAGCATACTAGGTGACACCTCAGAAGTTCGGCAACTGGCCTGACCAGCCGCATCGACTTCTTTGTGGTGTAGGCGCAAGCCAGCATCGCTCGGGATATGTTCGCGCCAGCGTTGTGCCATACTGCAGCGGCTGGTTCGCCCTCGCTGAACACTTGGAAGTCCGCCGCGATCCATTGGGCGTCCGGCTCCGACTCAGCGACCGCCCACCTGGCCTGCAACCCACCGGCCCTCCACACATCGTCGGCGTCCAAGAATGCGATCCACTCTCCGCTCGCCTCGTGAATCCCCAGGTTCCTGGCAGCGCCGGGGCCTCGGCTGCCGGTGTTCCGGACGACCCTAACCCCCGAGCCGACTTGACACCACCCGTCCAGTAGCTCCAACGTCGTCGGGTCCGAGCTGTGGTCGTCCACGACCACGACCTCGAGCGACCTGACGTCGCTCACCTGAGCCAGAACAGATTCCACCGCCTCCGATACGTACAAGCCGGCGTTATGGCAGGGGATTACGACGCTGACTTCACACCTGTTCCGCGAGACCCTCCCGGTTTCGGTCAATGTCTGCGTGCCTCCATTCAGCGACGGAACAATCTCCTGCGCAGGGCGATGAATGGTGAACCCTCGGACAGCCGGCTGGTATAGTACCTCGCCCGGTCGTCCCACTGCGACACGTACCTTTTATACGGGCTCTCGATCTTCACGTAGGGACAGCTGAGCTCCCTCGCTCCCAAGCTTCGCTTGAATCGAATTACTCCCTCGAGACCCGCGCTGGGCCCTAGATCAAACCACGAGTAACCGCCAGAGCAAGCGTCCCTCGCAATCTCGAACATCAGCAGGTTGACCGGGCGGAACTGAAAGTACTCCTCTAGCGCGGCCCCGTGCCAATAGGCCACGTGCCGCTTCGCGTATAGACAGAGCGCGCCAGCGACGATCACCCCTCGGTACACCGCCAGCCAGAGGCGAACGTGCGAGGAGTGCCGTCGAGCCATGTCCAAAAACAATTCGCTCTTGTATCTCTGGTGCGCCCGGTCGCCCCAGCGCCGCAGTGATGCCTCGTAGACCTGATAGTAGCGTCTCCACTCCTCAATCGAAGTAGCACGCCGAATCGACACTCCGGCATCTCGAGCCCTCCGAACGTTTCGCATGGCCGCGGCGTGGTTGCTCGCCCACTCGGCGGCCAGAGTGTCGAAACCAGCCGATAGGTCCAACGCGTGAGTGCAATCTTGTTCATGGGGTCCAACATCGACCCCACGGAGTAACTCGTCATAGGGATTGACTCGCCAGTGTATGTTGCCACACCGGTGAAGAAGGTACGCGGCGAGTAGCCTCGCATGGGCGGGACTGAGACGCTCTCGACTGATCCAGCCGCCGAACGTTCCTGCCGGCGAAGACACATATGTTCGGATCAGATTCTTGTGAGTTTTGCGCATCATCAGGGGAAGGAGGGCGGTCGCTCCGTCTCTGAATGAGATGAAGCGAGGGCGCGAGCGTAGCCGGCCCTCAGAGTAAACCTGCCAGATGTCGGCCCACTCTCGGGAGTGGAAATACGTCGCGTATTCACAGTGCCGCCACGCTTCATCCCATTCCGATGGAGTCGCTGGCCGCACGTGGCTAATCCGGGGTAAGAATTCCGGTGGGGCTTCGCGACCTTGACGGCCGCGAAGGAACGCGGAGAGGCTCACGGGGAGGCGAAGCACGTTCAATGTCTCGCGGAGGTGGCCTGATCTTAGATACCGGGCGAGATTTGTGTCAAGGGCGTCGGATCGGGCCGGCTCAAGCCAAAAGGCGGATGTTGGGTGGGCGCACGAGGCGGAGCGGGGCAGACTGACCTTCGTCGCGCGAGGAGCGCCGCGCGGCGACGGTCCGACGACCACTCCTTCGAGATCACGAGGATCTTTGCCGGCCCTTTCGGCTGCCCGGTGAGAGCGGCCAGTGCCAGGAAGGCCAATGAGAACACCAGGAGGACGACGGCTCTGCCGCCTCGATGCGCTGGATCTCCCGCCACGACCACTCACCCTGCTTCCCCCCGCGGGGAGAGGAAGAAGGGGAAGGGACGAGAGAGGCGCGGCTACTTGAAGATAGAGAAGTTGATCTCCTTCTCGGTGATGAACTCGAGGAGGGCCGGGACGCCGTCGCGGGTCTTGGCGATGCCGCGCTTGAGCGCGGGGATGATCTCGCCGGGCTCGGTGATGCGCTCGCCGTAGCCGCCGAAGGCCTTCGCCATGTCCGCGTAGTGGCCGCTGATGTCGGTGGAGCGGTACTTCTCGGTGGCGGTCTTCATGATCGGCAGCTCGATCGCCATCGAGAAGTTGTTGAGCAGGATCGAGAGGATCGGGATGCGCTCGCGCACCGCGGTCTCGAAGTCCATGCCGGTGAAGCCGATGGCCGCGTCGCCCCACACGTTGATGCAGAGGGACTCCGGCTTGGCGAGCTTCGCCCCCATCGCGAGGCCCAGCCCGTAGCCGAGCTGGGTGGTCTTGCCCCAGCCGATGTAGGTGAGCGGGTGCGTGCTCTCCCAGAAGGGCGAGAGCTGGTCCCGCGGGCTGCCCGCGTCGTGAGTGATGATGGTGTTGGCCACGTCCACCGTGTGGAGCAGGTCCCAGATCACCCGGTAGGGCGAGAGCGGCTTGTCGTTGGCGGTCAGCTTGGGCATCCACTGGGCGAGCCACTCCGCCTTCATGGCCGCGATCTGCTTGATCACCTCGGCCTTGCGGCCGCGCGCCTTGCCCTTCAGGCGATCGCGCACCTCGGCGAGCAGCGCCTCCAGCACGAGGCCCGCGTCGCCGATCACCGCGTGTTCGGCCACGATGTCCTTGTTGAGGTCCGCGACGTCGATGGTGGAGTGGATGATGGTCTTGCCCTTGGGCATCGTGACCCCGTAGTTGGTGGTCGAGAAGCTGCAGCCGATGCCGAAGATCACGTCCGAGTTCTTGAGGAACTCGTGCACCGTCTTGGGGATCGAGCGGCCGCCCGAGCCGAGCGACAGCGGGTGGTTCTCCGGGAACGCGCTCTTGCCCTCGAGGCTCGTGGTGACCGGCGCCTCCAGCAGCTCGGCCAGCTCCCGGAGCTGCTGCCACGCGCGCGCGTAGTGCACGCCCTGACCCGCGTAGATCACCGGCCGCTCGGCCTCGACGAGGATACGCGCGGCCTCGGTGACCGCGTCCGGATCGGGGGCGACCCGGGTGCGCGGGGTCACCTTGTAGGTGAGCGGCTCGGGCACTTCCTCCTGGTACACGTCGACCGGGATCTCCACCAGGACCGGGCGCGGGCGGCCGTTCTTCACCTGGGTGAAAGCCCGGCGCATCGCGTCGGGCACCGCGTCGCCCATGACCACCTGCTCGCACCACTTCGTCACGTTGCGGTAGTTGATGAACGAGTTGAAGTTGGGCGGGATATTGGTGATGCGACGCGGGTAGCCGCCGGGCAGCACCACGATCGGCACCGAGTCGCCGTAGGCCTGGGCCACGCCCCCGAAGGCGTTCTCCGAGCCTGGCCCGTGTTGCATGGTGAACACCCCGATCTTCTGGCCGGAGGTGATCCGGCTCACCGCGTCCGCCATGTGCAGCCCGGTGCGCTCCTGACGCACGATGATGGTGCGGATGTCGGCCTGGGCGGCCGCCTCGATGATCGGGTTCACCGGATAGCCGATCAGAAAGGTGGTACCTTCGCGCTTCAGGATCTCGGCGACTGCGGCGACCGCCTTCATTGGGGGGCCTCCTCTGGCCTGCTGCTAGGATGGGGCCGACTGTAACCCAATCGGCGGGGAAGGGAAACCCGCCGACGAAAGGACCGACGACGCATGGCTCGGAAGAAGCATCGCGTGGGCATCATCGGGCTCGGCTTCGGCCGCGCTCACATTCCGGCGTTCCAGGCCAACGGCTGCGAGGTGGTGGCGGTCTGCCAGCGCAACCAGGAGACCGCGCGCTCGGTGGCCGAGCGCTACCAGGTCCCCGGCGTCTTCGAGCGGTGGGAGCACATGCTCGAGGAGGCCAAGCCGGACATCGTGGTGATCGCGTCGCCCCCGAACTTGCACCGCGAGATCGCGCTGCGCGCGTTCGAGCAGGGCGCCCACGTCCTGTGCGAGAAGCCACTCGCGATGACCGCGGCCGAGGGTCGCGACATGGCCGAGGCGGCCCGCCGCGCGCAGCGCGTGGCGATGACGTCGTTCAACTGGCGCTTCATCCCGGCCATGCAGCGCTTCCACTCGCTGGTGGAGGAGGGTGGGGTGGGCCGGCTCTTCCACGCGGCGGGCCGCTGGCTCGGCGCGCGCTGGGCCGACGAGGCGGCGCCCGCCACCTGGCGCATGGACCGCGCCCAGGCCGGCCACGGCGCGATGGGCGACATGGGCGTGCACCTCATCGACATGGTGCGCTGGAACTTCGGCGAGTTCGCGCGGGTCACCGCGCAGGCCGGGGTGGCCTATCCCACCCGCAGCGCGCCCGGCGGCAAGCCGACCGACGCCGAGGACTTCTGCAGCGTGATGGGCGAGCTGGCCGCCGGCGGGCACGTGACGCTCTCGGTGAGTCGCGCGGCGCGGGGCGCCAACGAGCAGTTCCTCGAGGCCTACGGCAGCCA
>Ga0068869_100000907_pt1 | contig 17056 bp, 18 predicted proteins | sample KBSMisM52_FD_64676 | JGI IMG/M metagenome (GOLD analysis project Ga0068869, IMG submission 64676) | Miscanthus rhizosphere microbial communities from Kellogg Biological Station, Michigan, USA - KBS Miscanthus M5-2 | ecosystem: Host-associated > Plants > Roots > Rhizosphere > Soil ... | reverse complement strand
TCGATCGCCGGCCTCGTCGCCGCGGCCGCAACGACGAGGTTCGTCTTCCCGACACTGGTTCCCGAAGGCGCGCCCGGCGCCGGCTTTCGCGTCCGCCTCGCCGGCGCGATGCGCGCGCTCGCCGGCGCGCTGCCACGCTGGCGCGTCGGCGTCGCGCTGCTCGCGCTGGCGTCGCTCGTCGCGGTCGCGGTCTCGCCTTCGCCGTGGCGCGGCGAGCTGGCGGCGCTGAGTCCGGTGACGCCGGCCGAGCTCGCACGCGACGCGGCGCTGCGCGCCGACGTCGGCGCCGCCGACGCCGGCACGCTCGTCGCGGTCGCGGCCGCCGACGAGCAAGGCGCGCTCGCCGCTGCCGAGGCGATCGATGCGCGGCTCGATGCGCTCGTCGAGCAACGCGTCATCGTCGGCTACGACTCGCCGGCGCGGCTGCTGCCGCCGACGGCGACGCAGGAGCGGCGACGCGCCGCGCTGCCCGACGAGAAGACGCTGCGCGAGCGTCTCGCCGAGGCGACTGCCGACGGGCCGATTCCCGTGGCACGCCTCGAGCCGTTCGTCGCCGACGTCGCCGCAGCGCGCACGCAGTCGCCGGTCACGGCCGCTGCGCTCGCCGGAACGCCGCTCGCCGGTGCAGTCGACGCGCTCCTCTTGCGCGGCGATGCGGCGCGGCCGTGGCGCGCCCTCGTCAACCTGCAGTCGGCCGAGGGCCAGACGATCGACGCCGCGCGCGTCCGCGCTGCGATCGCCGATGTTGCAGGCGCGCGCGTCATCGCGATCAAGGCCGAGCTCGACGCGATCTACGCGCGGTTCCTGCGCGAGGCGCAGTGGCAGGCGGCGCTCGGCGCGTCGGCGGTCGCGCTGCTCCTCGCCTGGCAGCTTCGCAGCCCGCGCCGCCTCTTCGACGTCGCCGTGCCGATCGCCGCGGCGACGCTCGTCGTCCTCGCCGCGTTGACGCTCGCGGGTGCCGCGCTCGGCATCCTCCATCTCGTCGGCCTGTTGCTGACCGTCGCGATCGGCTCCAACTACGCGCTCTTCTTCGATCACCTGCGCGAGCGCGGCGATGCCGACGCCGACACGCTCGCGTCGCTCCTGCTCGCCAACCTGACGACGGTGGCGTCGTTCGGATTGCTCGCGAGCTCGCACATTCCGGTGCTGCACGCGATCGGCATCGTCGTCGCCCCGGGAACATTGCTCTGTCTGATCTTCTCGGCAGCCTGGCTCGGCGTGGCGCGGGGCCGGACAGAGGCGAGAATCGCGGCGTGAGCGTTCCCACCGACCGCATGCCGCTCGACGCGCGCGCGCCTGTGTCGCCGCCGTGGCCGGCGTACGTCACCGCATCGGTCGCGTGGCACGCTGGCGCTGCCGGGGTCGCGATCGTCGCGCCGCAGGAGTGGCCATGGGCGCTCGGCGCGGTGGCCGCGAACCACGCGCTTCTCACCGCGGGTGGCCTCCTGCCGCGCTCGCGCTGGCTCGGCAGCAACTGGACGCGGCTTCCCGCCGCCGCCGCGGCGCGGCGCGAGGTCGCACTGACGATCGACGACGGCCCGGACCCCGAAGTCACTCCGGCGGTGCTCGACGTCCTCGACCGCCGCGGCGCGCGCGCGACCTTCTTCTGCATCGCCGAGCGCGTCCGCGCGCACGGCTCCCTTTGCCGCGAGATCGTGGCCCGCGGCCACAGCGTGCAGAACCACAGCGACCGCCACGCCCACACGTTCTCGCTGCTCGGACCGAAGGCGATCGCGCGCGAGCTCGCCGCCGCGCAAGAGACGATTGCCGCGATCACGGGCGAGCCGCCGCGGTTCTTTCGCGCGCCCGCGGGGCTGCGCAACCCGTTCCTCGCGCCGATCCTGCAGCGCTTCGACCTTCAGCTCGTCAGCTGGACGCGGCGCGGCTTCGACACGATGCGCAGCGACGTCGACGCGGTGCTCGCGCGCCTCGCCGACGGCCTCGGACCCGGCGACATCCTGCTCGCGCACGACGGCCACGCGGCGCGCACCGCAGACGGGGTCGCCGTCGTCGTGGCGACGCTGCCGGCGCTGCTCGATCGCATCGATGCGCTCGGGCTCGCTGCGGTGACGCTGCCGGAGGCGGCGCGCGCGGACGACGAGCCGACGCGTCCGCCCAGGTCATGACCGCTGTCGACGCGGTCGCGACGTGGCGCTCGCTCGTCGGCGAGGCGAGCGCGCCGTACCGCCGCTCGGGCCGCTTCGCCTGGCACTTCGCGCGCGGCAAGCTCCGTTGGGATCCGGTCTTCGTCCACCTGCTGTCGCGCGGGGTGATCGCGCCGCGCACGCGCGTCCTCGACATCGGCTGCGGCCAAGGGCTGCTCGCGAGCCTGCTCGCCGCGGCGGCGCGCGCGGCGCGCGACGGCCGCTGGCCGAGCGGCTGGGCCGAGCCGCCGCTCGACGTCCGCGTTCGCGGCATCGAGCTGCAGCGGCGCAACGTCGAGCGCGCCCGCGACGCGCTCGGCGACGCTGCCGAGATCGTCTGCGCCGACATGCGCTCGGCGCCGTTCGCCGAGGCCGACACCGTCGTCATCCTCGACGTCCTCCACTATGTCAGCGAGCCCGAGCAGGATGCCGTGCTCGCACGCGTGCGCGCGGCGCTGCCGCCGGGCGGCCGCCTGCTGATGCGGATCGGCGACGCATCGTCGCGCGCCGGCTTCGCGGCGAGCCGATGGGTCGACCGCGTCGTCACGTTCGTGCGCGGCCGCGGCTTCGCTCCGCTCGCCGGCAGGACGCTTGCGGCCTGGCACGCGCGCCTCGAGCAGCTCGGCTTCGCGGTCGCGAGCGAGCCGATGCACGCGGGGACACCGTTCGCGAACGTCCTCATCGTCGCCACTGCAGTGCATCCTCCCGATGCCGTGAAGGCGCGCGAATGACGCCAGCGACGCTCGACCGCGCCGGCATCGCGGCCCGAATCCCGCACGCCGGCCCGATGTGCCTGCTCGATCGCATGACGTCGTGGCGCGACGACGCGATCGAATGCGTCGCCGTCAACCATCGCGATCCGCGTCACCCGCTGCGCAGCGCGAGCGGCTTGCTCGCCAGCGCGACGATCGAGTACGCGGCGCAAGCGATGGCGTTGCACGGCGTCCTCGCCGGTGCCGCCGCCGCGCGCGCCGCCGCTCCAGGCGTCCTCGCGAGCGCGCGCGACGTCCGCCTCGCCTGCTGGCGCCTCGACGACCTTCCCCGCGCCGATCCCGACGTGCTCGTCGTCGCCGCCGAGCGGCATGCCGCCGACGCAACCCGGATCCTCTACGCGTTCAGCGTCCGCCATGGCGGACGCGAGCTCGCGTCGGGTCGCGTCACCGTCGTCCTCGACGCGCTGGCGAGCGCGCGATGAGCGAAGCGCCGCGAGCCATTCGCCGCGCGCTCGTCACCGGCGCGAGCGGCGCGCTCGGCGAGGCGATCGCCGAGCGGCTCGGCCGCGACGGCGTCCACGTCGTCGCGCACGCCAACGCCAGAATCGACACCGCGCGCGCCGTCGCCGCGCGCATCGCCGCCGCCGGCGGCAGCGCCGAAGCGGTCGCGTTCGACGTCACCGACGCCGGCGCCGCGCGCGCCGCGTGCGAGCGGCTGCTCGAAGGCGGGCCGATCCAGATCGTGGTCAACAACGCCGGCGTCCACGACGACGCCGTCTTCCCCGGCATGCGCGCCGAGCAGTGGCACCGCGTCATCGACGTCTCGCTGCACGGCTTCTTCAACGTCACCCAGCCGCTCGTGCTGCCGATGGTGCGGACGCGCTGGGGCCGGATCGTCAACGTCTCGTCGGTCGCCGCGCTCACCGGCAACCGCGGCCAGGTGAACTACGCCGCCGCCAAGGGCGCGCTCAACAGCGCGACCAAGGCCCTCGCGCTCGAGCTCGCGAGCCGCGGCGTGACCGTCAACGCGGTCGCGCCGGGAATCGTCGATGCCGGAATGGCTGGGGGGACGTTCGACCGCGCGACGATCGAGCGCCTGGTGCCGATGAAGCGCGCCGGCAGAGCGAGCGAGGTCGCGGCGCTGGTCGCGTTCCTCGCCTCGGACGAGGCCGCCTACATCAGCGGCCAGATCGTCTCGATCAACGGCGCGATGGTCTAGGCGGTCGCGACCGAAGCCGCGGCGCGCCCGCGATCACTTCTTCGGGGTGCCGGGGCCCTCGCCCGCGGGAACGAGCTCGCCCTTCTTCCTCGCTTCGACCGTTTCGGCCTTGCGCTCGGCGCGCGTCTTGGTCGTTTTCTGCTTCGCGACGGCCTTGTCGTATTCCTGCGTCGAGCCAGCGGGCTGGAGCTCGTGCTTCTTGCGTGCTTCGAGCGTCTGCGCCTTGCGCTCGGCGCGGGTCGTTGTCGATCCCTTGCCGGGCGTGCCCGTCGTCGGTCGCTCGGCCTCGCCGGCAGGGGTCAGCTTGCCCGCCTTCTCCGCTGCGGCCGTTTCTGCCTTGACTTCTGCCCGCGAGGTCGGCGCGCTCGCCTGCGCGAGCGCGAGCGAAGGCGCCAACGTTGCGGCTACCGCGGCGGCGAGCATCCTGATTCGAACCATGGGAACTTTCCTTCAACGCGGTCGATTCGCCGCAAGGCGAATCTTCGCCGACGCACCGGGCGATGACAAGAAACGCGCGCCCGCCGCAGCGACGGGTGTGGCGGCGATGGCGACGTCGCCGACCGAGCGGCGACGTCCCGCGATCACTTCGAAGGTGCCGGGCCGCCGCCGCCGGCGGGAACGAGCTCGCCCTTCTTCCTCGCCTCCATCGTCTCCTGCTTGACCTGCGCGCGCGACTTCGTCGAATGCTTCTTCGTCGACTTCGCGACCGGCGCCGTGCCGCCGCCCGCTGGCGTCAGCTCGTGCGCCTTCTGCGCTTGGAGCGTCTCCGCCTTGCGCTCGGCCCGTGTGGTCGTCGATCCCTTGCCGGGCGTTCCCGTCGTCGGTCTCTCCACGCCGACCGGCGCGCTTGCCTGCGCAAGCGCCAATGAGGGCATCAACATTGCGGCGACCGCTGCCGCGAGGATCCGGATCCTGACCATGGCTTTCCCCTTCATCGCGGTCTCTGGCGCCGCGGCGCGATTCTCGCCGACGCGATCGCCGTGCGACAAGTTTGCGTCCTGCAACACGACGTAAAGCACGCCCCGCGCTCAACGCGCGCCGAACGGCGGCCGACCGGCGAGACGGCGCACGATCAGCGACGGCAGCCGCAGCGCGAAGCCGAGGACGAGGCGCAGGTGCATCCAGGTGAGCAATGCGTTGTCGCGAACGTAGCGGAAATGCGAGACGCCACCCTCGTCGGCGCGCAGGTAGCGCACCGGTGCGTCGAGGTTGATCGGGCGCACGCCGCGCCACGCGAGGCGGACGACCGCCTCGGTGTCGAAGTCGAAGCGACGCATCCACCACTGGCCGCGCATGACGTCGACGAGCGGCGCGATCGGATAGACGCGAAAGCCGTACAGCGAGTCGGCGATTCCGGCACCGAGCGTCTCGAGGTTCGTCCAGGCGTTCGAGACGCGGCGGCCGCGGACGCGAAGCAGCGGCGCCGACGCGTCGAACACCGGCCGGCCGAGGATCATCGCATCGGGGTGCGCCGCCGATCGCGACATGAACGCGGCGATCAGGTCGGCCGGATGCTGGCCGTCGGCGTCCATCGTCAGCGCATGCGTGAAGCCGGCCGCGCGCGCCGCCTCGAGCGCGTGCAGCACCGCAGCGCCCTTGCCCGAGTTTTCGGCGAGAACGTCGACGCGCAGCCCGGGATCCTCGGCGGCCATCGCGCGCAATCCCTCGGCAGTGCCGTCGCGGCTGCCATCGACGACGATCCAGACCGGCGACCAAGCCGCGCGCGCCGCGGCGACGGTGGCATAGACGAGTGGGCCGGGGTCGTAGCTCGGGATGACGACGACGTGCGTCGACGACATCGCCGGGCCGCTCACCGGCCGAGTTCCTCCGCGAAATAGCGCTCGATCCGCTGCAGCAGCGCGCGGTGGTCGGCATCGGCGGCGAAGCGCCGGCCGAGGCGGACGCGCATTCGCACCGGCACCGGCGGGGCCTTCAGGAGCGGCCAGCCCTTCTTGAGGTACGGCGACGCTGTCTCGATGACGACCGTCTGGATCGGCACCCCGGCGAGATGGGCGATCAGCGTGATGCCGGGCTTGAACGCGTTGATCGGCGACGTCACCGTGCGCGTGCCCTCGGGAAAGAGGACGAGCTGGTTGCCTTCGCGCAGGCTCGCGACGGCATCGCGGACCATGCCGCGGCCGACGTCGTTGCGGATGTACTGTGCAAGCCGCGCGCCGCCGCCGAGAAAGACGTTGCGCAGCAGCTCGGCCTTCATGACGCAGACGCCGCGCGGCAGCCGGGCGACGACGACGAGCGCGTCGAGCATGCTCGGATGGTTGGCGGCGACGATCAGCCCGCCGGGCTCGTCGCGCAGCGCGTCGAGTGCGCTGGTGTCGAGCTCCATCAACCCGAATCGCTCGGCGCTCGCCCAGCAGGAGCGGTACACACGCGAGATGACGGTGCGGCCGAGGCGGCCGCCGACGCCGCGCGGCAACAAGAGCGCAAGCAGCGGCGCAACGAAGTTCCAGGCCAGCGACATCACGCCGAGCTGGACGAGCACGCACGCGAACAGCAGCCGGTCGACCAGCGCCGGCGACTGCGATGCCGCGCCGCTCAGTCGTCGGTTTTGACGCGCTGGCTCGAAGTCGCGAAGATCCATGAGATTCCAAAGCCTGCGGTGACGGTGCTTTCGCGGCGAACGAGAGGGCTCGGAGCGAACACCGCTCCGTGCAGATTGTCGTAGCGCACGAACGCGCCGAACCACGCGCTCGTACCGAAGCGGCGCGAGAACGCCGCCGTCGCGCGCCAGCCGGCGTAGCCGCCGGGCGCGTCGTATGCCGCGCGCGTCGCCGTCGCGAACTCGGGAGCGACGCTGTAGAAGTAGGCGTGGTAGCGGTGGTCGGCGAAGAGCGGCCCGGCCAGCAGCCCGAGATTCCCTCGGCCGGGCAGGCCGCCGATGTCGAGGTTGAGGTTCGGCGAGAACGTCAGCCCGATCGCGCGCGGCGAGCGCTCGAGGGTGATCGCCTCGCGCACCGGCATCCGCAGGTCGAGCTTGAACTTGCGATCGCCCGACTGCCAGAGCTCGACGATGAAGCTCGGCCCGATCTCGAACGTGCCGGCGAGATCGGGCATGCCGCTGCGCGCCCCCTCGGCCTGGCTCTTGGTCGGCACCGAAGCGCCGAGGCTCACGTCGACGGTGAGCCTTCGGCCTTCGAAGAGGACCGCGCGCGCACCTTCGCGATCGGCGCGCAGGATCGGGCCGCGGTAGGCGAAGAACGGGATCGGCAGCACGTAGATGTTGGTGTGGTCCGAGCCGCGATAGTCGTCGAAGCGAAACCCGGCAACGCCGATGCCCAGCTCCCAGAGCGGCAGCGTGCCGGCTTCGTCGGGCGCGGCGCGCTCGACCGGACCTTCGACCGGCGGCGCCGGCAGCGGCATCTCGTCGGCGCGCGACGACGTTGCGGGCACGGCGGCACCGAGCGCGACGAGCGACGCTGCGAGGCGGCGTCGCCGGCCTGCCGGGCGCCTCACGGTGCCTGGACCTCGACGTCGCGGATGTTGAACCGGCGGCGCTTCCACGCCCGCACGGTGCGGCCGAGATTGCCGAGCGAGACGAGGTAGTAGAGCGTCTTCAGCGTCCGGATCGAGCGCCAGATCGGCGTCTTGCCGTAGATGTCGCCGGCGAGCAGCGAGATGAGCGCCTCCTTGACGCGAAACGGGTTCTGCGGCGACATGAAGAACTCGCGCATCGTCGGATTGGTGACGCGAAAGATGAACCACGAGAATTCGCGCGGGCCGTGGCGCACGCTGCGGTCGAACTTGCGCCGCAGCGCCGCGGCGTCGCGCCTGCCGTCGAGCACCGCCTCGACGACGTCGGCGCCATCGAACGCGCTCTGCATCGCCAGGTACACGCCCGACGAGAACACCGGGTCGACGAACGCGTAGGCGTCGCCGATCATCAGGAAGCGATCGCCGCTGCTCTTCGCGCTCGCATACGAGTAGTTGCCGGTCGCGTAGACGCGGTCGTCGACGAGCGCAGCGCCGGCGAGGCGCGCCGCGAGCGCCGGGCACAGCGCGATCGTGTCGGCGAAGAATTCCGGCAGCGGCTTCTTCCTCGACTTCAGGTAGTGCGGCCAGCAGACCGCGCCGACGCTCGTCGTGCCGTCGGCGAGTGGAATGAACCAGAACCAGCCGTGCTCGAACCAGAAGATCGTGATGTTGCCTTCGAGCTTGCCGGCCAAACGCTCGGCTCCGGTGAAGTGACCGTAGAGCGCCGAGCTGTTGTGGCGCTTGTTCTTCTCCTTGCAGCGCAGCTGGTTGGCGAGCAGGGTGTCGCGGCCGGAGGCGTCGACGACGAAGCGCGCGCGCCAGGCGACCTGCGCGCCGTCGTCGAGCTCGACCTCGACGGTCGCACCGTCGCCGTCGAACGCGACCGCGCGCACGCGCTGGCCCTCGAACGTGCGCGCACCCTTGGTGGCGGCGTCGCGAAAGAGCAGCTCGTCGAGCTCGGAGCGGCGCACCTGCCACGCATAGGGCATCGACTTGTCCCACGCCTCGATGAACTCGATGAACTGGCGGTGGTCGTGGTCGGGCGAGACGAACTCGACCCCGTACTTGGGCATGCCGATCGCCTCGACCTGCTCGCGCACGCCGAGGCGCTCGAACAGCGCGGCGTTGGCCGGCAGCAGCGACTCGCCGATGTGAAAGCGCGGGTGGTGCGACTTCTCGACGACGACGACGTCGCGGCCGGCCGAGGCGAGCAGTGCGGCAATCGTCGAGCCCGCCGGCCCGCCGCCGATGACGAGGACGTCGCAGCGACGCTCCTCGCCACTTGCGGCCGGATCGGCACGGGTCGACAGGGGCTGCACGGGGCCGGATCTCCAGTCAGCTTCGTCTGGCCGCGCCCCCGTCCCTGCAAGGCGGCGTTCGCGCCGATGACGACGGGATTTTAGTCAACCTCTCCCGCAGTCAACCCCACCAATCACGGGAAGAAATCGACCGTGCCGCTCTGCAGGTCGTACATCGCCCCGGCGATCGTGATCGCGCCGTCCGCTTCGAGCTCGCGCAGCACGCCGCTGCGGCTGCGGATGTCAGCCATCGTCAGCGCGACGTTCGTCCGCGCCACTGCGTCGACGAACTCGTAGTTGGCCGCGGTGCGCGCGCCGCCGTAGTCGGTCGCCTTGATCGCCGGCTTGATCTTCGCGAGCAGGCCGGTCAGGTTGCCGAGCTCTGCGTTGTCGATCGCGCCCTTGATCGCGCCGCACGCGGTGTGGCCCATCACCATCACCACCTTCGCGCCGGCGACCTTGCACGCGAACTCCATGCTGCCGAGGATGTCTTCGTTGGCGATGTTGCCCGCGACCCGGCAATTGAAGATGTCGCCGATGCGCAGATCCATGATGGTCTCGGCAGGCGCGCGCGAATCGATGCACGAGAGCAGCACGGCGGCCGGGTACTGGCCCTTCGCCGTCTTCCTTTGCTGGGCGAGATAGTCATGGTCCTGGCGCTGCCCGGTGCGGAAACGCTGGTTCCCCGCCTTCATCGCCTTCACGATGTCCTCGGGCTTCATCGCGTCGCGGAGCGACTTGGTCAGCACGACCGCATCGGACCTGAACGCGAGCCCGAGGCCGCCGAGCGCCGCGAAGGCGCCGGCGCTCGCTCGCAGAAATCCCCGGCGACTGTGCGCCGCGCAACCGCAAACCATCTCCGTCATCGAGCCCTCCTGGCTTTCGTCGAGCGGTAGGCTAGCACCGCAAGCCGCCGAAGGCGACCTTTCGGACGTGGAGCAGACGCTTGTCGGCGCCCATGCAACACGGCACTTGCGCTCCGCGCACGTACCATCGCGGGAGCCAAGCCATGGAATGTCCATGTCCGCATTCGCAGACGACGCGCAGCTGCGCATGAGCGGTGTCTGGCAGCGTTGAGAACGCTGTCCGCGCTTTGCCTCGCCACGCTGTTGCTGCTCGGTGGTTGCGCCGGTCTTCCGGTCGACTACCCACGCACCGAGTCGCACGCGCTGCAGGACACCGCCGGGACACGCCTTGGCCGCGCCGGGCAGAGCGCGCTGCAGGCGCACGTTGGCCAGAACGGCTTTCGACCGCTTCCCGATGGCGTCGACGCAATGCTCGCCCGCATCCATTTGGCCGAAGCGGCCGAGCGTTCGCTCGATCTCATGTACTTCAGCTGGCAGGACGATCGGGTCGGGCGGCGCCTGCTCAAGGCGTTGCTGAGCGCGGCCGATCGCGGGGTTCGCGTCCGCCTGTTGCTCGACGACATCGGCACGAAAGCCAAGGACGACGACCTGCTTGCGCTCGACGACCATCCCGGGGTCGAGGTTCGACTGTTCAACCCTGTCGCCTCGCGCACGCTTCCGCTGCTGGGAGCGCTGAGCGAGTTCAACCGGGTGAACCGGCGCATGCACAACAAGGCCTTCATCGCCGACAACCAACGCGCCATCCTCGGCGGCCGCAACGTCGGCGAACAATATTTCGACGCCCACGAAGCTTGGAACTTCGAGGATCTCGACGTCCTGGTGGGCGGTCCTGTCGTCGTCGAGGTCTCGCAGGTCTTCGACCTGTTCTGGAACGCGCCGATGTCGTATCCGATCGGCGCGCTCACCGCCAAGGGCGACGCGGCCACGCGCCTCGGCGCGCTGCGGGCGCGGCTGGCCGCTTCGGTCGAAGCCGAGCGCGACAGCGCCTATTCCGCGCTTGCCGCGGCGCGTGCCGCCGAGCTGCTCTCGCTCGACACCCCGGGCGAGTTCTGGGGCAACGCGCGCCTCGTGTTCGACGACCCGTCCAAGGTCATTCGCACGCGCGGCGACACGACCGGCCATCTGATGCCGCAGCTCCAGGCGCTCGACAGCGAGCTCAGGAGCACGCTGACGATCGTCTCGCCCTACTTCGTCCCCGGCAACGCCGGGGTGGCGTGGCTGACCGGGCTCGTCGAACGCGGCCTCGACGTGACGGTGCTGACCAACTCGCTCGCATCGACCGACGTCCCTGCGGTCCACACCGGCTACCGGCGCTATCGCGAGGCCCTCGTCGCGGGCAGCGTCCGGCTCTTCGAGCTCCGACCCGATGCCTTCGAGGTGCCCCACGACACCAAAGACACCGACCATCTCAGCGGCTCCGAAGCGTCGCTGCACGCCAAGACCTTCTTCTTCGATCGCCGTGCCGTCTTCATCGGCTCGCTCAACCTCGACCCGAGGTCGGTTCTGCTCAACACCGAGATCGGCATCGTCTGCGAGAGCGCCCCGATGACCGCGGCACTCCTCGGCGAGCTCGAGCCGAGGCTCGATCGAGTCGCGTGGCGGATCGGGCGCGACGTCGATGCTTCGGGGCAGCCGCGCATCGTCTGGATCGAAACGCGCGACGACGGCGTCCGGCGCCGCACGAGCGAGCCCGAGGTGTCGGTCTGGAAGAAGCTCGGGATCTGGTTGCTCGGACTGCTGCCGATCGAATCGCAGCTGTGAGCGGCGACGCCTCGCGCTAGACGATGGCCCGCGAGTTCGCGTCGACCCAGTCGCGGTACGGCTGCCAGGCACGTTCGACCGCGATCGCGTGGATCGCCGGCAGCTCGTACGGGTGGAGGTCGCGGATCGCCCGTTCGGCGGCGTCGTAGGCACTGGCCGCGACCTTGAACAGGATGCGAAGCTCGCGTTCGTGCTCGATCGCGCCTTGCCACGCGTAGTAGCTCTCGATCGCCGAGATCTGCGCGCACGCCGCGAGCCCGCGCTCGACCAACGTGCGCGCGAGCCGCGCCGCGTCGTCGCCGTTGCCGACGGTCGTGACGACGAGGAGGAAGGCCGGATCGCTCATCGGGCGCCGATCCTGCGTGCCATCCGCAGCTACTCGCCGAGGTACGCCGCCCTGACCTTCGGATCGGCGAGCAGCGCCTTGGCGTCGCCGCTCATCGTCACTTCGCCGCTGTCCATCACGTAGCCGCGCGAAGCGAGCTGCAGCGCGCGGCTCGCGTTCTGCTCGACGAGCAGGATCGTCGTTCCTTGGGCGTGGATGTCCTCGACGACCTCGAAGATCTTGTCGACCATGATCGGCGACAGCCCCATCGACGGCTCGTCCATCAGCAGCACCTTGGGCCGTGTCATCAGAGCGCGGCCCATCGCGAGCATCTGCTGCTCGCCGCCGCTCATCGTGCCGGCGAGCTGATTGCGACGCTCCTTCAGGCGCGGGAAGATCGCGAAGACGCGGTCGATGTCGGCGGCAATGCCAGGCGCGTCGTCGCGGACGAACGCGCCCATCTGCAGGTTCTCGACGATCGTCATCCGGGAGAACACGCCGCGGCCCTCGGGGACCATGACGAGCCCCTGCTTGACGAGGTCCCACGCGCCCTGGCCGCGGATGCTCCTGCCGAGGAACTCGATCTCGCCGCCGGCCGAGGGCTGCGTGCCGGTGATCGCCTTCAGCGTCGTCGTCTTGCCGGCGCCGTTGGCGCCGATGAGGCTCACGAGCTCGCCGTCGCGGACCTCGAACGAGACGCCCTTCACCGCCTGGATGCCGCCGTACGCGACCTTGAGTCCGTTGACGCGCAGGAGCGCCGCCGCGGTGCCGGTCGCGCCGCGTTGCCCCGTCATCGCCGCTGCCGTCGTCATCGTTCAGTGCGCCGTGTGGCTCGCGCCGAGGTAGGCCTCGATGACCTTTTGGTTGCGCTGCACGTCGGCCGGCGTTCCCTCGGCGATCTGCTTGCCGTAGTCGAGCACCGTCACGCGGTCGCACAGGCCCATGACGAGCTTGACGTCGTGCTCGATGAGCAGGATCGTGCGACCGTCGTTGCGGATCCGGTCGATCAGCGCGCGCAGCGTCACCTTCTCGGTCGTGTTCATCCCCGCCGCGGGCTCATCGAGCGCGATCAGCTTGGGATCGGTCGCGAGCGCACGCGCGACCTCGAGCCGGCGCTGGTCGCCGTAGCTGAGCGTGCGCGCCTTGTACTCGGCAAAGCCGGCGATGCCGACGTACGCGAGCAGCTCGTGCGCTCGCGCCGCGATCGCCGCCTCCTCGGTCTTGAACGCCTTCGTCCGCAGGACGGCGCCGACCAGCCCGGAATGCGTCCGCACGTGGCGGCCGACCATGACGTTCTCGAGCGCGGTCATGTCGGCGAACAGGCGGATGTTCTGGAACGTCCGCGCGATCCCCGCCTTGGCGACCTCGTGGACCGCGCTCGGCCGGTAAGGCTTGCCGCCGAGCTCGAAGTTGCCGGAGTCGGGCGCATAGAGGCCGGTCAGGACGTTGAAGAACGTCGTCTTGCCGGCGCCGTTCGGGCCGATCAGGCCGTAGATCTGTCCGGCCTCGATCGTGATGCCGACGTCCGAGAGCGCCTGCAGGCCGCCGAAGCGCTTGGAGACCGAGGTGACGCGAAGGATCGGCTCGGCCATCGTCACTCGCTCGGCGTGATGTGCGTCGCCGCCGGCGGGATCTGGCGCGCCGCAGTGAGATGCGCGTGGACCTCCTTCGGCAGCTCGCCATCGAGCGCCCCCGGCGTCGTCGACGATTGCGGAGTCGGCGCGCGCGCGCCGATCTTGCCGTGCTCGGGCGACGGCCAGAGGCCCCGTGGCCGCGACAGCATGATCCCGATCATCGCCAGCGCGACCAGCAGCTGGCGCAGGATCGACGCGTCGAGGCGGCCATCGGTCATCTGCTGCAGCGGGCCGGCGACGTAGCGCAGCACCTCGGGCAGCGCGGCGAGCAGCAGCGCGCCGACGATGACGCCCGGCAGGTGGCCGATGCCGCCGAGGACGACCATCGCGACGATCATCACCGACTCGGGCAGGCTGAACGACTCGGGCGAGATGAAGCCCTGGAAGCTCGCGAACATCACCCCGGAGACGCCGCCGAAGGTGGCGCCCATGCCGAACGCGAGCAGCTTCAGGTTGCGGGTGTTGATCCCCATCGACTTGGCGGCGACCTCGTCCTCGCGGATCGCCATCCAGGCACGGCCGATGCGGCTGCGCTCGAGCCGGAAGCAGATCACGACGGCGAGCACGCACAGGATCAGCAACGCGAAGTAGTAGTTGGTGACCTTCGGCCAGTCGAGGCCGAAGAAGCTCTGTGTCTGCCCGAGCGAGACGTCGAGGATCTTGATCTCGTCGATGCCGGTGATCCCCTTCGGCCCGTTGGTGATGTTGACCGGCGCGTCGAGGTTGTTGAGGAAGACGCGGACGATCTCGCCGAAGCCGAGCGTCACGATCGCGAGGTAGTCGCCGCGCAGCTTCAGCGTCGGCGCGCCGAGCAGGACGCCGGCGCCGCCGGCGACGAGCGCACCGATCGGGATGACGAGCCACCACGGCGTGTGCAGGCCGTTCGGAAACGCGGCGGCGATCGCCGGGAAGGTGTCGGTGAGCTGCGGCGACGCGAGCAGCCCGAGCATGTACGCGCCGACCGCATAGAACGCGACGTAGCCGAGGTCGAGCAGGCCCGCGTAGCCGACGACGATGTTGAGGCCGAGCGCGAGCAGCACGTAGAGCAGCGCGATGTCGATGATGCGCACCCACGCGTTGCCCGCCATCTGGACGATGAACGGGAGCACGAAGAGCGCAAACCCGGCGAGCAGGAAGACGACGAGCTTCTGCTTGGGGCCGGCTTCGGCGAACGACTTCATGCGCGGTCGGCGACGCGCTCGCCGAGCAGGCCCTGGGGCCGGAGCGTGAGCACGAGAATGAGGACGATGAAGGCGAAGATGTCCTGGTAGTGGCTGCCGAGGACGCCGCCGGTGAAGTCGCCGATGTAGCCCGCGCCGAGCGACTCGATCAGGCCGAGCAGGACGCCGCCGACCATCGCGCCGGCGAGGTTGCCGATGCCGCCGAACACCGCCGCGGTGAACGCCTTCAGGCCCGGCAGGAAGCCCATCGTGTGCTGCACCGAGCCGTAGTTCGCCGCATACATGACGCCGGCGAGCGCGGCGAGCGCAGCGCCGATCACGAACGTCGCCGAGATGACGGTGTCGGGCTTGACCCCCATGAGCGCGGCGACGCGCGGGTTCTCCGCGGTCGCGCGCATCGCGCGGCCGAGCCGGGTGCGGTTGACGAGGTACATGAGGCCCGAGAGCGTGGCCACGGTGGCGACCAGGATCAGGATCTGGACGTTGTTGATCACCGCACCGAAGACCATGTGCGGCTCGCCGGGCAGCAGGATCGGGTACGACTTGTAGTTCGGCTTCCAGATGATCATCGCCAGCGTCTGCAGCAGCAGGCTCATCCCCATCGCGGTGATCAGCGGCGCGAGCCTCGGTGCGTTGCGCAGCGGCCGGTAGGCGATCTTCTCGATCGTGAAGTTGAGCACCGCGCAGACGACGACCGCGGCGGCGAGCGAGATCAGGAGCAGCGCCCAGCCCGGCAGCCCGGAGCCGGCCAACAGGGTGACGACCGTCCAGCTCGTCAGCGCACCGACCATCAGGACCTCGCCGTGTGCGAAGTTGATGAGGTTGATGATCCCGTAGACCATCGTGTAGCCGAGCGCGACGAGCGCATAGACGCTGCCGAGGACGAGCCCGTTGATGATCTGCTGGATGAAGGTGTCCATTCGGCGCCGACTCTATTTCAATTCCCCTGCCATCCGCTAGGGTCGGACCCCCATGGGCGCCTGACCGGAGCCCGACCGGAGGCGGTTGACTTCGCCGCCGATGTGGACAACGCTCGCTCGCCGACGACGACCGGGGGGACGCCATGGCATTGCGGGGCAGGACAGTGTTCATTTCTGGCGCGAGCCGCGGCATCGGCTTGGCGATCGCCACGAGGCTCGCCCGCGACGGCGCCAACATCATCCTCGCGGCGAAGACTTCCGAGCCGCACCCCAAGCTGCCGGGGACGGTCTTCAGCGCCGCCGAGCAGGTCGCCGCCGCCGGCGGCAAGGCGCTGCCGGTCGTCTGCGACATCCGCGACGAGGAGCAGGTCCGCTCCGCGGTCGAGCAGGGCGTCGCGACCTTCGGCGGCATCGACGTCTGCATCAACAACGCGAGCGCGATCTCGCTCACCGACACGCTGCACACCGAGATGAAGCGCTACGACCTCATGAACCAGGTCAACGCCCGTGGCACCTTCCTCTGCTCGAAAACGACCCTGCCGCACCTGCTGAAGTCGGCCAACCCGCACATCCTCAACATCGCGCCGCCGCTCGACCTCGACCCGAAGTGGTTCGCCGGCCACGTCGCCTACACGATTGCCAAGTTCGGCATGAGCCTGTGCACGCTCGGCATGGCGGCCGAGCTCAAGGACCGCGGCGTCGCCGTCAACTCGCTCTGGCCGCTCACCGCGATCGACACCGCCGCGGTCCGCTTCGCGCTCGGCGGCGACGCGATGGCGGCCGAGTGCCGCAGCCCCGAGATCATGGCCGACGCCGCGCACGCGATCGTGTCGCGCCCGGCCCGCGACTGCAGCGGAAACTTCTTCATCGACGAGGAGGTGCTGCGCGCCGAGGGCGTCAGCGACTTCTCGCGCTATGCGCCGAGCGGCCACACGGGGCCGCTGCAGGCCGACTTCTTCGTCCCCGACGAAGTCTTCGCGCGCAGCCCGACGCCGCTGAAGCCGGGCTTCTAGCTCACTTCTTCCTCGCCAGCGTCGCCTCTGCGTTGAGGCGGCGCAGCTCGGCGAGACGCTCGCCGATCGAGATCTCGAGGCCGCGCGGCGCCGGGCGGTAGAACTCCTGCGCCTCCATGTCGTCGGGCCAGTAGCGCTCGCCGGCGGCGAACGCGCCTTCCTCGTCGTGCGCGTACCGATAGCCCTTGCCGTAGTCGAGCCCCTTCATCAGCGACGTCGGCGCGTTGCGCAGCCGCAATGGCACCGGCCGCGTGCGGTCGCCCTGGATCCAGGCGCGTGCCGCGTTGTAGGCGACGTAGACGGCGTTGCTCTTCGCTGCCATCGCGAGGTAGACGACCGCCTCGGCGAGCGCGAGCTCGCCCTCGGGCGAGCCGAGCCGCTCGTACGTCTCGGCGGCGTCGAGGGCGAGGCGGAGCGCCCGCGGATCGGCCAGGCCGATGTCCTCGCTCGCCATCCGCACCAGCCGCCGCGCCGCGTAGCGCGGATCGACGCC
>Ga0068869_100000898_pt1 | contig 17159 bp, 16 predicted proteins | sample KBSMisM52_FD_64676 | JGI IMG/M metagenome (GOLD analysis project Ga0068869, IMG submission 64676) | Miscanthus rhizosphere microbial communities from Kellogg Biological Station, Michigan, USA - KBS Miscanthus M5-2 | ecosystem: Host-associated > Plants > Roots > Rhizosphere > Soil ... | reverse complement strand
CGTCCACCGAGATGCTGCGCATCTACAACACGTGGCTGGCCGCCTTCTGCCGGAACTATCCGGACCGGCACATCGGGCTCGCGTGCCTGCCGTACGGCGACATCGACGCCGCCGTCGCCGAGGTGCACCGCGTCGCCAAGCTCGGCTTCCGGGGCATCGAGCTGTCGTGCTCGTGGGACATGGAGCCGATGTGGCATCACCAGTGGGAGCCACTGTGGGCGGCCATCAACGAGGTCGGGATCCCGCTGCACTTCCACACGTTCCCGTCGGTGTCACCGGCGCTGCGCGAGAAGTACACCGGGCTTACCCAGCGGGCGCTGATGTATAGCGGCCTCTGCCTGTTCCAGATGACGCTGGCGAACATCCTGACCGCCCTGATGGGACGCGCGGTCTTCGAGCGCTACCCGAACCTCCGCGTCGCTTTCGGGGAGAGCGGCATCGGCTGGATCCCCTACGTGCTCGACCGCATGGACTTCGAGTACGAGGACCAGTACAAGGACCTCCCGCTCAAGATGAAGCCGAGCGAGTACTGGCGGCGGCAGTGCAAGGCCACCTTCCAGTACGACCGGGTGGGCACCAAGCTCATCGACGAGATGGGCGTCGAGACGCTCATGTGGGGCTCCGACTACCCGCATCCCGACGGGGTGTGGCCAGAGTCGGAGAAGTACATCGACGAGCAGTTCAAGCACCTGCCGCCCGACGTCACCCGCAAGATGGTCTGCGAGAACGCCGGCCGGTTCTATGGCCTGATCCCGGCCGGGGGACATCGCGCATGATCACGAGCTTCGGCAGCCTGTTCGCGGGCCACGTGGATCTGGACGACGAGGGGTTCGACGGCACACCCGCGAACGATCGCTGGCTGTCCGACGAGCGGCTGGCCACCGTGTTCCCGAAGAGCGAGGCCATCGCGAAGCTGATGGACCGGACCGGCTACGACGTCTTCTGGCTCGCCGAGCACCACTTCCAGCGCGAGGGGTACGAGTGCATCCCGAACGTGCTGATGCTGGCCCTGCACCTCTGCCATCTGACGAAGAACATCCGCGTCGGCTGCGGCTTCAACATCGCGCCGATGTGGCACCCGCTCCGGATGGCCGAGGACTTCGCCACCGTCGACTGGCTGACCAACGGCCGGGTCGTGTTCGGGGTCGGGCGCGGCTACCACACCCGCGAGGTCGAGACCTTCGGGGCGCCGCTGCTCGATCAGAACGCCAACCGCGAGCTGTTCGAGGAGCAGGTCGACCTCATCATGACGTCGTTCAACCAGCGCGCCTTCGCGCACCGGGGCAAGCACTACACGATCCCGCCGCGGGTCCCCTACCGCGGCTACGAGCTCGAGGAGATCACGCTGGTGCCGCGGCCGAAGACGCTGCCCGTCGAGTGCTGGCAGCCGGTGGTCAGCGCGAGCGCGCGGGCGCTCGACTTCATGGCCAAGCACGACATCCGGGGCATCATCGGCGGCGGCGCGGCGCCCGGCGGGGCCAACGAGAAGGTGGTCCACGCCTTCCGCGAGGCCCGCGCCCGCGCGGGCCGGGAGGGTGAGCCGGGCGAGGGCCTCTGCATCGGGTTCTCGTTCCACATCGCGGACAGCGTGGACCAGGGCATCAAGGAGGCCACCCCGTTCTTCGAGGAGAACATCAAGATGTTCGCCCCGCTCGGCTTCGTGCCCGGGCTCACCCCCGAGCAGATCGACGCGGTCGCCGACCCGAAGCGGGTGCGCCAGGCCAACCTGCCGACCCTGCGCAACGCGGTGAAGGCGGGGTCATGGCTGATCGGGCCGCCCGAGCAGATCACCGAGCAGCTCATGGAGATCCAGCACAAGTACCCCGGCCTCGAGGTCGTCAACGTGGGCCAGCCGGTCGGCACGCCGCAGGCGGTGATCCTCGAGCAGCTCGAGCGCTTCTCGGCCCAGGTGATGCCGGCCTTCAAGCGCCGCTAGCGCGCTAGCCGGTCTCGACCGGCAGGCTCGGGTCCTTCGCCCACTCGCCCATGGAGCCGTCGTAGAGGGTGATGTCGTCGAAGCCGAGCTGGTACAGCAGGAAGAGATCGATCGTCGCGGAGATACCGCCGCCGCAGTAGGCGATCACGTGCTTGTCCGGAGAGATGCCGGCGGCGGTGAACTTGGCCAGCGCCTCGGCGGGTGAGACGAAGCGCTTGCTCTCGGGATCGATCAGGGTCGCCGAGGGCACGTTGACCGATCCCGGCACACGACCCGGCCGGCCGTAGGGCGACGGCTCCAGACCGTGGTAGGACTGCGGGCGGAGGGCGTTCACGGTGACGGTGCCGGGATCGCCGATTGCGGCCCGGACCGCGACCTTGTCGACGAATTGCCCCGGGCGCGGACGGGGGGTGAACGTCGCGGGTGGATAGCCCTTCGGCTCACCCGTCTCGATGGCGCGGCCCTCGGCCTGCCATCGGTCGAAGCCGCCGTCCAGCACCGCCGCCCCGTCGAAGCCGAGCGCGCGGAGCATCCACCAGACCCGGGTGGCCCACATCATGGAGCCGATGCTGTAGAGCACGACGCGGGCGCCGTCCCCGAGGCCGTGTCGGCCGAAGGCGCGCGCCAGGTGCCCGGGCGGCGGCATCGTGAACTTGAGCTTCGTGTCGGTCGCCGAAAGCTCGCCCTCGAGGTCGAGGAAGTCGGCCCCCGGGACATGCCCGGCGACGAAGGTCTTCATGCCCGACACCACCTTGTAGGGGTCCTCCGAGCCGGGATCGGGCGGATCGAGGTAGGTCGTGCAGTCGTACACCCGCAGCCCGGGCTGCCCGAGCCGGGCGGCCAGGTCGTCGGTCGAGATCAACGCGTCGGGGTCGCGCATGGCGGACGGCCGGAGTGTGCCACAAGACCCTCTACAAGCCCAGTGTTACGCTAACCGCACGGCCGATGCTCATCCTCCAGGAACTCCTCGCCCGGTCCACCTACACCGGCATCCTGGTCGCCCTGCTGCTCGGCAGCCTGGGGGTGCCGATCCCGGAGGAGATGCCGATCGCCGCCGCCGGCATTCTCAGCCACGAGGGGCTCGCGCGGTGGTGGCTGGCGCTGCCGATCTGCCTGCTCGGGGTGCTGTCCGGCGACATGGTGCTCTACTGGGTCGGCCGGCGCTGGGGCGAGCGCGTCCTGGCCTGGCGCGTGGTCCGGTGGGTGCTCACCCCGGCGCGCGAGGAACAGCTGGTCGCGGCATACCACGAGCACGCCATGAAGACGATCGCGATGGCGCGTCACGTCGTGGGGCTCCGCGCGGCCGCGTTCCTGACCGCGGGCATCGCGCGGGTGCCGTTCTGGAAGTTCCTCGTGGCCGACGCGGGGGCGGCCGCGGTGAGCGTCCCGTTCGTCTTCGGGCTCGCCTACTTCTTCACGGATCAGATCTACGCGATCCTGGCCGACGTGCACCGGGTGGAGCGCTGGGCCGGCCTCGCCGTGATCGTGGGACTGGGCGCCGGGGTGGTCGTCTACGTGGTCCGCTGGAACCGGCGGGTTCCCCCTTGACGGCGCGGCGCTCCGGGCTGATCCTCGGGCGCACGAGGAGGGCCCCGCGATGAAGAACGGTTTCAAGGTCATGGACTCGGACCTCCACACGATGGAGCCCGACGGCCTCTGGGAGCGCTATCTCGACGAGGCGTTCAAGCCGTTCGCGCCGCGATTCCTCCGCAGCAGCGTGAACTCGCCGAACCAGCCGGTCATCAAGATCGGCGAGCTCGAGATCGCGGAGATGTCCAAGCGCGCGCGCACCGCGGTGGTCGGCAAGGATCTCCACCAGCGCGCCTTCGCCCGCTCGCCGCACTACGAGATCGCGCACGCGCGCGGCTACGACGCGGCGTCCCACGTCCAGGCCATGGACATCGAGGGCATCGACGTGGCCATCCTCTACGGCACCCGTGGGCGGCAGGTGCTCATGCACGACGAGCTCGACCCCGCGGTGGCCTCCGCGCTGGCCCGCGCGCACAACGACTGGACCCACGACTACTGCCAGCACGAGCCCTCGCGCCTCAAGTTCGCGGCCCAGGTGGCGTTCCACGACGTGCCGGGCGCGATCGCAGAGGCCCGGCGCGCGGTGCGCCGGCTCGGCGCGGTGGCGGTCATCGGCAACCCGAACCCGGTCAACGGCCGCCACGTCCACGATCCGGAGATGGAGCCCTTGTGGGCGGCCATCGAGGAGCTCGGGGTGCCGGTCGGCTTCCATCCAACCGGGCAGTCGTCGCTGCGCGACGACATCGCGCGGCGCTACCTCGACACCCCGAACGGCCGCGTCATCGGCGTGGCCGGCCGCAACCCCATCGAGCTGATGATGGCCTTCGGCAGCATGGCGGCCGGCGGCGTCCTCGAGCGGCATCCGGGCCTCCGCTGCGCCTTCCTCGAAGGCACGTGCGGCTGGCTCCCCTGGTATCTCTGGCGCCTCGACGAGGCCTGGGAGAAGTTCGGACCCGGCTCCGAGATCCAGATCGCGCACACCCCCAGCCAGTACTTCTTCCGCCAGTGCGTCATCGCCACCGACGCCGACGAGAAGCCGCTCCGCCAGGTCATCGAGGCGATCGGCGACGACAACATCGTGGTCTCGACCGACTACCCGCACTCGGACGGCCTCTTCCCGACCGCGATCGAGGAGTTCGTCGGCCTGGAGGGCGTCACCGACAAGTCGAAGTCGAAGATCCTCTGGGACAACTGCGCGCGGCTCTACAACCTCGCCGGAACCCACTAGCGCCGCGGGAGGCGACATGCACTGGCTGGTGGACGGCTACAACGTGATCCGCCGGGCGCCCGAGCTGGCCGACCGCGAGCGGGAGAGTCTGGAGGCCGGGCGCCGGGCGCTCTGCCGCCTCCTCTCGACCGCCGCGCGCGCCTCGGGCGACCGGTTCACCGTCGTCTTTGATGGTAGCCGCGAGGGCGGAGCCGCCGGCGGCGGCGCCGGGGTCCACGTGGTCTTCTCCAGCGCGCGCGAGACGGCCGACCGCGTGCTGGCGCGCATGGCCACCGCGGGGGCCGTCGTCGTCTCCAGCGACCGCGAGGTACGGCAGGCGGCCGCCCGCGCCCACGCCATCGCCATCACCGCCGGCCAGTTCCTGTCCCGCGTGCGAGGGGCGGATCGCGCGAGCGGCCCGGATCGCGTTCCGGACGGCACGACGGACAAGGACGATGGGGAGGCGAGCCAGCCCCGAACCAAAAAGGGCAACCCGCGCCGGCTCAGCAAGAAGGACCGCCTCGCGGCCCGCGCCCTGGGCCGCCTTGGGAGATGACCGATGCCCATTCTTCTCGACCATCTGATCGTTCCGTCTCGCGACCCGATCGCGATGGCCCGCTCGCTCGCCGGGCTGCTCGGCGTTCCCTGGCGGGAGGCACAGGGCCCCTTCACGCCGGTCTATGTCAACGAGGCGCTCACCCTCGACTTCGCGAACCGGCATCCCTTCGAGAGCCACCACTACTGTTTCCGCGTGAGCGACGCCGAGTTCGACGCGATCCTCGGCCGCCTCCAGGCGGCCGGGACCCCGTACCGGAGCTCCCCGCTCGGGGAGACCGACATGCAGATCAACCGTAGGCTCGGCGGCAAGAATCTCTACTGGCAGGACGCGGACGGTCATCTGTGGGAGATCCTCACCGTTAGCTACGCGCGGGCGGATTCACCGCCTTTGAGCGTCGGGGAGCGGGCCGCCCGGTAGACCTCTACCGTCGATCCACCACCCGCACGGCTTTGCCCGGCGGGCGCGGCAGCTCGCCCTCCTTGAGCAGGGTGATCTCCGGGCTCAGGTTCAGGAGCTCGCGGAGCTCGCCGCGCAGCCGCGGCAGGCCGGTCTCGGCGAAGCCTTCGCGAGCCTCCAGGAGCAGCGCCAGCCGGTCGCTGCCCCCGGGGGCACGGTCGAGCACGATCTGGTACTCGTGGCCCGCCCCCGGCTGCTTGAGGAGCAGCGACTCGATCTGGCGCGGATAGAAGTTCACGCCGCGGAAGATCACCATGTCGTCGGTCCGCCCGTGCAGCCGATCGAGCCGCAGGTGAGTCCGCCCGCAGGCGCACGGCTCGCGGCCGAGCACGCGCGTGAGGTCGTGGGTGCGGTAGCGGACTAGCGGCAGCCCCTCGCGCGTGAGCGTGCTCACCACCAGCTCGCCCTCGACGCCGTCGGCGCGCAGGGCTCCCGTGACCGGGTCCACCACCTCGCAGAAGTAGTGGTCCTCCCAGACGTGGATGCCGGCCCGCGCCGCGCAGTCGATGCCGAGCCCCGGGCCGCCCGTCTCCGTCATCCCGATGATGTCGAAGGTGGTCACCGCGAACTCGCGCTCGATCAGCCGGCGCAGATCGTCGGACCACATCTCGGAGCCCAGGATGGCCACCCGGAGGCGGAGCGAGCCCAGATCGAAGCGCTCCTCGCGCGCGACCTCGAGAATGCGCAGCGGGTAGGTCGAGATGCCGGTGAGCACGGTGGTCCCCAGATCGCGCATGAGCTGGAGCTGGAGCGACGTGCGACCGGCGCCGATCGGCACGACCATCGCGCCGATCCGCTCGGCGCCGTAGTGGAAGCCGAAGCCGCCGGTGAAGAGGCCGAACGAGGGGGTGATCTGGATGACGTCCTGCGGGCCGACGCCCGCCGCCACGTAGCAGCGCGCCATCACCGCGCCCCATTGCTCGACGTCGGCCCGCGTGTACGGGTTCAGCACCGGGTTGCCGGTGGTGCCGGAGGACATGTGCACGCGCACGACGCGGTCGGGCTCGACGCAGGCCAGACCGAACGGATAGGCGTCGCGCAGGTCGTCCTTGGTGAGGAACGGCAGCCGCGCCCAGTCGGCGGGCGTGCGGATGTCGCCGGGCTGCACGCCGGGGAGGCGACGCCGCCAGGCCTCGTGCTCGAGGACGTGGCCGAGCGTCCGGCGCAGCCCATCGAGCGCCTGCCGGTCCAGCGCTCTCCGCGGCCGCGACTCGGCCGGCGCCTCCCACATCGGCGCGATCATGAGCGCGGCCGGGACGCCAGCGCGCGGAACACGCGCTCGGGGGTCATCGGCAGCGCGGTGAGCCGCACCCCGACCGCGTCCTTCACCGCGTTGGCCACCGCGGCGGCCACCGGGATGACCCCGGACTCGCCGAGCCCCTTGGCCCCGAAGGGGCCGGCCTCGTCGATGGTCTCGATCAAGTGGATCACGATCTCGGGCATGGCGGAGGCCGAGAGCAGCGCGTACTCCATGAACTGCGGGTTCAGCACGCGCCCCTCCTCGATCCGCAGCTCCTCGGAGAGCGCGTAGCCGAGGCCCATGTGAATGCCGCCGTGGATCTGTCCCTCGGCGGCCAGCGGGTTGAGCGCCCGGCCCACGTCGTGGGCCGAGGCGACCTTCAGCACCCGCACCTCGCCGGTGGCCAGGCTCACCTCCACCAGCGCGGCCTGGGCCGCGAAGCCGTAGGCGGCCGAGACATTGCCCCGGAGGTCCTTCGACAGCATCTCGTTGGGCGGATCGTAGAACGCCTCGGCCACGAGCGTGCGGCCGCCCTCGCGAAAGTGCCCGGCGCGGACCACGCGGTCGTACTCCATGCCGCGCTCCGGATGGTCCCGGACCCGGACGAGGCCGCCGGCCAGCTCGAGGTCGTCCGCGCGCTCGTCCATCACCGAGGCGGCCAGGGCGAGGAGCTTGCCCTTGAGCGCGCGCGCGGCCAGGAGCGCGGCGTTGCCGGCGATGAACGTGGTGCGGCTGGCGTGCACCCCCACGTCCCACGGCTTGATGCTGGTGTCGCTGTTGACCACCTCCACCCGCGCGAGCGGCAGCCCCAGCTCCTCGGCGACGATCATGGCCAGCACGGTCTCCGAGCCCTGCCCGATCTCGCTGGCCCCGGTGAGCAGCGAGACCTTCCCGAAGTCGTCGAGCTTGAGGATGGCCCCGCAGCCGTCGGAGCGATAGACGCGCGCGCCCCCGCCCACGTGGAACATGGCCGCGTAGCCCACCCCGCGCCGCCAGCCGGGCGGGGCGGCCTCGCCCGCCGCCTTCGCCATCTCCCGCTCGACCGCGTCCAGGCACTCGGTCATCGCGCAGGAGGTGATGACGCTGCCCTGCGGGTTCACGTCGCCCGACCGGGTGGCGTTGCGGCGGCGGATCTCGACGCGGTCGAGGCCGAGCCGCTCGGCCAGGTCGTCCATCTGGGCCTCGATGGCGAACGTGCTCTCGAGGTTGCCGTAGCCGCGCATCGAGCCCGAGTACGGGTTGTTGGTGTAGACGATGCTGGTGTCGAAGCGCACCGCGGGGACGCGGTAGAGCCCCGCGGTGGTGGAGAGCATCACGTAGGGCGTCGTCGAGCCCCACGAGACGTAGGCCCCGTTGTCGATCACCACGCGCGCGTCGCGGCCGAGCAGCCGGCCCTCGCGGTCCGCCGCGGTCCGCAGGTGGATCACGCACGGCTCGCGGGTCGGGCTCGCGATGAACTCCTCGATGCGCTCGAAGGCGATCTTCACCGGCCGGCCGGCGCGCCGGGCCAGGAGCGCGGCGATGATGTCGATCGGGTAGAGATCGAGCCCGCGGCCGAAGTTGCCGCCGACCGGCGGCTGGATCACCCGCACCCGGTCGCCGGTGATGCCGAGCGCCTCGGCCAGGTCGCGCTGGTAGAGGAACGGCACCTGGGTGGTGCTCCACATGGTGAGCGAGGCGTCGGGGCTCTCGGGCGCGCTCCAGGCCGCGATCGCGGTCATCGTGCCGAGGCAGGCGGTGGTCACGTAGTTGAGCCGGTACTCGCCCTCGACCACCACGGCGGCCCGGGCGAAGGCCGCGTCCACGTCGCCGTGCGCGAACTGGTAGCGGAGGTTGACCAGGTTGCTCCCGCGCGCCTCGTGGACGAGCGGGGCCTCCGGTCGGAGGGCCGACGCCGGGTCGAAGACCGCGGGCAGCTCCTGGTAGTCCACCCGGATGCGCCGCACCGCCTCCTGGGCGATCTCCTCGGTCTGCGCGGCCACCGCGGCGATCTCGTCGCGGATGCAGCGCACCTTGCCCCCGTCGGCCGCGCCGCCCTTGAGGGCCAGGTGATCCTTGGCAAAGCCGAAGGGATGCTGCTCCACCCGATCGGCGGTGATGACCGCGATCACCCCGGGCAGCGCCTCGGCCGCGCTCGTGTCGATCCGGAGCACGCGCGCGTGCGGGTGCCGGGTCCGGAGGATCGCGCCGTGAGCGAGGCGCGGCAGGGTGAGATCGTGGAGGAACTGGGTGTGCCCGGTGACCTTCTCGACCCCGTCGCGCTTCGGGGTGTTCTTGCCGATGACGCGGAAGCTCACCGCCGTCGCGCTCCGGAGGCGATCGCGGTCCGGTTACCGCGCCGCGGCCATCCGCGTCACCTGGGCCGCCCGCCACTGCTCCCGCGACATGAAGCCGGGGCGATTCCGGCAGAGGGCTTCGGTCTCCCGCTCGATGACCTCCACCGGCGCCTCGATGTCGAACGGCTCCACCACCGGCTGGGGGGTGTGCCAGGGCGTGTCCACGAAGACCTCGACCCGGTTGCCCTCCGGGTCGGCGAAGTAGACGGACCACGCGTTGCCGTGGGTGACGATCCGGAACTGCTTCATCCCCTCGTCGCGGGCCCGGGCGTGCATGGCCTTGAGATCGGCGAGGGCGGGCAGCTTGAACGAGATCTGGTTCACCACGTTGAACTCCACCCCGGGCGGCCGTCCGGTGGCGAGCACGATCTGGTGGTGCTCGTCCGGGTCCCGGGAGAGGAAGACCAGGTCGGATCCGCCCGGCACCTGCCCGCGGTCGCTCACGAGCAGGCCGAGCACGCGCGTGTAGAAATCCTCCATGCGCGCGAGGTCGGTCACGTAGATGCCGAAGTGGCTGAACGAGACGGGCGGCGATGTCGTCATGTGCGTGGCCTCCGCGCGAGCGTGGTCCTGTCGCGGATGATAGCACCGAAACCCCGGTGAACATCCCGCGCGGGTCGGCCTATAATGAGCGCGACAAGGAGGAGCGCGGGATGGGCGCCACCCGGAAGTACGTCGTCATCGATCCGGCCACCGGCAAGATCGACCGCCGCATCTTCAGCGAGCAGGCGGTCTACGACGACGAGATGGCCCGGATCTTCGGGCGCGCCTGGCTGATGATCGGGCACGAGAGCCTGGTGCCCGCCCGCGACGATTTCTTCCACACCTACATGGGCGAGGACCCGGTCATCCTGACCCGCGACGGGCAGGGGCGGCTCCACGCGCTGCTCAACATGTGCCGGCACCGGGGCAACCGGGTGGTGCGCTGCGACGACGGCAACGCGACCCGCTTCATGTGCACCTACCACGGCTGGACGTACCGCAACGACGGCGCGCTCGACCACGTCCCGGGCAAGTCCGAGGCCTACTACGACGCGCTCGACCGGGACTCCCTCGGCCTCGTCGAGGCCCGCGTGGAGACCTACGCGGGCATCGTCTTCGCCACCTGGGCCAAGGACGCCCCGAGCCTCGAGGCCTACCTGGGCGACGCGCGCTGGTACCTCGACACCGTGTTCAACCGGCGCGACGGCGGGATGCAGGCGCTGGGTCCGATGAAGTGGCTCGAGCCGGTCAACTGGAAGACGATGGTGGACAACTGCTCGGACAACTACCACGTCCCGACCACCCATCTCTCCAGCGCCCGCATGCAGACCCGCTTCCTCGGCCGCCCGCGGCTCTCGCACAAGGACCAGTTCGAGAGCCCGAACAAGCACGCCTTCGTCAACGGGCACTCGATCACCTTCCGCGACGCGGACGACAACGCCCCCCGCTATGTCCACGGGATCTCGACCGAGACCTTCCAGCTGTTCCAGGACTACCACGCCGCGACCATGGCCGAGGTCGAGCGGCGGCTCGGCGCGTTCCGGGCGCGCCGGGTGCAGCTCGGCAACCACAGCATCTTCCCGAACGGCATCCTGGGCTTCCGCCTGGCCCTGCCCCGCGGCCCCCTCCAGACCGAGTTCTGGCACTTCGTCCTCGTGGACCGCGCCGCGCCCGAGGCCCTCAAGCGGGCGATCCGCATCGGCAGCCAGGCCAACAACGGCGCGGCCGGCATGTTCGAGCAGGACGACGTCGACAACTGGCGCCAGGTGACGGCCGCGAGCGCGAGCCAGCTCGGGCGGCGCTATCCTCAGGATCTCTCGATGGGCCTTGGACACGCCGGGCCGCATCCGGAGTATCCCGGGCTCGTCTCCGAGCGCTACATCTCGGAGAACAACCAGCGCCTGTTCTACCAGCGCTGGGAGGAGTTCATGAACGCGGAGAGCTGGGCGGACATCGCGCTCGACCCGATCAAGGCCCGCTTCGAGGGCACCGCGACCCTGCGGGGCTAGCGGCGGTGAAGAAGAAGCGCGCGCGCGGCCGTTCCCGGACCCGCCCCGCGGCGCGCCCGGCAACCCGGCCCGCTGGCCTGACGCCGGCGCAGGCGCTCTGGCTCGAGCTGATGCCGTTCTACATCCGCGAGGCCTGGCTGCTCGACGAGCGCCGGCTCACCGAGTGGCTCGCCCTCTTCACCGACGACGTCCTCTACTTCATGCCCCGCCGCAAGAACGTCCTCCGTCGCGAGTCGCACCGCGAGCTGACCCCGCTCGGCGACCTGGCGATCCTCGAGGAGGACAAGCGCTACCTCGAGATGCGGGTGGCCCGCCTCGACACCGGGATGGCCTGGGCCGAGGATCCCCCGTCGCGCACCCGCCACCTGGTCGGCAACCTCGAGGTTGCCCCGCTGGCCAGGGGGGAGGTGCAGGCCAAGACCGCGTTCCTGGTCTACCGCTCGCACCTCGAGACGGACCACCAGCTCCTGTCCGGCTGCCGCGAGGACGTGCTGCGCCGGGTGAAGGGCGAGTGGAAGATCGCCCGGCGCACGATCGTGCTCGACGCCAACGTCCTGCTCGACAAGAACCTCAGCGTCTTCCTGTAGCCGTCCCCGCTCAGTAGCCCCGCAGGAACGCGAGCACGTGCGCGGCCCACTCCGCCGGCTTCTCGAACGGCGGCCAGTGCCCGCAGCTGTTCAGCAGCACCACGCGCGAGTCGGCGATGTGGTTCAGGATCGCGATGCTGACCTCGAAGGCGACCATCCGGTCGTACCGCCCGTGGATCAGGAGGACCGGCGCCTGGATGCCGGCCAGATCCGGCGTGTAGTCGTGGGGCACGCTCACCGATTGCCGCCGCGCCTCGGTGAGCTCGGGCGACCAGGTGTGGGCGCGGTGGATGTAGTCCACCAGCTCGTCGGTCACCAGGCTCTCGTCGTCGAGGTGCACGCGCAGGTAGCGCCGGATGTTCTCGGGGCTCGGATCGTCCAGGGCCTGGCGGGTGGCCCGGCTGCCCTCCGAGGGGCGATTGGCCATCAGGTAGCGATCGCCGCCGGTGCCGATATGCGACCCGCCCATCACGAACTTCCGGACGCGCCCGGGATACGTGATGGCCGCGACCATCGACGACTGCCCGCCCTGCGAGGTGCCGACCCAGTGCGCCCGCTCGATGCCGAGGGCGTCCAGGAGGGCGACCGCGGTTCGCGCCTGGACTGCGTGCACGCCCTCGCGGTAGAAGAAGGGGCCCGTCTTGCTGAAGTTCGGCAGGTCCATGAGGATGCACCGGAAGTGCGGCGAGAGCGCGCCGATGACCTTGTGGAAGGTGATCCACGCGGTGGTGCCGGGGCCGTACGGGTGCAGGAACAGCACCGGCTCGCCCTGGCCCACGTCGTGGTAGTGCACCGTCATGCCCCCGGCCTCGACCCTCCGGCTGGTGCCCGCTTCGGTGAGCCCATTCGACGCGATGAACGGCATGGCTTTCTCCTTCAGGCCCGCTCCCCGCGGGGGCCGGTCGGCTCGGCCAGGCCGAGGTAGGCGGCGCGGATGCGGGGGTCGGCGGCCAGCTCGCGCGCGGGGCCGCTGACCACCACGCGCCCGGTCTCCAGCACGTAGGCGCGGGAGGCCAGGGCCAGGGCGCGGCGCGCGTTCTGCTCCACGAGCAGGATCGTCGCGCCCTCCGCGCTGAGGCGGGCGATGACCGCGAAGATCTCGCGGGCCAGCCGCGGGGACAATCCGAGCGACGGCTCGTCGAGGAGCAGCAGGCGAGGCCGGGTCATCAGGGCGCGGGCGATCGCGAGCATCTGCTGCTCGCCTCCCGACAGGGTCCCGGCGAGCTGGCGCGCGCGCTCGCGGAGCACCGGGAAGAGCGCGAACGCGCGCTCGGTCGCCTCCGCGACCGCCGCGCGGGGGACGGTGTGGCCACCCACCAGCAGGTTCTCGCGCACCGTGAACTCGGGAAAGATCTCGCGCCCCTCGGGCACATGGCCGACCCCGGCCGCGACGATGGCGTCCGGCGCGGCCCGCGTGATGTCGCGGCCGTCGAGGACGACGCGACCGGCGCTCGGACGGACCAGCCCCGAGATCGCCCGCAGGGTGGTGCTCTTGCCGCTGCCGTTGGCGCCGAGCAGCGTGACGATCTCCCCCGCGCCGACCGTGAGCGACACCCCGTCGAGCGCGCGGCGCTTGCCGTAGGCGACCGACACCGTGTCGAGGGCAAGCAGGTCGCTCATCCGCTCAATCGTCCCCGGTGCCGAGGTAGGCCGCCACCACCGCCGGGTCCCGGCCGACCTCGCCGGGCGTCCCCTCGGCCAGCCGGCGCCCGTGCTGCAGCACTGCCACCCGATCCGAGACTCCCATCACCAGATCCATGTTGTGCTCGACCAGCAGGATCGTCAGGCGATCGTCGTCCCGCAGGCTGCGGATCAGCCGCATCAGCTCCTGGGTCTCGGTGGGGTTGAGCCCGCCCGCCGGCTCGTCGAGCAGGAGCAGGCGGGGCTCGAGCGCCAGCGCTCGCGCCAGCTCGACCCGCTTCTGGAGCCCGAGCGGCAGCCCCGCCGCGTCACGGCCCGCGACGTCGCTCAGGCCCACGCGCCCGAGGAGGGCCCGCGCCCGCTCTCGCGCTCGTGCTTCCTCCCGGCGCACCCCGGGCAGCCCGAGCGCGGCGGCGACCACCCAGCCCCGCAGCCGCGCGTGGGCCCCGATGAGCACGTTGTCGAGCGCGGACAGGCCGCGGAACACCTCGGTGTTCTGGAAGGTGCGCGCCACCCCGAGCCGCGCCACCGTGTGCGGCGCGCAGGCCAGGAGGTCCTGCCCGTCGAAGCGCACCCGGCCGGCCGACGGGCGGTACAGTCCCGTGAGCACATTGAAGACGGTGGTCTTCCCGGCCCCGTTGGGTCCGATGAGCGCGAAGATCTCCCCCGCCCCGACGGCGAGATCGACGTCGCTCAGGGCGGCCAGGCCGCCGAAGCGGATCGACAGCCCCGCGATGTCGAGCAGCGGCGCGGACGGCCGCGTCACGGGTCGGACTTGAGCCAGTCCGAGAGCGGCTTGAAGCGCCCGGCCTCGACGCGCACCCAGAACCCCTGCTTCTGGGTGTCGTGCTCGGGACCGATCGTGATCGGGGGCACGATGCCGGTGTCGAAGCCCTTGAGGGTCTCGAGCGCGGCCACGAGTCCGTCGCGCGTGAGGGTCCGGCCCGCGCGCTTGGCCGCCTCGGCGAAGAGCATGCCGGCCAGGTATCCGGACAGGGAGTAGCGGTTCGGCTCGTTCTTGCCCACGTACTTCTGCAGGTGCTCCCGGTAGAGCTTGATGCCGGGCTGATCGGAGCGCAGGGGATCCGGCAGCGTGGCGAGCCCCTCCACGCCCTCGGAGGCGTCGCCGGCCAGTCCCAGATAGGTCTCGTCGGTGAGCGGCCCCGTCGAGACCATCAGGGTATCCGTCCAGCCGATCTTCTGCCGCTCCTTGAGCGCCTGCGCGGCGGGCCCCGGCGTCAGCACCAGGAACGTGACCTCGGGCTTGGCGGCCTGGAGCTTGGCGGTCTGCGCGCTCACGTCGGTGACCCCGCGCTTCACCGGCTCGGTCGCGATCAGCTTGAGCCCGTGACGGCCGAGATCGGCCTCGAACGCGGTGAGGAACGACTTGCCGTACTCGTCGTCCTGGTAGAGCGCGGCGAACCGCTTGAACTTCCGCGGCCCGGCCAGGTAGTCGATCATCATGCGCGACTGGCGGTCGCTCAGCACGAGGCCGCTGAACACGTACTTCCGGTTGCGCGTCGCGGTCGAGCTCTGGAACGGGAACAGCATCGGGACCTTGGCCTGGTCGAGATAATCGAGGGTGGCGACCACCGGGGGCGAGCCCTGCGGCGCGATCACCGCGAAGATCGCGTCCTGCTCCACGAGCTTCTTCGTGTTCGCGACCGCGTCCTGCGGCCGGTAGCCGTCGTCGTAGTAGATCGTGCGGACCTTGCGGCCGTGCACGCCCCCCGCGTCGTTGAGCACGCGGAAATACAGGTCGACGCCGGCCTTGGTGAGCTGGGTGCCGGTGAAGGCCAGCGGCCCGGAGAACGAGTTCGACCCGCCCAGCAGGATCTCGGTATCGGTGACGCCGGGCTCGGCCGCGGCCGGCGCCGGGCTGGCCAGCCCAGCGAGCGCGACGACCACGCCGACGACGATGAGGATGCCCAGTGGCCCTCCCAGTGGTCCTCGTAATCTCATGACTGCCTCCTTGTCACCGCGGCCAGCCCGCCCGGCGCGAAGAGCATGCAGGCGATCATGATCGCGCCGAAGATGAGCGGGCGATACGTCTGGAACCCGGCCAGCGAGTCGTTGAGCACGGTGACGACGGCCGCCCCCGCCACCGAGCCCCAGACGGAGCCGAGCCCGCCCAGGATGATCATCACCAGGAAGTCCACGGAGAGGAACACGTCGAACGCGTCCGGGGAGAGAAATCCGACCACGAAGGCGAACAACCCTCCCGCCACCCCGGTGTAGAACGCGGAGAGCACGAACGCGATCGTCTTGTAGGCGGCCGCGTTGATCCCACTCGCCTGCGCGGCGACCTCGCTGGCGCGAATGGCCAGGAAGGCGCGCCCGGTCCGCGTGGCCGCCACGTTGAGCGCGGCCAGGATCATCGCGGCGGCCACCGCGAGGGCCAGGTAGTAGCGGGCGCGGTCGGTGGCGAGCACCCAGGGGCCGAGCCGGGCCGAGGGCACGCGCAGGCCGTCGTTGCCGCGCGTCAGCCAGTCGAGGTTCGTGATCGCCTCGGTCACCACGAAGCCGAAGGCGAGCGTGGCCATGGCCAGGTAGAGGCCGTCGAGCCGGAGGCACGGGATGCCGAGCGCCAGGCCGACGAGCGCGGTGACGAGCCCGGCCGCGAGCAGGGTCAGCGGCACCGGCAGCGCGGGCACCCGCAGGGTGAGGATCGCCGCGGTGTAGGCCCCGATGGCGAGGAAGCCGGCGTGGCCGAAGGAGAGCTGATTCGTGTAACCGGAGAGCAGGTTGAGGCCAATGGCCACGATCGCGTTCACCGCGACCAGGGTCGCGAGGAACACGAAGTACCCGGGCGCGACCAGCGGCCACGCGAGCGCGGCCGCCGCGGCGAGCGCCCAGGCCGCGACCCGCACTAGACCTTCCTCCGCTCGAGGCGGCCGAAGAGGCCCCGCGGGCGCGCGACCAGGATGCCGATCATGACGAGGAAGGGGACCGAGTAGCGGATGCCGGTCGGCAGGTAGAGTGGCGCCAGGTTCTCGATCACGCCGAGGAGCATGCCGCCCGCCACCGCGCCCGGCAGCGAGCCGAACCCGCCGAGCACCGCCGCGGTGAACCCGTTGATCGCGATCAGTCCCATCTTGGTGGAGAGAAACGTCACCGGGGCGATGAGCACGCCCGCCACCCCGCCCACCACCGCGGCCAGGACCCACGCCCCGGAGTACACGCGCTCCACGCTGATGCCCATCAGCCGCGCCGCGGTCTGGTTCTGCGCGACCGCGCGCATGGCCCGGCCGAAGCGCGTGGCGCGAAAGAGCGCGACGAGCGCGAGCATCAGGACCAGCGAGGCCCCGATGACGCCCAGGGACACCGGCGCGACCCGCACCGGGCCGAGCGCGATGGGCCGGTTCGAGAACAGGGCCGGGAACGGCAGCTCCTCGTTGGTCCACACGATGCCGGCCGCCGCGCGCAGCGCCAGCGACAGCCCGAGCGTGATGATCAGCACGTCCCAGTGGGTCGCGGAGACCGCGCGCCGGATGATCACGCGCTCCACCAGGAACGCGAGGAGCCCGCCCGCCCCGATCCCGCAGGCCAGCGCGGCCAGGAGCGGGAGCCCGGCCGCGTGCTGGGCGGACCAGGCCACGAACGCGGAGACCATGAGCATCTCCCCCTGGGCGAAGTTCACGGTGCGCGTGGCGTTGTAGACGATGACGAGGCTCAG